>Ga0160420_100453_pt1 | contig 17856 bp, 25 predicted proteins | sample CelAP2metagpilot_FD_108197 | JGI IMG/M metagenome (GOLD analysis project Ga0160420, IMG submission 108197) | Phycosphere-associated microbial communities from algal ponds in Kailua-Kona, Hawaii, USA - Cellana AP2-5-5 metagenome pilot | ecosystem: Engineered > Artificial ecosystem > Aquaculture >... | reverse complement strand
GTGCTGTGAACCCGACCACCGGCCTTTCAACGGAAGCCTACGGCATGAGCCCTCGGCCACAGGGGGGGATAGGTGGTGGAGGGTCTACAGGTGGAATAGGGAAGAAACCACCGGCTTCCCCGCATGGTGCCCTTGGCACCAGTCCTTCGAAAAGGTAGAGGAGTATGGTAGGGACAAAGGAGCATTGATGGGGCCACTGGGTTGGATGTTTGTGGTCTATATTTTAGGTAGGATGACGCCCACTTATCTCAGCAGTAGAGAGAGAGAGAGAGCTAGCAGCTGCTTGCTCAGTTTGAATGCCAAACACACTCTTGCTGTCGTGACATTGGCTTTTTTCCCGTCTTTCTTTTCACTCAGTCCTGTTTCAACTCCTACCTTGTAAAGAAAAAAACTCCTTTCGTCAACAAGTCGTGTAGATACACGAACTATATGCATTCGCATGTTTTCTTCAAGTTCTGTTTCGCTGATTTTCTCCTTTTATAGAGGGTGTACTGTAAGTCTATTTACTCTCCTTTGCTTCCGTCACTACCTCTGCAATAGGCTTCGTCGTCTTGTACTCCTTTGGCAGCTTTGATACCACATAACCGTACGAGGCCCGCTTCTTGCCCTCGGTCCAGACTGCCACGGACCGAATATGGCTCTTCTCCCGTAGTTGTCGCAGGACTTTGGTCTTCAGAAAGGTTAGTGTTAGGCGCTCCTTTAGCGGTGATGTCGGCGGAAGCGTCTCTTGCAATGCTTTGAAGATTTCGCGATTGTGTAGTGGCTTGCCTTTTGCCCCGTGGATGAGCGAGAACACGGCATGTCGCAAATTAGACTGAGGTATCGGAGCGGTGGTACCCTCAAAACTGGCGGCAGCGGTGGAGAAAGGGCGTAGTCCGGGAAGGACAGAGGTCGTGATGACGGCGGTGCGAGGCAAGAGATTTGCGGCTTGTCGGGTGACACCGCGGGCCAGGGCCACGAGGGTGACACCATGCATTGTCGTCCTCGTTGTCGCTGACGTCTGTGGTATGGTGAAGAGTGGATGGGGATCGTGGCATGGTAAGAAAGGTGGTTAGATGTTGGAGCAACCGAAGCAAGGGAGGAACGGAAGCTGTGGGTCAAGCGAGAGCAACGTTTCCCCCAACAAGACATAGCAGCCAAATACAACCACACACCGTCAGAGCCATCGCAGGCGTCTTACACAGGCAGACGGCTCATTCAATAGTGCTCTTCAATATGCACACTTTGGACAGATATGACTGTAATTACGCAGCGCTCATTTGTCCCTTGCTCGCGCCCCATACGACTCGACCTCCCCCCGTTCGTCGACGCTCAGTGACGATGCCGTACCCTACAAACCACCGCACAGAAGAGGAAGAGAAGAGACGCTTCGTCCGCCATCCACAAAGGTACGCGACTTTAGATCTCTAAATGCCCTTGCTCTACCCGGCAGGCAGTGTTTTGTCTCGTCCTGCGTCTCCCCGGTGGCTGCAGCCCCACAAGTTAGCCCGCTCCCTCTGCGTGTTGCTGCTCATGTACGCGGCACTCCTGAGCCCACTCCGACACCAAGCTCGAGCCTTCAATACCCTGCGGCCCCTAAGCATGTCCATGCCTGCCGTTTCTACTCCATTGGCCCAAAGACTGCGGGTGGTGACGTACAACATCCTCACGCCCAACTACGCCACCCCCAGGGACTTGCCGGTGCGTATTTCCTTCTTACTCATTACCTTCGAATCTTACCTCCGTGCTTTTTTCTCATGATGCGTTATGCCACAACTTGTACACGTAACAATCGTTCATCACTTCCGCCGGGCACTTTACTCGCGCTTTCATATCCCCTTCGCTTCTTTGATTCTTCCTGCCTCCCATTCTCTTTCTACAGGCCCACCCAGCCGTGCATCTGAATGAGCAAGAGCGTCTGCAAAAAATCCTGACTAAGCTTAAGGCAGAGACTGTACAAGGTTCAGTCATTGCTCTTCAGGAGATCTCCCGAGCCTGGGCAGGCCACTTGCACGTATTTTTTGCGCGAGAGGGTTATCACTTCGTCCACTCTGGGTATGGACGCCCCTCAAGTGGGTTCATGGGTGTGGGTCTTGCCTGGCCACATAGCACCCTTAAGGCTGCCACTGTTGACATTTCTCGCCTTGCCGACGCCAAGCCCTGGCCCGCACCGCCCCCGCCCGGTGCCCTCACCTCCCTCTCCCGCGGCCTCCTGAGGCCCTTTCGACGCTTGCTCGGAACGCGTGGCCGTGGGAACGGCAAGGACGAAGATGTCATGGCTGCGGCTCGCGACCGTTCGAACACTGTCATCATGGCACAGCTCCGTAGCAAGGAGTCGGAAGGATTGGATTTTTTTATTGCTTGTTATCACATGCCGTGTGAGTTCCGCCGACCACCTATCATGACGGTGCACGCCGCTCTTCTTGTGCAGCGGTTGCAGGCCCTTGCGCAGGGAAAGCCGCACATCGTAACGGTATGTATAAATAAGTACGGAACAGGGGGGGGAGAAAGGGAAAAGAGGTGGTGGTCGAAGATGCTCAGAGAAAGAATTGGAATGAGGATTTGCGTTCCCTGTCTCTCTTTCTCCCATCATCAACTCCTTCACCTCCCCTCACCTCCACTCTCCCCATTTGCACACAGGGTGACTTTAATTTCCAACCCACGTGGCCGCAGTACCAGCTCATCACGGAGGGCGAAATGCCCACCGAGCACGCCCACTACCCGCCCATGCCTCCCACCGACCCGTGGACCCCCCGCGTAGAGCAACCACTTAAGTCGGCCTTAAAAGTCAAGTGGGGGCAAGAGCCAGACTTTACCTGTCATTCTTACGCGGACCGGGTACGTTAATGAGGAAGGAAGGGGGTGTTGAAGCAGGAGGGAACGAGGGGAGAAAGGGGAGAGCGAGGCCCATCCATGACACTCATTTTACCCGGTCCAATGTAACGCACACCGACATACACACACCAGGAGACGGGCGAGCGGTTTTGCGAGCCATTGGACTACATCTTTTTGTCGCCAGAGTGGAGAGTGGTCGATGCCGTTCAACTTCAGAGCAAAAAAGATGCCCTCAACTTGCCCTGCCCTTTTCCTGATCAGGTAGGCAAGGGAGGAAGGGAAGCTTGGGGAAGAGAGTGGACGGGTTGAATGAGCTCGAGGAGACAAGGATGCGTGAACATTTAGAAATACGATCTCATTCGGTCATATTTATCGATTTCATTTTCTACAGGACGAGCCGTCGGATCATGTCATGCTGTGGGCGGACTTGAGCCTGGAAAAATAACAGCCCAGGCGTGTGGAAGGTTGTTTAATCTGAAGAGAGGGGCAAAGAGATATAAATGTCGCGAAAAAGAACCAAAGCATGGTACTCATTAAGTATTATATTCAGACAATATTTCAATACTTCATGCTTAACTTGCTTTGTTCCTCGTTGACCTTTCTTGTCTACATCGAATCGCCTGTGCTGCCGTTGTGGGGCGTACAGTTATTGGGAAAGCCTGACCTTTTGACCTGACACGTCGAATCGTTTTCTTTTGTTGTCCCCCGCATCTTTGCCTTGAGCGTTAAGGCCTGAGAATCGTCTATGTAACCGCGCTTGGGCACCTGGAACTCATGACCCTTTGCTTTGCTGCTTCTCGTACCAGTGAGAACGATGCCCTCTCGAGCTTTCTGTCCGGCAAGTGGGGAGGTGGTGATATAAGATGCGATTTTGGGGTCCAAGACTTAAGAGATACACACCACAGAGTTGTGAGGAGTACACTTTCTTAGCTGCTTACACGAGGCTGTAGTCCTTTTATGATCCCTGCCTTCATCATCACAACAGTGCTCGTTCCCCCTCCTTTTTTTCTACCCATCTACTGGCTCACGTTCCCACACCCTACATACAGGGCCATGACCACCATGACTGCCGGGGACCATCAAGCATTCTTAGCGGCATGCGGGACAGGGGACCTAGAGAAAGTGAAGGTGTTTCTCGCAGCCGGTTTGCCAGCGTATCACCAAGAGGAGGAGGGTGGCACGTCGTTACTTATGCACGCCGCTAAGGGCGCCCACCTCGAAGTGGTGCAAGCATTGCTAGAAGCAGGGGCGCCTTGGATGGCGTTGGATCGGCAGGGTAAATGTGCGGGGGAGTACGCCATGGCCAGTGAGGTGGAGGACGCGGAGCGAAAGCAATCCGTCATTGATACTTTGGTTAATCATGCGGTAATGGCCGAGATGATATTAGGGACGATGCAAAACCAGGCAGCTGAAGCTGTGCGCAAGGAGCAACAGCAAGAATCCGCACAATACCTGGGGGGGAACGTACGCTACGAGAAGGACCGCTTGGTGGATGAGACGGAGGAAGGGGTGATGATGGAGTGGGAAGCACCACTTATGGAGGCGCACGCCAGCTTGCTGTGCGGGGAAGCCAAGAACAGAGATGTGATGAATGTCGGCTTTGGGATGGGCATTATCGACGAGGCAATTCAACGGCATGGATGTCGATCTCACACCATCCTTGAGGCGCATCCAACCGTGCTGGAGAAGATGGAAGCGGAGGGCTGGACACAGAAGGCTGGCGTGACGGTCGAAAGGGGACGTTGGCAAGAGACCTTGCCTCGGCTTGTGGCGGCGGGCAAGAAGTACGATGCCTTATTTTTTGATACTTACGCCGAGCACTATCGAGACATGCAAGCTTTCCATGAGTGGCTCCCAAAGCTGTTGCGACTCGGGGGCATGTACTCCTTTTTCAATGGTAAGTGAGTGAGCGGGTTGCGCCGAGTTTTTTAAGGTCGGTAATTACTTACGACGATGTCATTCTCCGTTCACTCTCTGTCTATTTTGTGCTGTGCTTTTCTTTCCTCTTCTACCCTCTCTCAACCGCCGACACAACCACGACCCACATCTTTCTTTACATCAAATCAGGCCTATGCCCAGACAACCTGTTCTTCCACGCCGTTACTTGCCAGCTGGTCAAGCTAGAGCTGGAGGCTTTGAATTTTGTGGTGAACTTTGCCACGGTGGAAGTGGAAGGAGGCGCGGCGAAGGAAGGGACCTGGGAAGGGCTACGACGTAAATACTGGCATGGACGAGAGGAGTACTATTTGCCTGGTGAGCGCACGCTCTCTCATCTCATTTTCCTCGTAAATCAACATTTAATTTGATTGTCAAAGATTCCATATATGCCTGACCTCACTTTCCTCGCCCACTTACTCCTATTCTTGATTCGTTCCTTCCCCTCTCTCAGTGGCTATCTTTCAAGGTAAAGGCGCAGACGTGGGAAAGGACGAAATGGAGCCAGCACGAGGCGAGACGCCAAGAGAGAACTCCACAAACGACAATGAAACGGCCGACGACACTTTAGTGGGTGAGGCCCAAGTCGGCGAGGAGAAGACGGTCGAAGTCCTACTTCATGCTGCCCTCGATCCTGAGGCTGGTGGCCTGACCTGGCGGCCATACCCGGACATGAGAGGACGTCTCGATAACGTCTGCCTCCTTCAGCTCCGATGTTGGTTTCCCCCTATGTTGCATGATGTCCATCGACATACTATCTTTCGGCGGGCAATTCAAGGGGCGGTTCATAAAGTGCAACGCCAAGACTCACGACAGCTTCTGCTACAGCAGCAGCAGCAGCGGGGGCAGGAAAGAGGGGGGAGGGAGGTCCGGGCGCTGGACATCGGTACAGGCACCTCTTTGCTCAGCCTAGAAGCCGTAAGGGCCGGTGTCACGCATGTGGTGGCTTGTGAGGGCTTTCCTGCCTTGGCAGCAGTGGCGCAAGAGGTGGTGCGCTTCGCCGGAATGGAGAAGCAAATAGACGTCTTGAGCAAGCGAAGCACGGCGCTGGAGAAGGAGGAGACGGGGTCCATCGATCTGGTCGTTTCCGAGCTGTTGGATTCTACCTTGTTGGGCGAAGGCTACCTCAGCACGCTTCGTGACCTCTACACCCGGGGGCTTGTATCACCAAATGCCTGTGTGGTGCCGGCGCGGGCGCGGGTGTGGGCGCAACTGATTGAATGTCCAGAGCTGCCCTCGCACTTTCACATCCCAACAGCCAATGTGGCATGTGCGGGGGGAGGACGGCCGCTGCCTCTTTACTTGGCACCACCCACAAATGGGCCAGCAGCGGGCAGCAGCACAGCAGTAGCAGAGACCGGAAGCGAAAGAAAGAGAGTGCGGTCAGATACTGACGACGCAACGGCTGCGACGACTGGGGATGCAAAGACCCAAAAACAGGGATTTGCCGGAGGCCCCATCCCTTGCATTGCCGTATCAGCGCCGTTTTCCCTGTTGGACATTGACTTTGCAGCAGTGACATCCGAGACAAGCCCAGGAGCAGACGTAAGGAACGGACCCATCCAGATGGGCCTGCCCCTCACGGTGCCGGTCCTGCGAAAGGGTACGCTTCATGGCGTGCTGATGTGGTGGGATTTGATACCCTTGGACAAGACTGAGGTCTATACCAGTATGCCACGCAACCCAAGCACGGACCCGCTGTGGCAAGACCATTGGAAGCCCTGTGTCTGGCCCTTGGCCACGCCGAGAGCCGTCGACGCTACACAAACCATTCCAGTCCAAGGCGCGCACGACGATCAGACCATGTGGGTGGAGGTGGGGGGAGACGATATGGACCAGTCTGCCCGCCGGTTGCGCGAAGGGCCTAGCCCGTGTATATGTGGCCTGCATGCGCCGTTGCCTGTGGGACGGGTTCTGGAATTGAATGATGCAAGCCGGCTGGACACCTATCGCCTGGCGATGCAGCAGGTCTTGGGGGAGAGGAAGGATGACGTGTGCACCATCTTGGACATATGCGATGGCGGGTTGGTCGTGTCTTGCTTGCTTGACATCCGTCGAGATCTGGGCGAGGAGCACCCTATTTGCCCCCCATCTTCCAAGTTGGTTAGCTTGGAGCAGCATCCATGGTACGCCGCGGTGCTGGAACGAAGCTGCCGCAGTGGGGGCGGTACCAACTGTAGCAGTGCTCAAAACAACGACGCGGCCGATACTCAATTGGCAGTCTGGCGGGGGGCGGGGGCGGGAGAGGGCTGGGATTCTGCAGCGTGGGGGGAAGATGTTCATGTGCTCTGCGGTGATGGCTATTATGCGAAGGTGGGGCCGAATCGCCCTGTGTGGAGCTGGCTCAACTTTTGGCTTCTGCGGACGGCACTAGCCCCTGTCCTGGCGCGTGACGTGGTTGTGTTGCCTTTTCAGGCCCGTCTCATGGCAGCTGTAGTGGAGTGTCCTTCTTTGTATCGGGTTCACGGAGGAGGGAGGCCAGTCGCGGACGACGACTTGCTGGGAGGGTGGAATCACGATGCATATCGCCGAGCAGTGGAAGAAGGGGCAGCACGTGCGATGTGCGACGAAGATAGGGATTTGCCCGTATCCTTGGCTAACCATCCGCATCGCTTCTTGACGCCGCCGGCGTTGGTGATGCGTTTAGATTTGCACCATGCCATTGATTGGACAGCGCCAAGGGCAGAGGACGGAGCGTACCGGCGAAACGTCATCCACGTACCGTTTGAGCAAGCAGGCTGCGTACATGCCTTGGCCTTGTGGGTGGATGTTGATTTGACTTACGGAGCGGCGACGGGGAGTGACTCTTCTTTGGTTGTTTCTGGGTGTGAAACTCGGCATGCGCGGCAGACATTAAGGTGGTTGAGTGGGGAGAAGGTGGGCCAAGGAGAGGAGGGAGGGAAGAGGTGGGGCGTAGAGATCAAGGCAGCCATGGACTTGGCGGAAACACCAGGCATTTGGACGGAATGTCGGATCATGGAGAGAGGAGGAGGGGACGGGGGTGGGAAGAATGGGGAGGATGAACGCGATTGATAAGCAAGGGCAGTGATTCGGCTTGCATGTTATTTTAAGGAAATAAAGTAAACTGTAATCGAGGGGATGTGCAAAATAAAAGGTGCAAAATGCCCAATTCTTGACACTCTTTCAATACATATCCTTCTTTTCCTTTGCTCTCTCTTGCCTACTTCACAATCGCCTCCCGCACCGACCTTTTAAACGCCTGCTTGCTCTGCCCTCACCTCCAACACAAATAACTCTTCGCATCATACCAAAATTTTGATCATAGGGACATGTTCATGCGCCTCAGGCGCTTTGCCACCGAGGGATGAGCCTCCCCTGGATATTATCGTTTCGGCAATCTATGAATGAGGAATTTTGGAGGGGGCGAAGAGAATATGAGGATGAGGGGTGGGAGGGAGGGAGGGAAGGAGAAAGGGTAGAAAAGAGCGAGGGGGGATAACATTGACAGACACTCCTTGTGTGGCGTAATTCTTGAATCAGATCTCATCCCTATATCCCCAAGAAGGGATTTGGTAGAAGTAGTGAGCGGGGTCTGCCTCTGTTTGAGTAGAAGATGCTTGCTGTGGAGTCGTACGTTCCCGCTCGCGAATCGATCCCTTGTCTACTATTTTTAGCACGACAGACCATAGAAAGACATTCATTCAAGGACCGAAATATACGGGCCCATTGACATATGAACTAAATGTACAGGGTTTTGGACGTTTGTCGAGGGTTTACATCCCAAATCCTTGGGCACATAATAAGACAAAAAGAATGATGGAGGCGCGTGCGAACCAAAATTTTGAAGCACATATCTGCAAGATGCATGGATGACGAGTAAATTGTCGTAGAGTAAGTTTGAAGAGAAAGGGGTGATGTTTGTGGAGGGGAGATCGACATAGTAATTTCTGAAGTGTCAGGTCTACCGCGGTCATCTGGTGTATGGGGAATTGGCTCAGTGTTCCTGGTAGAGCGCGTCCTTCGCAAGGACGAGGCCCGGGGTTCGATTCCCCGATTCTCCATAAACTTTTTCTGTTCGCACAATAAAGAGCAGTGGTTTCGATTTTTTGTGATATGCGAGAGAGAGAGCGTTGTCGTGTGTGTTAGCTGCTTTTTTCGGTGCTTATGGGTGTTGTGCTCATGGGTGTTGTGCTTCTGGGCGGGAGGTGTTTGCGTGTACGATGTATATATAATACGGACACGGACACGCTAAGTAAAAAAACACATCCGGCCCATGGTCTCCTTTTGGCGAGGAAAAAGGAATCGTCGGAGACGAGTGGTAGTTGAAACGTGGAGATTATCGGTATCGATCCGATTGCCTTCCGCACGCTAAGCGGATGCTCTACCATCTGAGCTAAATCCCCACCGACAATGTGGTAACGTCACCTTCAGCCTAATAATATCAGGCATGTGTCCTGTGTAAGGCGGCGATCACTCCTGTTTTCTGACCCGCAACCCACCGCGGCTCCGGAGCTTAAGACATTTGCGACATCAAGGCATGTGCGGAAGAATCCGATTGACAAAGTAGCCCGAAATCTCATTTTTTGAGATCCGCTTCCGGGTGCATGTGTTTGTTTGTATGCATTGAGATGGCGTTGTGAGTACTGTGAGTATTGAGGTGGTCACTCTCGCGCCTGAAGATCCCTTTTCACCAGTTGCATAGGATGAAAATGGCAGCCAATTTCACTTCGTGTCAGTCATCTATATTGGCTGTTTAATTGATGAACATTTCTTATCTCTCTCGCGGTGAAACGATGCACATCCCACACTGCCTTCCATGACCCTTACACACAGAAGGGCGTCTAGTAGAGAGAACGCTTTTTTAAGGTTTTGAAGATTCTGATTTTATGCCCGGAAATCCCCCCAAGCATCACTAGACACTAGAGGGAAGAGTTTCAATTGAGACAACTCTTGATGCTTTCGTTGCGCTTTTGTAGACAACTCTGTTTTGTTCTCTGTTTCATTTATTTTTTTACAATGCCAAAAAGAAGGCAGGGTCATGGGGGACGCATGACAATCTTTTCGTAAATTTTTAAAACGGGAATCAATCAAAATTGGCATGCAGAATATCTCGAGAGCTAGAAATAGCCATGATATGTTCTTTGTGCGCGTATTTCTTCTATTTTGTCCCTTGTTTTCAAACCTTCACCACCCCATACCAATTCCGTAGGCATTTTGGTCGTCTATCCAGTGCGTAAATCGCTCGAAAAGGCGCTACAGCCTTGGAAGGGATGTAGCACACGCGTTGATTACCTGATTTATAGTCTGTGTCACGATACTGCCCAAAGCGAGCATGGTAAGAGGAGCGTGGGAGAGACTGGGGGAGGGCAGAGTTGGGCCTCCTCCGGTCATTCCTCTTCCGTCATCCTTCACCCTTCCTTCTCGCCACCATCCATCCACTGTCCCTGCCTGCCCCAAGCGAACAGTCCTTGCGCGGTCTTCAAGCATCCGGTAGTACCTGTCATATCTGGGCATATTTGAGGAGGCTGCGGGGAGGCATGGTTGGTAGTGACCTGGTCTCCCAGTCCTCTCTATTTCCTCTCCATCCACAACGCCTGAGTGGCTGGAGAGAAGAAAGGGGTGTGATGAGCGAAGGAGAGGGAGTATTATAAGATGTTGTTTCGAAGCTCACATATTTACCTTCACACGTACCAAACAGGAAAACAAGAGTGAAAGTAATTGCAAGTGTTGTGTGAAGGCGGCCTGGCAGGCCGGAGCTGGATGGTGTTGGTGTCTTCGCGTTTGGAGCACGAGGTGGGAGGCAACACGGTTTAGGCGGATGGAGGGGTTGCTTCTTGCCGCGTGGAGCATGGGAGCACGGCAAGACGGGTGCATGGCAGTGGTTTGCTCCTACTGCTACTGAGCATGGTGATGGTTGGTTGGTGTTGTGGCCAGTGTGGAGTGGGTTCTGGTGTGGCAGCAACACGGCGTGAGGGGAGGACAGGGCAAAGTCTAAATTGTGGCAGTCGTCGGTAAATGCTGGCAAAGACCCGCGGACTGCGGTAGCGCTGCTATTACTGTATTGTTTCATATCAGTCCAGGCCCATGTCCGCTGTGTTGTAAGGGATTATGCAGGCGGCAGCAGCAGCGGGGAGTGGGGAGGGCAAGCGATGCATCGAAGTGATGCTCTCATCGTCTTCATCCTGTGATGGACCTGGCGGACCATTTGTAGGAATCAGCACCAGCAACGAGTGAAACCAAGGGCTCTGGGGTAGCAGCATTTTGTGATCGTCGGGAGACGGGCGGATGCATTGTGTAACCCCGACGCCCGTGATACTTCCTAGATGGATAAGGAGTCGCTCTCTACCGCTTGTGTGTACTTTTTGGGGGAACGCACTTGCGTCATCCATTCTTTGCGACAACACCACCATCATTGTTGTCTTTAGACGTTAATTGCCCTGGGTAAAAGATCAGCATCATTTTTTGCCTTCGCACTGTGATTGCTCCCAGGCACATGTCACGGCCTGGCCCGTCGGTCATACGCGCTCATCACCAATCTTACACAACCGCGTCATCTCCCACGCTCCACTCACCCTCCTTCCTTCCCCTTCTCCACTCACTATAAACAGCGCATATTTTCTTTTAACCATCAGCACCTAGTCAGCCATGGCCAAGGTAGCCCCCCTCGTCAAGCCCAAGAGCATCGTAAAGAAGCGCACGAAGAAGTTCGGACGCTTCCAAGCCGACCGCTTCATGCGCATCTCCCGCACCTCCTGGCGCAAGCCCAAGGGTATCGATGGCCGGGCTCGTCGTCGCTTCAAGGGCGCCACGCTTCTGCCCAACATCGGGTATGGGTCTGATGCCAAGACCCGTAACCTGTTGCCGAACGGTTTCTACAAGTTCGTGGTCAACAACCCCCAGGAGGTGGAGCTCCTGCTGTTGCACAACCGCAAGTATTCTGCCGAGATCGCGCACAACGTCAGCAGCCGTAAGCGCAAGGCGATTGTGGAGAAGGCGGAACAGCTGGGCGTGAAGGTCACCAACGCCGCGGCCAAGCTTCGGGCAGAGGAGGACGAGTAAATGTCAGGGCCTAGCGTGTGTAGGGGGGTTTAGTGAGAAAGTCGGGAGGGGGCAGTGAGAAAACGACGGGCAAGCTAGTGACGACGCGTGGAAGGGAAAATGTCTCTTGAAAGAAAGAAAAAGGAAACCTGAACACGCAGCGAAAAAGGCTCGACCCGTGGGACCAGTGCTTACGGGGAACGGGAAAAATAGGGTTGTCACATAGATCAAATTTCGCTTGCATTTTTTTGTTTACCCGGAAAGAAATTATCTCTTTTCTTTTTCTTCGCCTTGTCTTGCGTTGGTACGTGCAGGTGGTGGCCGTGTGGTAAGGGGTAGTGACGGCAGGAGGGAGTGGGAGGTTTTGTCAAGCAGGACGGGTTCCTCTCATGGCCGCCAATCTTGGACGGTTTTCACAAGACGTTTGGCATTTTTTGCATCTGTTACGAAGGACCTTGAGTTTTTGCGCGTTAATCGGGCTGGTTGTAGGTGAAGACACCGGGAGGACCCAGACATGGGCCTTCGCTCAAGGTGGCTCTTTGGCTTCTTGCCCTCTTCCGCCCACCATCATCTCCTCCCCTACCCACTCATCCCCCCACGCCGCACCAATACCACACATAAGACAGACACGAATCATCGCAGTCCTCCTCCAAGCGGTATGTCGGACAGCTCCTTTGCGGCCGTGTCGCGGTACCGCGGGTTTTTGGAAGTCATCGACGCGGAGTGGATGGCAGATGCCCTGAGTGACGATGAGCTTGACGTGCCAGCCGCGAATGACCTTCTTTTGGATGATGATGACGACGACGACGTCACGGAGGGCGGGGCGCAAGGTGCAGGTGGGGTGGCGGGCGTTGGCAAGCGGCCGAACCTAGAGGACCGATGGGGAGACTTGGGTCTGGAGCACTTACAACCAGAGTAGGGATGTTCCAGAAGGGCAGTGTGGGAGGAGAGAGTGAGAGAGAGGGGGGTAGGATAAGCACAGAGGGGACGGGGTAAATGTACAAATGGCGAGTGCTTGGGTGGGAGGCCTGCCAAGGAATTGTAATAGAAGGAAGCACAACAAGTTCAGGAGGGGCCGAATTCACATGACTTGACGTAGTTGATCGGGCATCTTCCCGTGTGCTCCTCCACCGGGGCTCCTCACGTCTCTGCTTAATTTCATATGTCATTTGATACTTTGATATGTCATGTGCTTTTACCTATCTACCCCTCGCTCTTCCCTTGTTTCCTCATCGCCTCTCCTTCCCTTCCTCTCCTCTCCTCCTCCCCTTGAAGGGGGGGGGGGGGAAGGGACGAGCGGGAAAGGCTTTCCTCACTCTGGAAAACTTTCCCTCACCCTTCGCAATAGACTAGCCAATGGTACATGCGATGCATGTGCCCTTAACGCAGGTAACTCTCGCATTGCCCTCCTCCTCCTCTCCACGACCTCCTCCTCCGCCGTCCACGAGGATGATGACGAGGCACGGTGGGAGGAGGAGGAAGATGATGATGATAATGACGACGAGAAGAGGGAGGGTAAGTCATTGTAAAGCAGGTATGCCCCCTGCAACGTCGTCACCCCCTTCTTCCCATCCACCTCTCCCTCCCTCCCTCCCTTCCTCCCCTCCCCGTATCCCAGAGATGAAAATAATTCATCCATCCTCACCCTTAACGACTGTACCAGATCAGCCTGTAGCAACCAGTCCTCCTCCTCCTCCTCCTCCTCCTCCTTCTCCTCCTCGCCACCTCCCTCACTCTTTCCCTTCTGTCCGTCCACCCCCTTCCTGCTAAACACAATCGGAGGTGCCAGCCCTTGCCCTTCCTTCCCCCCGTCCTGCCTCCCTCCTTCCCTCCCTCGCAGCCGCCGACGCAAGCAGGCAGCGGGGGAGTAGTAAGTGAGGATAAGTCGCACGGTTCGAACCTGGAACGAGGGAGGGGGGGAAGGAAGGAAGGAAGGTAAGTGGCCGGGTATTGTACAGGCCGAGAGGGAGGGCGGGAGGGAAGGAGGGAGGGAGGAAAGGAGGGAGGGAGGGAGGGAGGGAGGGAAGGACGTACGGTGCAGGCAGCGGTCACGGGGGGCATGGTGGGGAGGGTGTGGACGAGATGGAGAAGGGAGAGGTGGAGGGAGAGGAGGTCGGGCTTCTCGCGGGTAAGACACTCGTACAGCACGCCGGCGCAGAGCTGGCTTTCGCGCTATGAGGAAGGGAGAGCGGGAGATGGGAAAGAGGCAGGGAGGGAGGGAGGGAGGAAATCGAGGCACGTCAGTGCAGGCATTGGGTCGGCTATTGACGGCCGGAAGAGATGAAAGAAGAGAGGTACATACACACCTGACTCTCCCTCCACTCCTTCCCTACCCCTCTGATGCTGCTGCTGCCGCCGCAGAAATGCCTGGCAAAGGCCAACAGATGCGGGTCCTCTGTAAAGGCAGCAATCAGCTCCCAAGGCGAGGACGAGGATGAAGAAGCAGCGTGCTGTCCTTCTTCCTTTCCCCCCTCCTTGCTGCTGCTGCTGCTGCTGCTGCTACCAAAGGGGCGGACGAGGAGGGAACGAAGAGCTTGTGGATCTTGGGCGTACGATAAATGACCTGAGGGAGGAGAGGGAGAACAAGTACGATGAGTCTTGCTTATATCAACATGGCCAGTGGCAGCGCACTTTATTCCTTCCTTCCTTCCTCCCTCCCTCCCTCCCTCCCTCCCTCCTACCGGGCTTCCGCTTCACCAAGATCCGCCTCCTCGTCCCTTCAAACAACCTGCTCCCTACCCAAGCCTTCCTACTCCCCTCCCTCCTCCCTCCCTCCTCCTTTGCCAGGCGAAAGCTCAAAGGGTAATACCGCGGCGAGCGTGTTACGACCTCCTCTATCAGGTCAAGCTCCGGGAGGAGGCAAGGGGCTATCCGTCCCTCCCTCCTTCCATCCCTCCTTCTGATCTCCAGGGGCATGAATACTGGCTCACCCGTCTCTACATCCACGGCCTCTACGCCACGATGCTCCACCGCCAGCACGTACAGATGGCGCATGGCCTGCCAAGGGAGGTGGGGAGGGAGGGGGGGAGCGGGGTCGGAAGAAGGGAAGGAGGGATTGAGAAAGGGAAACAAATGACGTACTAGGGGCAGCGAGATACGTATTTTTTGACCTTGTCAGCCTCCCTCCCTTCCTCCCCACCATCCTCTTTCCACCACCCCTCTTCCCCTCCTTCCCTGCCTCCGTTTCTACCTGAAGCGAGTACTGATTGTCGCTGGTGTGCGCAGGTAGGTGGGGATAGAGCGCAGCCACCAGAGCAGCAATCGCCGTATCCGAGCGAGAGAGCGCGGCTCGACCGCCGCCGAGGAAAAGGAAGCCGATAGCCATATGCAATGCCATATGGTTTCCGTACGTCACCTAGGGAAGAAAGAAAGGGACGGAAGGAGGGAGGGAAGGAGGGAGGGAGCGTGCGAGGGACGGGCAAGCCGAGGGTCAAAACCCCCACAAGACGAAAGCACTCTCCAGGTCTCTCCCTCCTTCCCTCCCTCCCTCCTTCCCGCACTCCTCTCCTCCCCCCTTCGCTTACCTCCGAATCCACCCTTCTCCTCAACTGTCTCAAAAACCGAAAGGAGTCCAGGTCGCCCGACCCTGCCATCACCAAGCCCAGAGACACGCCCGCCGTACCCAGGCACATTTCCAAGATGGATCGCTCAGGCCGCTGGGCCATCGCCACGGCATCGCTCCCTCCGTCCCTCCCTCCCCCGGGGTAGGTCTCGCGGAGCCGTCGAAAATGGTGGAGGACGGCCTTGATACTGGCAGCTGCACTCTTGTCCTCCGTCGATGCAAACCTTAATCCCAAGGCAAAACACGCGCCTGCAAGAATGAAGGCATGGCTCTGTCGAACACTCTGCCAGTCGACGACCGCTTCGCCTTCCTCCTCTTCTTCCCTCCCTTCTTCCGCGTTTCCGAGCCTGGCAAAGCTCGCTGCGAGGAAGGGGGGGACCTGCTCCTCTATCCATGCCGAGGTTGGCTGCACGCTGTCCCACAGAACGAGGGAGCGGGCGAGGACGCGAAGGAGGAGCATATCGGGCCGCACATAATCGAGGAGAAAGTGGGTGTCGGGGAGGGCGAGGCGCTACGGAGGGAGGGAGGGAGGGAGGGAGGGAGGGGGGGGGAAAGGACCGTGTGGCCAATACACCAAAATGAAGAGTGAGTGAAAAGATACAGAGCCATAAAAGGGGAATATTGGAGGGTCGAGGCGATAACATTAAATTTATAATACATACTGGAAGATCGAGGTAATAATCATACGTAATATGTATGCATTGGAAACACTCACCGCAGCCACTCCTGCGTTATTGCTCTTGAGAAACATCATCCCCAACGCCAGCGTCGCCCCCGGAGCCGTCACATCCGTGTTTATATACGCCCCTTCATAAATCCTCGAGCACTTGGAGCTGTCAAAGCCATGCCCGCACCGATACTCTCCATTCTCCTTGTTGCCCCCCACGTCCTTCCTCGCTCCTTCCCTCCCTCCCTCCCTCCCGCCTTTCCCCCTCCCGAACAGTAGCCCACTCTCGTCTTCCTCCTCCTCCCGTCCCTCCCTCCCTCCCTCTTTCCTTCCCTCTTTTCCCCCCACAATATACCGATGCAATCTCTCCTCTATCTTCAGGTCAGCGAGACCTTCCCCTCCCGTCCCTCCCTCCCTCCCTCCCTCCTTCCCCCCTCCCCTCTTCCTCCCTTTGCCCAGCACCACCATGCCCAAGGCCAGCCCGGCAGCCAGGATGTAGGCCTCGCGGTCCTGAGGGAGGGAGGGAAGAAGGGAGGGAGGGAGGGAGGGTGAAGTAAGGGGTCAGAAGAGGCGCAGCAACCCAGGGTGGGGGGGAGAATAATGATAGGGAGAGAGAGGGACAAGGAAGGGAGGAGGCAGGGAGGGAAGAAAGGAAGGAGGGAGGGAGGGAAGAATGAAAGAAGGGAAGGGGGGCATACCTGTATTCTGTCCGAGGCCGGGCGTTTCCCCAGCTCGGTGAGTAGGAATTCAGTCATGTGCCTATGGGCTGTGGCTTGGTATAGCAGACCCACTGCCATGATGGCCGCAGTCTGAGCCACGGGCGAGACCTCGACTTCCGCGAAGGAGAGGAGGGAGGGGATGTGCAGGCAGAGCATTTTGGATATCTGTGGAGGGAGGAGGGAAAGAGAGGGAGGAAGGGAGGGAGGGAGGTAGAGGTGTGGGGAGTCGCTGGAATCAAGACAACGAAGAGAGAGGGGGGAACGACAGTCACCGAAATAAGAGCGAGAGACGATGAAAGGAGGGATAGTAGGAGGAAGAGAGGGAAGGAGAGAAAGAGGAAGGGAAGAAGGAGATACCGTGCTGTCGGCTGTGCCGCGCTTGCTGGCCGCCATGCCCAGAAAAATGCCGACGGTGGTAGGATCGTGGCCTTGAGTGAGGTAGTCGTAGAGGTCCGTAACAGCCAGAGCCGAGAGATGGCCCTGAAGTGTGGAGAAGGAGGGAGGGAGGAAGGGAGGGAGGGAGGGGGGGGGAGGAAGTTTAGATGTGTGGAAGTGAGCAGCTTTTGCGAGGTTCAACACGGAGGACGCGTCCCCTCCCTTCCCTTCCTCCCTTCCTCCCTTCCACTTTCCTTTCCTCCCTCTTCTCCTTTTTCTCCCTCCCTCCTTCCCTCCCCACCTGCAACCCCAACGCCAGCAACAACCCTCCATGCGCGTGACTGGGAATCCTCGGCCTATTGTAAATCACCCAGGATCGGGTAATCCCTCCCCCCCTCCCTCCGTCCCTCCCTCGCCCTAGGGCAGGCGCGAGCCGCAGACCTGCCGCGGCGCCGTTGTGGAACTCGGGCCAAAGAGTCAGGTCGGGCGTGTATGCACTGGTGTCCAGGTGCAGCGTGGTGAGGGAGGGGGGGAGGGAGGCCGCGAGGCAGAGCCGGGGTAGGGGGAGGGGCTCGGTAAGAAGGGGCTGGAAGGAGGAGATGGTCAACATGCCCCGGGCGATGGGGGAGGAGAGGGAGCGGCGGCAGAGGAGGAGGAGTTTCGATTGCTGCCGTTGGAGATATTCGTGGTCGGATAGCTCGGCGGGACGATCCACCTGGGGAAGAGGGGAGGGAGGGGGGGAGGGAGGGGGGGAGGGAGGGGGATGAAGAGTTGAGGCTACGTTC
>Ga0160420_100449_pt1 | contig 18025 bp, 30 predicted proteins | sample CelAP2metagpilot_FD_108197 | JGI IMG/M metagenome (GOLD analysis project Ga0160420, IMG submission 108197) | Phycosphere-associated microbial communities from algal ponds in Kailua-Kona, Hawaii, USA - Cellana AP2-5-5 metagenome pilot | ecosystem: Engineered > Artificial ecosystem > Aquaculture >... | reverse complement strand
GGAAGAAGGGTCGGAATGGGGGGAGGCAGGGGGAGGTGAGGGAGGCGGGGGGGGGGGGAGGGGGAAGGTGAGGGGTTTGGTGGTAGTGGAGGAAGCGGTGGTGGCAGTAGTGGCCTGGAGGAGGAGGAGGAGGAGGGGAGGGGGGCGGAAGGGTACAGAAATATTGGTGCATCTGCAGCAGTTGTGATAGATGAAAGAGGGAGAAAGGAGGCTCAATTGGTTGCCTCGTCCACAGGTCACTACCATGATCCTACCCACTCGCCTTCTTCCTCTGCCTTCTTCCCTGCATACGGCGATTATCCGCCAGCACCTTCCGCCTCGTTCTCTTCCTCGGCCTCGCGTCAGCAGTACGGTCTGCAGCAGCAGCATCAGCACTACCACCAATGCCACCAGGGACGGCTACAGCAGCAGCACCATTACCACGAGCACCATTAACAGCAAAAAAGCACACGGCATTACTACACATGAAGACAAAATATACACACACATCTAGCACAAAGCCTCATCAGCTGTACAAAGAGCAGCAGCAGCAGCAGCGGCAGAACAAATGAGAGGCATCAAAGGCACACAACATCCGCAAACGACAGTAAAGGAATTTTCCTACCACCTCCACACAAACACATGCACGGGCACCCACCCACCCTACCCGTCCCATGGACATCAAGACAGAGACTAAGTTGTAAGCAAATAAAGGACAATAGGGATGAGAGAATCACTGCCAATACAAAGAGGGCGGGGGAAATAAGGAACGGAAAGAGGCTGAGGGGACATCGAAAACTTTGACAGAATATTTTCAATTTTTTTTTGGATTTTTAATCTTCCACCTCAATGCTCATACTTACATCCACTTGCCCGAATCTATCATCTCTTCTTCTTGAGCTCCTTCTCCTCACCCGACATCAACCTCCATCCCCCCGTCCCCAAATTCACCCTTTTCAACTCCCACCTTTCTTTTCCCCCTCCCTCCTTCCCTTCTTTTCTCCCTCCATCTACCAACGCCTCCCAAAACGAAGGGAAACGATGCACAGTCATTTCATAACTCTTTAGTACTGCCTTCATCAACATCGGTGATGGCCACTCTGCCGCTTCCCTCCCTCTCTCCTTCCCTGCCTCCTCTCTCGCCCTCCGCGGAGTCAGCTCGGGGTAGAGGAAACGCATGGCCTGTGCTTGGAAGAACGCTTTCAACTCATCCTGAGGGCTGGCGCCTGCACGGAAGACCACGAGCAACCGCCCGGAGGAGGGGGAGAAGGAGAGGAGGTATTTCTCGCGGGTGTAGACACGGAAGAGCAGGTAGGAGAGATGTGAGGAGGAAGGGAGAGAGAGGTCGCTGACACGACAGCCCATGAGTGGCTGCTGGGCAAGGAGCCAGCTCCAGAGAGGTTGGTAGACCTTCTCACGGGTTTTGACTTGCGAGGGGGTAAGGAGAAGGAAAGGCGGAGGGGAATGGGAGGAAGCGTTGCTAGATCTACTGCGTACGTCGTGTTTGAGGAAGTGGTGGATGAGGAGGGAGGCTCGTTGGGTATTGAGAGAAAAAAGCTGTAGAGCAACTACTCCCTTGTAATTAGCGTAGACATGCAAAGCCGTCAAGAACAAAAACACCGGCCAGGCCGCGGTTGGACTGGCAATCCACTGTGCAAAGAAAAGGCCTCCGCATATCCCCAGGAGGGTAACGGCGGTCTCTTGTGCGTTTTCCTTCGCGGAGACATCAGCAATGTTTCCCTCAAGGGCGAAGTGGGCGGTGATGCTGCTTTTGGTGCATCCCGCGGCTACGCCGCACATGGTTTTGCAAACGGTCGAGATGCAGGTGAGGAGGAGAAAGGAGGGTTTGAAGATGGGAAGACCCGTGAGCATGTCGAGGGTGAGGCCGAAGTCTGGGTTTGGAGGGAGGAGAGGAAGGGGCGTGGGCAGGGAGGGAGGGAGGGAGGGTGAGAAGGTAGATAAATGTGGGTAATCAGGGGGCAGGAATTGGAAGGGAAAGGTCGAGCAAATATGGAGGGAATGAGGGACGATTCAGACATGAGCAGTCTCTGTTTTGAGCGGAGCTGAAGAAGACGTACGACGAAGTAAAGAAGCAAAGACGTACCATTTGCAATGTCGGCAAAGAGCCGCCACTCCTTGACGTTTCCGTCAAAGCTCACCGAGGCGAGCGAGGAAAACAAGAGGGAAGAGGACATACCAACCCCATCCCGAAACACCCAATTCATGGCAGCCGACAGCGCACTGGCCGTCTCAGAGCCCACCCCGCTTCCTTCCAAGATGGCTTTGGTGGTCAGAATTCCCCTCAAGTAGCTACACAGGGCCTGGATTGTGTCCCAAGTTTGATAAACCAGATACTCTTCCCGAACGCTGTGTGGATATCCTACAGGAAGAAATGTGGCGCTCAGTCCGTGGAGCGTCGAGGCGAGCAAGGTGCGGGGGGCGAGCAAGGCGCGCCAGAGGAGGCCGTGCCGGGCGTCGTCGCGCAGAAGCACACGTGACGTGGAGGAGGCATGGTAGTAGTGGGCAGTGTGTGCACGGGGGTTGTGGATGTCGGTCTCGGTGGCAACCACGTCAAACTCGTCGGGACACGCTGCCATCCTCCTGTCATGAGGTGCGAGGGGTAGGATGGGGTGGGGATGGGGTGGGGAGGCAAGGATGAAGAAGGCGTGAGAAGGTCATCGCCGATGATGCGTTGTTGCATTCGATTGAAAATGGGCCGAGTGTTTGCCAAAGGAAAGGCAGAACACCTTACAAATTGGGGGGAAATGCACTGAAATCTATGTGTCTGCATGTGCATGAAATAGTACATCTCCGTTGTCCTTCTGAGTTCAAGCCTGTGGCTCATCGAGGAAGACGTTTCAAACAAGCGATCCTGGTCTCTCATCCGTCTCGTCTCGTTGCCACCGTCCTCCACCCCCACTCACACTCAACACACCACCCGCGCACAAATATACGTCAACTTTCTCTACGACAGATATGAGCAGGCATACCGCGGCGTCGCGGGCCTTGCAGCACTATACGTCAATGGCCCAGACAGAGGACAAAGAGAACGCGGGGCAGCTCGCTTGGCTCGTAAGTATATGTGCAACCTGAGCTCGCACGACTCAAGCTATCTATTCCACATCATTTAGGATTATAGAACATATACCCTTGGCACAAACATCTGTTACGTATGTTTCTCATAAATTACAGATTTATGGATACGATTTTAGACAGAGCTTTTCCCTACCTTCCAAGAAAGAGGCCCCCTATTCACGTTCTCTCTCTTTATCCAACCCACCCAACCAACCGACATCTTGCTTTTACTACAGCGCGAGGAAAATGACTACTACGACGATGAGGATGAGCAGCCTAGGTCCCTGTTTTGTGGGGGCGGCATGGGTGCCTTGTGTGCGGCGATCCATCATTTGCATCCCCACGAGGCAGCGACCCCTGCTGCAGCAAAGAAGAAAGAGTACATGCAGCAACAACATGTCAGTAACGAAGAAGGAATACCATCCAGCGAAATACTCGAGCATGCGACGGCCTTGGACGAGGTGATCGTCAAAGAGCAAGAAGAGGAGGGTGAGGAGGAGATAGCTGTGGAGATTGATATGCACGCGTCCGCGGCACGACAGCAACTGCAACCTATCTCTCGATCATGGTTGCAGGGACACGACAACGTCTACACCGCAGCTGGAGACAATTGTCGAAGGACCCGTTCCTTTTCTTCTTCCTTTCTCCTTCCTCCTTCCCTTCCTACCACTACCCTACTAACCGAAATGCGGGCAACGTTGCGCGGCACACGTCCTGCTCCTCCTCCTCCTCCTTCTCCTCCTTCTCCTCCTTCTCCTGCTGCTCGTGCTGCTTCTTCTACCGCTGGAACTGCTCTTGGCAAAATCAATTCTATTTTGCATCTTCCTCCTACCCGCCAACAGCATCAACAGCCAAACCCAAAGCAAGGACAACGTCTTCGCGCCATTCCCGCCTCTCAAAAATTCGTGCTATGTATGTCATGTAGCAACGAAGAGTGGCTTCAAGTGCCACAGACAGCCAAGTACGTGCGTTGTCCCATCTGCACCAGCATAACCATTGCTCTTACTTCCAATACTCGATTCCCGGTGAGAGAGGAAAGGAGGACGGGGGGGGGTCCCTGCACACGGTTGATGACTTTTTTTTCGATGCTTCAAGGGGGGGGAGGGGGGCCGGCGTCATTATAAGAGGGAAGAAGGAAGTCAGGGAGTCAGGGAGGAAAGGCAAAATATAATAAAAGAGGTTTGAGTGGTGTACAGACATGTGGCCAATGGGGTTAAGGCAAGTGACTTGGAATGTGTGTACGTGTGAGTATGTGTGTGTGTGGGGAATGATATGAAGCTGAAGGAACGAAGGGGGGGACGAAACAAAGAACATCACACGCTAAAGCAACACCCACAGGGCTGCCAAACCACGTCGTTTGCCATTCAATATCTTCTTGACACCTGTAACCCCCCACCATTCCTCCTATCCTCATCTTTGTCTCTTCGCCTCCCTCTCCGCCGCCTCCACCCTCTCCTCCTCCTCCTGCGCTTCCTGGGCCTCCCTCCCCATTCTGGCACTCTCCTTCTTGAGCGCGTTCACCACATCGTTGTAGGCCGGCCGCTCCCTCGTTGTCTCCACCACCTTCCGGAGCACCTCCTTCTTCTCCTCCGTCCGCCCGTCCCTCCTCACCGTCCTCAGCTGCTGCCGGAAATCATAATACGTCAACACCTGCTGCCATTCCTCCGGGTACCTTCTATAGATAAAGCCACCTTGGGCTGGCTTGAGGTAGAAGACAGGTTCGAAAAACTTGAGCATTCGCTCTTTGACGTTGTAGAGACCTGGATAGAAGAGTCGAGGGTAGTAGCCTTGAGGGTAGGAGGGAGGGAGGGAGGGAGGGAGGGGAGAGTGAGTAGGGGTACGTAGCACTTTCTTACACATTAACAATGGATCAAGTGGCGGAATTTTAAGTTAAGCATGTAAATAACAATTTCTCAACCCATGTCCTCCGCTTTTGGTTTCAACTTGCGTCCTCCTTTCCTCCCTCCCTCCCTCACTCCCTTCCTCACCTCCTCGGATCCGATCGAGGTTGCCATTGACGACCACCATGGGCACGCCCGGGCGTTGAATCTTCTCCATATTAATATATTCTTGAACATTAAAGCCTGGGGTGACGACCACCTGTGGAAATGGACGGAAAGAAGACGAGAGAAAGGGAGGGAATTTAGGGGGAACAAGTGCACATTGCAGTCAAAAATATGTCATACACTCACAAAATTGGCCTTTACCCCGCCCCCTACTCTCCACTATGACGTACCTGCAACTCGCAGACTTCCTCGTTGGGCATCTTCATGGCGGATTCGATCCCCATTGTCCGAAAATTCACGCCTCCCCAACGCTCATTCGCGAGCGTCGCCTCCTTGCCATCAGGGAAAATTACCCACAGCTTTGATCCTTTGGGGGTGAAAGGTCGCACGAATTCTCTCGTCCATTCCCGGGAGTCATCCAAGAATTCACCCAACGATACATCGATTCTGCCCGGGCTGATAGGGAATTCGATCTCGAGTTGCTCGAGCCCGTCTCTAAGGCCTGCTTGGACGGCGTCTATGGCTGTTATTGGTGTGAAGGGAAGGGTGTGATGGGTCTGGTAGGTAAGGAGGAAAGGAAACTAGGAAAGAAAGCGAAATGGAAGGAGACAAAGACAACAAGACGAACTCACCTTGTTTGCGGACGTCGTCGTAGAAAGAGGGGCCGATTGCAGGAAGTTTGCTTATGGGGATGGCGCAGAGGAGCGTGGTGGATGGGAAGCAGTGGTGGCCAGGGCGGGACGTAGGAAGGACAAAGGCATAAATTGATTTACTAGTGATCAGAAGGAGGAGCAGGAGCAGGAAATACGGCGCATGGTCATGGACAACTATTGGAACAGGGAAAGGGAGGGAGGATGGGGAGGTCTGTTGCAAGAGGCGCAAGAGGTTTTTCGTACATTTTCCGGAACTTACCAAGCATTGCTGTCCTGATGCCCACGCCACCACAGACGTCGCTTATATCTTCAGCGCCTACCCAGCAAGATTTGATGCACAGAGAAGTGAGAAGCCAGAAATATAATGCAAGTAAACAGACCTCGCCAATCGAACGCAAGGCAACGATCTTATGATGCATAATGCCCTCAAAAATGATAAAGCCAAGCGGGGCGCCTGCTGACCCCAACAAGCATGTAGCCACGTTGTCGTCTTTTCTGACGGGTCAATCCTTCTTTTCTCGAGTGTGACTCCTCCTTCGTCGCTCTTGGTGTGTACGTAAGACTTTTTCTCAACATACATATCCTCTAGGCATCAGTGCCCAATCAAGGTGCAGCACACCGCAACCCGATCGCGCCCACAAGTGTAGCGCTTTTGGACCACGTCGAAAGCAACACACGGCAAGTGCGATGCGGGGCAACGTTTGGGGCTCCTTTTCCCATGCTTGCAGCGCTATTCCCATGGGCTGGCCATCCCACTGGCACCTCTACCACGGCAAGCTGAACGCCGATGCAGAGGCCTATGCCTCCGCGGTCTGGCGCACGATGCCCTCTTTCTCGCCTTGAGAGCCGATCCATAATGACCGCATAAAAGGAAGGTGTTCATTTTCCCCTTTTACGACCTCTAACAGTTCTCTTCCACACCCCTGCACTCAACTATTCCCACCACAGATCAACTATGTTCAAGCAACTCTTTTTCTTGGCCGCTTTCCTGGCTGTGCTAGCCCAGGCGTTCGTGCCCCAGACTGCCCTCCCCAAGAAGCATCTCTCCTTTTCATCCTCCGCTGCTGCTACCGCCGCTTGCCGGCCGCAACGACAACAAATGAATGTGCCCTTTGTGGCGCTTATGGCCAAGATGACTGCTGAGGAGGAGGAAGAGGCCCGCAAGCTAACCTTTCAGAACAACCAACGCTCCCGCAAAGGACGCACCACGGACGAGGACGGCAAGTCCAACATCTGGGCATACGACCGAAAGGAAGAGGTGGAGGTTGGCAAGGGCAACGGTATCATCATTGTGGGTGTGCTGATCGCCATTTTCCTTGGTGCCTTGACCTTCCTGCCCACCATCCAATTCCCCAGCTACGATTAAGCGTCAGACCACACATGACTCTGACAAGACAGATGTGACAGTGTGCTCTCTTTGTGTAGTGCGTGATTTCCATGTTCCCCCGCTTTCCTCCTCCTCCTTCTCCTTTTCCTACTTGTCATGCTCATTTGAGATTTTAAATTAAGCCCGAAAGCAACGCTGTCACCGCCGGGTAGTGGTGGAACAAGATGAGACAGGAGCTCCATACCTCGAAAGTAGATCAAAAAACTACCAAAAATAGGGAACTTGTGTCTTGTCAGCAACGAACGAAGAAAGAGATGAAAGATGAAGAAGAAAAGTTTACCGCGCATCTAGATACTTATCAACGTCCTGTGTTTTCTCCTCTCTATTTCGATTGATTCTCTACAAACGGTAATCTCATTCCTCAGGGTGGCGTCCGTCGAGGCCTCGCCGCGTTTGCACACACTCAAGTCCTACTCTACATGTAATCCTTTCCCGTTTTTGTCATCCATTAACAACCAACAACTAAGTCTCATTGTCTCAACTTCAACCTCCTTTCACTTTTCACCCACACACACGTCCTCAGCCACCTCCCTTTCCTCCGCTTCATTGCTATCCACCTGCTTCTTGACCGCGCCTGCTGCAGTAGCAACAGCAGCGGTAGCAGCGGTAGCAGCGGTAACAGAATCATCGCTTCCTCTCCCATGCAGGATAAGGAATTCATCGTGCACCTCTTGCAGTTTTTGTACCTCCGTCTCGTACGCACGCATGGCCGATTCAATCGCAGTGGAGGAGGAGGAGGAGCAGGATGAAGAAGAGGAAGGGTTGAATGAAGAGGGGGCAACAGATGATGAAGCGAAATGAGGTGGATATCGAAGTGGTGACGGGGGCGGGTGGCAGGCCACAGGCAATGACAGGAATGTAGGCGGCGGCATCGGCATGAGCGGGGCACACGTGAGTGGCGGCATCGCCACCGGCCGTGATAGTGATGGTTGTGTGAACTCGGGCTTTGGAAAAGACAGTGACAACGGTATGTGAGGATTTCCTGTTATTTGTTCCTGCTCCGCCTCCATGCCTGGTTTCCTCTCTGCCCTCCCTCCCAAGCAATGCAAAGCCTTCGTTGACGACGCTAACAAATCCCGCAACGTCCTCACTTCCTCCCTTAATCCCTCCAACTCTGCCTCATCCTCCCTCGCATGCTGCCGCGTTTTCTCATTCTCATTCTCTAGATTTGCGCATGTCCGCTCAAGATTTCTAACCATGGCCGTTGCCTCCTGCTCTCGTGCCCAGGCCTCCTCCTCCTGCCTCTGCAACCGCTCTCTCGCTACAACCCACCGCTCCTTCTCCTTCCTCAACAGCTCCACCTCTTCCACGCAACCCCTCGCTTCCTCCACTTGCCTTCGTAATGCTTGCATATCTGCTCTCTGCTCCTGATACACCAATCTTTCGGCTTGTGCTTTTCGAAGCTCTTCCTGGACAAGGTGCTGTTGGACCTGCAGGCTCTGTAGCTGCGATGCGTATGCCTTCGCGCCATCTTGGTGAGCAGCTGCTGTCTCCCCCGCACGTTGTCGAGCCCATGCAGCGATTTGCTCTCTGAACGTGAATTGTTCTTTGTCTAGGATTGCCTGTCGTTCTGCGGCTCGTGCCTCTGCTCGTTCCACCTCTTCCTTGCGTCGTCGCATGGCCTCCATATCACGCAACACCGCCTGTCGCGCCTCGAATTGAGCTGCCTCCGCTGCTTGTAACCGGACACGAACACGACGTTCCTCCTCTTTAGCTTGTGCCCATGCCTGCTCCACTTTCCGGTCTTGCGTCGCTTGCATTTCCTCGCGGACAATTAATAGCTCCCGTCGGTGCTTCGCGGCCTCTTCCAACCTGAGGTGTGTCAGCTCCGTCTCCCGAAAATGAGATATCTCCGCAGCTATTTCCTTCTGGGCGCGAGCTTCGCATTCTTGTTGGAATCGACTCAGATGTTTCTCGTGCTGGTGCTGGTGGAGGGGGGAAGGGGGTTGTGTAAGGGAAGGGGTGGTAGTCGTCGTCGAAACTGCCTCAGTTTGGGTTTGAGTGTGGGAGGAAGAGGAAGAGGAGACGACGGCTGGCTCGGCTCTTCGAAAAGGTAGCACCAATGCGTGAAGGAGACTTTTGTGTTCTGATTCACCTTTGCTCTGCGCCAGCATCAACGTCTCAGCCAGGTCGTGTCGTGACAGGAGGTGTTGCTGGACCAGCATGTGACTCTCAGGCAAGAACACCGCCAATGTCTGGCGAAATTTTTGGTGCCGCAGGAAATCGACGACAAGGCTATTGAGAACCATGTTTTCCAAAGACATGCCGGGGCATGGATGCACTTTTTGGTCTTCATGGATATTGGCTCGTGCCAGTGGTCTCAACAGGTGACCGCGGAGCTGCCCTAAAATATCGTCGATGGCGCCAGATTCCCGCAGCTTTTTCCGCACCAACATTTTGAGTTCAGAAAGGGTAAGGTGGTTGCTATCATGATCTTCATCTTCGTTTTCTTCTTTCTTGGGATCTAGCGGTAAGCCAGCAGGAGAAAGAGGAGGCGTAGGAGTAGGAGTGGAGGTAGGCCCCATGGGCCTGATCGATTGCGTTTTTGTGGAAGGAAAAAATAAGGACGACATTTCGATGAAAGACAAGTTGGTGAAGCCAAAAGCAGGGAAGTAGAGTTGTTAAAATGAATGAGCATATGGTGATAGTGCCCATTATTTGTGATGTTTTTGCAGGAGTAGGGGGCAAAAAAGTGCTACAATGGTCAAATAGTGGGGGCATGGTGAGTGCGCGAGGTCTCGTTTTGATGCTCCTCTGAGTCGCTCCTTGCTTTAAGTCCGCGTGCCTTCCTTCGTCCTCTCTCACTCCCTACGTACACTATGCCACAGCCTCGAGCCTCGTCCCTTGCCTGCGCCCGTGCGTTCAGATCTCCTGTAGGGTTGCCGCTTTTTCTCGTCTCTCCACCATTCGCTCGATTGGTGGTACTTGAGCAACATACATACGTCGTCATCGCATCGTCATATCAGCTGATACAGCAGACGCAGAGGCAGCATGGCCGCCAACGGAGGAGAGGTGCACACCGCGTCCGCCTTGACGACCAAGAAGAGCACGACAGGCTACGTCTGGCATGAGCGCTACATGTGGCACCATGGCGGGAAGTACGCGTGGAAGTAAGTCACATCGTCCATTCCTTACGTACACCCTCCACCTTGCTTCATCTCGCCGCCTCAGTCACTCCACACTCACGCACATACAACTCTTCCTCACCATAAATTGTACATCGCAGTGAGTGGATCCAGCCCACCCGGCACTTTGAGTCTCCCGAGTCCAAGCGCCGTCTGCACAACCTCCTGGATGCCAGCGGCCTCCTCGAAAAGTAAGTGTTTCCAGCTTCCCACTCCTCTTCCTCCTGCTTTATTCCGTACAATTTAATGTTCCAGTGGTCTTTACCATCTCCTTATTTTTCTCACAGATAACTCACGTCGCAATCTAAAGTGCTCCTCTCTCCCTCCTTACCATCCACTCTCAGGCTCGTTCGCATCCCTCCCCGTCTTGCCACCGTGGAAGAGATTACTCGCTTCCACACTGCCGAATACGTGGCTAAGATCCAAAGATTAAGTGCGGAATATGGGGGCGAAGCAGGGGATTTTGCAACGTTTGGAAAAGGGTCGTATGACATTGCGCGACTGGCCGTGGGAGGGGTGTTGGAGGCGGTGGATGCGGTGATAGAGGGAAGGAGGGAAGGAGGGGAGGAGGGAGAGGTGATCACGAATGCGTACTGCCTCGTTAGACCGCCGGGACACCACGCGGAGAGGGATCGGGGGATGGGCTTCTGTTTATTTAATAACGTGGCGTTGGGCGCATTGCACGCCGTGGCCAAGCACGGGTTGAAACGGGTGGCGATTGTGGATTATGACGTTCACCATGGCAACGGCACACAGGCATGTACTCCTCCCTCCGTCTACCTGCAATCCCACCCCCTTCTTTTTTATGTCGCTATTCTTCCCCATAGTACCCCCTCCACTCATGTGGCCTGTTTCACCTCTTTTCGACGCGGGTCTGACTTACCTTCCTTCCCCCTTCTCCCCCCTCCTCCCCTCTCTCCTTCCCTCCCTCTTTGGCAGCAAGCTTTCTACAAGGACCCGTCCGTCCTCTTCATTTCCATCCATCAAGACAGCAACTATCCCGCTGGGACCGGCTACGTCGAGGAACGGGGGCAGGAAGGGGGGGAGGGCTTCACGATCAACATTCCTCTTCCTCCAGGGAGTGGGAGCGAGGCCTACTATCAGGCATTTGATCGCGTGGTGCTTCCGGCGGTTCGGGTGAGTGGCTCGGGAGGAAAGGAGAGAACAAGGGAGGGAAGGGGAAGGATACTCGTGCATTCTGATAGTCGATATTATACACATTGGTTTTTGATGCCTCTCCCTCCCTCCCTCTCTTCCTTCCTCCCTCCCTCCCTCAGGCCTTCGCCCCTGAGCTGCTCTTGGTCTCCTCCGGGTACGACGCCGGCTTTCTCGACCCCCTCGCCACAATGATGCTTTCGTCGGAGCATTTCCGAGTGCTGGGGCAGAAAATGAACGGGGTGGCAGCGGAAGTGTGTGGAGGGAAGATTGTGTACGCGCACGAGGTAAGGGGGAGCGGGAAGGAGGGAGGGAGGGAGAGAGAGGGAAATTCAAACAGCCAGATGGGCGCACCTTCCCAACGGGGTGATCAATCCTAAGGAATAAATTTTCAGGCATCTCTTCATCAAGTCGCCTCCTTGTCCCTTTATCCCGACCCACCCCTCCATTCTAGGGAGGATACTCGGACCTTTACGTTCCTTTCTGCGGGCACGCCGTCATCGAGGAAATGAGTGGGGTGAAGACGGAGGTAAAAGATTGCATGCTGACGGACATTAATCATTGGGGGTATCACGAGCTTCAACAGCATCAGGTAGGGAAGGAGGGAGAGAGCACCGGATTGGAGAAGGAGAGAGAGCAAGAACGAGAGGAAAGGTTCACTCACCATGGCACTCTACCACAGGACGCCGTCATCAAAAAGTGTGAGGTGCTGGTGGATGACCTACAAAAGCGGATGGCAGCGACGAAATAAGTATGGGTTACGAAGAGGAGAGACCCCTGCATGAAGCAGAGTTGCTGGGGTATGTGGGGGTGAGTGGGGGAGGTTGGATAATGGATATTAAGGCTCAAGGCCTTGGAGGAGCGAGGAATTTTGAAGGATGCCGATTATTTACAATAGGCGGACACATAGTATAAGATGATAGGTGTAGAGAACGTCAAAATGACGAACGATTGTTCGGGGTTGAAATGGTTTAATGAACGACTTTCTTGATGAGGAAACGGACTCGAGAGAAGCGCTTCAAGCGTTCCTTCTTGTTAAGCGTACCAAAGCGCATCATCTGCGAGTCTGAGTCAAACATTCGTAACTTTGCGTCGCATTCCCTTTTGATTATTGATATTTCGTTTTTTACAAGCGCACGCGCGATCCTTTCCATTTGTGTGCTTGTATGGCCGGTCGTGTGGGGTGCAGTCAGTGATAGGACGCATACAGAAAGAACCTTAACGGCTTCTTCCCCCGTCATACGCCCCCCTGTCCCGCCTAGCTCCTCAGTCTCAGGGTTAACATCTGCACGCAGGCGAAATGGACGACGGCGACCCACTTTCTCAGCCAGCCATCCAGCTCCATCTAGTCTCTCCGCCGCCGAAAGGCAGGAGCCTCTCCAGCAGCAGCAGCAGCAGCAGCAGCATCATCAGCAGCAACAGCGGCAGCGGCAGCAGCAGCAGCAGCAGCAGGCGTAGTGCTAGCAGCACACCTCATACTGGGCAGCAACGACGGCAGCAGCAGCACCACCACCACCAACAGCAACAACAACAACAACAACAACAACAACAACAACACCAGCAGCAGCCGCCGCAGCAGCAGCCGCAGCAGCCGCAGCAGGAGCGAAAGCTTCACCAGCGACATCGCACGCCCTCCCCGGTGGGGTTCGCCGCCGTTGCTCCGGAGGGTGGGGGTACAACGTCCTCGACGACCCTAGCGGCGCCGGGTAACATCATGATTTTGACCAAGGACAGCAGCGGCAGTGTCGGAGGGGAAACAGAGGAGGAGGAGGTGAGTGTGACCTGTTTGAATAGAAAACAGCGCCAGGGTAGTCTACAATGCGATATGTATTCAAGCGGCATACACTCACACACACAAACACGCACGCAAACACGCACACCTACACACATACATACATACATACGTATTCACATACATACATACGTATACATATACGCATATACGCAAACCACTCATCCCCCAGGCGCCTTTCCTCAAAAGTGGGGCCACCTCTACGATGAAGAAGAAACACACGCCCCGCAACATCGCCTTCCAAGCACAGCACCAAGAACCCCTACTCCTCCCCACCTCGGCGACACCCCCAGCAGTCGCGACAGCCGCAACAGTACAGCAGGATATGGGAAGGTTAAGCAAATACCTCGATCCTGACCGCCATGTAGAGGTGAGGAGGATAGGGAGGGAGGGAAGGAGGGAAGGGAGGAGATGTTCCTGAATCGAGGTATCACTCACTTTATTATCGTGTTACACTCGTGTTATATCCCTCGGTTTCTTCCACTCGTACCACGCCTATGTGCTAAAAAATTTATAGCGTGGGCCTTACCATGGCAAGACGTACCCAGATTCCTTGACTTATGAACCGGAAGAGAGCGAAGTCTGGCGGACGCATGAGGTAGGGAGGGAGGAAGGGAGGGAGGAAGGGAGGGAGGAAGGGAGGGAGGAAGGGGAAGACTCAGAGGGGGGATTGGAAAGACTCAGAGGGGGGGGTGAAAAGACTGGGTAACGGGGGAATTGGTAGTCTGTTGACGTCGTTTTGTCTTCTCACGTACGACAAACACACATTCATTCAAACCAACACGTGTACGACAAACACACACCAATTCAAACTTATGCGCGTGGCAGTTGCAAAGGGTCTACCGGGAGCAGAGTCAGTTTTGGACGACGGGAAAGAAGAGGTGGGTGGGCCTAGGGGGAGGGGACGAAGGGGAAGGGGAGAGGGAGGAATAAGACCACATTATCAAGGTATATCTTTCTTTTTGTTATCATCATATCATTGGCGTCTCTCTCTCGTCATCTCATCTGTCTTGGTCACCCATTGATCGGATTACTTGCCGCCTTATCACCTCACCTTGCCACATCTCTCTCTTTTCCTAGGGCGGTCAAACGATGGTTGCTCACGGCAGTCACTGGCGTCATTATCGGCCTCCTGGGAGTAGGCATGACCTACTTCACCCAACGGCTCGTCCGTTTCAAATTTCGAACCGTTACCGGTACGATCCGCCCTCCCCTTCAGCCCTCCCGCCCGCTCGCCCTCCCTCCATCCTTCCATCCATCCATTTTTCGCTTCCAAGGCTTCACAGTAGATGTTGACCTTACTCTCCTTCGACCCCTCCCTCCCTCCCTCCCTCCCCCCCTCCCCCCAGGCCTTATCGCAGAGGAGGCAGCCGGAACGCGTATCTTTGGAGGCTCCTTCTTCACCCACCTCTTCCTCAATTCCTTGTACGTGCTCATGGCCAACCTGACGGTGTTAATCGAGCCCGTGGCGGCAGGGAGTGGCATCCCGGAGATCAAGGCCTTTCTGAACGGGGTCAGCCTGCCGAGGTAGGGAGGGAGGGAGGGAGGAAGGGAGGGAGGGAGGGAGGAAGGGAGGGAGGGGTGCTTATGAACACCCAAAAAGACCAGCAGCATTACTCAAATACAAGACTCTGATGACTCGTTTCTTCTTTCCCTCCCTCCCTCCCTTCCTCCCTCCCTCCCTCGTTCTGTGTTAGGGTCGTGCGTGTCAAGACCATGCTCTGCAAGATGGTGGGCGTCATTTTCACCGTCGCGAGTGGACTACCCGCCGGGAAGGAGGGTCCCATGGTGCACATCGGTGCGTTCCTTTCCTTCCTCCCTCCCTTCTTCCCTCCCGTACGATTGGATATCCCCCCCACCCACCCCCCCCGAGCCCCCCCTCCACTCCTTTCTTCATTCTCCCCTTCACCTCTCCATTCGTCTCTTCCTCTCTATATCATTCCCATCCCCCCCTCCCGCCTGTATTCCCAGCCTCCATCCCTCCTTCCCTCCTTGACGCCCCCTCACACACACCCGTCATATACGTACACACATCCACATTAACAGGGGCGGTGGTGGCGGCCGGCGTCTCCCAGGGTCGGAGCAGCCTCTGGGGCGTGGATACGTCTTTCTCCCGCATGCAAGACTTCCGCAACGATCGAGAAAAGGTGCTCTTCCAACCTCCTCTACCTCCCCCTTTCCCTCCATCGCTTCCTCCCTCCCTCTCATGAAATCACGAGACGTGAGTAATTCATCCATGGCCCTCCACCCTCCCTCCCTCCCTCCCTCCCTCCCTCCCTCCCTAGCGCGACTTCGTCTCGTGCGGCGCGGCCTCTGGCGTGGCCTCGGCGTTTGGAGCCCCCATCGGCGGAGTGCTATTCTCGCTGGAGGAGGGCGCGTCCTTCTGGAGTAGCAAGCTAACGTATCGTGCCTTCTTGTGTGCCATGCTCACGGCCTTTACGGTGAGGAACAGCAGGGAGGGACGGAGGGACGGAGGGAGGGACGGAGGGACGGAGGAAGGGGAGGAACTAAAGAAGAGCAGGACGGCAGACACACTTGACTAAGCCATCCTCCTCTCCCTCCCTCCCTTCCCTAGCTCCTGGCGATCAAGACGTCGGAGGAGGCGTGGGGCAGCCCCGACGCCACCAAAATGTTCTCCTTCGGGAAGTTCGTCTCCCTCAAGGGGGTGGGCGGGAATTACAGCGTCTGGGAGCTGGCACTCTTCCTCCTCATCGGCTGCTTGGGCGGCCTCCTCGGGGCGTGCTTCAATCGGGTAAATGAGAAACTTACCGTATGGCGGATGACGCACGTCCAACCCTCTCCGACCCGGCGGTGCGTGGAGGTGCTCGCAATATGCGGAGCCATGTCCTTTTTATCCTACGTCTTGCCCTTGTGCTGGACTAAATGCACGCCAGTCCCGAGCCTCGCGGCCATGAACGCCGACGGATGGACGGAGCAGGAACGGGTAAGGAGAAGATCGGAACGGTCTTGGCTTGGACGGGAGGGGAAGATCGGAACGGTCGTGGCGTCGGCGGAGGTGGTTGCTGCCTGTCTGCCGACTGGTGGCTGGTCCTGTGCGAGCGACGGAGGGAAGGAGGCAGGAAGGGAGGGGGGGAGGGAGGAAAGGTCGCTATCATGCTGGTATGATTAAATTTCGTTGTCACTTATTCGAACACCTCCCTCCCTCCCTCCCTCCCTCCCTTAGGCCCTGGTCAAGCAGCTGGTGCCGTTCCGATGCGTCCCGGACAGGGAATACAATGAGCTCGCCTCCCTCTTCTTCACCGACTCTGACACCGCAATCAAACAATGTGAGATAGAAGGGAGATGTGAGGGAGGAAGGGAGGGAGGGAGAGAGGAACGGAGATGGGAAGAAAATGACACTTGGTCGAGCGATCGGTCCAAAGAGCGCCTGGTTGACCCTCCCCCCCCCCCTCCCTCCCTCCCCCGCTCCCTCCCCTCCTCCCTCCCCTAAGTATTTCATTTCCGTGAGACGGGCTCCACGCACCACCCGTCCTTCTCCGCCGGTGCCCTCCTCCTCTACTTCCTCCCCTACTTCGGCATGGCGATTTGGGCGTACGGCGCGGCCGTGCCCTCAGGCCTCTTCGTGCCCACATTGCTGTCAGGAGCGGCCTTGGGGAGGCTCTTTGGTCATGTCCTGCATGTGATGGACGGGGCGAGTGGTGAGGGAGGGAGGGAGGGAGGGAGGGAGGGAGGGAGGGAAATGACACGGACTCGCGTGCTCCCTCAGATGTGTAAGGGCGTAGGCTAACCTTCACATATCACATATCAAATCATACCACGATTATATCAGGCACATTCGCGGACTCCGGGACGTATGCACTTGTCGGTGGTAAGGCAACGAAGAGCAAGCAGGGAGGGAGGGAGGAAGGGAGGGAGGGCGAGAGAGAGGAAGGAAAGAAGGAGGAAATGGGAAAGCACCTGTATATTTTTTACTGCTGTTCTCACTCCTTTCTCCCTTTCTTCCTCCCTCACTGCCTAGCTGCGGCTGTTTTGGGTGGGATGGCGCGAATGACGATTTCATTGACGGTGATTCTTCTAGAAGCCACGGGAGACATGCAGTACGTGTTGCCACTCATGCTCACCTTGATGGCGGCCCGATGGTACGTGAGGAGCGGGGGACAGGAGGGACAGCGAGGGAGGGAGCAAGTCACAGCAACGAATGGCGGCCTGAGATCTCAGGCCCCTCCCTCCCTCCCTCTCTCCCTCTCTCCCTCCTCCCTTCCTTCCTTCCTTCCTTTCTTGCCACTCCACCCACCCCTCCCTCCCTCCCTCCCTCCCTCCCTCCCAAGGGTTGGCAACCTCCTGGGAGAGTCGCTGTATGACATCCACTCTCGTCTTAAAGGCTACCCGGTGCTCGAGCCAGACTTGCCGCCCGCGGCTCGGAAGAACATGATCGCCGCGCAGATCATGAGCCCGCAGCCGAAGGTGAGGAGGAACGACGGGAGGGAGGGAGGGAGGGAGGGAGGGGGGGAGCTTGACAGGGATGTACGACTCTTCTTCGCACCCACTCACCCCTCCCTTCTCCTCCCTCCCTCCCTCCCTCCCTCCCTCCCTTCTAGACATTCCGACGTGTGGACCGCGTGGGCGTCATTTACGATACGCTCCTTCACACGGAACACGATTGTTTCCCCGTCATTAATGCCGAGGACGGGGCCGTAGTGGTAGGCACTGTCTTGCGCAAAGCCTTGTGCGTCATTTTGCAGGTGAGGACAAGAGGGAGGGGCGGAGGGAGGGAGGGAGGGAGGGAGGGAGGGATAGGAGCTGGCCTCTCAGCTATGCGACATGCAATGTACTCACTGCCCTTTCTTCCCTCCCTCCCTCCCTCCCTCCCTCCCTCCCTCCCTCCCCCCCTC
>Ga0160420_100448_pt1 | contig 18110 bp, 30 predicted proteins | sample CelAP2metagpilot_FD_108197 | JGI IMG/M metagenome (GOLD analysis project Ga0160420, IMG submission 108197) | Phycosphere-associated microbial communities from algal ponds in Kailua-Kona, Hawaii, USA - Cellana AP2-5-5 metagenome pilot | ecosystem: Engineered > Artificial ecosystem > Aquaculture >... | reverse complement strand
GGGGGGGGGGGGGGGGGGGGGGGGGGGGGGGGGGAAGGGGGGGGGGGGGGGGGGGGGGGGGGGAGGGAGGGAGGGAGGGGGTGTGGATGGAGGAATGGAAGCGGCTGGAGAGATGGCCGTGTAGGTAGGGAGGGGGGGAGGGAGGGAGGGAAGGAAGGTGGGGGTGAGGGTGGAGGAATGGGAGCGGCTGGAGATGGCCGTGTAGGTAGGTAGGGAGGGAGGGAGGGAAGGAAGGAGGGCAATCCTCATTGGATTTCTCCAGCAGCAGTATTGCATCCATCCAACTGTCTTCCCCCCCGATCCCTCCTGGTCCTTCTCTCTCGCCCTCCCTCCCTCCCTCCCTCCCTCTTAGGACGAGTGGAAACAAACCATTCGGCAGCTGGCTGAGACAGAGGAGGAGAAGGAGCGGCAGACGCATGGCGGCAGCGGTCCAGCAGCAGCAGTAGCAGCGGCAGCAGCAGATCACACCTCTGCCCCCTGGGCTGCGGCCATGTCCGAGGGAGGGAGGGAGGGAGGGAGGGAGGGAGGGAGGGAGGACGACATTCTGGCGGTTGTTCCTCCCAACACTCCGGAGGGCACCCTGCACAGAACTACGCTAGCCTCACAGGTAGGGAGGGAGGGAGGAACGGAGGGAGGGAGGGGCGTGAAAGAGGACCCATTGCTTCTTCTCCGCACACGAAGAAGCAATTTACGTAGTCTCACCCTCTCCTCACCTCTCCCTCCCTCCCTCCCTCCCTCCCTCCTTGGCAGGCTGTGGGCATCGTCCTTTTCCCCTTCGTCTTGCTGGGGAGCGCCACCGGCAAGCTGGGCGACGCCCTCTCCTCCTCCCCTTCCTCCTTCGCTTCCTATTCTCCTGTGGGAGCGAGGGAGGGAGGGAAGGAGGGTGAGGAGGAGAAGGAAGGAATGGAGGTACCACCCCCATCTGTGCAGTAGGAGGGAGGAGGGGGGGGACGGAGGAGGGGAGGGAAGGAGGGAATGAGGACTGTAACGATAAGAGTAGTAGGGATCCTTAGTGGCAGCTGGAGGAGCAGCAGCGGCAGCAGTAGGAACAGTAAATAGGAAGGGGAGGAAGAAGAGGGAGAAGAAGGAGGAGGAGGCGAAAGACTAGAAGAACGACAATAGTGAAACGTTGTAAGAGGTGGGAGGGAGGGAGGGGGGAGGGGGGAGGGAGGTCGGAGCCGACCATATGAACAGGAGAAGAGAAGAGGGAGGAACAAGCAAGATGCTGAGTGCAGAAGCAGTAGGAGCGGAGGCATCGCACACGGTGGTCGCAGCGTCGGCAGCAGTAATGCGGGGAAAGCATTAAAAAGCAACTAGAGTCACGGCCACAGATAAAACAAAACCAACCGAGAAACACCCAAGCATGCGGACGTGAGTGAATGTCATTTTAATGCTTATGCTTGTTCATTTCTTGCGGCCTCAATCACATGAATGCAGGCAGTGCTTATCCTTCCGCTTCCTTCCCTTTCCGCTGTTACTCGTCTCTGACTCTTCTCCCACTGCCACCCCTTGACCAGGTCAAACTCCACGGCCTGCCCTGGGGCAGAAAAAAAGGGAAGAACCGTCCACGAAAGGTAGAGAGGGAGGAAGGGAGGCGGAGAACGCTGCCTACGTGGTAAGGCTGTCTACCTCAGCTTGACATACACTCCGCCGTCGGTGGCGGCGCTCGTGCTGTAGGTCTTGAGGCCCGAGGCGATTTGCTTGCTGAAGAAGGAGGCCGACACCTGCTGCATCACCCCGTCGGCCTGGGGAGGACGGTAGGGAGGGAGGGAGGGAGGGAGGGAGGCAGAGAGGGAGGGAGACAGAGAGGAATTAGAGAATGTGAACGCCTATCTCCCGTGATATGAATTTCAAACGCACGCCCTTTGTCTCATCCTTCCATCTCTGCTTCCTTCCCTCCTTTTCCCTTTCCGCTTCTCCTTCGTCCTCAAAATGAGGCATATATCCTTACTTTTGCTCCAGTGACAAGGCCAGTGGCAAGAGAGAATCTGACGGCGCAAAGCGGGCTACGGGGAGGGGGAAAAGGGAGGAGGGAGGGAGGGTATAGGGTGAATGGTCCGAGGCATCAAAAGCTAAGAACGCCAGGAGACAAGGGAAGAGAAGACGAGGGAGGAAAAGAGAGAGGAGGAGGGAGGGAGGGAGAGAGGTACCAGGTGATGATGCCCTTATCGTCCTCGTCTTCGATGGTGGGGTCCTCAGAGATCTTGCCCTTTAGGAGGGGGAATTTGCACCGACCTGACGGAGGAATGGAGAAGGGAGAGAGGAAATGTGGAAGGAAGGATGAAAAATAAGTCAAGATGGAAAAAATCATCCTCATCCTTATTTTGATGTCGAGGAAAAGGTCTCTGCCCGCTTTTCTCCTCCATCGTCGGCACAACCCCCCTATTCCTCATAACCCTGTCCTCCTTCTCTCCCTCCTCTCTCCCTGCTCCGACGTACCGCAGTTAGCGTCAATGGCACTAATCGCGCCTGCCTTCCTTCTTATGAGCAGCAAATACTTGTCGTCCTTCAAAGGCCCCACGGCCTTCTGGCTCCCTTCAGCCTCGGCTAGCTCCGTGCCCACTTCAAGGACCTGATGCGGGAGGAAGGGTGGGAGGAAAGGTGCGAGATCAATCCATGCACTGAAGGGGAGGCTTGATATCAATTATGATCGCAAGTTAATGGAGCAATTTCTTGTACCTTTGTAAACCCTCTCAACGAGTTCCCACTCAAGCTCTGAGGACCTGCCGCGCCGCCCTTCTTTTTGGCCTGCTACAAGAAAGGGAAGAAGAAAAGGAAGGTGACAGGTGAGGACAGAAAGAGCGGGAGATCGGGTTCCTGAGAGAAAATGCATAATTACCTGCACGGGCATGCGCGCTCTGCGACGTCCAAGCATTTGCGTGTTGGTCAAGAGGATTGAGGAGGGTGGCGAGGAAGAAGGAACCGAAGGCGCGGGGGAAGAAGGGACGAAGGCATGGATGGTGGTACTGGCCAGGATGAGTAAACACAGGCCAAAGAAGTACGATAGCATGCTCATACTTTCGTGTAGGTCTAGTTGGTGGTACATTTGCGGTGGGTTGAGCTGATTTAGGGCAGACGCAAGGAGACACGCATAATGATCATGGTGACAGCGCGATGCGTGGACAGTAAACAACTACCCCTCAACCATGCAACGAGATGCACAGGCCCAGACACAGATGTAAACACCCTGAACCGCCTGTGGAGAAACGGCATACATGAAAATAGAGCGTCCACAACGAACAACGCCCCCGCAAAGCAACGATGGAAGCATCCACCACGTCGAAGTAAGGGTGACGAAGGCGATCCAAAGCCCCTGCATGGCCCATATCCATACGTTCCGTTTCCGCGCCCGCTGTCTACCACAAAAGTCTTGTGACCAATGATTGGGCTGGTATCTAGTCCAGGAGCGATAAGAAAGCAATATATCTACAGAGTAATGGTATCAAAGAAGAGAAAAAGAGGTGGGTTGGTGTGTTATTGAAATTTTGTTTTTGGTCTTGCTGAATTTAGTGCCATAAGTGAAGAACCTCCTCTCTCGTCTTAAATGCTCTTATTCCTTCAAACACTACCATACACACAAGATCGACACCTCCACTCCATTTATGTAATCAAGCATAGACTACTGGAACAATCCACATCCTCTTCCTCTTTCCATTTTCTCTACACTTAACCTGCCTATTCCTGTTATATGTATTGCGATTCGACAGAAGGCTCACTCACAAAAAAGGCAACCATTAAGACTGACAGGGCTTAATGTGATTCGAAAGTCGCTGATGTTTAACAGTTCTTCTATTCTTTCTGCATGTGCGTGTGTAGTTGTGTTGTTACACACACGCCACCAATTTCTAAAGTAGAGCCAATGCCTGATCTGCCATCCCCCCTTGGTGACTTTCCCTTCCTCCTTCCCTCCTCTCGTCCTTAGTCATCGCGTCCTCTTTCCTCCCCAGGCCTTTCCAAATGTCTGCCACAGCAGACCCGGACCTATCCCGTCTCCCTGCCTCCCTCGCTTCCTCGCTCTACTCCAGCAGGTAGCCACTCAAGAAGAGGACGAAGAAGAAGAACAGCCCCCCAAAAATCAGACCGCCTTTCTGCTCCGACGTTAGATTGTTGCCGCCTCAAGAGAATAAAAGGGAGGGAGAAAAGGAAGGGAGGGAGGTAAGCTTTAGCCTCGAGCTCGAGTCGATGTCTCAAATACCCATCACGGTCGGTTGCTTCATCCGCAGAGATCACTACACCACCTTTACCCCTCCCCTCTTTCCCTCCCTCCCCCCTTCTGTACCAAAGCCGTATTTGGAATTATCGCTGAAGCCGGCGATGGTCTTGACCACGCTCGTGAAAGCGGGCTTGCCGGCCTTGCAGTTCGGGCACCTGGGAAAGAGAGAGGAAAAGAGGGAGAGAGGGAGGGAGGGAGGGGTGAGTGAGTGGTGATATATGTTTCCGGACTATCTAAACCCCCGACGTAAGACCCATTTTCCCTCCCATCCTCTCCCGTGCACCCAGCCACTCTACCCCTACCTCTCCCTCCCCCACTCCTTCCCTCCCTCCCTCCCTCCCTCCTCACTTGAAATCAGCCGGCAAGGCCGCGAAAGCCGTGCCGGGAGGGTAGGGGCCAAATCCCTTCTCCTCCTTATACTGCCATCCGCAGACCTGGCATTCAAAGTCACCAGTATCCTGTTTGCGAGATATTGGAGGGGGAAGAGAGGGAGGAAGGAAGGGAGGGAGGGAGGGACGAATGTGGCTCACGTTAATTGATTCGTTTCTCCTGACTGAGAGACAGCTTTGTTCCCTCCCTCCCTCCCTCCCTCCCTCCCTCCCTATTCCCCTCCCTACCGAAGTTTGGAACACCTCCTTGGCCTTTAACTCCTTGATTTTGTCCATCTTTGCCTGTAAGAGAGGGAGGGAGGGAGGGAGGGAGGGAGGGAGGGAGGGAGGGAGTGAGTGAGTGAGTGCAATGTGTCAGTAGTGCCATGAGCGTCCGGCAACCCAGTGAAGCAAGAGAGAAGAAAATCGTGATTAATGACAAGCATACAGTCACTTTGATGGATGGTCTTTGAACAACGGGTGCAGGACAGCTCGGCTCGATGCCCTCTCCTTCCCTCCCTCCCTCCCTTCATCCCCCCCCTCCGCACCTTGAAAGCCTTCTCCTCCTCTGTCATGTCTTCCTCCTTCTTCTCTTCCACCGTGGGCACTGTCGGGGCAGGAGGGGCAACGGGGCCGATCACTAGATGAGGAGCAGGGAGGGCGATGAGGGAGGGGGGGTAGATGTGGTTGAATGAATCAGCCTTGAATGTCCCCTTCTAAGCAATCCCATATAAGCCAAGAGTGTAGAAAGAGGGCAAATCTCTCTCTGACAAGGAGGACAGGGGATAAGGGATGAGGAATACGCAAATATCCACGGCTGTTTGGTACGTACATTCACTGTCTTGGGTACCGTCCTCGGCGGCGGCGAAGAGAGTGGAGACTGGTCTCCTCGAGGCCGCACTTGCTTGGGGCAAAGCCTTTCGTGCGATGGAGGAGGCTACGGGAGAGGGATGAAAGATATGGACAAATGAATACTACTACAGCATACCATGCATAGAAGACGCCTGTAGACATCGTTATGTCATGAGGGGGGTCAGCATGGAAGGGCCTACGTACGCACCGACGGGAGAGGTAGAAGGGGTGGGGAGGAGGAAGGCAGAAGTGCAGGCAATCGCCACCAGTAGCAGGGCGACGACAAGGCTCGACAACGTTCTTAGAGAGAAGGGAGGCATGGTGAGGCTGGCTGACTGTTGAGCGGGAAAGGAGAGTTGAGCAGGGAGGGGACACAACGGTGAGTCATTGATGAGACTCAAGGGAGTGGTGTGATGCCTGCATGCGTGCAGAGGAAGAGGATGGCGGGTTGGCTGGCAGGTGGGCCAGGGTGATGCAGGAGGCACAATACACACAATTCATTCATCTATCCCTGCCCCAGGACAAGGTCTTCGCGTAGACGAGAGGGAGGGCGCAAAGGAGGGCAAGCCAGCTTCGACACACAAGGTACTATTATGGACCTGTGGAAATCGAGAGGACAGATCGCGTGGATGAGGGAGGATGCTCACTGATGATGCGAGGTGCGATGGCACTTGGAAAGCAAGCGCTCACGCTTACTCACACAGGACCTCCCTCTCTGCGTGCCTGTTGTCAATATGTGTTACTATTATGGCGGGTGGTTTAAAGCAAGGCGCGGCCATGCAAGCAAGATGACAAAGGAAAGACTGATGATCAACCAATCCGCTACATCCTCCCTCCCTCCCCTACCCCAAAATACTCCTGATACTGATACAATGCAGCACACACGATGAGCTTGTCCCTGATCGCCTTCAAGCGCGCCTTGCGCCCGGCGGCTGCTACGTGCGGTCAGTATTGCGAGGGAGAAAGGGAGGCAGGGAGAGAGGAAGGGAGGCGAGGGAAAGAGGGAGGGGATGAGGGAGGGTAAATTCATTTCTCATACGCGGTGGGTTATCTACCCATTACGCTCTCACGGCGGTGGCCAGCCGCTACGTGCTATCGAGTTACCAAACCTCATGGCATCGTGGGCGTGGAAATCACTCACTCATCCTACATCTCTCTCCTTCCCTTGCTTCCACCGTCCTCTGTGCAGCCCGCCGCGCCGGCCCTAGTCGATGCCTCGCCGGCGCACCCCAGGGCCACGAGTCGGAGCACCAGGAGCAGGCCTACATCAACCCCAAGTGGTTCGCGGGCTTGGAGGAAGGCGTGCCTGTCGAGCACCCCTTGAAGGTTGGAGAAAGGGAGGGAGAGAGGAGGGAGAGAAGTAATGGAAGATAATGCGGTGGAGAAAGGCTGTCCAAGCAGGGAAGAATATAGTTGGGATGTAATTTCATGGCTGTCGTGTGAGAGCACCATCACACCATGCTGAAGCAAACACTCACAATTTCCCCTCCATCCTTCCGTCTCTCCTCTTTCCTCGAAATAGATGGGTCTGTTGTTCCCCCCCAAGCTGACGGCTAAGAACGCCCCTACAGCCGAGGAGTACGAGAGCGGAAAGGTAGGTTGCCGCAAGAAGGGGAACCAGAGGCTGGAGAGAGGCAGAGAACGATGGAAGCCACTTGGAAGTGATCGATTCGGACTTCCTTTGTCTCAGTCCTGCTATGATGAGTCTTTCTCTGTGCCTATTACATCACATCTGATCACTCACTTCTCCCCTCCCTCCCTCCCTCCCTCCCTCCCTCACATCTAGGTTAAGGTGCCCATCGTCGTAGATTCTCTGGAATGGACTCTGTCCTCCCCGCCTCCCTTGCACCAGTTTGACGAGCCCCCTATTATCGTAGAGTTCCCTGAGGACAACCACTAAGCGTTCGACTAAGCCGGCGATACGAAGCATTATGGATTAACAGCGTCATCAAAGCCACCAGACCCAGAAGAGTTGCGGCCTCCTCTCCACCCTCCCGCCGTCCTGCGGTTCGAGTGCGGGTGCGATAAATGGCGGTGGGAGGGTGGATCCGGGTATGTGTCATTATTTTTGGGAGGAAGGGAGGGAGGGAGGGAGGGAGGCAATGAGAGAGCGAATACTGGAATCGAGGAACTTACAGGCGGGGGAGGCGAGGGGCGATGAGTGCGAGGAGGGGTAAGAAGGGACGTGGAAAGAACAGACATTTAGCTCGTGTGCTGCGGGGCAAGAAAAATCTGATGACCTCGGTCCTCTCATTTTTTTCTGTTTTTTTTTCTTTTCGTCTAAAAAAAGATGAAATGTGTTGACGTGCCTATAGTCTTTTATTCTATGGTTGCTTACGTATCACACCCCCTTTCTCCTTCATATACTATTTCGTGTTCGAGGAAAACTGTGTCACATTATTTCGATTGTTTCGTTTTTGCCTTCTGGATTCCTGATCTTGTCTTCTTCAACCAGCCACATCTAAGGTCACTATGGCCAGGCTAATATTTATCGATCCTGTGCAGAGCGTCATCTCATCTGGCTCTTTTCTTCTCTGTATCCATCACTTTTTCTCCAATTTCCCTCTTTGTCATCCTACGCATGTTTCCTATTCTTTCAACCCTATTGCGGCACTTCTTTCTCATTCATGGCTCGATTCAGCATCAGCTCATCTCCTCCCCTGGAGTTGATTCGCTTCACGGCCAACACTAACCCCTCACCTTCCATTGATGTGGTGAGTGCGTTCTGGACTAGCCGCGGCGTAGCCACCGAAGCCGAACGGGAAAACTCAAAGTTCGCCAGCAAAGCACACAGCACCGCTTTTGCTTCCATGTAGGCCAGCTTCTGCCCCAAGCAGGTGCGAGGTCCCGCCTGGAAAGCCGGCCACAGGTAGGGAGAAGGTCGGTGGCGTCCCTGCAAATGCCGCTCGGGATCAAACTTCTCGGGCTCCGGTCCCCAGAGCTCCGGTAACCGCGCCATGACATACGGGACATACATGACGTAAGAGCCTGCTCGGACAGGAGTACCGTCGGGCAGAACATCGTCCTGATAGACGCACTTGGGGTTCTTAGGCACGGAGGGGTAAAGCCGCAAAACCTCCGTAAAAACCGCGTCAAGATATGTCAAACGATCAATAGCCTCATAGCCCAGGTCCTTGCCCTCGTCCTCAGCAATAGCATAGGCAGCTTGAGCCTCAGCGCAGGCCTTGATTTGCACCTCCCGGTGGGTCGCCAGGAGGTACAGCGCCCAAGCCAGTGCGTATGCTGTCGTGTCACGCCCAGCAATGGTCATGTTCACGACAATGTCTCGTAGATATTCTTCAGTGAAGGGCTTGCCGTCCGAGTCAGTACGCGTCATAAAGAGTGCCAGCAAATCGCCGCGGGCTGCAAGCTCCTCGGACGTCGTCTCGTCCTTAGCTGTCGCCACCATGCGTCGGACGTACGTGTTGAGCGTGGCCAGGCATTCGGTGTAGCGCTTGCCTTCAGGAGTGAAGTGCCGGCAATAAAATGCGTACCCGGGAGGCTTGAGCACTAGATCGTTTAGGAAGCTTTGGATGTAGTCAAATGAAGTCACAAAGTCCACACTCTCGCCCTTCAATGCCCCAATATTTTTCCCAAACGCTATCTCGCCAATGGCGTCGAGAGTGTACCGCGCAAAGAGACGCGAGAAATTGACCTCGGCCGCCCCACTGGTGTTGCCCTTGGCCTTATCTGCAGCTTGTCCGACAATATTCACAAGCGCATGCACGTCTTTGTTGATGGTGTTGAGCATGCGCTGCTTGAAATTACGGTGCGTAAAGAGATGCGACGATATCTTGCGTTGCTCGTACCACCGTGATCCATCCACGTTGAAGATCCCTTCCCCAAGAAGCTCCTTCATGCGTGACCGGAACATAGGACCCTTGCCGTAGTTTGTGAAATTGGTTTTGAGGATGTACTCCACATTTTCCGGGCTCAAAATGACATAAACGCGAGGACGAAACATGACCTTGAACGTCCACGTCTTGCCCCCAAAGCGCCGAGAGTACATGGTAAGCCACTCCAGCGCCCGGTTGCGGTAGCCGTGAAGCTCTTTTGACTGGCCAATTAGAGGTATTGGTGACGGTGGGGACGGGACGTGGCCAGGAGCGCGACCGGAGAACGAGTCATAAGCAAGGGCCAACACGAGTAAAAGAGTAGCCGAGGCGACGACGAAACCCGGGAGCGCGGTCACAACGCGAGTAGGCACGTGCATCAAGATCCAGATGTAGACAGGAAGCAAAGGGACCAGTGCGAGAAAGAGCAGGTTGAGAATGAGCGATATAGTCATGTTGTAATTGTCGTTGTTCTTACTCGACGGCGGCAACATATACTCGGTGGACTTTTTAGGCGGCTGGAGGCCAGCAGTGGTGGCTGAAGTTGCCATCGTATCGATAGAGACGGTGCAACGCTTAGAATATGTCGGTGGCTTTTCGGAGAGAGTGTTGGTGGTACCAGTCGAGCTGAAGTGCAGCTGTGAAATGTGTCGTAGATATGTACAGCGGGTGAGCCTCTGTAGTGAGCAATGAGAATGGTGGGCACGAGCATGCAGGGGAAGGGTTTCGGCGCGTGCTCTATACATCTACTTCTGGGGACTACTAAAAAATAACCAAGCAAAGCTGGCGGGATAATTCTCGGACTTCGCTCTGAAGAGGATGGGAGTATATTATAAATATTGTGAAAGAGCGGGTATCCAAGGGTTTCTTCCTGTAGCATGACTGAGCGCTACACGACAAGACCGGCATGCATACATATATATACCTTCGGAACGTTCCAGTGTTCATCTTGGCGTGTTCCCGACTGGATAATTACCGATGGCGCATAGTCGTGTGCTTTGCACGGGAACTTTAGGAGGCAAGAGGTGAAAAAAAAATCGCCCTTTTCCGTTAGCACGGAAATGGGTGTTGCTTCCGCTCCGCACCCTCATTCTGTTATGGGGCTTCTCATACACACGTATCTGCGGTCTTGTTTTGTAGGGGCAAGATGATATCATTTGCTGGTACATCGCACAAAGAAAAATGCAACGTATTGGAGCTGGCCAGGAGCCATGGCAGAGTTTTTGAGGGACCTCACGGCCCATCAGTACATCAACACACAACCTCACTTTATCCAGTGCCATCCCCTCTTACACAGCCACTGTTCGATGAAGCTCTCATTCGCCCTTGTTCTCTGCATTTACCTACCTGTGGTACTCCTGGCCTTGCCTGCTCAAGAATGTCCTCCTGGTTTTGGCACCTCGGGATGGGTCAACGACATGGGGTTTCTGGCTGATGCGGTCTCGATGGGGGGGCCCGATTTCAAGGACGACTCCCAAGGTGTGTGTGGGACGTATAAAGTGATCAAGACGTGCGAAGCGCAGGTAAAAGAAGAAAAGAGGGAAAGTGGAGGAGGAGGGACGAAGAGGACGAGGGATAGGCTACGATTCTCGTCATCGCCTCTTCATTCCTCCCTCTGTCCTCCGCATAATAGTACCAGACACGGATGCGTATTTACCAATCTAAGGCAGATAGCAACGTGGTCGTCCTTTCATTTCGTCCGACTCAACAGAATACTGAGGTAAGAAGGCAAAAGAAAAGAGAGAGGAACAGGGGAGAGGAATGGATAGAGCGAAGAAGGGGAGGGCGAGTTAAGGCATGTTGATATCGGCGCCTGCTCTTCAATTTAACTGTCGGACTGGTCGATGGTTGATCCTCTGCTGTACACACAAGCCATCATCTCAGTCCCGCCCCCTCCCTCTGTTCCCCCCTTCCTACTTTCTTCCTTCCGCCCACCAGGGCCTGGCCATCCACGACAGCCGGCAGATGGTTCCTTGCAAGTTCCTCCACCGAGGCAACTGCACCGGTCGGGTCCACAGGAGGTTCCAACAGGCATTCCTGGAGGTAAGGAGAGCAAAGGAGGGTGAACGGAACATTCCACAAGCTTTTTGTTTTGGGAGGCATGATCGAGGGAGGTTGATGGGGAGGGAGCTAGTGCGTCTTCTTGTGCCAGTCCCCCCCCGTGTGAGAGGGCCTTGCACTGCACGACATATTTGCATCCGGGAGACTTACTCAAGCTCAATCTCCCCCCCTTCCACCCTCCCCCTCTACTCCTCCCAAGCTCATGACCAAGTGCCAAGGCGCAGTGGAGCAGATCAAACACAAGAAGCACATCTTCGTCACAGGCCACTCCCTGGGAGGAGCATTAGCGCTCTTCTTCACGTTGCATCTGTGGAGGGACCTAGGGATCTTACCAGCCATGAGCATCGGCTTTGCAGGGCCTTTTATCGGTGATGAGGACTTCACCGACGCCTACCAAGAGCCGCTTAAGCACCTCATGGGCGACCAGTGGTGGCAGGCACGTATCTGACCCTCCCTCCCTCCCTCCCTCCCTCCCTCCCTCCTTTTCTTCCCCCTTCCCTTCCTTGCGTTCCTGGCCTCGGCCCTGTCATATTTCCTTCCTCCATTTTCCCATATCTTTTTGTTCCCTCTCCTTCCTCTTAATCGACCACCCTTACAGGTAGAGACTGTCAACAAATACAACACCAGTGAATTCGATGGCACTGGTAAGTTCCCCCCCTCCCTCTCTCCATCCCTCCATCCTATTCTTTCCTGATCAATTACGCCTCTCCCCCTCCCTCCCCCTTCCCTGTCCACCTCTTTTCCCCTCTAGTGGAAGAATACAACATGGGCCAGGACGGACCTCAGATCTACATCGAGCGGGATGCCGTCTGTGGCGTGTATATCAAGCCACTGCCTGTCGATACCAACCAGACCGCAAGCCCACACTACAGCTACGGTATGCACGACCTCAAAAACTACAGGTAGGCGCATGCATGACCATTGTCGCACCCCTCATTTCCTCCCTCCCCCCCTCCCTCCTTCTCCACCACCATCTCCACAATTCTCGTTTCTCCGTCTCCCCTTCCTCCCCATCCACTTTCCTGCCTCTGACCCTGCTATGGTCTTCCCCTGACTTTCTTCCTACCGCATCCCTGTCCCCTCGCCTCAGACTTCTCTCCGATCAGGGGAAGGATTGCAGGGCCTTCTGAATAGCAGGAGGAGCAGGCGGAGCAGGAGGAGCAGGAGCAGGAGTTGCAGTACGCAGTGATAAGTGTGCGAGCCTCTCTATCTCTCCATTTACACATCTGCATACATGTACATACATGCAGATACACACGCACACATGCACAAACAAACACACATAGTATATATACATATGTATACACACACATATATATATATATATGTATATATATACATGTGTGTGTATATATATACATATATATATATATACATATATTTAGAGAGCGAGGGACATAGAAAAAAAGAAAAAGAGGAGAGGAGGCAAGTAAAGCAACCAAAGAGGAATTAAAAGTAAGCCCGACGATAAAGCGAGACAGAAAGAGATATAAATGCGCGAAATGCCTTGTTGGTTCCATTCCCTACACGCGAATGTATAAACTCACCTCTTGACTCTTCTCCCTTCCCTCTATCGCTCCTTCCCCCCCTCCCCTCCTCCCTTCCTCCCTTCCTCCCTCCCTTCCGTCCCACCTACCCGTAGCACCGGATGGGCGTCAGGTCTTGTTTACGCGCGCATTGCCCTCCTTTCTGAAGATACTGTTGGTGGTACTCCTAGAGGGAGGGAGTGAGGGAGGGAGGAAAAGAGGGAAGATGTATTGAGCCCTTGGCGCCTTTCCTCCTGCCTTTTCAGACCTCCTTCTTTTCCACTTTTCGCTAGTAGAGAGTAACGCCCCCTTACCGTCCCTCCCTCCCTCCCTCCCTCCCTCCCTCCCTACCTCTGCTTCGTAAAACGTGGTCGCGGGCACCACCTGCGTGACAATCGGTGAGAGACGGTGTTTCTCGTCCTCCTTGATGCTGGCCTCAGCCTGCTCCTTCTGGGCGAGGGAGTGGTAGAAGATACTTTGCGAGGAAAAGAGGGAAGGAGGGAGGAAGGGAGGGAGGGAAGGTGAGGGTGGGAAGGAGAGAAGGAGTGAAGGTGGAGGCGAAGTTCTGCTGAGAGCGCCTCTCCAATTTCCAATTTGTCTTCCCTGCACATGAATGTCCTCTTGTCTTCCCGAGCGTAAGTGGCCATCTCCCTCCCTTCCATCCCCCCTACTCACGCCGACCGGTACTGCGTGCCTCTATCATTCCCCTGCCTGTCTTTCTGCGTGGGGTCGTGTCGGTCCCACAGCACGGTCAAGAGCTCCGGGTAGGATACTGCCAAAGAACCGAGGGAGAGGAGGGAGTATATGAGTGCGTTGGCCGCGCATTTTCGTTACTTTCCTTATCAGTCTTCATGTCTTTCCCCCCCCTCCCTTCCCTAACTTCCATCTCCCTTCCCTCCTTTCCTCCCTCCCTCCCTCCTTCCCTCCCTCGTACCTATAGAGGGATCAAACTTGATTTCGACGGCTTCGGCGTGACCTGTGGTACCTGTACAGACATCTTGGTAGGTGGGGTTGGGGGTGTGGCCCCCGATGTAGCCGACGCGGGTGCTCAAAACCCCGGGGACGCGTTGGAACGAGAGTTCGACTGCGAGGAAGAGAGGGAGGGGGGGGACGGAGGGAAAGAGGGTGAATGGGCATTGATTGACGCCGTACTTAAATGCATCAGCCCAGCGTATTCCGCGTGCGTATACTGAGACAAGACAATGATGAATGAAAGAGAAAGGGAGAAAAAAAAGAGAGAGGAGAAGAGCTCCAGCGGGAAAGCGCTAGAACTACCCACCAGACCAAAAACACCCTGCTGCAAAGGTGGCAACCTCCTGTATATCATTTCCGGTCCCCTTGCACGCCCTGCTACCCACGGGGTTGCGGAGGATTTGTGCAGCCGCCTCTCCGAAAGGTTTTCCTCCGCCCGACATGCCTTGTCCCATTTGCAGCGTGCTGTCCAGGAAAGCACCGGCTTTGTCGGCCAAGTCTTTGGTCCACGAGGCGGATGTAGTGCTGCTGCTAAAGATGATAAGCCCGAAAAGCGAGGGAAAAATGAGACGAGAAGAAGACGAACGATGGCACATACACGATAGCTGGTGCTGGTGCTGGTGCTGGCGGTAGTAGTTGGCACGTCGTGGGTTGGGGCTGCGCCTAAAGGTTCGATCTGGGAGGAGGAAGGGAGGGTGAGGAGGTTACAATTCTGCCCACCCCTTTCTCTCTCTGTCTCTCTGTCTCTCTTTTCCACACACGCACACCCATACACAGAGCACCTGCAACAAAGTCCCACGCGCCCGTGCAAGCTGACTCCGCACCGCGCTCGCCAAGACGCTAATCGCCTCAACCTAAAGCGTCGCCAGAGAACAAGAAGTTGTCCACGACCCCCCTCCCTCTCCGTTCCAGAGTGGTAGTCGAGCGTCTCCTCGACTTCCGCCACCCGTCGTCCATTTGTCGTCCTCTTTTGAAGTCAGCGCCATTAATCAATGCCATTGCCATGATCTTCCAATCGTCCAACTCCTCGACGCATTATGGTCTTGTCGCCATTGACGAAGCCACCGGTACGCCCGTGTCCTTCCTCCATGTACTCCAAGCTCTGGCTAAGCCCATTTCGCCTACTTCATCATCGTATTTTTCTTCTCCTTCACCATCACACCCCTCATCAGCACCCGCATCCTTCTTCTCCTCCTCCACCAACACCACCTCCTCCACTTCGTCTTCACCCAGCACGCCGCATGCGACCACTCTTCTCCTCGAAGCTTTACAAGCCTGTACTTTCGCCGCAGCGTTTTGGGAGTGTCCGCCCATCTCTTATCGGCTTCTAACCAACACACAAATACCCTTTGAGTGCATGCTTCTTGCATCTCCGGCCCTGGAGCGCATGGCAGCGCAAGAGGATGCGGATGATTATCCCTTTCGCGAATACTTCGAGAGACAGCACAAATGGAGAGAGGAGAAAAAGAAAAATGGCAAGGGGGAAAATGGAGACAGCATCTGTGTCTTTGACAACTTGGGAAGAGATGCCACATTAGTTGTACCTTGTTACCTGGGGCAAGGCGACAAGGGCAGTTACAGCCACTTTCTCTCGTACCTTCGTGCACCCTCCGTCCCTACCAGTCAAAAGCTCGCGCTCTTGCAGCGCGTCGCACAGGTGACACTGGACAGCTGCATGCACAAGAAAAAGGCGGATGGGGGAGAAGTTGGTGTCGATAATGAGGAGTTGGTGTGGGTGTCGACAAGTGGGATGGGCGTGGCCTGGTTACACGTGCGGGTGGAGGCTCAACCCAAGTACTACTGCTGGCAAGAGTACGTGGCACGAGGAGGGACAGGGACAAGAGAAGAGGGAGATGTACATGAGGGTGGTGGACGAAAGAGTGGAAAGAAATATTGACATGAATGGCTCAGTTTACCGTGTGAGTGATATTGAGCCCCCGTTTCTTTGTTGGGGAAGAAGGGAAAGGGGTGTGTGTGGCAGGCATCGGCTGACTATCAGGCATTTTTGCACTGTGTGTTATCATGTCCGCCTTCTTCGGCATTGCCTTCAAATCATGAAGAACTAGAGGGTAAGTAAGCCCATTATGAGCCTTTCCCTTCACTAGACGCAATACTTTCTTGCGGTTGGGTGAAGCAAGGGGCGGGAAAATGCTCGGGGCGGTGCGTGCTCTTCTTCCTACCACTGCCCAGAGCGAACTTTTTAAAAGTCACACAACAGGCGATGAAAAATATTATTATTTTAAAAAATTCTTAAGCTCATGTTTGACGACGCGCCCTGCAACAACAATTTGACGCGCGTCTCTACGGGGGAAGGCGTGGGAACGTATCGGGAAGCAATGCAATGCAATTCCTCCTCGTTTTATTGCCTTGCCACGTCTTCCCGTTACACGACTTAACGTACACGCACACGCATCAAAACACATAAAAGTAGTAGGAACGCGAAAGTCAAGCGGAACCATCGCCATGGGTGGAGTCGTCTCCACTTCTTCATCGTCGGCATCCGACCCACCTGCCTCTGTCATCATTGTCGGAGCCTCGTTTGCCGGCCTTGCCGCCGCCCGTACCCTGCTTCATGCACGCCATAACAAGGACAAACAACCCCTGCGTGTGACCCTGATAGAGCCCAAGGACTATTTTGAGTACACCCCGGGCATCCTGCGTGCGTTTGTGGCGCCTGAGCACGCCGAAGGATTGTGCGTGCCTTTGGAAGAGTGAGTACAAAGGGTAGGGGCGGGAGGGAGGATGGAATGGAGAAAGATGTCGCTTACAGCAAAGAGGAGTAAACTAGTGGAGAAGACATAAAAAAGCACGAGCGAGTGGTGAAGAATGGGTCGCCAGCAGCCAATGGCGTGCTCTGTCTCCCGGAGGACGCGTCAGCATCCACCACACTCCTTCCCCACACACAACCGACCACCTACCTGCCATTCCACACACTCCCTCCACCCCGAACCAGAGGCCCTTCTCTCCAATAAGCATCCTTTCCTATTCACGTCTCATCCCTTCGTGTCCGCCTCCCTTGACACACAGGACGCTCGGGCCCGCTCCCACTGCAGATGGCAAGCACGGCGGCCCTCGGGCAGAGTGGGTGCAAGGTTGGCTCACCCGCGTAGAGCCTGGGAAGGTCATCGTGGCCTGTCAAGGAAACGATGCAGACAACAACTACGGTGACGGGAAGAAGGTGACAGGGGACGGCAACGGCAACAGCAGCAGCAGCAGCAGCAGCAGCAGCAAGAGCAGCGCCGACACGAGAACCAGAGCAAGGACCATTGAGCTCAAGTACGATTTCTTGCTCCTCTGCACTGGCTCGGGCTACCCCCATCCCATCAAAGCCCCTTCATCTCTCCCTTTTTCCCTCCCTCCCTCCCTTCCTCCTCTTCGCCCTCTCTCCCTCCCTCTCTCTCTTCCGGCGTCTCAAAAGATGGAGAAGCAGCAGGAGGAGGAGGAGCAGCAGAAGCAATCTCGCTCTGTTGGGAAGGAGCTCCAGCAGAGCAGGCATAGAACATTCCAGCAGCGCTACGACCAGGCCAAAAAGCAGCAGCAGGAGGAAGGAGATGGATTATCACGAGGAGGGCGATTGCGGGCGCTGAAGAAGGCGGCAAGAGCAGCAGCAGCAGCAAGCGACATCCTGATTGTGGGAGGAGGAACAGTAGGGGTCGAGCTGGCGGCAGAGTTGGCGGCGGCAGCTGCTGCTGCTGCCGCCAGGCGGACAAGAGTGAAGGAGGGGAGACTCTGGTTTCTGCGGAGGTGGATGGGGAGGAAGGAAGGAAGGAGGGAGGGAGGGAGGAAGGGGCCGATGATTGTGTTGGTGTCAAAGACTGCGCGGTTGTTGCCGGGGTTTCCAGCTGCGTGCGGGAAGGCGGCTCTACAGTGGTTGAAGGTGGGGAAAAGACGGAGGAAGGGAGGGAGGGAGGAAGGGAAAGGAAGTGGATTGGCAGAAATAAAACAAGAGCCAACGGATTTCGTGCGTCTCGCCTTTTCACCTTCCCTTCCTCCCACCTTCCCTTTCTCTCTTCCTCCCTTCCTCCCTTCCTCCCTCCTTCCTCCCCTCCCTCCCTCCTCCCTCCCGCCCTCCCTTTGCAGGCGCATAGCGTGCAGGTAGTCCTGGGGGACGAGGTAATAGACCTTCCTCCCTCCTCCTCTTCCTCCCCTCCTACCTCCCTCGGTGCCTCCAGCGTCGCTAGTAGCATTAAGACCAAATCGGGCCGTGTGCTCAAGCCTTCCTCCTCCTTTTCCTCCATCGATATTTTGTCCTCCTCCTCCTCCTCCTCCTCCTCCTCCTCCTCCT
>Ga0160420_100447_pt1 | contig 18150 bp, 15 predicted proteins | sample CelAP2metagpilot_FD_108197 | JGI IMG/M metagenome (GOLD analysis project Ga0160420, IMG submission 108197) | Phycosphere-associated microbial communities from algal ponds in Kailua-Kona, Hawaii, USA - Cellana AP2-5-5 metagenome pilot | ecosystem: Engineered > Artificial ecosystem > Aquaculture >... | reverse complement strand
TCCGCTCCTCCTCCTCCTCCTCCTCCTCCTCCTCCTCCTCTTCCTCCCATGTTGTACACCTCCTCTTCCTCGGTGAGCTCAACAAATGGAGCCCCTTCGCCCCTCAGCGCTTCTCTTCCTTGGCCTTTCTCCCCACCCACCGCTCCCTCCTCCTCGCCGTTCAAGGCGGGAGAGAGGAAGTTGTGGAGGTTTCCTTCGCAGTGTTAGAAGACGGAAGAGGGCATGGAGGGAGCGAGGGAGAGGTGGAGGTGATTCGTGTGAGAGTGACGATGGATTGGCAGGGAGAGGCGAGGCTGCGGGTGCAGGTGGAGGAGAAGGGCGGGGGCGAGGGGGAAAGGAGGAGGAGAATAATTGTAGCGACACAGGAGTAGTAAAGCGAGAAGGGAAAAGATATGGAGAAGTGCCCGTTGGAATTTATCAGTTAATATCTTACACATATATGAATATACTCGCACTTGTGTCTGTGTGTCCGTGTGTGTGTGTGTGTGTGTGTGTGTGTATAGATGAATGTCGAGAGGGGAAATAAAAATAAAAATCAACGCACATGAAGGAAAAATGCAATTATTTCAATGATTTAAGGGGATCTATCTCAAGAGAAAAGTGTTTCTGGTGCAGGAAAGCATGCTCCATGTACTTCTTTATTTCTTTCCATTCAATCATGTTGATATGAGCCATGAGATCAATCACCATTTGCATGCTAGCTTTTACCATCCAAAAACACGAATCTAGAGAATAATTGGTCTTGGTGATAATGGGCGTGCTTCCACAAAAGACGTCAAGTAAAGTCAACGAAAATACATATAAAAGAGCGGATGGAAGAGATACCGCCATAACTTCTCATTTCTCCCTAACTGCTCTTGTTTCAGCCTATGGCAGTAGCAACTCGTTTGAGAAGCTTGTTCTGTGCTTGTAAGCTTCTTGTTGTGTTCAAGTCTTTTCTCCGCTCTGATTATGACAACCATAATACATTATACAAAATTTCAGGAATGTTTGCCGCCGACGGGCAGGCACGTCACAATTAACAGCTCACGGACTATACACGAAGGAATTTTCATTTTTTGGGGTATGTTATATCCATCATATGCTTTGCCACCGATATGGTGGCATCCACTTTTATCATATTATTTGCATCAAAATATGCCCGCCCCGGGTTACGAGATAGATGCCGGCATCAGGCCAATGACATTACCGCGGAACGATGACGCTTTTCCGCTCTGATCAAGCCGCTCCTCTAGCTGCAGGTCATCCCTTCTACCTTACAATAATCAACACTCTTTCTTCGCAGACGAAAACTCTATATGATAATTCTCTTGCATTCCCCGCTCGGGCTCCGCCAGTGATATATCTTTTAGGACGGAATGAGCAATTACCTTGCAGCAATGCAAAGGTTTTGGGACAATGCACCGCGCGCAATGTCCCAGTCGCCGTCGAAGTATTCCGCTCGGGATTTCCGCTCGGGATTGCCGCAGATTCCCTTCTCCGCACCGGAGGTCCCTGTATTCCATACATGGAGAGCAAAACGGAAATGCCGTTTCACAAGCGGTTCTTGGCGAGAGCATCGCCCCATGGGACTCCACCGGCGAGAACTGCTCTTCACAACACTTAAGGAAGCATGTCCACAACTTTAACCGGTAACAGTGGACACCAAGGAGGATACATTTGCAAGATCTGGCGCGGAGGTCACATGCATTGCCTGTCAATAGGCTCTTCGACGGTGTACCTCCTGGGTCTTCCCTGCACTAGAACTTACGGAGCGGAGAGAATCTCCCTCTCGCACTCCCCCTTCTAGCATTGCCAATCATATTCTATAGGCCCTGTGACAGACCTCGAAGAATGTTTGTTTGAGCTATCAATTATTTCCCCATGGTGTGCGGCGCCGCCGCATATGCGAGGGATCATTATTGAAGGCCCATATGTGCTTTGGCTTCAGAGTGCCTTTATTTTTCTGGTCAAAACCGTTTTGCCCCCCTTGCTTTTTACTCTTGCCTCTCCTTTGTCCGCAGTCAAAATGCTCTTGAAGAATGACTGCGTCACTCAATTTAGTCAAGCGATACTACTAGTATATTAGAAGCCGTCTCGGCGCCTTTGTTTTCCCCTCTTGCCTTCTCATTCCTCTACGCATGCACATCAGTTTAGATCGCACTGACGGCCAATGTCAAGGGAGAGAAGACAACGAGCCTTGCTCTAGCAGTCACTCGTACCAGCCAGTGACCTAGGCATAGGAGTCGGAGACGTGGTAGAGCCGTCGTCGCGATGATTGTGTGGGCATTGGGGCTGTGAGGCTGTCGTCGTCGCATTGATTAATGGGCGCGCAGGTGTGTGAGATGTCGTTGAAGGCCCATGCGACCACCATGCTCCACCTTCTCCGTCATCATCCGGGCCTCTTTTGCGCTTGTGACTCATTGTGCACTGCTAAAACATGATTAGTGGGCTGAAAGAGAGCGGCTTGTTTAGAGCGGGATGGCGTCATCGTCCCGCGAAAACGCCAGTGGCCTGATGCCGGCAGCTACCCCGTCATGCGGGGCGGGCTTATTTTGTTGCTCACAATATGATAGAAGTAGATGTCACCATGCCGGTGTCAAAGCGCCTAGAGGCGAACAAACCCCTAAAAAATAAAATCAACTTTCTGTATAATCCGTTGACGGCTCCTTCAACCCCTGGTCACTAACAGGCAGAAGCAATGACGTCTAGCTTTTGAGCCCCCTTCTATCGCACGTCTTGTCTCGACGACCAAAAATACCGATATGCTCATCCTCCAAGTATACACCACATCACATACCACACATCACTCACAGCATCCTCCCCCAACCGACTGGCAAAGTCTTCTGCTGCATCTTCATGCTGCATCTTCATCATATTTGCTCTGGTCTCATCTCGGTGCGCTCGGGTTATCCGCTTGATTCGTAACGAATTATGCTTACCACTCCCACAACGGTGGTCGGATACCATTTGGCTGTTGAGAAAAAAGAAAGAAAATACGAAATTGTAAGCGATATTGAGGCAGGTAAGCATTTCTCAACTTCAGGAAATAGAGGTGTCTTTGTTATGTGTAGTGACAAGTGCAATTCATGTCTCGTGCTCATTTACTTGCTATCGATAAAAATTACAATTGGTTCACTATTTCATTTTTTAATTTCATGATAGACTATGTCGAAAAGGAGAATGCAGTTCCTAGCGGCCCCTTTGGCACTTCTACTGCCATATTTCTTACTGCTGTTTCTCATCCAAGACTTTCAGTCGGACGCGCGTCTTCAGCAGCACAATTTTCTAGCGACGAAAAAAATATGTGAGATTTCACCTTTACTCGGCGAATTATTGATAGTTGTGTCCTTTCATTGGGATGTTACCAAGCTGATCTATTTCACTACCGTACTTGATACAATTCGGACATACGAGACACGCGTCCATATTGTTATCGTGACTGACAACGAGAAGGCATTAAGAAGTGCCCTCCAAAAAATGGAGCCCTTCCATGGTAGTAACCCGACATTAACATTTTCGCAAGTACCTCCGACAAATGATACCAACAAATTTGCCATGTGTTGGGCTCATAGACAGGTGATAGAGAAACAATTTGAGCAATATCCCAATTTTACGTCTATTATATATCTGGAGGATGACCAACTTTTCAGCTGGCCCACATTAGTTTCCTGGGCCCTTGACACAGAAGTGCTGGCGCCTCTGAATTTTACTCGTTGCATATATCGGACGGAGGTAGATGTAGAGACAGGAGAGTCAAACATGGGAGATTGGAGGACTCCCGTAAAGTTGGCTCACGAAAACACTATAAATGTGACACACACTTTGGACTTTGCTCGGGTGCAGAACCGTCTCCAGAACGCCCCTAATTGCCAGTGCGGGAAGCATCGCGATGGGGCGCCGTGGCCCTGCAGAGTACACGACAATTATGTTTCCCCCACGGACCCATTTCAAGGCATTTGGATGGCCTCTCGAGCTCAACTGGTTTCCTTTATGGCGCATCCCTTTTGGGAAAAAGACGCCGTATATGATGCTAAACTCAAATTTGACATGGGGTACCCAGAACGCACGACGTTCATGAATCTCATGATCAACGTGCCTACAAGATATCGGTCGAACTGCATGGTACCGCTCGTGCCCAACGACAAAATAGGCGGGCTTAGCAATTTCAGTCTACCTCTGGTTGCTGGAATAGAGCATATGCGAAACAGGTACAGCAGTATGCCTAACACTCGCTTGGGGAAACTTCACGTCGAGGAGGCAATATAGGGAGCCTTCCGGTCACACTCAATGAGTACCACGAGTTCTTTCCTCCCAACAGTGAGGACGACCAGACACTCAGAAAGCAAACACATTACGTCACGCGCCCTGTACAAAACCACACGAACATGACCATGACTAGATACAGGTGAGAGAGAGGCGAGCCGCTGAGATTTTTTTTACCTTTTCCCTCTTTATCCTGACACTGTCCCTTATCAAATATGCGGAACGTTATGAATTACACAAGATGTAGATGACTGAGATGAATTACAATAGATGTTGACCGATGAGATGAATTTACAAGTCGTTTCTTACTTTTGGTTATTGAACAGCTCCTTCAGTCGATTCATTTCCTTTACTGCCCTTCCTCCACCCACTTCTCTCCCCCTTCTCCATTCCTCTTCTCCATTGCTTTATCCTTCTTCAGCTTTTCTTGTGGGATGTACCCAAGCCACCACGCTTCTCCACTCCCACCCAAAAACTACCCATACCCATGCCCTCACGTAATCCCTTCCCCTCCTCAACCACCCTTCCTCTCCCTGTCCTCCTCCACCACTTCCTTCGATACCGAGCCCACGCACATCTATCGCTCCTGCCCCTAGCACCACGCTGCCTACAGCCAGCGCACGGGGGAGATGGGAAGACGAAGTCAAAACTAGGACCCGCCGTACCCCCTGGGCTTGAAAAGACGAAGATAGGGACGTAAAGTTGGTCAGAGTGCAAATGGCGCGTCGATCAAAGGTGATGCAAAGCGAGGGTGGGAGGTAGGAAGGAAGGTCATCTGGACCGATGGTGCCCGAGGAGAGGATTAGGGGTGTGCGGGTGTAGTCGATGTGGATGCGACTTTTATGTTGGTGGTGGGGAAGGGCGAGGGCAGAGACGATTGCTTTCTCATGGAAAAGACGCACGGCTGTGAGCTCCCGATGGCGGTCTCCACCCAAGACTAGAATGACGTCCGCATGGAAGGTGTCACAGCGAAATAGAGCAGTTTCCTTGTCCTGCTTTATGTCTTGCCATGAACGCCTTTGTCTAGGGCGAAGTCGCTGCAAAGTGGTGCATATCCGGGTGCGGAGACGGCGGCCCACGGCCATGGAAGAAAGAGAGAGGCACAAAAGGGAGACAATGGCAAGCGCTGCACTAGTGCGTGCCATGGACCACCCAGCCGCAAGATCAAACGCGGAGATCATCATCTTGTTGTTGCTTTGCTTGTCTTGTGCTCTTTGCCTGTAAGTAGTTGCCGTTGCCGTACATCCCTCTAGAACTATCGCATGCAACCTGACGTCCTCTAGGACTTGCATACGAGGGGGAGCCTTCCAACAATAATTTGTTGCATATTCACCCCTTATTTGGTCCGAGTTTTACTGGCGACTTTGACAGGTTTTTTGATCTGTAAGTAGTTTGGTATGGGGTGAAGCATTTGACTTCAAGTACGTGTTGCTTCTGCTTCTTTTTCGTTCCGCATGGGACATAGGAAAGATGGACGGCAAGGGATTGCACTCCTCAATAAAAATCATGGACAATTCTGTTCTCTACTTAGGGCTAATGTCATTACACATAGCCTCTCCATGCTTTATTGCCACAGGAAGAAAGAAACTCACTTTGTGCAACCTCCCCGTCCTCCCCCCCACCTCCACCGCTGCAGAACAGAACTTCGTCCCGGACGCAGATAAAAATCAAGGCTGATTAAAGCACCACGCCAATATGGACAAAACATTTGCCGCTACGCAACACCTGCAGCAGCCACAGGCCTCGCAGAAGTCCCAAGGCCGTAAGGAGGGTGGCTTGGGTGATAGCCTGATGGCGGAAGAAGAGTTTGTCGTGCCCCCCGAAGGTCGTCCGGCCACGACTCCGGCAGGGGAAAAAGGACGAGAAGGAGGGACGGATCCCTTGCGTGCGACGGATGAGGCCTTGACGGGTGCGGCAGGGTGGGTCAAGGGAAAGGCGGCTGGGGCGTGGCAGACGGTAAAAGCCGGTACTGTCTCGGGAGGGCACAAGACGGCGGAGGGCTTGGGCACTGTCAGGGACAAGATGGGCGAAGCTTTGGGTGTGGCCTGTGAGAAGGTAGCCAGCGCGACACATAGGGTGGCGAAGACCCAGGAACCCAAGTCGCCTGTCCGAGAGCGGGCCGCGCAAGAATTTCACAAGAAGAAAGAGGAGGGCAAAGAGACCACCCAGGCGATGAAGGCACAGGTAGTGGACAAGGCCGAGGGTGCCACCGATGTGACCAAGGTTAAGATTGGAGAAGTGGCGGCGCGGGGCAGCGAAGCTGGCGCGCAAGCGCAGGAGAGGGTGAATAAAATGGGACATCGTGTGGCAGAGCACGCTGAGGCGATGGGAAATAAAGTCCAGTCAATGGCTCAAGCGACCAAGCAACAGGGCCAGTCTGCCGTGGATCGAGCCAAGGAAACCGCCCAAGAGGCAGCCGGCACCACGGCAGAGCACATGGGGGATGCGGCGGGAAAGGTCAGCGGCTTTATGGAGGGCATGGCTGGCGAAGTGCAGCACCGGTCGAAGGAAGAGTAAAGACGACAAGGCGGACCCGTACCGATAGGGTTCAGTGAACTTGAAGGAGCGAGTGGCATCAAGATACGTGGACGGACGAAGAAAGGAGGAGGAGAACGAGTCAAGGCGTTGGCACGTGACTTGGCTACCTTTACCTTGGACATGTCGCGAGCGTGTGTGGTATGAGGGGAGGAGGATAGAGGGATATTATCTATTATTGTAAAAACAGTAAATTGGATGAAGGAGATAATGAAGGATACGTATGCACGCATTAGAAAGGGGGAAGAGAGAGTGTCAAGGCGTCGGCGCGTGACTTGGCTACCTTGGACATGCCGTGAGCGTGTGGGGTAGGAGAGGAAATGGATAGGAGGATTTTATCTCTTGTTATGAGAGCAATTAATTGGATGAAATATATTATGACGGAAACATATGCCCGCATGAGGAGATAGACTAGATTGTGAAGGAATGAATGCCTGTCCTCTTGCTGCAGGGTAGGCAAAATCAGAGGGCAAGAAATGTTCGGTTAGACGTGGCTGGATTTTTACGGAGCCCATTCATGCACAAAATTCTATGTATAAGCCGACAGGTTATTTACACGCCCTCTGTGGTAGCTCATCGGGCCGCTATCCAACGGTAATCGGCGCGCAAGAAAAAGCAGCGGGTGTAAGTGATTTTTTTTTTTTTTTTTTTTTTTTTAACATGAAGGGACCATGTAGACAGAAATTCAGAGAGATATCAAATTAGAGCAGTGTCGGTAGAGTATATGGAAAAATAAAAGACGCCGCGATCGAGTTCTGGTTGGTGCGTGTGCCGTGTGGGTAAACGATTACGTTCCTATCCCTCGAGAAATGTCAGAAACCGGCTCTATAAAATTGCGGAGCATGAACCAAAAAAAAATATGAGTGGGTATCATTTCCTTGACCAAGTGGAAAGCGAACCAATTGTTGCGCGCGCTTTAAGTGTAAGTGTCGGTACGTAAGCTGTTCTTATGCTGCTGGTGTTTTTATTTTGAACAGCTGACGGAAGAGAAGGCTTCCCCAAATATCTCAAGCTTTGCTTTTTCGTTATGCTTCAGACCATAATGCTCCTCCTTGTCAGGTTTGTGCTTGCAGAGAAGGACAACCTATTCATGCGCATATATCCTGTCAGGTTCGACTCTCAGAGCCGGTGGTTGTTGGCTTTCGAAAGAACAGAGTTATCCAAGCCAGAAGCGGTTGTTCTGATGCCCGATGCCTTCAAACAGAGGCAAACTCAACAGCAGTGTGAAGCGCACTCATCCCCCCCTTCATCCTTTCTACACACAGCACACAGGCCTCCTCCAAGCTCCCGCTACCCTTCGAACACAAATTCTGACCCTCGGAATGGCTTCCAAGCTGGCACCTCGACGTGTTCCTCGGCCGACCAGCTTGCTTTTCCAGATCCTCCTTTGCCTCCTCTCCATCGTCTATACCTACGCCCAACAGTCCAAGAGCGACAGACTCTCCCCATCCTCAGAAGTGTTGGGAGGAATCATCCTTACACTGGGCCTCATTCTTGCCTTTGGTGGGAAGAATGTCATGTCTCTTTATTGTGCTGCAGCCGGGTTTTTGTTTGGATTTATCATCTCGTACGTAGTTCTTGAGAGGATTCAAGTCGATCATGACCTGGGGCCGAACAAGGACCTCATCGAGCTTGTCAGTGCCTTGCTCATGGGCATCATTGGAGCGGCCCTAGGGTTATGTTTATCGCGATTCGCTGCATTTCTTGTGGCGGTATTGTTTGGCCTGGTGGTGACTGTAGCAATCCTCACCATTCCTGGCACTCGTTCCCGCCTGCCGTCTTGGGCTTTGGCTCTCATTGTCATCGCCATTTCTATCGTCATATATGCCCTTCTCGAGACGTGGCTCGTCGTGCTTTTCACGGCTTTGGTCGGTTCCTTTGCGTTTGCCTGTGGGTTGGACGGGATCTTGAAGACGGGGCTCAACGAGGAGCTATCGATGGTGTTGACTCAGAGCACGGAGTCTGCCCCGATTCCATTTGAGGGGACGGAGGACATGCTCCCTATTCTATACGCTTTTTGCGCTTGTTTTGTGCTGGGGAGCATCACGCAGGTGTGTGTAAGCAGGAGGGCGGGAAACGGGAGTGATGGGGAGGAGGCGAGAAAGATGAGGGCAAGCAGGAGGGACCAGGCTTTTGAGGAGGAGGAGGAGAAGATGGAACGTGGCGCAGTGGCACATGTGTACTAAGAGAAAAGTTGGTGGGGAGATGTGGAGAAGAGAGGGAGGGAAAGAGGGAGGAGTTGGAGGTATGGGTTTGCATACATAAATATACATTGATGTGAGAGCAGACGTAGCAGCAGCGGCAGGAGCAGGAGCAGCAGTAGGAGCAAGAGCAGCAGTAGCAGCAGCATAATGATGAAACTTGAAGCGACTGAACCGCACCACGCCCAGCAGCGGGAGCAGCACAGGGGCAGGAACAACTCAGAGGGGACGTAGAATGTATTACGGGCATAAGCCACCGCCTTATTGGAACACAAGGGAGAGAAGCCGCCTCAGCTATGTCTTATGAAAGAGGAAAAGGGAGCAGTATGTGAATGTGAGAACTCGTGGAATAGAAGCGTTGATAAAGGAATGGAAAGGTGCTCACGTGCTGACTGTAGCGGTCGACTAGCCTCATCTACATGGGCGAGGGAAAATGAAATTTGAACAGCGCAGGTTTGTTCGATATTGTTTCTTCGAGAAGGGAAAGAACGAGGGAGGTTTCATTGCGCATCACACACGCGTAGAGAGAGAAAAAGAGAAAAGAAGAACGACCTCCATGGTAAGCCCCCCAAATGAAGGCCAGAAACATTATCTGTCTATTTGTCGTTGCTTTAAGGTGGTTGCCTTGTTTTTCCTTGTTTTTGTCGTTGTTGTTGCTCTAGCATACATACATGTTGTCTCTTTGCCATACATCGTTTCCTGCACTTTCCTTTCGCGTCCTGGCCAGATTCCCCTTGGTCCTTCATTTCCTCCCACTCGATCTCGGCCCTTCCGTCCTCCTCCTCTTCCTCCTCAACTTCCCTTCTCTTCCTCCTCTCGCTTCTATTCTTCCCTAGACTCACTCGTTTACCACCACCGACAAGTCCGTCATCCCTACCGCATTCCCCTCCTGCTTCTCATCCTCCCCCTCACTTGCACCCCAATGCATCACAAACTCAGCCATCAATCCTCCCTCCCCTCCCATACCCTTAACCCCTCCCTGTTCTGCCAACAACGCCTCCAACAGAGGGTCCACCTCATCCTCCCCCTGTATGGCATGACCATCCCCCGTGCCCATATTTCCCACCATCCTCGCTTGCGCCGTTGTCGTGACCGAGGGCACTTTCCCTTGCTGCTGCTGCTGCTGCTGCTGCTGCTGCTCGTGCTGCTGCTGCTGCTCGTGCTGATGTTGCCCTGACTGCTGTTGTTCGTACTGCTGCTCTTGTTTCGACGTCGTCGTGGGAGTCACCAGACCATTATCGCTTGCAGGGAGTACATACCCTATCGCCGGGGTCGGGCTCACAGTGCGAGAGGCGTCGGTGGATATGGAAGAGTACGACGGCTCCTCATCGGCATTCTGAGGGCTGCAGCCATGTAAAATGGGTGTACTGTAGTCATTGCCAACATGGGTGTCAATTAGAGTGCCGCTGCTAGTGCTAGAGCTGTCTCTGGATAGGGCGTTGGCGTGGTAATACGCAATGTTTTGTCGCAAGCTGACCACAACAGAGCGCAAAGCTAGTACTTCGTTTCGACGAATGGTAATTTCACCCCACGCTGACCGGAGGAGGCGCTTCAGTTCTGCCTTGGAGTACTGATTCATCATTTTTTCCAGGGAGTCGACTGAACTGCCCGTGAGAAAGGGCACGGCCTTGAGGGTGTTGGTGTTGCCAATGGAAGTTTTGGCGGCGGGGGGGGAAGAAGAGGTTGTGGAAGATGATTGGATGCTGGCGATGCGCTCACTGCGGGTCATGACCTTTACTTTTTGTCGGTGATGTCAAAGAGCGCGTCCGTCTGTGGGTGTAGTAAGCGGGGTGGTAAGAGTGACAACGCTTTTGTTTCACTTGGGCCGTGGACGTGGGTACGATGGCCAGCAGTGTCCAGACAGAGACGATACATTTGATAGTTATGTCTTCGTATTCGCGTTTGTTGACTCCACACGGCAAGGGCATCACACGACCAAGGGGAGAGGCGGGAGGTCATCCACGGAACATGGCACGAGATGGTTCAAGTAACCAACAACTTAGCGCCCTGCTCATGGGTTAGTGATGCTCTGCAAATTACAGTGCCAGTATGCCTCAACAAGGACAATTAAAAGCCGTCCCTGAGGGTACACTCAAGAGAAACACGTGGAGTTACAGTTATAAAATGGGGTCTTACAATTCATTCGAGCCGTTGCTCGAGCGTTGCTGGCTTTCATGCATTAATTGGAGAAAGTCTCACGAAAGCTTTGGCATTCGAGGACAAAGATAGTGTACCCATCCCCATTAAATTGAAGAGAAGACGGGTTGGTCGATAGTCAGTTTATACATTCCCATTTCAACTTGTCGTATGGTCGCAATCACAAGGGAAAGAGAATGGTGCGACCCACCACCCATCGCTCACAAGGTGGCTTCTCCAGCCGCGCGTTTGTCATCACGACCTTGGTGATGCTCGTCCTTGCCCACACCCACACAAGCTCTCTCTTCCACCGCGCCCCAACCATACCCACTCGTCGCCGCTCACACATCATATTTACACATATGGAGGTAGCACAAAGACAGGAGGGCTTATCAGTGCCTGCTCTCATCCGTGGATTGGTCGCTCCCGTGTCGGGCCCACACACCACTCGACCCCGTTCAGGGATCGAAGAAGCTCCGACCATGGACACATTTTCATACACGAATAGAAAGGAGGAAGATATGATGGAGGAGGAGCTGGACCTGAGTGGCCTGGACGATGACTTACTCTTTGGGTTGCTCGATGGAGAGGGGGATGGTGATAGCCTGCCATCTTTCATGATGGGCGCCGGCGGAGCAGACCCTGCTGGTGCGTGTGGACAAGGTGCCCCTTCCATTTCGCCCTTCACTGCCGTCTCAGCCGCAGTGGCAGCGACACTGACGGACGGTCATAACCCTTCCAGCATGGTGGAGATGGACATTATGTCGCCCCACGCGTGCAGCAGCAGCACTCACCTCCACCCACAGCAACAGCAGCAGCAGCAGCAGCAGCAGCAGCAGCAGCAGCAGCAGCAGCAGCAGCAGCAGCAGCAGCAGCAGCAGCAGCAGCAGCAGCAGCAGCAGCAGCAGAAGCAGCAGCAGCAGCAGCAGCAGTGGCAGCCGGAGACCAAGCCACCTGTTACTGCCCCCCTCGCGCCCAAAAACATGACAAACAAGCGACCGTTGCCCATCAGCAGCACTAGTAGCGTGTGCAGCTTCAGCAGTGGTGGTAGCATCATCAGCAGGAGCAGCAGCGGCAGCGGCAAGAGTTGCAGGCAATCACAGCAGCCGGTCCTCGCCCCGAGACCGCCGATACTCAAAGCTGGAGCAGGAGCAGAAATCCTTCACCCGCAATCTATCAAGCGCCAAGCCGTCGGCAGGGCCTTGGCCTCCACCCCTTCCTCCTCCTTCTCCTCCTCCTCCCTCCCCTCCTCTACCACCACCCACCCCAACGACGATGCCGAGCTTCTCGCAGCGCTCGCTGCCCTCGAGTCCAGGGGCCTTCCCCCCACCGAATTGAAAAAACAACGACGGCTTATTAAGAATCGCATGGCGTCCCAGCTGCACCGCGAAAAACAAAAGCAGCAGGTAGGAAACTTGCAGGCAGCCTTGGCAGCGAAGGAGGAGGAGGTGAAACGATTGAAAGGGGAGGTTGAGAGGCTGGAAGAGGAGAATGCGTCGATGAAGGAAGAAATGTGGGCGTTGCGGCGCGGTCTGTTGGAGCAGGGGGTGGGAGGGAGGGAAGGAGGATGGGAAGGAGGGAATAGCAGTAGTTCGAGTGGCGGGTACACGTCCCCGTCGGTGTCATCCGTGAGTGGAGTGAGTAGCACCTCGTCTTCCCCCCCGCCCTCGCTTGGGAACAGTCCGGCGTCGCTTTGCCATGGTGGGGAGGGGGAAGGGGGAGGGATGGAGGGAGGGTATGTCTCCGACGCGAGTGTTCCTTCCCCCGGCCCCTCCACCTCGACTTCGACCTCCTCCTCGTCGGCCGCCACTACACAGAGGGCAGCACTAGAAGGGGGAACGTCACGGATTTTTTCGTTTTCGGCTGCTTCTTCTCCTACTCCGACTCCTTCTTCGCCTCCTCCTTCCCTGGCTGCTGCCGGAGGGGAAGGACGAGGAGGAGGAAGGGCAGAAGGAGGAGGAAGATCGGGGATGGGGGGATTGCCTTTGTTTGGCGCCCTTTTCCTCTTCACGTTCCTCGCTGCTCCTTCCACTCTCTTGCTGGGGGGACTTCGACGGACGACCACCAGTACTTTTGGGGGTTATTTGAGTGTGTCCTCCCCCCCTTCCTCAGCCTCGTCCTCGTCCTCGTCCTTGGTGGTGGGGAGGGCCGGCCCAGTCGTGGCTGTGAACGCAGTGCGGGACTTGACCATGCCGTGGTTGTCGCCGAAGGAGGGCAGGAAGGAGGAAGGGATGGAAGGGGGGAGGAAGGAGGACGGGTACTTGATAGATCCTGTGGAGAGGCTGCCGCACAAGTGGCTTGCGCTGGAAGGAGGGAGGGAGGACGGGAGGGCGGGAGGGAGGGAAGGCCCGCCGGGGGCGCCGTGGACTTATGGAGGTAGTGTAGAGTTGTTTCTGGGAAGCGGCAGCAGGAGCAGTAGCGGGAACAGTGGAGTAAGTGCAAGGGATATGGTGGGCAACGTGAGCACCATCCCTACCTCCCTCCCTCCTTCTCCACCTCTCTCCACCCCTCCTCACCGCCTTCGAAAGCAGCCACGGGCCAAGGCCAAGCTGAAAATGCAGGGAGAGAAGGAGGGAGGGAGAGAGGAAGGGGGAGGGAGTTATCCTTTGACGGAGGACGAGGCGAAACAAGTTGATTTCTACGTCGGGCGGGATGGGAAGGGTCAGCACGATAAGCAGGTGCTGGTTTCACGGGAGGGAGGAAGGGAGGAAGCGGAGAAGGGGGAGGGCAGGCGGGGGGAAAGGAGGGCGACGTCGTATTTGTTCTGTCCACAGGCTTATGGAGTGATGGCTAAGGAAGTATCGGAGGGCTATTGGGCGGGGATGGAGCAGATGAGTGTGCTGCGGGAGGGGAGGAGGGCGGGGGGAAAGGAGGGGGAGAGGACGAATATGGCGACGACGGTGTTGTCGAGAAATGCGACGCTGGCTGCGAAGGCGGGTCAGAGGGGAGAGCGAGCGCAGCAGGAGGGGAAGGAGGTAGGGGAGGAGAAGGAAGAAGATGAGCGAGAGGGACCTGTCATCTCGGCTGGCCCCTGCTCTCGGGGAGGCGGAGGCCATGCCGGAGGGCGGGAAGGAGGAGGAGGAGGAGGAGCAGCGGCCGAAGGAGGCGGACAGGAATTAGATTCCGCCCCGCACATGCTATTTCTTCTTCCGGCAAATTCCTTGGACTGGGGCTCGCAGGCGGCGGCACAGGGGCAGGTGCCGGTGGAGGGGTGGTTGGAGGTGGGCTGTCGCCTGACGTCGATCAGGATGGTGGAAGACGTCCGCTTTGGCGGGACCGCTTCGGCCTAAGTGAGGAGGAGGAAATGAGGGGGCAGAATAGGAGAATGTGGGATAAGAACGACAAATGGAATCAAAAGTTTTAGGATTTGAGTCGTATGAGGAGGGAGGAAGTGATGGGCGGACGGAGGAAGAGAGACTACTTGATATGGGGAATATTAATGTGCAGGTCAAACAATCAGTCAAAGCACGAAAGAGACGAAGCGATGATGAAATGGGAATCAAAAACCGAACGAGAGGAGGAGACAAAGTCAAGCTGGAAATGGGAGTGTGAGTGAAAATGTGAAAGAGAGCGAAGATGTGAAGACAGTGTCAGAAAAGGGGAGGAGAGGGATGGAGAGAAGGAAGAGGGGGAGTGGACACAGTGCGGTGTGCGCCTCTCGCAGTGTAGGCAAGGAAGGTACCACGAGGTCCTGCAAACGGCGAAAGGAGAGTCTCCCTTTGTTTTGATGAGAGCAGAGCTGTGCTTAGTACACAAGTGTGTGTGTGGTATCTGCGAGGAGGGTGTTAAATGGACAATGAGTACGAAGAAGAGATGCGGCACACTACTGAAAAAATAAAAAGAATACGAAGAATGAGAGAGAAAGAGAAAATGCGAATAAACACAGCAGCTGCAAAAGTAAATAACCAACGTTGTCGAAACGATTCAAATACAGACGGACGAAAAAAAAGGGCGTTTCTTTTATGGCTTCTGTCCCCCTACGAAAGAGGCTGTGTGGCCACCCAACCGTTGCCCCAAAAAATCTAGGGCCACACGTACATTACAGACACATGAAAGACGATGTCGGAGCCTTTTTCGCTCTAGAAAGTGCCCGTGGGCCTCGGTAAGGCTTGGTAAAGGTGCACATGGGTGTTCATCATGTGCCTTATGGTTTTTACAGGGCTTGCTCTGCTTCTCGAACCCCTCAAAATGCATCGAACACACATCGACAAATCCCTGAAAAAGCAAAAACTCTCAAAAAGCTTTTGATTTGGAACTCCCCCAAACCCTTCAATTTTTTTTTGAGGGGTTACGAACACAGCCTCTATTATTTAAGAATAAAATGAGCGAAGTGACATCGTATCATCACAGTGTATCCAGGGTATCTGAAGGCTCTTCACTACACTACACCACTTGGCAACGCTAACCACCCCTCCCGTACAGTAACTTATGCGGCAAAATCATAGGATGCAGCACGCGGTGTCTCAAGTTCAATCGCTGCTTAAGTGTGCGCTGTGGACGAGTGGCTCCCAAGCGAGACCTGCCTCCTCTTCTTGCCCCTGTTCTTCGTTGCCCATTTCAAGCTCAATCCACCTCACCCACACCCACACCCACACCTTCGCACTTACACCATGACTTATGCACAGGCCTGACGCTCTCGAGAGCCGATGATGTTCGATGATTTCTTCCCCTTCCTGCCGGACTCGGCCTCCTCCTTCACCCCTGCGCACTCCGAGATCAGCGCAAAGAAAAAGCGCAAGCCCCGCAAATCCAAGGCACCGTCCACCTCTACCTCTACTCCAATTAATTCCTCAACCTCAGCCCCGGGTGCGTCAGCGCCTGTACCTCCTACCGCACATGGTGCCAGCAATGGGTCTCCCCCCCCCATTTCGTCCCCCGCCGCCCCCGCCAGCAAAAAGCGGAAGAAGGAGCATTTACCCAACACCATTCCTCGCGCCCCCCATCCGTCCGCCTCCCCTTTCATACAGCTTTTCCTTGTCGTTGATGGCCAGCACAAGCTCGGGTTAATGATGCCCCGCTTGGCTACGGTCAAGCAATTGAGTGAGACGGCCCTAGGCTGCTACCAAGCCTGGCGGGAAGACCATCTTGTCATGCCCGCAGCTGTAGCAGCTGCTTGTGCTGGTGCTATTCCTCCCCCTTCCCCTCGCCACAGGGGAAATGGCAATACCAGCAGCAGCAACAGCAAGGGATGGAAGAAACGTCTGTGCGTCACCAGCATCGGGACTTGGAACGCCTTCACCTCCATGCCTGCCTCCTCCTCTTCCTCCCCCTCTCCGTCCTCTGCCGCCCTTTTCTCCTCTCTCCGTCAAATCACTCCCCGCACCCTGCAACTCGGCAAACCCCACTGCTGGCGGCTCCTCTCGAACCCCAAAGCCCTTGTTGGGGACGAGCTGGCGGATACAGGGGTCGTCATGATGAGAACAGACGGCCGCCCCTTGCACGCCAACCCCCCCTCTTCTCCAGCAGCGGCTGCCTCGCCCTCCCTCCCGCTCTCCCTCCCCGCCATGGCGGCCCCTGCTGTTTCGATGAACGGGCAACATGAGAAGAATGGAGATAGAGAAGGAGGCGGAAAGGAAGCAGCGACCAAGTCCAAGAAGGCTGCTGCTGCTGCTGCTGCTACTCCCACTACCACCACCACGACCCCAGTAGCAGTGGCAGCAGAAAAGAGCAGCCCAGCCAAGCCTCCCCTCCCCCCCTCTGTTGTTGTCACGACCACACCAGGCGGTCGTTCATCAGACCGCCTTATTGATCCTCCTGAGAAGGCGGGGCTAGGGATGCCTGCCTGGCTTCGGTACTTACACGGCGCCACTACCCTGGAGCCAAGGAAAGCGAACCGATTCATGAGGCACATAGATGCGGCCTTGAAGGCTCTGAAGGAGGGAGGGAGGGAGGAAGGAAGGATTGCCCTAGGGCTGGAGACGGTGAGGAGGAAGTGTGGGACATCGAGAGTTGGGCATGCGAAAGAGGCTCTGGTTGCCCTATTAGAGAGTGTGAAGGAGGAGGAATGGAGGGAGGAGGGGGTGGTGGCGGGCGACAAGAAGCAGCAGAATAAGAAAAGGAAGGTGGCTATTGCGGCGGTGGAGGAGCATGAGGATGGCTGTAGTGATAGTAGCAGTGGAAGCGGCAGCAGCAGCAGTGACAGCAGCAGCAGTAACAGCAGCAGCAGCAGCAGCAGTGACAGCAGCAGCAATGGCAGCAGCAGCAGCAGCAGCAGCAGCAGCAGCGGCAGCGGGAGTGACAGTGAAGCATCGTCGGAATCGGAGTTGGAGGCGGAGAAGAAGGCAGGGAAGAATAAAGCCACTGGGATTACAGAAGTAGGAGGAAAAGGTACAGCAGTGCCGGCGAACAAGACGCCGGGGAAGGTAGCGACGGTGGCAGCAGCAGCAGCAGCAGCAGCTACAGCAGCAACCCAAAACAATGGGAAGAAAGCGGAAAAAATGCAGCAGCAGCCGCAGCAGCAACAGGATGGAAAGAAGGTAGTGGCGGAGCCATCTGCTCAGCCTGCAAACACGAAAGATCAGAAGGGCGATACCTCCTCATCGTCGTCACCCTCTTCCTCCTCCTCTTCCTCCTCCTCCTCCTCCTCCTCCTCCTCATCTGATTCTGACTCATTCCTTGGAGGAGAGGACAGTAGTAGTGACGAAGAGGAGATGCCAACGTCGAAGCCAGCAGTAGAAGAAGCGGCTCAGAAGAGGGAGGTTGCTCCTCTGACCCCGACGACCAAAGGAGTAGGAGGAGGTGCACAGAATGGGGTGGTAGCAGCAGGAGGAGAAAAAGTAGCAGCAGCAACAGCACTGTCGCCTGCTAGATCGGTTGCTCTGAAAGCGGCGGCGGCAGAGAAGAAGGTGGAGGAGCAGGAGGAGAAAAAGAAAGAGGAGGAGGGAGAGGAGGAGTACTCTGGCAGTGAGAGTGAGAGTGAGAGGGAAGAAGGCTCCTCCTCCTCCTCCTCCTCCTCCTCTGCTTCCTATGACGTTGCCGCCGCTAACAACGCCGCCGACTCGACCGAGGTACTCGGGGCTGACCGAGTGGGGTA
>Ga0160420_100445_pt1 | contig 18173 bp, 34 predicted proteins | sample CelAP2metagpilot_FD_108197 | JGI IMG/M metagenome (GOLD analysis project Ga0160420, IMG submission 108197) | Phycosphere-associated microbial communities from algal ponds in Kailua-Kona, Hawaii, USA - Cellana AP2-5-5 metagenome pilot | ecosystem: Engineered > Artificial ecosystem > Aquaculture >... | reverse complement strand
CCTCTCTTGCCGCAACCCCCTCCATAGAGAGAAAGCCAGCCCCCTTTTCCTCCGCCTCCTCTTCCCAACACTCCTCCCCCCCCCCCCACCCCCCCTCCCCCCCCCTCCTCCTCACCTCCTCCTCCTCCCCCCCCGCCACCCCTCCCCCCTCCTCCCCCTCCTCCACCGCCATCTCCTCCTCCTCCTCTCCCTCCCTGTCCTCCGTGCCCGCTGGCCTGTTCGACGTCAAGAGTGATTTTATCAAGGAGCTGCTTCGCGTTTCCCTTCGAAAAGACACAGGCGCCAGCACCACCGACGATTGGGTGGCCCTCGCTGATATTGCTGCTTCTATCGCGGTGGGCTCCATGGGGATAGGACGAGAAAAGAGATGGCAGCCGCTGGGATTGGAAGTAAGCAGGAGTACTAGCGGTAGTAAGGACGACAGAAGCGGTCGATGTCAGAGGCAGATAATGAGTATGGTTCCTTCTGAGACGTGCGTGCATGCCCAAGTTCAACACGAAATATCTCCACCTCCCCTTCCATATGGGAGGTTGACCGGGCAAATGGAGCAGCATTCATCACCTACTTCATTTTCCTTACATCATCAGCAGCAACAACTTGAATTTGAGCATTATCAGCCATACCAGCACCACCAGCACCACCAACACCAACAGCAGCAGCAACAATTGGAGCAACAGCAACGACAGCCGCAACTGCAGCATCAGCTGCAACGATATCAGTGGCTGATTGCTTATCTCGAGCGGCAGCGACAGCACGAGCAGCATAGGCAGCAGCACGAGCAGCAGCAGCGAGAGCAGCAAGAGGAATGGCAACGAGATGTCCAGCCCCGCCACCTCTCAATCTATGGACGTTCAAAGCAACAACAGTTAAGGCCTCGTTCCCCCTCGTCTGTGCCTTCTATCATGCAACAGCAGCAGCAGCAGCAGCAGCAGCACCTTCAAGAACAGTCCTCTTCGTCCCCTATTTTGCATTCCCAAAAGGGGAATGCGGGGGCTGGCCTGCTGTTGCTCAGCCTGGCAGCGGCGCAGACGTCCGGGCCTTGCAAGAAAAATGAAGTGTTTATGTCGATTAGCTAAATTTTACGAACAATTAACCTATTAACGACATACCATGTATTTGTTACTATACAAATAAATCAAAGAAGAAACCACATATGTATGCATTTTAGATGTTAACGGATCCACTATGAAAGAAAGTGACTTAAGAGATCGAGGGATTAAGGATGGGCTATGGAGGCGTACATGCCCACTATTGAGGAGCACTTGACTTTGTTCTTCTATAGCGTGGACCGGTGGATGAATTGCTTGTTATCTTTCTGCTTATACATGCCTTTGTGGGTCACGAAGGAGGTGTGCTAATGGTGATGGGGGGCTGTGTGAGTGGAAAAATTTGCGCGCAAACAGGGATTGTGTGGGAACTAGACAGGCGGATCGCGAGGGAGTTAACACTAGAAATGGAGGATTGCGAGGGACTTGATAGGGCTTGAGGCGAGATCAGAGAGACGAAGGACCACGATCACTATGACAGACGCCAAAGATTTTGAGGGAAAGCAATCAGGAGAAGAGATACAATAAGAAAGATATTTTACATTCAACTTTTTACAACCCCAAATCTCTCTTTACGTAATCTTCATGCCATCTCGCCTACCCCATCCCATCATCCTCCTCTTCTATCTCCTATCGCTCCACTTACCTATTAACAGCACTTTTGAATCCCCTTCACTCCATGCACCATCCAACTGACGCACATCCCAGCAGAGGCTCGCGCTACAATGTCGTCGGAATGCCGCCTGACGAAGAGCCTTCCACAGCTATTTCTCCTTCCCGCTTTCCGTTCTCTCTGCGAACGGAAAATGAAGACGATGAGGAAGGATGAGGAGAAAAAGGCAGTAGGGCATCGTTCTTCCTCATCATAGGTCGCGAGCGCTGGAGGAGTCGAGGATCTAGAGGCGTAAACATGCCTTCTTCACCTTTCTTCTGAGTGGGAAGAAAGGGTGGAAAGGAGGGAGAGAAAAAGGGAGGGTAAGAAGGAATGGTGAGGTTGGACGTACAGGGGATCGATGGTTCCCCGTGCGCACAAATCAAGAAAGGGAATTCTACTTTGGGCAAGTATTTCGCCGCAAAGAGACCAACTCCCCTAAATACGACACACGTGCCTCTCTCTTAAGCTGCACCCCCCCCTTCACTTCTTTCTCAACTCATCACCTCACTCGACCAGGCTTCCATTCTGCTCTTGCTCTCCACCATCTCTCTAGACCCTAACGCTGCGGCCAGCACCTCTTGCGCCAGCCCAAAACACATGGCCACGTCCCGACAGTAGGCCTCAAACTGCTGCAGCTCAGCCTCCCGCCCTTCGCTTCGCTGGTGGTGCGGGACGTGCGGGTGTTGTGGTTGTTGTGGCTGATGTAGTTGGTCTTGTTGTTGTTGTTGTTGCTCTTGCTCTTGCTGTGGTTGTTGTTGTTGCTGTGGTTGTTGTTGTTGTTGTTGTTGTTGTTGTTGTTGTTGTTGTTGTTGTGGTTGTTGTTGTGGTTGTGGTTGTGGTTGTTGTTGTGGTTGTTGTTGTTGTTGTTGTGGTTGTTGTTGTGGTTGTTGTTGTTGTTGCTGCTGTTGTTGTTGTTGTTGTTGTTGCTGCTGCTGCTGCTGAAGAAAGAGGTGGTTGTGCAGCCATGCGAACCCTGAGGAGTCCGCAACACGGACAAAAGCAGCGCCAGACCTAGAGCAGAAGTGGATAAAAAAAGGGAGGTCAGGGGGGAAAGAAATGGTACGGTAAATGCGAGAGGGAAAATTGCCAAACGAACCAAACTAACGCACCTATGACAATACTGACGGTCGCCCCCCTCTCCCCATCCACAAGCTCCTGCTTCCCCCCCCCATTCCCCTCCGCCTGCTACTCCTCCTCCGCGTCTTCTCGCCCCACCACTCCTGATGACTGTAAAAGCCGTCGTCAACGCCATGTCGTCCTTTCCTTCCTGCTGTCGCTGCTGCTGCTGCTGTTGCTGCTGCTGATTGAGGCAGACCGCCAAGGCACTTCCTTCCCTCCCTCCTTCTTTTCCTCCTTCCGGCAAGTATATCTCCCACCAATTCGTTTTTTGCTCGTCGTCAGGCACGAAGCCGAAGCGACTGCACAGGGCCTCTTCGCAGATGCTAGGAAAGAGGTGAAGGAGGGAAGCAGGGAGTGGAGAGAGGAGGGACGTAAGGGGGTGCGAGAAGAGGAAAGGAGCAACAAAGAGAGATGCTGTGTAAGAGGCCAACCATTCCTCCCGTCTTTCCTTCGCATATGCATGCTCTTTGCTTACGTACCGTAGGAGTGCGGGCGGGTGGACGGTGACGAAGGGGTGTGCGAGAAAAGGATGCACGTTCAAGTTCGAGGAGCGGGCGTACTCGGGCAGCGGTGCAAGGTTCAGGCCCAGCTGGCAGGGATTAGAGTCGATGAAGGTAGAAAAGGAGGAAGGAGTGAATCGGTTTTCCATTTTTAGCTACGAAGGTGTACTCACCCACTAGCCCCTTGGACCCTCCCTCCCTCCCTCCCTCTGTCTTTCTCCCCTCCCTTACTTGAGCAGCCTTCCGCAGCAGAGCGGACAGAAAGTCCCGGACATTTTTTGCGGAGCAGGCGAGCCAGCTCAGCTCCAGGTGGAAGACACGTCGTGCGTCGAGGAACTGAGAAAGGGAGGGAAGGAGGGAGAGGAAAGGTGGTTTTCATGCGGGCAGTTAAAAAGAGGTAAGGAATGAGCATGATGAACAGTAGCAAGAGTAGAAGAGTGGGAGTGCGTGTGTACCTTGTCACACGAGAGGACCAGCCACTCGTGCCGTGTGCTCTGAGAGCCCACCGGCGGGAAGGGCATGTGCGCCGAGACCATGGCCGCCCCGGGTCCGCCCTCCCTGCCTCCACCCCTCCTTCCCGCTCTTCCCTTGTCCCCTGTGCCGCTGGGAGACAAGAACGAGGAGGAGGAGGTAACGGAGACCTGCAGAGGGACGCTTCCTTTGAGTCGGCGGCCATTCAGATATTCCAACAGACGTTGCACCCTGGCCTCGAAGCCTGGTAGTAGGGTAGATGGGGGAGGGACGAAGAGCATTTGAATATTTGAATATTTGAATATTCCTTTTTTGAGAGCGTGCCATGGCGCAGCTTGGCTGGATGAATGAGTTAACACAACGTGGGGGTTTGTTTTGCTCCTCTCCCCTTCGCCAGCCCGTCCCTCCTCACCTCCCTCCAACTCGTCCTCCTGTGGGCAGAGGGCGTACGGTTTGCGCCGGAACTTTGTCTCGGGACGAAGCAAGTCCTCTAGAGGGAGAGAGGGAGCAAGCGAGAGAAAGCGTTAAGTGTAAGCGAGGGAGGAAGGAAGGAAAGGAAAAAAAATCGCAACAGACCCGTCCGCCCTGACACCCTTCCCTCTCTCCCTCCCTCCCTCCCTCCCTCCCTCCCTCCCTCCCTCCCTCCCCCCCTCCCTACCGGGCGCGTCGTTGTAACCACAGATGAGCTCATCTACGTAGTTCCACTTGTACTCGGGCGTGGGGTAACGGTAGAAGTCCTGGCTCACAGCCTGGAACCGCCCGGCCTGCGGGGTAGGGGGGAGGGATTGGAGGAGAGGTAGGAAGGGAGGGAGGGATAAGCGAGCGCGCTGGGAAAGGCAGGGTGGAGGACAAGGTGCGCCAGCGTGGGCTGGAAGCCGCCCGCGCTACAGAGAGGGGGAGATCGAAGAAAGGAAGCAACAGGATAGCAGGAAGTAGGAAGAAGGGGAATAGAGAGGAGGAATATAACGAATGAATCAGCAGCTTTCACCTAGTGAGAAAAGGGAGGAGAGGGAGGGGGGGACAGACACGATTAAGAGGGTAAGGAGGGAGAAAAGACCTCACCTGAGGCACCCACAGCTGATAGCAGTAGCGGAAGTGATTGGAGGGCGAGTCGGCGTTGCTGCCTTGGCGGTCCAGGAAGTGCTTCACGTCCACCTGCACGGGAAGGGGGGAGGGAGGGAGGGAGGGAGGGAAGAATTGGCGGGTCAAAGAATGAAATGAAGAGTAAAAGGCGATAAATAAAACACCGTTCACGTAAAATGCTTGTACACTTCTTACTTTTTCCTCTTCTCGCCCCCTCCCTCCCCCTCCCTGCCTTTCTCCCCTTCCCACCTGGCGCGTGAGCTCATCGTAGGACAAAACGTGGATGCGGTGGCCCATGCTTAGTGTGTACACCACGCGCTTCCTTCCTCCCTCCCGCCCTCCTGGAAGGGCCCCGAAGAGGCGCAGAAGGCCCGTAGCCGGATTGCCCGGCGTGGTCTCCACGAGCTGGAAGTCCTGGGCGAGGCTGGTCAGGTAGGGAGGGAGAGAGGGGAGGAAGGAGGGATGAGTCCATGTCATGACATGGAGAGATGCCGGGGGGATGGATGGAAAGGATGGAGGGAGCAAGAGGAGAGTTAGAGAGAGGAGGCAAGACGCTCACCGCTGGCAGACCATCTCCTCGAGCAGGTCGGCGTGAGATCGGCACATGGGCTGGTTTTTGCTCGCGCTGCTCGTCGCTCGGGGGCTGGAGAAGTAGGGAGGGATGGGGGGAGAGGAGGTGGGGGTGATGAGGGAAGATACGGGTGGAATCACAGGATGCGAGACTTGTCTTTTCTTGACTTTTAGAGCCGACCAGCCCCCATTGAGACTCTTCTCTCTCTCGTCATCTGTCGTCTCTTTTCCTCTTCACTCCTTCCTCCCTCCCTCCCAAGCCCCCTCTCTTTCCCTTTCTTGCCTGTCCGCGCCCTCGGGCAGCATGAGCGTGTAAAAGCCCTCCGTATAGTCCCTCCGGAGCTGCTCGGGCGTGGGCAGGTAGTCCGTGGTCAGGGGCAGGATGGCAGGCTGGCACAAGCTCTTCCAGTTGGGGCCTGAAGAGGGGGCGAATGAGGGAGGGAAGAAGGAAGGAAGGGAGATATGGAGGCGAGGGTGATACACCAAATGTGAAAAGGAAGGCCGCCGCCGACGGATGGGACGCGAAGAGAGTGAGTGAGGCAGGGGCGGAGAGAAAGAGACTGGAAAGGGCAACTGACGGAACATACCCGGAGAATGCTTGAATTCCACCTTTCCGGGCGGAAAGACGTGGGACCACCTAAGGAGGGAGGGAGGCAGGACGGGAGGCTGAGGACGGCCGTTGTTGATTTTGGAGTCTTTTACTCCCCGGCATATGGCTATTCCCTTTCTTCTCCCTCCCTCCCTCACTTCCCCCCTCCCTCCCTCTCCCCCCTTCTCCCCATCCCTTACCGGCGATGGTTATGCGTCCGCTGCAGGAGCAGCTCCGCTTCATCCTCCCGCCGGAAGGGATTGATCACCGTACCTCCCTTTTCCATGCCTTCTTCCCTCCCTCTTCCTCCTCCTCCTCCGCCACCACCCAAAGAGGAAGCGGGAGTCAAGGCGGGCGCCAGAGAGGGGTGGGCGGGGGGAACGAAAGAGGAGGGAGAGGAGGAAGAGGCGGAAGCGCTCAGCAGAGCGCGCGAGGCCGAGTGGAGAGATCCTCCCAGCGAAGAGAGGGAGGTCCGGCTCGTGGATTGGTTAAGAGCCGCTCCTGCCTTCCTCCCTCCCTCTCTTCCTCCCTCCCTACCCCCCAATGCGATGGGGGTGGAGGACACTTGCCCGCCGGAGGAGGCGCGCTGCATGGATGCCAGTCGGGGAGAGGCACCTGGGGGAAACGAGAAATAGGGGAAGGGAGGGGGATAAGAAGAATGCAGGACATGAATGGAACCGACGGGAAAGACCGTCAACATATCCCCCCGACATCCTTCTCCTTCCCTCCCACCCTCCCGCCCTCCTTCCTTTCCTCCCTGTCTACCAAACATCATGGCCCCCACTGGCCGCAGAGGCGGCGTGGCCATGGCTGCTGAGAGTGCTAGGAAGGACGACGAGGGCCTGGGGATCTTGATGCCCTTCCCCCCCCCCTCTCTCCCGCCCTCCCTCCCTCCCTGGCCGTCCCCTTCCTCTCGTCGCAAAACGAGGTCGGCAGTGCCAGAGGCGGGCGTCACTCGGTCTTAATGGATGAAACAAGGGAGGGAGGGAGGAAGGGAGGGAGAGAGGGAGAGAGGGAAGAAAGGTAAAAGGGAAGAGAGGTAGGAAGGAGAGAGAGAGGGATAAGGCTGGTGAATGGTATCCGGAGAGAGGGTGGAGGGAACGATAGAGATGCCAGACGGAATAAGGAATAAGTAGGGCCGAGGAGAGAAGGAAAGCAGGGAAAAAGAAAGGGGGTGGGGGAGCCCAAGGCCCTATCACTGCACCTATCGAGGAGGATTCGGAGGCAGTACAATTGTCCGACCACTGCCGGGTCAAGGCCCCTCCTCTTTCCTCCCGCCCTCCTTCCCGTCCTCTCTCACCCCCATTCCCAGCCCCCCCGTGGAGGGACGACGGCAGGGAGGGAGAGCGGAAGGAGGTAGAGGGGCCTGACGAAGACATCAGGTAGCGGTTTTGGTAGAGGGCGGGGGAAGAAGCAAAGCCGGGAGGGGAGGCGCCCAGGACCTTCAGGATGGAGGCAGAGAGAGGAAGGGAAGGGGGAAAGGGAGTGAAGTTTTTCAGCGAAAAGGGGATGGAGGTAGGGGAACTGGAAAAAGGAGGGAAGAGAAGGAAGGGGGGATGCCGATATCTAGAAATAAGGAAGAAGATGAATGGAAGGCGTATATGACAGACAGGCAATTTAATGGGACTCACCACTGCAGGAGATGAAGAGAAATGTAGCTTTTGGTAGTGCTGCTGCTGCGGCTTATACTGCTGCTGCTGCTGCTGCTGCTCCCTAAGGTGAGAGGAGCGCGAGCCCGAAATGGAGCGAGCGCCTATATTGGCACCAGTAGCAGCATTGGGCTTGCATGGAATGGAGGAGGGAGGGATGGAGGGCGGGCCCCCGGGGATGTCGCTTTGGCTGCTGCAGCGGCTCAGGCTGCCCGCGTCTTGCTGTGTTTGGACAAAAGAAGAAAGGGAGGAAGGAAGGGAGGGACGGAGGTGGCGACGACAAAATGGAGAACGAAGTGAGTGGATGGAAGGCCAGGGAAATGAGGTGAGGAAATAGCAGGGACGGAGAAGCCCCGGCAGCAGGCAGCTAGCAGTAGCCGTGACAACCCTCCCAAATCGCGCCCACCCACTCACCGGCTGCTGCCGCTTGCTGCCGCTGCTGTTATCACCGGAACCCCCGACGCTATTCGTGTGGGAGAGTGCGCGGGGAGGGGGCGGGCGGAAAACGGCGTCGTCGTGGGCCTTCATGGCCTCCACCAGCTCCGTCGGGCTGCTCTGTGACAGAGAGTACAGCGATAACACCGCCGCTCCCTGCCCACCCTTCCTATCTCCGCCCTCTTTCCCCTCCCGATCGTCCTGCTCTTGTTGAAGAGCCTTGGCCAGACCAGAGGGAGCACGAGAGGGAGCGTGTTGGGTGCCGTTGCTGCGACTCTTGCTGCTGCTGCTGCTGCTGCTGCTGCTGCTGCTGCTGGTGCCGCTACTGCCCTTCTCCTTGTTCTGCCCTACCGTCTTCCCACGTCCCTTATCTCTCTCCTTCTTTCGCGCATGCATGTCTGGTGGCATCTCGCTTTGACTCCTTCCCAGGGCATGAAGAGAGGAAGGGGGGGAGGAAGGGGGGGAGGGAGAGAGGGAGCGACGAGAGGGCGTAGCACCGCTACCGCTCTCGCTCCGAGACAGGATGTGGAGCGTCTCTTGCCCATTGTTGCCTGCTTCCCCCCTTCTGTCACCTTCTCCCTCCTTCTGCTGCACCACTAGAGATGTAGAAGGATGCAAGCATATGGCAGGGACTGCGGGAGGGTCGGGGCGAGCGCAGCCGATGCTTCTTTCTTCCCCATCTCTTTCCTTCCCTTCTCCTTGGAGAATTGCCGGTGCCTCATCTCCGCCCTCCTGCGCTCCCTCCCTACCTTTTCCACTGTGAAGGGAAGCGAGGCTGGCCAGAGAAGGGCCATAAAGGACAGTGCGGAGGGCGGGGGGGAGGGGGGGAGGGATGGCGGGGGATAGAGGGAGAGATAGGACATCCGCCCGGGTGGGACTGGCGCCAGCATCGGCGATGTCAAGAGGTGGAGGAGGACGGGCTGCGTGCAAGGTGAGAAACGAGGGAAGGGAAAGGGGGCGAAACGAGGAGGGGAAGAGGCCCTTGTCCAAAGTCATGGCTGTCACAAGTAGGCGGAAGGGAGGAGGGGAGGGAGGGAGGGGGATGGAAGCGTCTTAGAGAGCGAAGGCATGTGACTGGTCACTAAGTGATGACCTCCTACCAGGAGTACGAAACTACTCACTCTCGCGCCCGCCCTCTTCCATTTCGCTATTCCCTCTTTCCCTCCTTCCCTCCCTCCCTGCCTGCCCCATCTCTCATCCCTCCTCTCTCACCCATTATGTTGTAGTCCGGTCGCTGTTGGTACTGGTGGTACATGCGCTCTCCTCCCTCCCACCGTCCCTCTCTCCCTCCGCCCCAGCCCGCGCCTATTTCTGGCCTCTGCCAAGGCAGTGATGGCGTGCCAAACTCGCGCCCTCCATCCCTTCCTCCATCCCATCTTATGGCCCCCACTCCTCCCCCGCCACCTCCACCTCCTCCTTTTCCTCCTCTCACAGTAAGGGGCGAGTGCTCGGGTGCAGTGGCAGGCAAGGAGGAGGAAGAGGTGGAGGAGGAGGAGAAGGCCGGGGGCGCCAACAAAGAGGAATGTGGAAGGGAGGGTGAGGGGGAGGAGGGGTAGTGATTGGAATAGCCTGGCAGATCGAAGTAGGAGATGTGCATCCAGTGGGGCACCTCCAACAGAGAGCTGCCGCGGGAGTTGGGAGGGGGCATGGGTGGGGGGAGGGAGGATGGAAGGGGACTATAGTGGCTTTTGAGGGGGGAAAGCGAAGCAGTGCGAGCACGAACAAGAAAGTGAAAGGAAAACGAGGGCAGAGGGGAGGGAGAGAACGAAGCAAGCAAAATTATGCAGGGAGGGGGAGGGAAGGAAAGGAGTAAAGGGCGGGAGCAAGAGGCGCCCTACCCTTGGCTGTTGAGCTGGGGCTTGTCCTTGCAGATGAAGAGGGGCACGGTGTGAAGGGGCGGCTGGGACAGGGAGAGGAGGTCCATGCCGATGCCGTTGTCCATCATGCGCTGTTTCGTGATGCCCGATAGCTTCGAGTCCACCTTGCGAGGAAAGGCAAGAGGGAGAGAGTTAGGCACGGAGGGAGGGAGGGAGGGAAGGAGGGAGGGAGGTTGAGCGATCAAAAGGAAACCATCGAAGGGAAACTGGCAGCCAACTACGTGCTGACACTGGATAACACCCGAGGAAATAAGGAGGGGAGGAGGGAAGAGGAATCAAGCGTGAGATGGCGGTACCTCGATGACGCCGGTGGAGGGGGAAATCATGAGGATGCTGTTGCCGGTGCGGGTCAGGTCTCGATCCATGTGGTGCTTCTCCAGCACGTTCAGCGTCACGTTGATGGCCTCCAGGAAGTTCCCGCGCGCCGCCTTGGCGGGCACACCTAGAGAGGGAAAGAGACGGAGGGAGGGGGAAGGAAGGAAGGAAGGCCCCAAAGTGAGCAACGATGGACAACAAAGGACCGTTGTACGACGGTCTTGTTGGTATCCGCACTGCAGTCTACTCCTTCCCTCCTCCCCTCCCTCCTTCCCTCCCTTCCTACCCGTCCATCCCTCCTCCGTCTTCCAACGCAGGCCCCTTGCAAAGGCCATGCTCTCCCTCTTAAGTGCGGTCAGCAGCTTCTGGGTCTCGATCCTGCTCACGTTCTCCAGCGCCATGCGGTAGAAATCCTGGAACACCCTTCCTTCACCATCCACGCTCATCCCCCGCCCCCCTCTCGCCCCAGGCCCTCCTTGGGCTTGGCTATGACTCCTTGCGCAGCTTCCAGGACTTTGAATCGGGGGGCTGGGACGAGGGAGGAGAGGGGGGGAAGAGAGGAAAGGAGTGGGTGAAAACGGAGTTATGTGGAGTTGAGTTAGGCGTCAGTGGGGTGTCGGGAGAACGGAGGAAAGATAGGCGTGAGGGAGGTGGGAGTATGCGCAAGCTGACTAGAGGCTTAGATCGATATCAAATACAGCATCTTCTCACCTGCTCGCTGGTGGTGGCGGTGGCGGTGGTGGTTGTGCTGTTGCTGCTCCGGAGGTGACAGAAGTGGGAGGAGAAACAGCGTGAAGAAAGGGAGGCGAAGAAGAGGAACCCCCCCCCTCTTCCGCGTCGTCTTTCACTCTCTGTCTGCTGTCGACGGAGGAATGAGAGGAAGCCGGGGGGGGAGGGGCAGGAGGAGGGCTGGCAGACATAGTGGAGGAGGTCGAACAGAGCGGGAGCGACGAGGCCAGTGGAGAGGAGAGGAAGGGGAGGGAGTCCCCAGCTTGAGCAGCGGCCGGGGAAGCAGAGGACGACGGGGAAGAGGGGCAAGGACGGGGAGTGAAAGGGGTGACAGGGGGTGTGTGGTGGCTTGGGCGCACGAGGGGCGAGGCCTCCGACAAGGTTGAGCCTTCCTCTTCCTCTTGCCCCGCCTCCTCCTTCCCCTCCTCCCTTGCTCCATGAGACTCGGGAAACGGCGAGGACGTAGAGAAGGAAGGGGAGGAGGGCGGGGAGGAGGGTGGAGGTGGGGGATGATAGTAGAGGCGGGTGAAGAAGACGACAGAGAGGGAATGGGAGACGTCCAGGGCTCGCCAGCTTTCCAGCAGCAGTCGCACGAAGGCCAAGAACTTCGACAGATACACTGGGGGTGGGGAGGGTGGCACCGCGGAAAGGAAGAGAGGGTGGAGGGTGAGGCAGATTGGACGCGCGGCTGTGCCACGGAGTGGTGGAAAAAGGCACCCGGCTTCAAGGCGGACGCTCTTCCTTCCCTTCCCTCCCTCCCTCTCCCCCTCCCTCCCCTCACCTTCCCCGTCGGGCGCATAGTCCCACATCTCGTAGGACATTTGCACCAGCCAGAAGATGCGAGCCGACCGAGACCTAATGAGGCGAGGTTGAGATGGAGGGTTGAAGGGAGAAAAGACTGAATGCGTGGTAAAGAGAAAACAAGACAGATGAGCGGGAGGACCGTAACTCCTGGAAGAGAGGGCGGGAAGGAAAGGAACCCCAATGTACCGAAAGGTCATCTTCGTCTCGGTCGTGAGGATGCCACTGCGTACGGGCTTTTCGCCGCGGGTGAGCTCCTTGACGCGGGCACGAATACCTATTTGACAGAGAAAGGGAAAAGAAGAAGGGAGGGAAACAAATCACGGCTGTGGATGAGATGGGAGGGCGATTGAAAAGGGAGAGAGGGTGTGAAGCAGGGGAGAATGAAGGAATCGAGGAAGGAAAGAAATCTGACGCACCGAGAGTCTTGATATGCTGGCCGAGGTAAGCCGCTTTGCCCACCGAGGAGGAAGTAATCGTCAGCTTGAACCGCCTGAGGGATGGAAGGTGAGATGAGGGAGAGGGGGAGGGAGGGAGGAAGGGAGGGAGAGAAATGGAGTTGTTTGAGTGGTTTCCATTCTATCCTATTATCCAGCAACAGGGGCCCTTCTACGTCCTCCCCTCTCCTCCTTCTTTCCATTCCTCGCTCCCTACCACATATCAGCGCGGGAGATGAAGTCGTCCTTAAAGGTGAGTTCCACGAAGTCCAGGCGGGCAGTGCTCGGCTCTGCTTTGCGGACCGCCACCTAGGAGGGAGGGAAGAATGGGGGTTGAGAAGAGAGATGAACGAAACAAGAAGTGAAAGAAGAGGATTATCTGCAATAGGACATGCTTTGAGTCGGCTTTTTGCATCTCGCTTTCCTCCCATCTCCTTCTGTCCGTCCGTCCGTCCCTCCCTCCCTACCTCCTCGAAAGCGTGCAGCCCAAAGGCCTCCGCAACAGATTTCAGGAGCGAAATCTGCATTCGTGCCACCTAAGATTGACCGAGAAAGGGAGAAAGGGAGGGATAAATGATAAGAGCGTTGTGGGCGCAAACGAGCACAGCGCATGTTAGCGAGCAGGAGCTTTCTTTCATGAGGCTAGAGGAAGCTTGGCAGCGCTGGCTGTTACTTGAAAAATTATGGGAGACATCAAGGGGAAAGCCACGCAGACGAAAATGAGAAAGGGAGAACGGTATAGGCTGCCTGTGTTTACCTTGGCCAAGGGCGGGATAGACGTCACCTGCAAGAATAGGCTGTTGCTGTTGCTGTTGCTGTTGCTGTTGCTGTTGCTGCTGCTGCTGCTGCTTGGGCTACAGCTGCCAGTGGTTGAAATAGAAGCGGGCGTAGATGAAGAGACAGAATACAAAAAACCAGAATGCGAGGCATCAGTAGAAGGAGGAGGGGAAGGAGAAGGAGGCTTCCGTCCTCGCTGTGTGAGAAGGCCTCCCTTCACTGCCCCTTCTGCTCCTGCCGCCTCGATGCTCTCGCCCATCGTCGTCATAGCCCGTCCTGCTTGTCGCTCCTCCCCGACGCCATACTTAACATTATTGCGGCAACTACTGTTGTTGCTATAGCTGCTGCTCTTATTGTCCTTTTTTCCTTCCTTCCCCCCTTCGCCCTTTCGCCCATCCCCCTTATCGCTGCCCGGACCAGACGAGGAGCCCGAGGCCGTACCCGGAATGAAGGAAGGAGCAGCACCAGACACGGCATGAGAACGAGGTTGAGCTGGACCACTGTATCTGGTGGTGCTGGCATTCCCTTCTCCATGTTTCCCCCTTTCTCCTCCCCGTGCTCCTCCTATCCTTGCTCCGCTCCCGCGTTGTGATGACCTTGGTGAGGATCCATGTCGCTGCTGTCCTGCTTCCGCGTCACCACCACCACCACCAGCAGCACCCTTTCCTGTGGAAAGCAAAACAGCATGAAGAGCTTGCGACGGCATCGTGGAGACAGGGGAGTGTGAGAGGGGCACGATCTCCAGTATGTCGTGGAGCACGAGGGTGGGAAAGACCTCGGGGTTGATCAACACTTCCTCGGCGGAGAAGGAGAGCTCGTGCACATGCAGGGAGTAAGTCAAGGTGGCGGTGCTGATGTTGGGAGTGCTGGCCGTAAGGGTGCGGGGAGGAGAAGGCGCTGTGAAGGACTCCTCAGCATAATGAGGAGGAGGAGGCGGCGCCGTCGGGGTGTGCGGCATGGCGTTGCTCGCTTGGCTTTAAGCGGCGAGGCTAACTGATACAAGATGCGACCACGCGAGGTGGCGGATGGTCTCTGTCTCTATACGAAGCTTGACAATGCTCTAAGTTTGTGTGCGCCCGTCCTGTTTGTGTTGTGTGGGGTATGGATGAGAGAGATAAGGAAGCAAGAGTCGTGAGCAGCTGTGGGGAGGTTGATCGGCAGGTCTTGACGTCCTCAAACAAATCCACAAGACGAGAGTAAAAGGTGGCGGCAGACCCTGCGATCAGCTTGTTATCATTATCTTACTGTTGGTTGCATGCGTATGCGGGGTGTATGATCTTGACGGCTGCGAATTTGACGGCAGCATTAGTAAAATTAGAGTGACGTGAAATATGAACTGGCGAAGCAACTTGCCACTCCCCATACTCCTCCCTAGCACACAGACACCATAATACGGCCACACAGGACACGTCACAGTGTAAGCTACACGCCATATCCGCAGCCCACCAGACTACGTGTCCTTTAGCCTCCTCCCTTTCCCTTTCTTCCGCCCATGACTGCATCGCCTCCATCCGAAACCGCTTGCTCCCCCGACCCTCCACCATCACGCCGATTGGTAGCAGCATTGCATGCCTGCCAGGTGCACGTGTGGGCACCTTTGTTCCGGAAATGGACTTTGAAGTCGCGCTCGATAACATTATCCTCGGAATTTCTTTCATGGCTGCAAACTGACGGTGTCATACTTCCACCGTCCGTTGAGCTCAGCAGTACTGGCCACGAGCGCACCCAGCATGAAGACGGTGAAGACGACTGGGAGATTGAATGGCAAAGACGGGTCGAAAAGGAAAGTATCTGCTCTTCGTATTCCTCGTCTTCTTTCCCCGCCTTTGAAGCAGCCCTGACAGAGGCTATTGCGGAACTGGGCGGTGCCGTCGTGCCCAAGCTAAATTGGAGCGTGCCCAGGGATGCAGCTTGGTAAAAAGGGGGGGAAGTTGGAGGAGGGATGGGAGGGTGGGGAGGGAGGGTCTGTGGTAGGAGAGAATAGTAAGAGTGCCTTGAGAAAGAGCTAGCACGTGAAAGAGAGGGGATACGGGGGGGCGGGAGGAAGGAATATACAAGAGGCCATCTCTTCTTCGGTTTGTACTCGTCAGCCCTTACCGACGCCTTTTCCTCGCTGTTCTCTGCTTCTCTCCCCCCTTATCCGTTTCTTCAAAAGGGTGAACGGCGGCACAATAAAATGCGAGACGGCAGGTGATGTGATGCTCCTGCTCAAGAGCTCGGACCGCATGCAGAACGATCTGGACCGCCTGGAAGAGCTGGTAAGAGGGGTGTAAAGAGAAAGACGGAGAGAGAGGAAAGATCACGGGAGAATGGAATGAAGGAGAGAGGGGGCTCTTGTGGTTCATTGAAGATCCTTTGTTTCCTTTGTATCTCGTCATTGGCTCACTCTCACTTTGGTCCCCTTGCGCCAACCCATATCACCACCGATTCTTAGCAACAAATCGTCACACCATCCTCCGCCCTCTCTTCCGCCCTCCAACCCGTTTTGACCCTTCGTAAATGGGCGTATTTCCACCCATCCATGCACTTTCGCTGCTTTGTTCGTCGCTCCGTCCTTTGCGCCGTCAGCCAGCGGGAGCCTTCCGCTTTTTACCCCTTTCTCGCCGACGAGATCCCGCGCCTCCGCACCCTCCTCCATACCTTCTTCCTCCTTCACATCACGCCCATTCTAACGACTTCCTTGCCATCACTGTTCGAGGAAGAGGGAGAAAAACAGGTGGGTGTGACTGTGTGCGTGGACGTGTACGTGGACAGGCAGGGGAGGATCTGGGTGCTGGATCTAGCCCCCTGGGGCCCACCAACCGACGCCTTGCTATTTGCGTGGGGGGGGACGAAAGCATGGGAGGGAGGCAGGTTAGAAGTGCCTTTGGTCGCGGACGACGAGTCCGAGGTCGGCGCCGAGGACGAAGGGGGGGAGGGAATCGTGGTCCGAGTGGTGGATGGGGAGGAGGTGCGTGTGCTTCCGGACCCTTGGGCCAGTTGCCGCGTGCCGCTTGATCTGCACGGATGTGTCGGATTAGGCAGTGAGGCAGGACCGGAAGGAATGTTGACGGGAGGGTTGGACATGGAGGCTATTATGCGCGCGACGATGGAGGAGAGAAGTCGGAGAGGGGGAGAGGTAAGGAGCGAGAGCAGTGGCATGGAAGAAGAGGACAAAGAAGACGAAGAAGAACTAAGGGGGGGAAACAATGAGGAGGAAGATGAAGACACGAGAAAGGAGAAGGAAGAGGAGGAGGAAGAGGAGCTAGGGGAGGTAAGAGGAAAGTAAGTAAAAGGCCCTAAAATATGGTGAGACTACAGTGAATTCACTTTGAAGCACGCCAAAAGGCGGGAGTTTTCTCTTGGATGGTAGTTGCTGTCCACGCACACACGGGACCCAAAACAAAATTGAAGTCCATCTAGCTCATCGGGACTGAACGCACGAGGCATATAAATGAAAGATAAAAGCCGCGGGCAGACATGCCTCTTCCAGCGATTTCCCTCCATCATCATTCTACGCAGCCTCGTGGCTCAACGTCTGGCTGCACATTGTCTCTTCTTTTCTTTTGTTAAACCGTGTCTGCCTTAATTCGCCACCGGAAAAACGTAGTTACTACGATGAAGCCACTTTGTACACAACACACCTTCCCCCCATTCCCCTTACCGCACCATGTACATCCGTAGTAATGTACAGACAGCCCTATCCCCCTCCTCCATTCTTATTCTGTGCACTTGACATGCACGCCACTTCCTGTGTCTCCACTACGGTACCTATCTCTACTCTCCCCTTCTTTGTTAGTCTTTCAAGTCTGTACACATGTCTCTCTTGCTCGATGGGCCAAAGGGCGACGTTCCCTCTTCTTCCCCGCGTCCACGCGTCTTCTTATTTCTCTATTTGTGTTCTATTCCCGCACTTTTACCCGTCGGCGTCACTTGTTGTCCTTCTTCTTTCTCTTTTTGCCGTCGGACCAGGGCCTCCTTTAAGGGCTCAAAGTCCCGAGTCCCAAGCGCCTTAGCGTAAAACTCGTAGAATTCCACCTTATCCTGGAGACGTGCCGCCTTCCCCTCTGCTATGTCTTGGCGGCGTGCCGCCTCGAGCTCTGCCATGTCTTGACGGAGCGAGGCCTCCATTTTGGCCTCTCCCTGAAGACGCGCTGCCTCTGTCTCGCCAATGATACGCGAAACTTTCTCCTCGTAAAAGCGCTCCAGGCCCTTCCATACCAAGGCGATCGTGCCCGTCATGACGCCCACGAGGGTTAAAAACAGATTCCACTCTTTTAATTCCAGTCCCCGCCCCGGGTTCGCGTCCGCCTTGTCCTTTCCAGAGAGCGTCGACAGCTTCAGAGAACCCCCCCCTCCGCCTCCTGTTGTTACGTGTGGTTGTGTGCGTGAGTCTGTGTGATGTAATGCATAAAGGGTAGCCCTCTCTGAAAGCGGTACCATCCCCACCAAGCGATGCAATGATCCCATGGTCACTCAGACGAGACAGACACACAGACACCATCGCACCTACCTGGTTCACAGGCAAAAAGAAGGGCACCCCCTTGTTCTCTCCCCGCCCCTGCTCTCTGTACATGCTGCGCCCAGCGAAGCTGTTGCAGCCACACCTGGCCGTGCCGCCACATTTTTAAGTCGTCCCTGCTTGACCTCCTTCTTCTTTTCTCCTCCCTCAGGCTGTGCCCAGCCCTGTGGATGTGTGTGGCTGACTCTAATGTGAATGGATCTCTGTCTCTCTGCCATTTCAAACATCTTTGCTCCCCGTCCTCTCCTTTTTCCACCGCATCGTGTTTTTCAGGGTATGCCGCATGCCGCATTTGGGGGGTGCGATCCGATCTGCACCCCCACAACGCCGACAACACACACCTCCCTGTCTTGCTGAACCAAATCACCTACCCAAAGTCCCACCTACACGCACATACACCTTATGCCTCTTATGACCACGATATAGGCAAAGGACGCGCAGCGCAGCGGCTCTCTGTTAGGTTTAGGCTTATGGTTATGGTTATGGTTATGGTTATGGTTATGGTTATGGTTATGGTTAGGGTTAGGGTTAGGGTTAGGGTTAGGGTTAGGGTTAGGGTTAGGGTTAGGGTTAGGGTTAGGGTTAGGGTTAGGGTTAGGGTTAGGGTTAGGGTTAGGGT
>Ga0160420_100443_pt1 | contig 18216 bp, 19 predicted proteins | sample CelAP2metagpilot_FD_108197 | JGI IMG/M metagenome (GOLD analysis project Ga0160420, IMG submission 108197) | Phycosphere-associated microbial communities from algal ponds in Kailua-Kona, Hawaii, USA - Cellana AP2-5-5 metagenome pilot | ecosystem: Engineered > Artificial ecosystem > Aquaculture >... | reverse complement strand
GGAGGGAGGACAGTCAAAATTAGCGCCGCCGTGCAATCAGCACGACATTCAGGCACGGTCAGGAAAAAGCGCGAAGAAGCGAAAAAGAGGGAGGGAGGGAGGGAGGGAGGGAAGGAAGGAAGGAAGGAAGGGTAGGGAAGCGAGCAAAAACTTACCACGGGATCCGCGAATGAAAGCAAGCAAAACAATTCCTGCAAGTCGTTCTGGAGCGGCGTGCCCGTCAAGAGCAACGCCGAGCCATAGACAAAGGCTTCGCGCAATGTGAGTGATAGCCGCGAATTGGTGTTTTTCAATCGATGGGCTTCGTCCACCACGAGGACAGCCCAATCTAAGTTGGCAAGGTGATGGTTATCGGCCGCGACGCACATCTCGGGCGTAGTGATGAGCACTTGGAATTTGGGGGTCTGAGGGAGGGAGGGAGGGATGGAGGGGGCGGGGTAGGGAGGGAGATGAGGGCTCGTTATAAGGTGTTACCGAGAGGAGTTTCGCCCACCTCGCAGTTTCCAATGCTGGCTCTCTTCCCTCCCTCCCTCCCTCCTACCCATCGTTCTCTCCCGTTACTCACCTTGACGCCCCTGCTGCTGCTGCTCCCTTTCTTTCCTCCCTCCTTCCCTTCCTCGAACCACCACTCATAGTCCCTGTTCACGGCCCGATCTTCCGCCGATCCGTGATAGACGACGGTGTTGAGGTTTGTCCAGGTGGTGAACTCTCTGGGGAGGGAGGGAGGGAGGGAGGGAGGGAGGAAAGGGTAAACGGTGGGTCAGTGGTAAGAAAGTATTACGAAGGCAGGAGGGCGGGGAAGATAGACGGACGGGCGAATCCAGAGACGAAGAGAGGGAGAGACGAGGTGAGGAACAAGGGGGAAGGGAGGGAGGGAGGGAGGGAGGGAGGGAGGGAGGGTTTCGTGGTGTACTACCTACCTGGACCAGTGCTGCAGGGTCGAGAGCGGGGCGACGACCAGGAAGGGCCCTGGGACGCGGTGTTTCTCCCACAGGGAGTGGATAAAGGCAGCAGTCTGCACGGTCTTGCCCAGGCCCTGAGGAAGGGAGGGAGGGAGGGAGGGAGGGAGGGAGGGAGAGATGTGAGTACGCGGTGTTTCTCCAGGAAGTGGATAAAGGCAGCGCTCTGCACGGTCTTGCCCAGGCCCTGTGCGATATGCGAGAATCAAATTACCAACGCACATAAACAGATGAACAAACAGATAACATCAATGAATAATCAATAAGTATAGTCAATCCACCACCTACCCACCATCTCATCCGCGAGGATGCTCCCGCTCCCCTTGGCCCAATTAAACACCATCCACTTAACCGCCTCCCACTGGTACTCCCTCAGTTGTCCTCCCCCCTTAAAAGCAGGCTGTATCTCATAATCCTCCTTCCTAAACACTCGTCGCTCTCCCTCTCCTGCCGCCAACTGCTGCTGCCCCTGAATCTCTCCCTTCCTCCCCTGCTGCGGAGGAATTTGACGGGCCTGGAAGGCGGCGAGGTGCCGGGGGAGGTCGAGGTGGAGGGCGAGGTCGCATGCCTTCTCCCACGAAGCTTCTGCGTAAGGTAGACCTGACCATTTAATCAGATACCGCACGTTGATGCTGCTGCTGCTGCTTTTTGTCCCAGAAGAGGAACCAAAAGAGGACATCTCCCTGTTCTCCCCTCCATCCCCCTTCCCCTCCCCTTCCCCTTTCCCTTCTTCCTCCTCGTAACTCAAAACCCTGTCAATCTCCCGCCACTGGGGATCAAAAAACTCCTCCGGGTCGTATTGGTTGTACACTTCCAACTTGCCCTCCCTCTCCCTCTTCAAAAACCGTTTTATCGAAGCCTTGGCACTTGGCCCCACGCAGTGAATTAAATCCGAAGGCGTCTCCCAGGATACGTGCAAGTAGCTCATGCCCTGCCATCGACACAAGTACTTCTCGATTAGGGTCGAGGAGGAGGACGAGGAGGAGGAAGGATTTGACTCCTCCTGGAGCCAGAGAGATCCACGGGTGATTTCGGAGGTATTCATTCCATCACATACTTTCCTCCATTCCGCAGCAGTCAGAGAGCGGCGCACGAGGAGCCGAGGGAGGGGCTGCCCGTCCCCTTCATCCACCTCGTCATCCTCCTCATTCTTGCTAGGGCGACGACGGCACCTCTCTCCATCTTCACCTTCGCTGCTGCTGCTGCTGCTACTACTGCTGCTACTGCTGATTGCCACTTCCGCATAGCGTGGCTTGGATCCTCCTGCTCCTGTTCGGCTGCTGCGTCGCACCAACAATTCCTTCTCCTCCATCTTCTCTCCCTTTCTTCCTCCCTTCTTCGTGAGGCGGTTCCTCTTTCTCCTCCTACTTCTGCTGCCTTTTCTCTTCCTCCCCCTCGACCCAATTTCATCTTCGCTGTCGTCCTCCTCCTCCTCCTCCTCGCTGTCATCCTCCTCTTTCCCTCCCTTCCTCTTCTTCTGCGCAACCCTCCTGACAGCCACCTTTTTATTTCCCCCCACCCTCGCCTTCATCTTCCCTCGTCCTTCCTCCTCCTCCTCCTCCTCCTCCTCCTCCTCCAACACAGATCCTTGCCTCTTGACAGGTCGAGGGCGAGCGGCCGCTGTCTTTACATACCCCTTCAAATCAAATCCCCCCTTCTTCTGCTGCTGCGGCTGCTGCTGCTGCAGCTTCTTCCTGCTATTGCTGCTCTTCTTGGTCGTCCACCTCCTTCTGCTCGTCATGTATGCCTCCTCCTCCTCCTCCTTCTCTTCCTCCTCCTTCTCCATCACCATCAGCTTCTTCTCTCGTCTGGGTCGACGAGGGGAAGGCTCAAGAGCCACCAACCGTTGAGTCGGCTTGCGGCTGCGTCGCACAGGCAAGACTTCCTCCTTCTCTTCCTCCTCTTCTTCCTCCTCCCCTTCCTCCTCCCCTTCCTCCTCCTCCTCATCCGGAAGACGACGCGGGCGTTTCGGAGCAGAAGGTCTCTTCCCCTGTTCCCCCTCATAATTGCCCTTGCTCCTCTGCTTCGACTCGGTCGCGTCCTCTTCTTCTTCTTCCTCCTCCTCCTCCTCCTCCTCCTCTTCCTCCTCCTCCTCCTCCTCCTCTTCGTTGAGACAGCTGCCCACCTCACCGGCCCCGCTCTGGTCCTCGGCATTCTCGTCCCACTCTAACTCCTCGCTGTCACTGCTGTCATTGTCTTTGGCCTTTTTCATCCTCTTGGCGGGCGGTTTAAATCGCTGCTATTGGGTGATAGAAGTAGGTAGAAAAGGAGGGCGGGAGATGGCCATAGAAAGGTTGGATGAGACACGAATAGGCTGATACAAGGACAGAAGAGGGGAGAGAAAGGTGGTATATGTGGAAGTCACTATTCAGGTGTTCAGCACGATCAGGCATAGAGGAAGGGACTCGGGGGACTGGTCATGGATTGAGGTGAGGAGCGTACAGCTCGCCCGCAGGAATTAAGCTACCCTCAACAGCGAGGAAAGGCTGCGCTCACGTCCCACGACACAGTATATGCAACCATGTCATCCCCCTCCCGCCCCGCTACCGCCTCCATCTCCTCTAGTAGAGCTCCATCGAGACTTCAGGACGCACCTCTGCTTTCTCGTCTTCCTCTGTTAGAGCAGCTGCAATCGCGGCATCATTGTCCTCCTTGTATGACACGGGAGCCCTATCCCGCCGGGGCCGCTCCGCCGACGACATGATCGTGATGTTGATTTTGTAAGTACTGCTGCGTCTGCTGCTACTGATGCTGCTGCTGCTGTAGATTGTGTGGAAGGTGAGAGATAATGATTGAGAAAAGTAGGCGATCGTGTTGGCGAGCATGACAAGCGTTTGGACGCGGCAACAAAAACTCGTAGGCCCACGAATTGTTTTACAACTAGTGCAGGCTGCGTTCATATCAGAGCACCTAGCTTGCGTGATTTACGATTGCGAAGTCTCTGAAAACCTTTCCATTTCATTCTTCTGCATTTTTCTTCCTTTTCCTGCTCCCGCCATTATTGCCCCTAAGAGCAGCTTTTCTTCCTTGGTGGGTTTCGTCTCACATCTTTTTTGTCGTATGTCTTCTTTCTTTCTGGTTATATTGCTGTAGTGCCTCCGTCAGCCATTCGTGCGCCTTGGTGTGTTTGACTTCAATCTGGAGTATCTCTTTTGCTGTCTCGCCCGGCTTCTCCGACAGCACATCTTCCGCAGTCTCGAGCATCCGAGCACAGCAACATTCTTTCTCGCCGGTTGTTTCTCGCTCATATTTCGGCAAATTGAGCCCGTTGTGCTTGTGTCACCCGGAGTAAGCTGTCAATTTGTCTCCGCGCATGTGCACAGCCAATGGACCGAGCCCTTGCGTTTCCGCCGGGAAAATAATAAGAAAACATGCAAGCCTTTTTAATGAGCGCCTCCCTCCTCTCCTCTTTTCCACTATACCACAGCCCACAAGCATGGCGTCCCATACATCAAATACGATCAAACTCACTGAGGGTAGCAAGCGGTACACTGCGCTGTGGCCCAAGCCGCCTGTGGGCGACGTAGACCTTGCTGCCACACGCGCGACAGTGGAGTACATGTCCCGTCTCGTCGGCGGCCGTGTCTTGCCCATGCGTCGTGTGGAAGACATTCCGCTCACCTCTCTCGATGGATCTAGCCCTTTTTTTGTCCGCAACTACTTCCCCACTCTTCTTGAAGAAGATAAGGTGGGCGAGCAGAAGTTGGGCGTCATTCTGTATTCCCACGGGGGCGGAGGAATGGTGGGCAGCGTGGCCTCCTACGACTCCATGTGCCGACGGATCGCCACCACCTGTCACATGGCCGTCGTCTCGGTGGACTACCGCCTAACACCCGAGCACCCTTATCCCGCCGCCTTAGAAGACATGGAAGCTGCCTTTCAATTCGTCGTCAATGATTTGGTCATGAGGCAGTACCCCGAGGTACTGGACCCGGGGAAGGTGGTGCTGATGGGGGACTCCTTCGGAGGGCACCTGGCCGCCTCGCTGCTGCTCCGCCTGCACAGAAAGGAAGAGTACAAGCAGAGCATCAAGCCGAAAGCTTGTGTCTTAATCTATCCGAGCGTGGATATGAAAAATGCGCGACATCCGTCCTTCTCGACCCATGCGAACGTTAGCCACTTAACGCCGGAAATGATTAATATGTTCTTCAATGCCTACCTGCCTGAAAAAAATGGGAATGGTACTAGTAGTAGTAGTAGTAGTAGTAGTAGAAGTAGAAGTGATCATTATAGCGGTAGTAGTAGTAGCAGCAGCAGCAGCTGTAATGGCAATGGCTGCAGCAATAATACGGAAGGCCTCTTCCAAGAAGAGCTCCGACTAGATCCTGATGTATCAGTGCTCTATTCCACCCATTTACACCTCTTTCCCCCTACCCTCGTCCTCAGCGCGGCCTGTGACCCTTTGATAGACGAAGGCATCTTGTTCGTCAAGCGATTGAGAGAGGAGAAAGTGGATGTCCGGCATGTGATATATCCCGAGATAATTCACGGCTTCTTTTCAGGCTATGATATGTTCCCGGAGGCGGAAATGGCATTGGGAGAGACTGCAAATTTCTTGAAGGAGGGCTTGAGATTGTGAATATGATGGGGGCAAGGAGGAAGGTGGGATGAATAGTCGCTGTGGATATAACGACATGACGATTTGAATGAATAAAGAGTATGTTGAAGTTTCAAGGGCAGGAAAGGAAAAAAAATCGTTCAACATTCCAACCATCCATTATCTCTATTGCTATTTTTTTCATGCATTACGTACACCGGTACATACAAAGATTACATAGCGAATGTAAGATCGATCGATCTCCTTCCCTCCCTCCTTCCTCCCTTTCTCCCTCCTCAGAGCTCCACGTCTTCCACCGTGCCCGCCCGGCTTCTTCTCCTCTCCAAAACCCTCTCCAACACAGCCAAGTCCTCATCCCCATCTAATGGCAATGACATCTCCTCCTCCCCCCCTCCCTTAAACCACGCCCGCTGCTCCCGCAACTGCTCATCCCACGCAGCACTCGCACTTTCTTCATCCCCCCATCCCTCCAATACTTTCTTCACACTCCCTGCACTGCCCAATGTCGGCGGGATGGTCCCAAAAAAGAAATTCGAAAAACTCGCTCCTAATTCCCATCCATGTGACAAATCCATCTCTGTTTCTTCCTCGTCCTTCCTCCACCCCTCTTCCTCCTCTTCTTCCATTCCCCCCCCACCATTCCTCTCACAGGGCACCAGGCCCAACACCAGAAACAACGGGAGGGTACTCACTAGCTGCAAAGACGCGGTGATCAAGTTGTTGAACAAAAATCCATACCTATCGACCAACAACCCTCCTATCACGGCCGAGCCACTCCAAGTCGCCATGGTGACACTCTCCAGACTATTCCAATTCCCCCTGTCTTCCTTTGGGACAGAGTCCATGATCATGGATCGGGTCAAGGGCTTGGTTGAGTTCATTAAGGCCGTCCTCGTGATATACACATGAATAAGATAGGGCGCTCGCGTGCTGGTAATCCAGGAAGCGCATAAGGAAAAGAAAGGAGACTCCGAGGAGCTTGCAGGTTACAGTGGTGATGACCCGTCCTAGGTGGTGTGAAAGGCGCTGGGCACAGAAGGAGGCAAGCGAGGTGAGGAGCGGGGAGAGCACGTAGATGCCCGAGACGGCCATAGGAGAAAGGTTGTAGGCTTCCATGAAAAAGAGGGGGAAGAATTGGACAGACATGCCGGAGGCAAGACCGAAGCACACGTCCGTCAAGACGATAATGCTTGGCAGGTAATTCGTAAAACAGAAGGAACCTCTCCTGGCCGTACATCCTAAGCAGCACTTTTTGGTCAATTCTGTTGCTACTTGTCGTTGCTGCCCTTTTGCTTCGTCCTCATCAAACTACTCCTCGTTTGGTTGTAGTAAAGGTACTATCAAGGCAGAGCTAGCGCCATCCATCCACGAAAGCCTAGACGTAAAAGCATTCCTGAAAATGCCGGCCGTTGCGTGGTGCTGCATCAACTCTTCCTCCCCCTCCTCCTTTTTCCCCTCCACCAGGACCGTACGACTCCGACTCTGCTCTTCTCCTAGCAAAACCTGTCTACTCTTCCCCCCTTCAATCTCTTGTCGTCTCTTTGAAGCCACCCGTCGCACTGCTGCCTGAGTCGCGGGGGACAAGGTCAAATGGGCCTTTTCGTCATCAAACCGAAAACACAATGTCGTCGATAAGAGCACCAATACCATCCCCGCCACGATCACATACTGACAAGCCTCCAAGTTCCATTCATTTCCCAAGATCCAAAACATCATCAAACTACACAATGGGCCGATAGCACACCCCGCTTGCACCAAGCCATACTTCCACGTGAATACCTTGGACCTCTGTCCTGGGTCATTCGAATCAGCACACAACACCTCCATCGGCGGGTTCTGCATACCCATATACACCCCCCAGCCAACCAAACACGCGCATAAAGCTGTATATTGTCCTTCTAAAATCCCAGCAATCGTCGCAATGCTGACTAGTATTCCTACTACTCCTGCTGACCTTAATATCCTGTCTCGTCGATGCCTGTCGGCAAGGTACCCATATATAGGGGCGACGACACAGGAGGCCTCGCCGTTAAGGCCGGTAATGTATCCAACTTTGAAATTGGATCCGTCGGTGAGCAAGTAGATATAGGAAGAGCAGGAAAGGGGAAGGGAGAGAGGGATACAGCGACGAAAAAAGGGAAGGCTGGATGAAACAAGGCTTTGGGGTGAACAGCGTGCGTAGAGAAACAGCCAGGTTTGCTGGGCATGGGGATGTATAAATATAGCTCTACTAGTGTCTGGAGGGAAAATAAGGAAAGCTTGATGAGTAGTGGAGAAGACTCGTGTATAAAAAGATAGTGCAATGTGTCAGTGGAGGTCTGGAGGATCGGGACATGTGGATTGGTCAGTCCAAGATTCTAGCTCCTACCCTACATGTACATACACTTTGCAAGGCAATGGAAATAGCCACATAGTGGATAGCTGCATAAGTCAACGACGGCTTTGTGTGGGTCAAGGCAAGGCGTCTTAGCCTTGGCTTTGTTCTACGGGAGGCGCCACCCAGCACCAGTTCGCAGGCGTGTTCCGGTGATTATTTCTGGGTGTCTATCTGGGAAGGGTGTGGGTATGAAGCACATATTTTTTGTGTGTGTGAGTGCTTTGAGTCGCGCGGGGTTTGGTGCATGGGCCATCAACGGATTGCCGTTGAAGGAGAGCTCTTAGCGTTCGACAGGTCCGAACCCGCGGACGAGCTAAGGAACCTAAGTCAGAATCTTCTCACGCCACACAAACACGCAGGATGGTCACTCCACATCCCTCATGTAGGTCGTCAACGCCCCTAAATCAAGACATACCTCCCCGCCTATTCGCAAGCCTCCACATAATTGCACCTTATACTCTGCCCGACAACCCCAACGGACAGGCAAAGGACTACCTATCTCGCAGGCCCTTAACCCGGAGCCATGGAGCTCATTGGGTCGGTCTTAATGACCTACACCCTTGCCCGCTTCAATTCTATCGAGGATTTCAACCTCGCGCACCGCCTTTTAAACAAGCTGCGATTCTGGGTACCGCCCAGCGAGGAGGACGTGCAGCGCATAATGAAACCGGGAAAGACCTCTTCCTCTTCCTCCACGTCCTCTAAGTCCACGACATTGAGCAGCAAATTGGCACGCCGTTCCAACAAAGACAAGGACAAAGACAAAAATGGCTGCGGTAGCGCGGGCAAAAAAGCGGGGGAGAAGCTGCACATGACGGCAGCAGACCGCGTTGAGCAATTGGAATTGAAGCAGGCCTTGGTGCAACAGGGCATGTTGCTGCGCTACCGCGACTGGCCTCTACTTGATCGAATTATTATCTTCTCCTGTTTAGCTGTTTTCATGACGGGCTGGCAAGAGTTGTATCGGTTCGCGCACCCGAACGTGCGTCTGTTTAAGATTGGCAGTTTATTTACAGGCATTGCCGCAGCCGTTGCTTTGGGCACGTTGGTGGACCTGGTGTGGAAGCGCAGAGCATCTCGCACGGCGACGACGGGTGATTTTCACACGGCGGTGGCGTGGATGACGGGAATTGTGGCGGTGATCGCCTCATCGACCATGCTGTTGCTGCCAAAAGATGGTGGGGGTCTGATGACAATGACGTTTCATTTAGACTCTGTCATACAGGCGCTGGGGACGCAATGCTATTCGTTCTGTGTGGATATTGTGGGGATAAGTCCAACGTCTTCTTTTCTTATCGCTGCTGGAGAAGGGGACAAGCAATGTCCCACACAAGGATTGACGCGTCTGCTGCTCGTGGTGGTGGCAGCTGTCATTGCCATCGCGCACGTCCCTTCTGCCTTGACCGCATCCTTCGCATTCGTCCATCAATACAAACTCCCTGGGCGGGCGCGTGGAAGCAGACTCGTGCGTATTGCCGTTTACTTGGAGCCTTTGCTCTGTCCTCTCTACTGTCTGACTTTCGTGAAGCCCTTGGGTTTAGGCCTCCTGCAAGACAAGCTCGCCTCCTGTCCCTCTGCCTCCCCCCCGCCCTCCTGGCTCCTCTCCTTGGGCACAGAGATCGGTTGGCTGCACATGCAAGTGTGGATGCTCACGTTTCTAATGGCACTGCGGTTGGTGCTGCTGAGATGGCAACTGCAGACCTACTTAGAGTATGGCTCCGTTCTTGCCCTCTATCAAGAGCTGCACCGCGCGGGCCCCAAACCCGAAGATATTGACGCCCTCGGTGTCCGTCTTCTTTTCCAGCATCGTTTCCAAAAGCTTCCTCTTATCTGTCTGGAACTCGTCGCTCCGCTCGTCTGGCTGGGGATCTGTCTATTTTTGTTGGTGAGCAAGTGCTTTCTTCCTTCCATCCTCGATGGGCTTGCGGCCTCTGTGATGAATCAAGATGCGGCGGCTGCTTTTCGCTCTCCGACCTCCAAACCCTTAGGAGGGAGCATTGTCTCGATCCTGGACAAGCTCCGCAGCGAGAAAGGGGAGGAAAAGTATATTGATTGGGCGTTGGGGAGGGATATCATGCATGTTTTATGGGGCTTTGAATGGTGGAGCGCGAGTGAATGGGCGGACGCGGTAGGGTTCCTAGCTTGGTGGTCTGTGAGTGCGTGGACGGGTCTGTACCTTGTGTGTATCGCCTGGAGGATGCTGAATCCGCAGATGGGGGATAGGTAGGCAGGAGAAAGGAGTGGAGAAGGGGAAGGAGGGACGGAGGGGGTGTTTGTTTTGTGGGTGTGGTGAGGGGAGTTGGGGGTCCGTCTGATAAGGCGATACAAAGAGATGAAGATCAACAAAGCATGAAATCTTCGGTGTGTTTCTCTACTCAATAAGGGCGATAAGTGCCTCCGCGTTCTTGTTTTTCTTATTTCTTTCACGTCCATGCGTCCATCCTTCGGCTGCCCTGTTTCCCCCCTTTCTCTTTAAATCATCGCCCAGCGCGTTGTGAAACCTCCGCTTTCTCTCTCTTTAAACTATGTCTCTCAGGAAGAGCGCGTCGTCGAAAAAAATAGAATGAATACTTTTCTCCTCACCTTTTTCATCTTGTTATCATTGCCACCAGCACGTACGGTCTCCCTTTCCTCCAATAAACCAAAACTATTTGCTCTCACGCAGTCGGACCACACTGGCAGAAACTGTCTTTCGTACCCCCCTCTACCCTTCCTCTCCATCCTTCCCTCCCTCCCTCCCTTTACTTCCGTCTTTTGTACGTAACAGTACACGGCGCTGTGGGCCCTACCACCATGGCATGGTAGTTGGGCGGTGGCACCTCCCCATCGGGCGTGGCCAAGGTCAACTCATACTTCGACAGCACCAGCGACAAGACCGTCTTCAACTGGACAAAAGCAAACTGTTGGCCTAGACACGCGTGAAGCCCGCCCCCAAATGGCGCGTAGGCAAACAACGGTTTGTGCTCTTCCCTGGGCGGGGCGAAGCGGTCCGGATCAAACGCATCGGGGTTTGGGAAGAGGTGCGGCAGCCGCTGCTGCACGGAGGGAGAGACCGCGACAACGCTGCCTTTGGGCACTGTGTACGTCTTCTTCTCCTCCGACTGGACTACTAGGTCCTGCCTGCATTTCCGCATGAGCATGATCAGAGGCGGGTGCATCCTCAAGGTCTCTCTTAAGCAGTTGAACAACAAGTCCATCTTCCCCACATCGTCAAAATCCAACGTCTTCATCCCTCCCTGTTCCCCCCCCCTCACGGCCCTCTGCTCTCGGTACACCCTCTCCTGCAGCTCCTTGTTCTTGGCCAGATATAAAGCAGTCCAGGAGGAGGTGATCGATGACGTGTGCTGTCCTGCAAACAACAGAGCGATCAAGAGACCCGTTACCTCGTCATCCGTGATCTTACTCCCATCCTTGTACTCAATGTCCATGAACACCTGCAAGATGTCCGTCCGTCCCTCCGCTTCCTCCCTTCCTTCCTCCCGCCTCTTCCGGATCACCTTCGAGAACAATTTCACCATCTCCATCCGTGCGGCATCCCTTTTCCAGTGCGAGGGAATCGGCAAATTGGGGAAAAACACCGAGATCGGGGTTATCCCCTGGTCCAGATCATTGTACAACTTGGACACCTCCGCGAACAACTCCTGCCGCACATCGTCCCCATGCAAGCACCGACTCGCCGTCAAAATAATCAAATCACTCAATGCCTCGCAGATGTCCACCTCCCCTTCCTCCCCCCATCCCTTCAGGAACACCTCCGTCTCCTCCGTGATCTTCTCCACGTACGTACGGAGCCTCCCACTCTTCAACGCATTCGCCGTCCGTTGCATCTGGAGGTTCCTCTTTTTCGGGTCACTGTCATACACCACTCCTTCCCCGAACACCGCCTTCATGAAACCGTACACCTCGTCCTGCCCCAGCTCCTTGTCGCTTGCCTTGTAAAACGCACTGGCCGCCTCGGGGCCGATCAAGAACGTCATTTTCTGCGTGAAAAGGTTGACGGTAAAGACACTGCCGTAAGTGAGGTAGGAGCTTTTGATAAGATTGATGGGCGACTTAAGGAAGAGGAAAAAATGACCGAAGACTGGCCAGGCGTTGCCAATCACGGGGGGGGCATCTTTTCGCGCGGAGGAGGAGATGAGGAGGGTGACGAGGAGGAAGACCAGGACGGCAGCGGAGACGCCTGAGGGAGAGGGGAAGGAGGGACAGAACGGAGGAGGGGAGGAAAAGAAGGGGGCACGGAAATATAAGGGTGGCAACCAGGGTTTTGAAACGATGACATGCCAAAAGAAAGAATGTTAGGGAAGGGGGGCAGGCGACGGATGACATAGAAGCTGGCTTGGCGTGCCGAGGAACCGCTACTACTTCTGCGCCCGCGCCCATCCAAGAGAAGCGAGGAAAGGCACACTGACAGAAAAATGACATTACTACATCACTTGCTCTCCACTCATGCGGCCGCCGCATCTATTCATCCATTTGCTTTCGTGCTGCCACACCGTGTCCGGGAGTATGGGAAGAAGAGCACCCAATCTGCCGACATGCAAGCACCCTCATATGCCTGGCCCCCTACACCCCCATGACTTACCAATCGCCAAGATCGTCCAAGGCTGGTCGAGGGGCAGCCTGGCGGCCAACATCTCTTTGCTGATCATCTCTTTCTTGTGCCTGTGCGCTTGCCTCTCTCTACCGCAGACAAGGAGGGGAGGCGAGGCACAGAGGTAGGCAACAACGGACGTGAACGGCTGTGCGGGATGGGTGAAGAGAGGAGACGCAAGGCAATGAGTGTGCGGGTCGTGAGTAGATCTTGGTCGACAAACAAGGAGATAGAGGAAGACAGTAGGCAAACCCTTCCATCCCCAAGCTCGTGAGGCTCGTCTCAGCGAATGAGAACAAACAAACGCGATACTGATATCCGAGGGAACGCAACATTTGCCGGCCTCTTGTACGCGCCGTCAAGTGCTTGACAAAAGTATCCCATCGCGACGCATTGGGAAGTCTCACGCCTCGGGAAAAAGAGAAAAAGAACCAGCGGCACATGTGGTGCTTTATCCCCTTGGCTCGTCGAGGCAGAAAGAAGGAAGTGACGCATGATGCCAGTGGTCGTCCGTTCCGAGCTAGGGGAAAGAATGTACATTGAGTGTGTGTATGTGTCACCTTCCGGCTTGATAAACGGTGGCACATTTAGGTGTGTGGCTAGTGCAGACATGACAAGGAAAAATAACTATTATTCACCTATGTCTTTCCCACAACAGACACAGCCAGGCTTTCCTGCCTCCATGCATCAATCCAGCAAGCACACAATGCCTTCACCACCCTCGACCTCGGGGAGACTCGCAATGAAAGGGAGGAGAAGATTACGATCCATGCCACCTTCCATTTTCGCTGTCATTGCCTTTTCCATAGTCCTTTTCTGCATCTCCACGACCGCCTTCGTGCTTCCGTCACCCTCCAAATTCCTAGCTTCCTCCCCTGCGACACCATCCCAGCAGAACGATCTTGGCCCAAACCCCTCTCTTCTGACTGCGTTGCGCCGCCTCCTTCAAAGTACCTCCTCTCTCCTCCTCCTCTCTAGCGTCCCTTCTCTTGCCTTCACCGTATTTCCTGCAACCTCCGCTGCCGTGCCAGCTCCTCAAACTACCACCATCATAGCAGATACTCGAGAATCAGTAGCAGCAAATCTCCCCGCAGAAGTAATCGCCACCGCCATTGTCAGCCTGGGCAAGAACGCTAACGTCGACCGTCTCCTCCTTTCTTCTCCCAGCACCAGCACCACCAGCAGCATTGTCGGTGAAAATAGTGTCTATCAAAAACAAGAGGCATCTCCCGCTCTTTACGTCACCGCTCGGGTTGGAAGCCGGGGTCGCGTCCTCGCCTCCATCAAGCTGCCATTACAATCCCTCCCCTCTCCTACATTTCCAGCCTTGGTCCAAATTAAAGAAGGGGACATATATGCGGACACCCCCGAAGCCCGACATGCCATTGCACGAGAGATCCAAACCAGTGACCTTGTCCTCTCTGCTCGTTTAGACCAAGACGGAAGAGCTGCTACCCGAGGCCCCCAAGATTTGGTAGGACAAGCCACTCTCTATAAATTCAAGTCAGTAGATTCGGCACAGTGGTCCAGGGCGGACATTGTCTTGACGGGCCGAGGGGCGTTCGGGGAGTTTGTCACGGGCAGTGGGAAGGGGAAATGAGATGAAAGAGAAAGAGAGACAGAGAGCATAGGAAGGAAAAGCAGTGATTTCCAAAAACGAATTGTAATTGTGGACTTGATAGCTTATGTTTTTTTTTCTTTTCTGGAACCCATGCATGCGAAGAACCAGGAGTAAAAGATTTTGGGGGCGGAGGTGGGCGGAGGAGAGCATGAAGGATGGCCCATGTGGATGGCGTCGGAGACATGGCGACCCTGACACCTCAACAGGTGCCTTACATTACCTTCAATCAACTTGAGGGTGAGCGAAGCTGCGTTTGAGATACATGTATGATTCATTTCCTTCTAATGGTTTGCATTCTTGTGAAGGAGACGCGCGAGGCGGGGAGGTATGTTCTATTCGGCTTGGACAAAGTCCCCTCTCGTAAATCAACAAGATCACTCATTTCTCGCACACATATATGTGCCCTACATAGCTCAAGCATGAGAAGACAAAGCCCTTCCACGGTCCTGTCAGGGCTGGTGCTTGTTCTGGTCACTACGGTCTGTGCCTTCACTCCCACCCCTCCTAGCCAGCAGCAATCGTCCATTTCCTCATCACCACCATCCCATCGCCCTTCCTCTTCTTCCACATCCTCCCCGACCGCCATGGATGGCGTGGGTCGGGCCGGCGCCGTGCTAGGACAGCTGGGTGGTGCTTTGGCGGCTTTGGCGGTGCTGGGTTTGCCCGTTGCTCCCGCTGGTACGTTGAATAAGGCATGCACCCTATCATCCTCCGTCCCTCCACCCTAACCCACCTTTATGCCCTCCTCCTTTTCTTCTCCCAGTTGCCGAGACACGTCAACTGGAATACATGCCCAGCATTGAAGGCCGAGGCTACGGCAAAGCCCGCACGAAGTACCCTGATTTCGTCCAGACCGCTTCGGGCCTGCAGTATAAGGATGTCCGGGAGGGCAAGGGCAATTCGCCCACTGTTGGAGACAGGGTTGTGATTGATTGGGAGGGGTACACCATCGGGTAAGAATCGAGAGAAGGGAGGAAGGTAGGAAGTGAGGGAAGAGGATTATGTTGACACTGGCACTGTCACAGTCATTCCCTCTGTTCCAATCTCACACGTCACATTCCCTCCCTTCCTCCCTTCCTCCCTTCCTCCCTTCCTCCTTCCCTCCGTCCCTCCCGCAGCTACTACGGCCGGCCATACGAAGCCAAGGGCAAGACCAAGGGCGGTGCCTTCGATGCTGCCGACAAGGAATATCTTCGTTTTGTCCTGGGCAAGACACCCATGATTCCCGCGTTGGAGGAAGCACTAACCACCATGAAGCCCGGTGGAATCCGACAGGTAGGATTTGGACCTTTCCTTTCCCCCCTCCCTATCTACACCTCATCCATCCCTCCATGCCTCCATTCCTTCCTACCTCCCCTCGTTCTCAGGTGGTGGTGCCTGCTGAGCTAGGCTACCCGGCAAACGACCCGAAGCACGATCGGGTGGGGCCCAAGCCCTCCACGTTCTCAGGGCAGAGAGCACTGGATTTCGTACTCACAAACCAGGGACTGGTGGACAAAACGGTAAGAAAACGGTTTTCCCGCCGTTTGTTTCTTTACTACTGATCTGTTTGTTATAAGAATTACATTATTGGGTGTGGTTTTCGCGCCCCATCCTTTAAATCTCCCTTTCTTCTTTTCCTTCTTCTGTGTTTCATCCCACTGAATTTTTCCCTTCTCCCCCCCTCTCTCTCTTCCTCCTACTCCACAGCTGTTGATCAATGTAGAGCTTAAGCGCGTGGACAAGCCGGGAGAACGCGGGTTTAAGGGCTAGGAATAAGGACAAGGGAGGGACGGACAGAGGGAGGGACGGACACAGGGACGGAGGGAGGGACGGAGGGAGGGAGGAAGGACTTGCTTTATCTCATTTTTTATTTGTTTGGCAATATGGCTCTCGCTGCTGCTGCTCACCTATTGTGACCCCAAATCGACGACATTAAATGATCTCACCTAGACTCAGTTAATTCATTTATGCATTCACACATAGATGGGGGGGGGAAGGGGGGGGGGGGGGTGTACTGCAAGAGGCGTATTGAACGGGTGGGCGCGGGTAGTGCAGGCCTTCTTTGAGGTATAGCTTTAATTAGTCAGACAGGGGAGGCTCCGAGGTATGGCTTTAACCAGTCAGATGAGAGAGGCTCCAAGAAGGTCAGGAGGGAGCGATAGGGAATCTCTTGCTTGCTTCGAGAGGAGACAGAAAAGGGGCCCAACGGATGGACAAATAAAGCGAAACCGAAACTTAAACAAAATACGCAATACCAAAAAATAAGCGACAGCTGTCTCTTTCTCCATTTTTATCTCAAATTAATTGCCCATTCTTCAACTACTTCTCCTCTTTCGGCTTCTATTTCTCCCTCTTCTCCCTCTTCACATTCTTCTCTCCCTTCTCCTTTATCTTCTCCTTCTTGTTGTTGTTTTTGTTGTTGTTGTCGTGCTTGTGGTGCTGGAGGTAGATTCAAATGTCCCATCTCACCTCCACTTCTTTTCGCTCCTTTTTCTAAAGCTGCTGCATTCGCTGCTGCTTCCTCTCGTGTGCTGCTGTTCGTGTTTTTCAAATGTAATTTGAGATCATCTTCAACTCTCTCCAGACACGCATACCCGTCCTCCGTCCCTCCCTCCCTCCCTTTCTTCCCTCAGCCACCGAGAAATACCAACACGGCAAACATCACTCATTTATACGTGAGTGTTCGTGCATACCATCGCTCTCGTTCTCCCTCCCTCTCTCCCTCCCTTCCTTCCGCCCTACTTTTTTGACAAGACATATGCAATAAATCAATAAACGCACAAGATAAGCATCTCCCTACCTCCTTCATTCTCCCCCTCTCTTTCCCTCCCTCGCGCTCATTAATCAAACGTGCGTCGCACCAACAGTCTACACCCTCCCCTCCCCCGCTCCCTCCCTCCCTCCCTCCCTCCCTCCCTCCCTCCCTCCTCCCTTGTTTTTCTCCTTTCTTCCCTCTCTCCCTTTTTTTTCCAGCCAAGCACAGGAAGTCAGGTGCGAGAAAGGGGAAGCGAAGGAGGGAGGAAGGGAGGGAGGCATTGCACTATAAATATTATTACTACCCTCTAACTCTGATCTGTAGCCCCCGCATCCGCATCTCCCGGCTGGGCCACCGGCCCGCCCGGCCCTCCCTTCGCCAGCTGCGTAGAGCTCTTGCTTTTCCTGTAGTAAAACCTTGCCATGGTCGTGCTCTTCACCAATCCCTGCCCCCCAGCCCCATCATCTCCCTCTTCCTCCTCCCTCCCTTCCTTCGGCCCCCCTTCCTCTCCATCGGCGGCTATCCGCCCTCCAGACCTGCGACTGACACCATTCCCCTCTCCTCCCCCTCCTCCTCCTCCTCCCCCTCCTCCTCCCCCTCCTTTTCCTCCTCCTCCTCCTCCAGCAACACCAGCAGCTACCGCCACATGTAGTGGCGGAGGGAGGGAGGGAGAGGGGGAGAGCGAAGTATAGAACGAGTATGTACCCGGCTCTTGCCCTTGTTGATGATGAGAAGCAGACGTTGGCAATTGAGCGAGGGGGGGCGACAGCTGTCCCACCTCATCATCGGATCCCTCGATGAAGTTGAAGTTGCTTCCACTTCCTCCCCCCATCCCTCCCCCCCCGCTGCTCAAAAATCCTCCCCCTCCCTCCCCTTCTTCCTCTTCCCCCCCCTCCTCCTCCCCGCTCTCCGATGGGCCAGGCGCAGGCTGCAAGTGCAACGACTGCCTGTTCATCCCACTGCTGCACGGACTCTCCCTTCCATTTCCTCCTGCTTCCCCCCCCCCCATCGCCGACAGGGAAGCTCCGATGGAGGGAAACTTCCCCGTCAAGGGCGGGTAGAGGGGGGGAGGGAGGGAGGCATGTGCGGTAGGGCTTTGAATCGCAGGGTCCGTGACCGAAAGACCCGATAGATTGGCCAGTGAGGGGACTGTGTAGAAAGAGGGCGCTCGTCCGCGTTCTCCGAGGCTCTTGGGGACTACCGCCGAGGAGGTGGCGGAGTTGCTGGCGGAGGAAGCTTTTTTGGCCTGACTTTCCTTAGCGACGGTTCGGCGGAGGCGTTGGACGCACTGGCAGGGTTGGAGGGAGGGAAGAGTGAGGAGGGGGGGTGGTGGGTGAGTGGGGAGGGCATGTAGGGTAGGACAAGGAGGGAGG
>Ga0160420_100442_pt1 | contig 18235 bp, 31 predicted proteins | sample CelAP2metagpilot_FD_108197 | JGI IMG/M metagenome (GOLD analysis project Ga0160420, IMG submission 108197) | Phycosphere-associated microbial communities from algal ponds in Kailua-Kona, Hawaii, USA - Cellana AP2-5-5 metagenome pilot | ecosystem: Engineered > Artificial ecosystem > Aquaculture >... | reverse complement strand
GGTTGAGAATTGTTTGTTCGGACTAGAGTCGGACCAGCCGACCCCAATACGCCAGGAGGCAAGGTTCCAAGTTCATAAAAGATGATTATATCGTCAACAGGTCCCGAGTAAGTATACGGTGCAGGCGACTGGACGGCACCAAATAAATTACTGGACAGAAAACAATATGTTGAGCTGACATGCCGAGGATAAAGTGCAGCGCTCCACACGACGGTGAGAGCACGCTTGATGCGTCAGGTTTCGATCAAGGAGTATGAAGACAGTGTCGATTCATCCCACGGGATGTTCCAATTAATCGTTTCAAGTTTGTCGATGCTGTGTCTCTTCCTTTTATTCGCTCCACTTTGCTTTGAAAAACGCTTTGCTTATCTCTGTCAAGCCTACCCGGAGGTTATACCGTGACCGTGACTGCTGACTCGGAAAAGAGTGGTGCGTGTGTCGGTCTGATGCGGTGTTCCTGATACTTGCTTTGGGCATACGGCGCCTTTTTAATTCTCATTTCCGGGCATTTTCCGGTGGCTCTGGGTATGAATCTGGCAGTACTAGGCAAGAGAGTGGGCAACATCGTGGCTCGCCCTCGGCAACATCCCAACCATCAATTGAATGGCAGCAGATCTAGAAGACTCCCGGGCTTGGACCACTCGCTGACCACGCCGATCATGATCAGCATGCGTGCTTGCGCGTGTGCCCTTTGGCCAACCCCTTTTCCACTGCACTGTCCTTGGCGTGTCTTGTGCCGCGCTCTCACTCAAGTCACTCTCTTTCTCATAATCCTCCCACAATCATAAAAACAAACAGCAGCAACGTCACGCGGGACACGAAAACAGCACACACGAACCCAGCCTGCCCCTGGACATACCCCGTAAAAGTCTTTCTGCACCGCCCACACCACCACCAGCAGCAACAGAGACTGCATAAGACTGGCACTCAGGATGCGACGTCCCTTACTCGCCAGCCAGCCCTTGGCATTTTTTCCCGTCTCCCTCGCCCTCCTCCTACTCGCCCTCCCCAATCACGGTTCGTGCATGCGTGGCGAATCCCGTCGTTTAGATGACCTATCCATTGGGCATATCACCCCTGCCTGTGCGTCTGTTTTCGCAACGCATGGACGCAAGGGGCATGGCATTCAGGGAGTGGTGAAGTAGTTCATTACCTGTCCCCTCTCTCTATGATTATCATTTATGCCCACCGTCCTCTTCTTCTATTCGTGATCCATCCTGTATATTTCACCATTCCTCAAAGCTTACCCTTCCTTCACTCCCTCTCTTTTTTTCTTTCTCCATCCCTCCCTCCCTCTTCTCCTCATCACAGGTACACGCGCCTTCCAATTATGTCCGACGTCCTGTACAAGTAACAGGCTCATCTCCTCCCCTCCCTCCTCATCCAGTTGTAGTAGCAGTAGCAGCAGCAGCAGCAGCAGCAGTCGGAGAATAACACAACCACAACAAAAGCCAAGACAAGAACAAGGTCGTTTCTCCAAACTCTTTCAAATGAGCACTCTCACCTGCAATAGCAACAGCAGAAGAAGAAGCAGCAGCAGCAGCAGCAGCAGCAGGGGCTACGCCGAACGCGGCGGTACGAATGGGAGCCGTCGTCGCACCCCCAGCAACACACTTAATAGCAATTTGAAAGCTTTTCCTTCAGAGAATCCACCGGGAGCCGACGGGACTGTCAGAACAAGCACATCGATCCACTTGCCTGCAGAGGTACGTTCCATCTCGCCTTTCACACACCCCCCTCCCTCCCTCCCTTCCTCGCTCCTTCCTTCCAGGGCATCCTTTTAAATTGACCTTCCTTCCCTACCGTCTCTTTTTTATTTGACAACAGCAACAATTGGAACTGGCCCGATGCGTCAAGTCGTGGGTAGCGTGCAAGGAGATGAAAAAAGAACGAGAAGAAATGATCGGGAGACCGTTGTCTTTTGAAGAGTGGGCCGTGGCCGTTGGAATGGAGGAAAAGACGCTGCGAAGACAGATCGAAGACGGGAAGGCGGCGAGGGAGCTGCTGATCAAGACGAACATTAACTTGATCAAATCCATGGCAGTGCGATTGTACGCCCGCCAGGAGAAGAACGAGAACAGGCTCAGCGTGGATGATCTGGTGCTCGAGGGGACTCAAGGTAAGGAACGAGGAAGAGAGGGAGGGGAGGATGGGGGGGAGATGAGAGGGATCGAAGAGGTATGAAGAATTGGTTGTGAATCCCTACTGTACCCGTCTCCAGCGCGTTCACACGACGTAATAGAAGGTCATTTCCCTTGCACCCGTCTCAGCACCCCCTCCCTCCCCCCCTCCCTCTCCCTCTTCCTCCTTCCCTTCCTCAGGCATTTTGAAAGCAGCGGCCAAATTCGATCCTACCCGGAACATCCGCTTCACGACCTACGCCGTGTGGTGGATCCGTCAGGCCATCTCCCTGGCCATCCAGACGCACAGCAACACCGTCCGCCTCCCCGTTCTCCTCCAAGCACGCATAAAGAAAATAAAGGAAGCTCGTCTGCGCCTTTACCTCTTGCTGGAGCGGGAGCCCACGCATGAAGAGGTGGGGAAGGAAATCGGTCTGCCGGCAGGGAAGGTGGAATCGATCAGGAGGAAGGGGGGGAGGGGCCGTCTGGTGGGCGCAGAAGAGGAATGGGTGGTCGTGGGCATGGCGATGGGCAACGGCATGGACGGGGAAGAAGGAAGGGAGGAAGGTGTCCAACAGCAGGCGGGAGAGGGGGGGATGGGGATGGTCGAAGGGGGAGAGGGGCCGTTGGTGGTGGAAGGAAAGGGTGGAGAGACTGAGGGAGGGAGGGAGGAACGACGGAAACTTGAGGCATTTAAGAAATCGGTGGTATTGCGTTTGAAAGAGGGGGACAGAGAGGTGATTGAGACGAGGTGGAAGACGTACAAGGAGGGAAAGGGAGGGAAGGACGGTCAGCCAGCAGTATCAGGGCGGAGGTTGAAACGGATTCAGGGGGAGTTGAGGGCAATGGTGTGGGAGAAAGACCTCGAGGATAGGAGGGATGTATTTTCATCCATGCGATTGTGTATGGCATGAGCGAAAGTAAAAGCTTCCTCTCCATCCTGCCCTTCTTTCATCCTTCCTTTGCCCAACTTTGGTGGTAAGGAATGTGTCATGAGAGCCATATACAGTGAGAGAGAGATGAGGTAAAATTGTATGTTTTATAGGAAGAAGAGGGAGGGAGGAGTTAGAGAGGTGGTGAAGGTGATAATGTTTTTGAAAGCGTGATAAAGCATATTGTAGTGTCTTTTGCACTGTTTTCTTATTCTTAATTCCTTTCTAAGGGGATGGAATGCGAGGAGGGATATATAGGGTGGAGGGATGATTATGTTTTCCTTCGTGCACATAGTTGAGGAACTAGAAGAAGAGTCATCTCTTAAAGCCAGCACAAAAGCAGGCTACGTCAGCAATAGCAGCAGCTGCAATAACACAAGTAGTAGCAGGGTACAATTTGTAGCAGCAGAAGCACAAATAATTATTTGACTTTCTTAACGAATTAAAAAACAGTAAAATAGAAAGTAATTCTTCGGCCGTGGCAAAACTTGGCAATCAAAGGTAGAGGACGAGGCTGACGGACAGGTGGTTCTATTTTCAGTCAGAATGAGACAGACAGCAGAAGTTATAGGAGCAGCAGCAGCCGCAACAACAGGCAGCAGCAGAAAGATCGCACGCCCAAATGCACAGGGATAAACCTAATGTTAACGCTCTGTGATATGAACCAAAATAATTAATTTTGTTGTCGGAATCTAAAACCCCGTTGTCGATGACAAGTTGCAGGAGCTAGCTCATATAAGTCTTTTCGATTCAGCGCCTTACGGTCCTTTATCTCTCTCTAAAAATCTCACGTCGGACAGACATCTGATGTGATCAATCTGACCTACGTCATGTCCCTCAAATCATATGCGGGATGTGTTTGATTTCCAACATTTCTCCCCCTGCACATTCGACCGGTGTATGAGTGCATGGATATGTCCGCTGTGTGCGTGTGTCCTATCTCGCCCTTCCTCCTCAACTTGAAGAGGGCGCACAAAAAAGTCGTTACTAGACATAAATATGGAGTGAAACGAGGTAAATATCTTTGTGCATCTCTTGTTGGTGGCCAAACAGGCAGATAATGGCAACGATATAAAGTGCCTGAGAATTTTCCTGAAGCTTTGCGTCTCTTGATCCAATCAGTAGTAATCATTCACTTTCGTCCCTTACACATACATCGCGTGGGACCTGCGCCCGCTCAGGGCAGGCGATGTCGATCCATGCACTACCTGCACGCATCAATAGCTACGCACTACTCCAGAACTCCCGGCACTCATAAGTTTAATGTTACCAAAGAGTTAGCCACTTCTGCGAGCATTTTTGGGTCGCCTTTTACTTTTCTTCTTCGTGCGAGCCATGTCGTCCGCCTTTTTTGCGGATCATCTTTGCTGAATCACCTCCTTGGGGAAAAACGCAGCGTTCGCCTGGAGGCAATCGTTCAGGAGCGCAGCATATGGACCACAATGCCTCGACGTCTCGTCTTTTTTGTCGCCCTTTTGTAGGTGAAATTCCACACACTAGCAATAATGGATGGAAAGGAGATGAAGGAAAAGTTAGTGGACGCGTGCGACGCTCTCTGTGAGACACACCATTCCCACCTACATGGAAGCCAAAGAGGAGATTGGCGCCTCACCCAGACCATCAGGTTTGACAACTGTTTGCTCAATTCCTCTCTCCCTCCCTCCTCCCATTCACTCTCTCCTACAAGTGGCCTACCTGGTGGAAACGGCGAAAGTGGTGGTAGCATGGCGAGGCCTTCATCATCCTGCAGAGCGGGCAGTTCTCGTCGTCCAAGAAGTCCAACGACATTTTATCATACTCTTTATCCAGCTTGGGTGAAGGGGGCAGGTTCATGTTGGGGGTACTTTGCTCGCAACGCAAAGCGAAGGACTAAGGGCGCCCCCAAAACTAGGAATGAAATTAGGGGGGTATTGATTTGGAGAGCGAAAAGTTTCAGGGATTCAAGGGTACAAGCCGGCAGGAGCACCCGACGCTTGAGTGCGAGGCATGAATTCACCATAAAGTAATGTCTACGTGCATGTTTTCAGCTGATGAAGATGATAGACCCACAAATAAGAGGGGGGTATTGGTAAGCAACAAAAAGAAGACTCGCCGATCATGGTATATGGTAACGCTGCTGCAGCGCTTCCGCTTTGCCATGCTCCATCTGCGCCCCTGCGTATGATGGCTGGCAGATAACGAGCCGTAGGGGCAGCAGTAGGTACAGGAGGAGAAGCAAGAACAGCACATACGCACTGCCAAGTACTACTGGGGAGAGGGAACATACAGCACATACGCACTGAGCAGGAAGAAGTTGCTCTCACGTCTCACTCATCCCACCAATCTGCACTCCTCCCACAACCAACCCACGCAGGAACCATTCATGGACAACGCTAGCACAAGCCCTACATTATTTCCAGTGCAATGAGCCGCAGTGTCCCATCCCATTCCGCCAATAATGTATCATCATCCGAGCCGCCCCCTTCTGCCTTTCCTCCCTCCCTCCCTCCCTCCGCTTTCCGCCTTGAGTCCTTTGCCAGTATTGCCAGTGGCAGCACCAATACTCCACATTGCTGCGTCCACGGTCAAGTAGTTCTCAATGGTTTGGGGACCAAAAAGGTGAGAGAAAAGGCCAAGGTGGACATGGTGTGTGTGATGGGAGGGCATATGGCCTTGTCTTTGACCGTGAGGACAACTGGTGGTGGTGCTGCTGCTGATGATGACACTGCTGCTATCGCCACTCCGCGTTCCTCTCCAACCCCTTCTTCGCCTCTTTCTCCGACTACTTTATCGAGTGCTGATTGTGGTAGGAGCGCGAAAAATACCATCACGCTCTTGCTGGGCTTCATTGCTCGTGGCCCTGAAGAACAGGAGGAGGACGAAGAGGAGGAGGAGGAGGAAGGGGAGGAGGGAGAAGAGGAGGGAAGGAGGGAGAAAAAAGCCGATACGTCTGAAGAGGAAGAGGAGTATGACGACGAAGAGCACGTAAGAGGAGTCTGGAGAAGAAGGAGAAGAAAAAGAAAGGGGAAGGGCATTAGCAGCAGCAGCAGCAGCAGCAGCAGCAGAAATAGTCTTTCGGTACGATGCCAGAAGCGTTTCCTCTCTTGGTTGGCCAGGGGTGTAACGGGAGGAAAAGGAGAGGAAAGCGACCAAGAGAAAGAAAGACGGGATCCTCCTTGGTGCGCGGGTTTGGTGTTGGGAGGAGGAGGGGGAGGAGGAGCCGAGGGAGGAAGTGTGGGACGGACAGTGGGCCTGCAGTTTTTCAAGGGGTGGAAGGATGGAGGAGGGGAGGGAGGGGGGGAGGAGGAGACGCGGTTGCTGGCCGTGCAGGGGGATGGGCTGGTGAGGATGTGGGCCTTGAGAGGAGGAGGAAGGGAGGGGGCGAGGGAAGGAGGGAGGGAGGGGGGGAGGTTGAAATGGGTGGCATTGACGAGCTTTCTCCTTCCCTTCCTCCATCGTGTCCTGCCTGGGCTGATGACTTTCAGCAGCGTCAGTCGACGGCTTGTCTATGTGGAGGAGATGAGGGAGGGAGGGAAGGAGGGAGGGATGGCGAGGACGCCGGCCTTGGCGCCACCGGAGCGGTTGAGGGTTGTGTCGAGGGAGGTGATTTTTACATCTGTCGGTAAGGAAGGAGGGAGAGAAGAGGGGAGGGAGAGACGGGGAGGAATGGGATGGCAAGCAGCCTCGTTTATTGATTTATTGTGAACCCCTTTATCGTGCATGCACTCCTCCCCTCCTTCCTTTTTTCTTCCCTCCCTCCCCAAACCAGACAAGAGCCCTTCCGAAATCATCACCGTGGGATGCGCAGTCCCCCTCTTCCACAGCCTCGCTCCTTCCCTCCTTTCCCTTCTTCCGGGTAACATCGGCTGCTGGCTTGTCACTACGACTCATGTCCACTACAACTGCTACCACACCCGCCGCTTCCTCTCCCTTCCCCGTCAAGACCCTGCCCCTCTCTCCCCCCCTCCCTCCTCCTCGCCTTCTCTCTCCTCCTCTCCCCTCCATTTCGCCCTGCATGCCATCACCGAGCAGCTTTTTGTCTTCTCTCCAGAGGGAGGGAGAGGAAAGCAGGGAGAATGTGAGGGAGGAAGGGGCGCGTTGGGCGTCTACTCCTACGACAGCCCGAAGAGAGGCAGCTGCTTGACCTACAAGGTCCTTCACCCCTCTCTCCATCCCTCCCTCCCTCCCTCCCTCGTCGTCACCTCCTTCGCCGTGCACCGGGACCTGGCTTGCTTTCTCCTCTCCTCCTCCTCTTCTTCCTCCTCGTCGTCGTCCTCCTCCTTCCCCCCCTCCTCCCCCCCCTCTTCTTCCCTTTCTCCCTCCCTCGCCATCTACCACCTTCGCACTGGACGTCTCTGGGCTCTCCTCCCCTTGCCCAGGGACACAGACGAAGAGGATGAAGCAGAGAAGGATCAAGGGATGGAAGGAGGAAAAGCAGGACGATGGCAAGGAAGGGAGGGAGGGCAGAAGGGAGGGAGGGAAGGAGGGAGGGAGGGCAGGAGTGGAAGGTACAGTTTTTGGATTGATGCGCATGAAGGCACGGCTATCGGCGTGTGGAAAAGGGAAGGAGGGAATGCTATATATCGCCTTTACCTCCCCTCCGCTCAGGAAGAACGAACTTTCCTCCTCTCCTCCTCCTCCTCCTCCTCCTCCTCCTCCTTTTCCTTCTCCCCCTCCCCTCCTCCCTCCCTCCCACTCCCTTCCCTCTCTTACACCTACGGGCTATCCATGGCACACAGTTCTGGCCATGAGGCGCTTGCTGCTTATGCCCGCCCGCCCGCCCTCCCTCCCTCCCTCCCTCCCTCCCTTCCTCTAGTCCTCCGAACGGCCTTAGTCCTCGGGGCGGAGGAAGGGGGTGGAGACGAGGAAGGGAGGGAGGAAGAGGTGGCAGCAGAAGTCAAGAACAAATTACGAGACCTCCAAAGCTTAAGAAGAGAGATTGAGCGACTCGTCAGCCCTTCCTCCCTCCCTCCCTCCTCGTCCGCGGCGAATGAGAATAAGAAGGAAACACGTCAGCAAGCCCTGGCCCGCGTGGCGACCAAGATGAGGAGGGAGGCAGGGAGGGAGGGAGGGAGGGGGGGGATAACGACACCGTTGTTGTTGGCAGTCGAACCGTTGTTGACCAAATGGTTGGAAGAGCGAGAGAGGGAGGAGGAGGGGGAGGGCGGCGAGGAATCGGACGGAGAAAGACGTGAGGAGGCCGGGGAAGGGAGGGAGGGAGGGAGGGAAGGAGGGGGGACGCTATCTGCCATGGGGCTGGCCTGGCGGTTGGCGACATGTACGACTGCGGAAGACACGGAGCGCTTGCTAACATTTCTTCTCGCGCCTCACTTAGAAAGAGGGAGGAAGGGGGAGCAGTTGGGGGAGGGAGGACTGCAGCAGCAGTTGTTTCTATTTGTGTGCGCGCTGGCGGGGGAGGAAGTGGATAGAGAAGGAGGAGTGGGAGAAGGAATGATGGAAGTGCTTGCTGTGGGGCTCTTCGAGAGTCGTCCTTCTTTGTTGATCAAAATGATGATGGGGTTGGAAGATGTGCTGGTGTGGGGGGGGAGGCGGAGGAGAAGGGGGAGGAGGAGGAAGGGGGAGGAGACGAGGTGGTTTTGGAGGGGGCGTTTCGAAGAGGAGGAAGGAGAAGGGGAAGAGATGGAAACAGAGACGGCGGAGGAGGAAGAGGAGGAGGGAGGGGTGGAGGGAGGCCGGGGGGATAATGAGGAGCGGAAGGAGATGACGAGACGACATACCGTCGTCCGCACTCTCTACCAGCGGGTCCTCCGCCTCCTCTCTACTCCTCCTTCCCTCCCTCCCTCCTTCGCCCCCTCCCTCCCTCCCTCCCTCTCTTTGGAGCGGGAGGAAGTGTACCTGGCCTTGTTGGAGGGAGCAGAACAATTTGAGGAGATGACTCGATTTCTCCTGAGGAGGAGGGAGGGCGGGCGGGAGGGTAGGAGGGGATGGCAGGAGGCGTTGGGAGTACTGGACCGTTTGAGGGAGGAAGGGAAAGGAGGGAGGAGGGAGGGCCTCGTGGCGGCTCGACACGGGGTTTTTGTTTTTCTCCTGGAGGCGGCTCTGAGGGGGGAGGGAGGGAGGGAGGGAGGGAAGGAGGTGGAGGACGTGATGAGTCGTCGACCTCCAACATTGCAGGCGCAAGATGTCCGTTTGATTGGTCAATATGTGCTTGAGGAGGAGGGGGAGATGGGGGAGGGAGGGAGGGGGGGAGAGAGGGAGAGATCGGTTAGGAGGGCCGTGTCGCTGTGTGTGGAGATTTTGGAAGTGGGGGGGGGGAGTCAGGGGAAGGAAGGGAGGTAGGGAGGGAAACTTGATCGAGGTGCCTCTGCAAAGCCAGGGAGGGAGAGAGGGAGGGTAGGTTTGGAGGGGGGGCGTTAATTATGAGTGCGGTGAAGAAGCGGCGTCTGTGTACCTTAGAGGAAAGGGCGAACAAAAGGAGGAAGAGAGGCCTCAACACGTAGACAGAGGCAAGCGCTCACTCAAAAATAAAGTAATTTTGTGATGATAATGATCCCCATTGAATAGGATAAAAATCAAATCGATGATTTGATTTAAAAGATTGAAAGTAAAGGTAGACACAACTCAAATACAACCCACCCGCCAACAAAATATCTCCTCGAGCAGTGCAGAAGATGGATCAACGAATACACTCTCTCAAACAATAGTCTTACGAGTAGCATTGAAAAGAGATAATTGAAGCAGGAAGCCTCCCACATAACATTAAGGGGAAACAATCGAGGTCGTGCTCTCTATGGATGTCCGTTCGCATGCAAATTCAAATATGTTTTATGAACTTCCTTTCCCCCCCCCCCCTCCTGCACTTCCTCTTGTTCCTCCCTTTCTTTCTTTCTGGCTCTCTCGCTCCATTTTAGTTCCTCATTTGTTTTGGGATTAATTTTCTCCTTCTCCTTTCCGTTTTTCCCCTCCTTTTCACGTTCTTCTTCTTCTTTCTCTCTCTTGCATTCACAGAATCAAGGGGCGAGGAAGACACACACGCCAGCGTCCCAATTAATTTGCCTTTCTCTTTCCTCTTTCGACTCCCTCACTCTCAGCGACTCCTTCATCTTCGCTTCTCTCCTCTCCCTAAAGACTTTTCCTGTCTTCTGCTGCTGCTTAGTGAGACCGGCTCCTCCCTCCCTCCCTCCCGGATTGCCACGTGTTTAAAAGGATGAATGTAGGGGGAGAGGGGGCTTGATGCGTACACCTTCCCATTCATTCATTGCGAAGTGTATGTGTCCGTCGCCTTATGTGTGTGGCATAATTTCTCGTTTCGTGTCTCTCGTTTCCCTTGGTCAAGCCACCGCACCTCCATCCCTACATCCCGTCCATCGTTCCCCTTCTTTTCGAAATTCCTTTAGAAAAGTTTGGAAAATTAAGTAAACAGATTAAAAATAAACAATTGGAGGATAACGCATGGACAAAAACACACCTAGTCTCACTCCGCCTTTCTCCTTTCCATTCTCTCTCTCTCTCTTTCTCTCTCTCTCTATTCCGCTCTCACCTTCCATCCCTCTATCCCTCCCTTCCCCTCACAAATCTGGTAAATACAAAGACGAAGACGATGCACCACACACTCCATGTGCATCCACTTCTTCCTCCTCCTCCCCCGCTCTCCCTCCCTCCCTTTCTCCTTCTCCTCCTTCAGGCCCCTGCTGCAATTGCTGCAGTATTGCCATCAGTTCTCCATCTCTCCCTCCCTCCCTTCCTCCCCCTCCTTCTCCCTCCTGCTGCTGTGGCTGCTGACTCACATGATTTAGGGTCGAGGTAGGAAGGAAGGAAGAAACGGGATCACTCATGCTCAGCCAGGATTGCAACTCCCGCACAAGTGACGATGAGGACGAGGATGAGGACGAGGAGGAGGAGGAGGAGGACGGGAGGGAGCTTGGGATGTGGTATTGATGATTTAGGTAGGGATTGGAGGGATGGAGGGAGGAGGAAGAGGAGGAGGAGGAGGAGGAGGAGGAGGAGGAGGAGCAAGAGCAAGAGGAGGAGGAGCAGCCGGAGCAGGAGGAGAAGGAAGAAAGAGGGGAGGGATTGCAGTCTTGTGTAGGGAGGGAGGTCGAGGAGGAGGAAGGGAGAGAGGTCGAGGAGGAGGAAGGGGAGAGAGCGGCGTGACTGGTCACTAGGGAGCAAGAAGAGGTATCGAGGGAGGATGAAGAGGGGACGGAGGAAGGGTAGTTGAGGAGGAGGGAAGATGGAATATTTGCACCGGCATCCACCCCCACGGCGGTGGAGGAAGGGAGAGAGGGAGGGAGGGAGGAGGGGGCTGAAGAAGAGGAGGATATGTGATGAGAAGAGGAGGGGTAGGTGGTGGAAGTTGTCAGGGAAAAATGATTTGCTGCTCCTGCTGCTGCTGCTGCTGCCGCTCCTGCTGCGGTTCCTGCTTCTGCTACGGCTACTGCTGCTACTGCCGCTGCCGTTCGTGGGCGTTTCGCCGTAGTACTCGCCGAGGCAGATAGATCTTGGTGATGGTGGTGGTGGTGGTAGTAGTGCTGCTGCTGCTGCTCGCTGGCAGTAGAAGTGGCGGCAGTAGCAGCACCAGCAGCACCAGCAGGGTTTTGCCTGGGTTTGCGGCGCTTGAGTGTGGGAGGAGGGATATCCAGGAGGACAGCAGCCGCAGGGAGGGGGGGAGGAGCGCCGGGTGCGCGGAGGGTGAGGCCTTGCCCTTTGACCCACATCCGGAATGTCGCGCTGTTGAAGCTGCAGTGAGGGAGGGAGGGAGGTAGAAATAAAGGGGGGGAGGGAGGGAGGAAGAGAGAGAGGGAGAAAAAGAGGGAGAGAGAGAGGGGGTAGGATGGAGAGGGAAGGAGGGAGGGAGAGAGAAAGGGAGGAAGGGAGGGAGGAAGGGAGGAAGGGAGGAAGGGAGGGAGGGAGGGATGAGTAAGATAGCACCAGCAAAGACGAAGACTGTATATTCCTTTATATTCACCGGTAAAAAAAATATATGCATAGATCAAAAAATGAAGGCTAGATATATATAGATATGAGCATAAATAAACAAACATTTAAATATTCAAATATAACTTACCGGTTTTTCACAGCGTTCTCCGTCCGCCCCGGTACAAATTTGGCAATCTCCGTCCAACGGTTCCCAAGCACCATATGAGTCTCGAAAAGGATTCGGTCCTCCTTCTCCTCCCATTCTTCCCGCTTGATCTCAGGATCCAAATGGTTGAACCAGCGTTCGCGACATTGCTTCCCCATCCGTCCCGGGCAGGCATCAGCGACTGCTGACCACTTGATGTCATCCACCCCCACCTGAACCACCATCCTCTTCACCACCTCGTCCTCCTGCTCAGTCCATGCCCCTCGCTTCAGCCCCGGCCGCAGGACTTTGTTCCAGCGGTGCTGGCATGAGACGTCCGTTCGCCCTGAGAAGAGGAAGGAGGGAGGGAGGAAGGGAGGGAGGGAAAGAGGCTGAGTGGGTTGATTGCTCGAGCACTCAAATGCCTGCTTCATACTTGGACAGACGACTTGCTGCCTTCAACGCTGTGACTGAACCACTTCAGCCATCCGTTCATCCATCCATTCGTCTTCTCGCTCCAGATTGATGCGGTTGGGGCCTTCTGCCGATCGGGGCCTTCCGCCCATAGGCAGAAAGGAGGGAGGGGAGGAGGGAGGGAGCGAGGGACCAAAGGAGGAAGGGCCTACCTGGGCAGGATAAGATTTCTGCTATTTTCCTCCAGTTTTTGGCGCCTTGCACCGCCACGATTTGCCTCAATTTCTCGTCCTCGATCTTGGACCACTTGACCGATGCGATGGGCGTCTTTCGCTGCTTTTTGGGGGCTTTGTAATCCTTTGGGATAGGAACAGACTTGGAGAGAGCTTCCAGGATGGGGGGATGAGGAGGAAGGAGGGAGGGAAGGAGGGCGGCAGCAGCGGTAGTGGTGGAGGAGTTAGGGGGTTGGTTATGATAGCTTGTAGGGGTTTGAGAGGAGGAGGTGTTGGAGGTGGCGGTGGAGGAGAGGAACGAGGAGTAAGTCAAAGAGGAGGAGGAGGAGGAGGAGGAGGAGGAGGGGGAGGCAGTCAGTGGTTGGTTCAGACCGAGGAGAGAGGGGTGGTGGTGGGGATGCTGACGCTGTCCCGTGGTTGAGTAAATGTACTCCTCTTCCTCCTCCTCCCCCCTCCCTCCCTCCCTCCTGTAGGCTCCTACGGGAATGCGGCCCATGTCGTCTTCTCCAAAGGAAGAGGGGACGTGCTGCTGGTTGTGTGGGAGAGAGTAGCGGTGATGATGATTTTGATGATGATGCTGCAGCTGCTGGCTGTAGAGCCCATCCTGCTGTTGCGATAGTGGCGGTTGGAGAATAGAACTTTGGTGATGGTAGTGCAGATACTGCAAGTGTTGAAAAGGAGAACTCGTGCTATTTCTCCCACAGGAGGAGGAGGTGGAGGAGGAGGAGGGGAAGAGATCCCCTGCGCCTGTGACGCTGCCTAGGACATCCAGACAACCTAGGGCAGATGAGTTGTCATCATGAATTCCTTCACCTCCTTGTCCGTGTCCTTGTCCTTTGCCATTACTGTGGAGGAGGGAGTAGGTCGAAAGCATCCTGCGAGCTGTAGCGAAGGCAGGGAGGCAGGAGGGATGAAGTTGTAGAGCCACTTGGTCTGCTTGCCTTACCCGCGCCCTCAGACCTGTGGGCCTCAGCAGCTTCTGTAACGCCCTCCTTGGCCAGGCTATGGAGAAAACAAGGGACAATGTCGTCTAGTCACCAACTGCTCCTCTGTACGTGCGCATAAGTGCGTGAGTAGTGATTGATTGCAGGTCATGTAGACACACCGGTGGCGTGATGGCATGTTCAAACTTTGGTGCATTTCCCTTCATGTATGCGGATAGAAGAGAAAGCGTGGTAATGGAAGCCCCGAACCGGCGTCGAAGAAAGATATAAAATGAAACCACCCAGCCTACCAAGCCCCAAAGAAATCAAGGTCATGCACTTTGACAGCTGCGACTGAAGGGCAGGACAAAAAGTATCGAGTCATACTGCAGGAGCAAGACCTCCATTCCATCACCAAGGCGATCTTCAGTATGTCTGTCCCCTCTTCCTTGGTTGAGAGGCATCAAAGCAGGCCGGGAGAGAGGGGGAAAGACGTTATTTTTTCAAATTTTTTTGAAGGCGGCGACTGCTGCCCCCCCATGGAATGATAGGCATGTCCTCGAGTCATCACATGAGATACAGCGAGGAGACCTTCCATGTGTTGCGGTCGCCGTGCCCCCATTCCTGTATATTTGGAAGGCAGGGTATCATACGTTTAATTGTTCTTGGTTCTGACTCACTGTCCTCACATGTTTGTATCTTCATTGCTCCTTCCACTCTCAGGAAAAACAACAATCAACAAGCAAAGACCATGTCAGGGGATAGCGGCACCATCATCCTCTACGAGGACCAGGCCTCCCTCAAAACCAAAGCCACAGACCTGGCCAACGAACTCAACAGCATTAGTACAGCGCAATCCTTGGCCACCTATTCCCCCAACACGGCCACGCGGGTCAAGAAGGTAGGCATGGATAGAAGAAGAAACAAGGAGAGGGGAGTGTTGAATCCTTCCCTTCCGTTTCCCCCCATGTGATGCGCAGCATAAGTATGGCCTTATAGATTGCTTTCCTCAGTCATCACTTGCACAGAGCTATTGCGCAGGGAGCCACCTGTCCAAAGGAAAGCATCGGGGGATCCGCGTCCCGCCCCTCCCTCAAGCAAGCCCTCCCTCATTTAGTCCCTCCCTCTCTCCCTCCACAGGTCATCCTTTTCCTCTCTACCTATTCGCCCAAGGCCGATAATGCCCTGGAGACTTGTTTCCTTGCCTTGGCTCCAGAAGGAGAGCTGGTCGTCAAGCTGTGCAGCAGCGAGGGCGGGGCGAAAGAGGAGGGAGGGAGGGACGGAGGGGCGATGATGATGCAATTACTCCTAGCGGGTTTCGTGGATGTGGAAGCCTTGCCGGCCTCTGCGAGCAGTAGTGCCAGTTTGATTGCGCGCAAACCCAAGTGGGAAGTAGGCGCTACGGCGTCTGTCTCCCTTCCTACCTATTCCTCCCTCCCTGCCCCGACCTCCTCCTCCACCTCGGCCAGGCCAATCGCGTCAACGTGGAGGGTGACGGATGTGGAGGGGGAGGAAGACGAAGACGGGGGGGAGGGAGAGTTGATTGACCCCGATTCTTTGTTAGAAAATGATGATGGGCTCTTGGCGGCTGCAGTGGCGAAGAAGGCAGCGAAGGCTAAGGAGAATGGGGGGGCGGGCTGCGAGACAAAGAAGAGGGCGTGCAAGAACTGCTCGTGCGGCAGGGCCGAGATGGAGGAAAATGGGAAAGAGGGCGGGGTGGTGTTGCCGGTAATGACGGAAGAGGAATTGAAGGAGAGTGTGTCGTCGTGTGGGAACTGTTATAAGGGGGATGCGTTTCGGTGCGGCGGGTGCCCGTATCTCGGCAAACCAGCATTTGAGCCTGGGCAAGAAAAATTGATTATTAAGCTGGATTAATGAGGAAGATGGGAGGGGGGATGGGGAGGGATGGATAAGCCGGGGTCTGTCTTTTTAATTCTCAATCTGCATCTAGGGAGGGATGGGCGGGAGGGCGGCGGGAGGGAGGGAGAGTAGCTGGAGAGGTGAAAGGAAGTTTATGAAGAGTGAGTGTGCGTGTACGAGGAGAGGAAAGAAAGGACAATGAAATAAAGGCAGGGTTAGAATTCGGTATTCTTTGAGAGAAAAGTCCTTCAGTCTAGGAACTTAAAAAGAAGAGAACTGGAAAGAGAAATCATCATACGCAGGGTACTCCTGCTGCAAGTCTAAGTTTTTCCACGCCCATGCGGTGGTCGATGCCTGGGGATGCATCCCTTTTTTTAGCTTGGCTTTTGATGTCATTTTCTCTTGGCGTCAGCGAAATAATTTTTCCAACAAATCTAAATCTGTGTCGTTGAAAAATATTTTTCTTGTACGTGCACACACCGACACAAGAGGGGGGTGGGGAGGTTATATCTGTTCCTCCACATTTCTAGCCCTCTGAAGACGAAAACACCAGTGACTTTCTCCAACACAGCTTGAAAATGGTAAAGAGAAATGTACATTCTAAAAAACAACAAAAGCGACGAGGGGTAAAATAGAAGGCGAGAGGAAGGAAAGGCTGAAAAATAAGCATGGACTCGCCGATACGCTATGCGCTTGTGGGGTGGTGATAGCGTCCTGATCCTTTACCTTACTATGCATGGCAAGGGGGGCTTATCTGACATACGAAGAACGAGCTCATGCAACAGCATAAGCTGTCTACGCCGGACTTCTTACCCCGTATCGGCCCCCTCGCACCGGCGCCAAAACGCATCTTTTGTCTCCCCTCACGTCCGCACCCACCCCAGCCCCCTCACACACGAAAGCACGAACATACGACGGTCTTCCTGCTTCTCAATTGCAAGACTGGAACATTCGCATCTGCTATCCTGCATCGATTCGGTAGCATCTCGATTGCACTCCTTTCACTCACCAATCTTTCCTACCTCCTCTGCCTTCCTTCCCCTCCCCTTCCTCCCGACAGCACCATGGCCGACGACGTCCGAGCCCGCAAACTCCAACCCATCTACAATGCCTTAGACGCTCGAAACTACAAAATGGCTATTAAATTATGCACCAAAAAGGACTTGGAGAGATGGGACATTGTCAAGACCCTGAAAGCGCACGCGTTGGAAAGGCTTGGGAAGGTGGAGGAGGCTTTAGAAGTGTGTGCGGAAGTGGCAGCACATAAGCCCACGGATGAGACGGTAAGAAAATGAGTATGTCGTAGGGATACTAGGAGAGAGGTAAAATTCAGGAGGAAAACTGCTGCCTACGCAAAAATTTAAGTCCACCCGCGAGAAGCCATCTCACGCTACCAAATCCCCCTAAATTCCCCCCTTCTCTCTTTCTCTCTTCCCTCCCTCCCTCCCTCCCTCCCTCCAGGTACTCAATACTCTGGTGCTCACGTACAAATTAACGGGGCACACACGAGAAGCGATTGCCTGCTACGAAGCCGCCCTCGCGCAAGAAACGCAGGGAGGGAGGGAAGGCGGGTTGATGAACATGGAGAATGGCCGGGAGTTAGTCTACTGTTATGTCCGCGGGAAAGAGTGGGGGAAAGCTCAACTCTTGGCGATTCGGTTGTACAAGCAGTGCTCTTCTCTCCCTCCCTCCTTCCCTCCCTCCCTTCGTTTGGCCACCCAATATTTGTTTTGGGCCGGAACGATGATGTTTTTGAAGGAGGGAGGGAGGGAGGGAGGGAGGGGGGGGGGGGAGGAGGAAGGGGTCAGGGCTAGGCCGATGCTGGCGTTGGCGGTACGGATGGTGCAGAAGGGCTTAGAGGAGAGAGAGAGGCTGGGAGGGAGGGCAAGTGGGGAGGAGGTGGGGCTATATGTGATGTTATTGGAAGAGCAAGGAGAAGATGAAAGGGCCTTGGAAGCCCTGAGGAAGTGGGGAGGGAGGGAGGGAGGGAGGGAGGGAGGGGGGGAGCAAGGGAAGGCAGCGAGGGAGGAAGGGGGGGGCACGATGTTGTTCATGTCGGAGAGAGAGCAGGCAGGGATGGAGGGAGGGCTGTTGAGCAGGTTGAGGAGGTGGGAGGAAGCAGCAGCATTACATAAGACGCAGGTTGAGAAACACCCTGACCAGTGGCAGGAATGGGTGGGGCTGCAAGAGGCATGGAGGGAGAGAGGGAAGGAAGGAGGGAAAGATGGAGGAATGGAAGAAGAGCTGGTGTTCATGAAGAGGCTGCAGGCGGTGCATCCTCTGTGTAGAGGCCCTCACTTGGCGGAGCTGGAGTGGAGGAAGAGGAGGGTGGAGGGGGAGGGAGGGGGGGAGGGAGGGAAGGAGGGAGAGGAGGAGGAGATAGGCAGACTGGTGGTGGAGTACGTGAAAAGATTTGGGACGAAATTGTGTTGTTATGATGACCTGTTGCCTTATGCTTCGCTGTTAGTGAAGAGGAGGGAGGGAGGGACGGAGGGAGGGGAGGCGTGGCGGTGGGTGGTGGAGAGGTTGGAAGAGATGGCGATGGAGAACAGTGTGCTGGAGGAGGAGGGAGGGAAGGAAGGAGGGAGGGAGGAGCTGGTGAAGAGATTGCAGAAGTTTATCAGAACGCAGCAATTGTTGCGTTTATTGGGGGGGGGGCGGAAGGAAGGGGGGCAAGGGGGGAAGGAGGAGTGGGTGCGGCGGTTGGGTGGGGGGGTTTTGGAGACGCAGGTTGTGGATGAAGAGGCGG
>Ga0160420_100440_pt1 | contig 18375 bp, 19 predicted proteins | sample CelAP2metagpilot_FD_108197 | JGI IMG/M metagenome (GOLD analysis project Ga0160420, IMG submission 108197) | Phycosphere-associated microbial communities from algal ponds in Kailua-Kona, Hawaii, USA - Cellana AP2-5-5 metagenome pilot | ecosystem: Engineered > Artificial ecosystem > Aquaculture >... | reverse complement strand
GGGGGGGAAGGGGGGAAGGGAGGGAGGGGGGGGGGGGTGAGGAAGGGGTTGGGGGGGGGGGGGGGGGGGGAGAAGAGTAGGGATTCTTTTTTGTACGTTTTAATGTCTTTGACGTCTCTGTTGTGGGTGAGAGGGAGGGTGCGGATAGCAGGCAAGACGGATGTGCGGCGGCAAGAGAGAGAGGAGATAAATTGTAGAAAAGGGGACAGGGGACACGTAGGCTTAGCACAAATAAGGAATGAAAGTAATTTACATCAGCAAGAAATGCGTAAAATTTTCAAGCCGAGGAGCGTCAGGAGAAGAGCGAGAACACGAACTGGAACAAGAGGCAAACGTCTTCAAATCAAGACTAACAATACATCCCATTGCATGCATGCATTAGAGCAAGCAGGCGGTAAAAAATGAGGGGCGAAAGTAACATACACAGATTTAATTTGAGGGGGGTTTATGGACATTTCTTGGTGATTTTTCACACACTTGATACTCTCTTATCTTTGTCCCCCTTCCGCCCTCTCTTTCCCTGCCTTACTCTCAAACCCATCTAAACATGTCCTCATCCTCCCAAACGCCGCCTCAATCACCGCATCATGCTTGTCTCCACTCCCTGGTGCCGCCATCGCTTGGTCAAAGGCTGCCGTTTCTGGTTTACATAACAAACTACCCATACAGTACGACAAGGCCACAGCGGTCCTCGCGCAGTCTGCCTCGTCCTTACATCTTTGCAACGCTGCAAAATGCTCCGCGCACGATAGACGTACTTGTTTCGATAATGCCGTCAAGTCTAAAATTTCTTCCTGCTTTCCACAACCAGCTGGAGCGACAGGAAGCGCAGCAGCGGCAGCGGCAACTTTCGTCGTCGCTGCCCCAGAAGCAACTGCAGCAAAGGCCGTAGCAGGCGCAGCTGCCGCCTCGGCAATCTGATTTTTGGTTCCATCACTATGCCCACCTTTCGTGTCCTTGCTGCCGGCCCAAAAAAATGGCAATGGCTGAAAGGGCGAGTTGCCCGCAGCGCGACTGATGGGCATGCGCACCCCTCGGTCTATAATTGCATGTACCGAATCCAGGGCCGGTCGCACATCGACAGAAATAGATTTCACAGCCTTCTCATCATGCAGCCCCTGAGGGATTCGGTTTTCCTTCGCTGCGACGTCGTCGTGGTAGTAATCGATGATGTAGCGAACTTCGGTTCCGTCAGGTCGTTGAATGACCCAATCGTGTCGATCGAAAGGCAGGGGGTGACCAAACAAACTCTTAAACCATGCCTTCGGGGAGATATCGTCAGGCTTCCCCAAAAATCGAGAAAGGCGGGGATCAGATGCCTCATTGTCATCCGCAACGCTGGTTCCAGCTGAAGGGGGGGCGTGGAGCGCTTCCCACTCACAGACCTTGCGCCAGGTATTCTCGTTCATGTTGTTGTGAATAGCCACCACTACCGCCATATCCTCCTCCGTCGCCCCTTCCGCCTTACCTTTCCGAACCAGAGCGTTCCAGAACATTTGTGGGCTGGGGTATGTCCATGTCTCAGCCTCGGTGCCACCCTTGGGGATGCGCGAGGACACCCGGTCCGTGCTCAGGGGCGCCATCTGGCCAGGGGCGGGTTTGTTGTTGGCGTTGGCAGGCATTTGGTTTGTGGGGTCAATGGGCTGGCTATACACGTTATAGACCGTTCCTGTCATCGCCTTGCTCTCACTCTTGCCTTTGACGGGGCATCCGGGCGCTGCAGCAGCGGACGCAGCGGGTGTTATGGCGGAAGACGCGGACTTGCCTTTGATCGGACAGCCGCCTGATGACGATGCTGCTCCCCCTGCGCCTGCTGGAATGGGAATGTCGCTCCCGCCGCCTCCTCCCTTGCCACCACCTTGTGCATTGCCCATGCTTGTCTACGTGGCGTTATGTATGTGCGCTGTGAGGTATCTGGCATGTGCTGGCCAAGGGGATGGCGTGGAATGAAGTGCGTGCGTGGCGTTCAACGAGTTATGTTCGGTGGGTGGGGAGGTTTTTGGCGAACAAATGATTATGAGCAAGAGAATTTGCGTATGCGAAAAGTCCTTCTTCTTCTTTTGCATGTTTAAGAACCCTTTGGGGAAACACCCTGCAGCCGGCAGGCTTTCCTTAATGTGTAGTTTTTACTCTTACTCCCCCAGCTATTTCCCCAGCCAGTGACTTGAAACTCTACCCATTTTTCCCTTCCTTTTTTTGTATGAGATTGAAGTCATCTGTAAATATGTACGCATATAGAAGCCACTACGCCTCTTCTCAGAGACGTGTACCATCTTGCAGTTTGTTGATGTTGTTGTCCATATCGTTCCGTCGTCGTCGCATGTGCGATTGGCCTCGCTCTCCTCTCGCATCAATTCTCTCCCTTCCATTTCCACCGAACCTACAATATCCATTCTCTGGTTAAGCCTTCTTGGAAACCGGCTTCTTACCATTGGGCTTCACACCAGAATACGATTTGAAGTAAAAATTGAGGAAAAGCACCAACAGCGACAGGATGTACCCAAGATACAGCTTCGTAATCTGAGGCGAGAACCCCTTGCAACCCACACATAACAAGTAGATCGCCTGAGCATTCATGGTCAGGAACTGAATAATCTGGAACAGTGTCAAGTACTTCTTCCACCAAATGTCCTTGGTGTGCATGGAGAGGAAGTAGTAAGTGTACATTACCGTGTGGATTGCCCCGTTAAGAATGACTGTCAGGAAAATATCGCCATCATATCCCGCATTCAAATTCAACCAATACACCAAAAAGATGGTCACGTGGTGGTACACATGCAGAAATGATAGCTGGTTCCACTTCTTTCCCAGGATGATGAAGACGGTGTCGGCGAAGTCGAAGACCTTGGAGACGTAGAAGAGCCACAGGAGAGGGGCGATTGGTGGGTTGGTAGCATTGAACGGCTCGCAAGGGAGGAAGGTGTAGTTCTGTTAGATTTTAGCAGAGGCGAAAGTAAGTTTTGCTATTTTGTATTTCTTCACTTAAAACACAAAGGGAGGGGGCGGGAATTGGAGATGGTAAGGAGGAAAAGGGTGGATGGAGGACCTACGTTACGGTAGGCCTGAATGGCAGCCTCGATGCACATATAGGAGCATAGGGCGACCTGGGAGATGTTGTAGAAGAATTGCAAGCCGTACAATTTTACTGGCTTTGCGTTCTTCATCATGGCCTTTGGGGAGGGGAGGTAGAAGATAGGTGGAGAACAGGGGATAAGAGAGGTGGAAGCGCCTGCTGAGATGTTGCAGCTCTGGATACCCTACGCAGTCTAACTCTATTTATCGACGCCTAATCTCTCTTTCTATACACACGGTATTCCAAAGACGTACCGAACCCACAAAGACAATGATGAGGTAGAAAGCCGCGATAGCCAGGGCCACGTCCAAACCCGCCAAGGGCCAGGTGCGAGTGGGCGCCTTGACCATGGCGCCCGCAGGGTCAGCCCACTTAAAAATGGCGGCGGACAAGTCCGTGCAGGTTTTTTGATAGTCTGCAAGAAGGGCGGCGGCCATGATGCTTTTTATGGTGATGGGACAAGTGAGGGCTGCCTGATATGTGTTGAGGATGAGGGAGAGTGGTGAGATGGTTGGGAGAGGAGATAAGATACTCTATGCGAGGAGGAGCCGATCAAAACTATAACAATTGTGCCTGGTTTGCGCGGGTCGCATGATGCATGTAACGTGAGACAACTCCAGTACATGCCGCCCTTGGCATGGGGCAGTAAAATGGATTGGGCCTCTTGCTTGAGGTGGAAAGGGATGAATGACGTACGAATGGTGGTGGGCAAGCCAGGGTTACGACGCGGTCCAATCCCCGCCAGCATCTTCGCGAGTTATCTAGAGGCTTGTGGCATAGATAGCAAAGGAAGCAATGTGGAGATTACCTAATGAAGGTGGGGGCTCCAGAGGGAGTGAAGCATCAACAACCCGTCGCTCGCCGTCCGTCCATCAAGCAGCGTTAGCTACAGCAATAGCACCATGGGCCCATTCATTTAGTGTACTTTCTTCTTGGAGTCAGTTTCTTTCAACTACCATGTTAAATAAACCAAGGGTCATTTCGATTTGCTTTCGGTCGGGCTATATTTTAGGTTGTGGTCGTGTTTGGATCGTGCTTGGATCGTGTACGAGCTTTTTGCGTGCACGCGCTGTACTCCACCACTCATATACATATGTATATCAAATATACAAATATGATAAAAATGCCAAATTACTTGGTTTGCTTCATTGCTGCTCTCGCAGTCTTGGTTATGTATGAGAAATGATTGTCTGACTCGTCCGTTACAATACCATCTCCTGCCCTTCCTCCTGCTGCTCCTGCTGCTCATCCAGCTCCTCGTTCTCTTCCTCCCCTTCCTCATCCTCTCCATCGTCCGCCGTTTCTTCCTCATACCCTATCCCCGCCGTCGCATACACACACAACGGAGCCAAATGAGGATACGTCGCCTGTTCCGGCAACTCACTGGAACGCACCCATATCAAAACATCCCTCATCGCACCCTTTATCACCCTCGCCACCCTCTTCCTCTTCCTCCGCGGGGCCAACGCCGCAAAATGCGACGGCGGCACAGATGCCAAGACCTCCGCGGGCGTCGTCGCCGCCATGATCTGCCTCACTACATGCACTGCCTGTAAAGCCTCGTACAAGTCCTCTTGTAATGCCCCCACGTCTGCCAAAGACCGTAACGAGTCCTCTTCCGACACAACCCCCAACACTCCCGAAACCATCCCGGCGAATCGCTCGACCCTTCCCCATTTCCCGGCATTGACCGCTTGAACAACCACCGGGTCTTTCAGCACACGCACCAAAAAGGCAGCAGCCCCCAGAAAGCCCAGGATCTCGCTTCCTTTGCTCTCCGCCAGCGACCACCATGCCGGTGTCGGTGTCGGTGCAGACTCTGATGCGGGTGCTGGTACTCGCGTGCCATAATTGGTCTTATGGATGACCCGTCGTGGGCACTGCCCCTCCTTCACTTCCTCCTCCTGCGTCTCCTTCTGTGTATACCGCTGTTGGAGCTCCTCCTGGTCCTCCTTCCCTGCCTCGATCTTGGATGCCACTGCTTGGGGAGAAACCAGCCCGACATTTCTGTCCTCCTCTCCCTCCGGCACCAAGACCGCCGGCAACAGCCCCCCTTCTACAACTGCTGCTGGAGCTGCTGCTCCCTCATTGTCTCTCTCAGTAACCAATCCACAAAACTCCGTCCACAGCCCGCGTGTGCAGTATACTTTTCTCAGGGCAAAGTGAAGCAGTGCCGCAGGGTCATCATTATTGTACTGTAAACTCGACGCGGTCTCCACCAAAATCTGCATCGCTGAGCAGCAATTTCGAAGATTTTCCCCTCCCTCCCCCCCCTTAAGGCCCATCCCGAACCTACCATGCACACCAAGGATGAAAGGAGGGACCGCCGTCGCCCCTCCTCCTCCTCCTGCTGCTGTTGTCCTTGGGGTAGATAAAGTTGTAGCTGCCGCTGATGCCACTTGTCCTTCTGCTGATGGCTCCCCTGCTGCCGCCGCAGCCGTCACCCGCTGCTGTTGCATCTCCTGTAAATACGCCTCCATTCCTTCTTCCCCTCCTTCCCTCCAATCCTCTCCTTCCTCCTCCTCCTCCTCCTCGGGCAGGTCGCAAGCACAATAGCATAGATTGATGCACCGTTTTAATTCGTACCTAATCATTGAAGACAACGTTTCATGGTAGCGATTTAACAGCCTCGATCCTTCCCCTCCCATGGCGATGCCGCTGTTGCTGCTACTGCTGCTGCTGCTGCAGAACAAACTCTCGTGCGGGCTTAAACACAACATATGAAGTTCCTTCGCATAGAAAGATGCCGCCACCGACAACTCGTTCCACTGGGCCGTCTCTCCTAGAAGGGCTATGACCATAGACCCTATCCCATGCTGCTGCTGCTGCTGCTGCTGTGCGGACGAGGATTGCGAGAGGGACTGAGCGAAAGTGCGTTTGCCACTATCCATGTCTGCTGCACCTGCTGTTCTTGTCGCTACGGCTGCAGCAGAGGCCGCAGTGGAGAAGTCGTGTAAAACCTGTACCAGCTTATCCAACCATTCCTTGGTGCTGCTGCTGCGTGTGCTCGCGATGGGGTCAGGAATGAGGGAGAAAGGGAGTGAGGATGGCGAGGAGGAAGAAGCAGGCTTCATCGGCCCTCCCATGTGCTGGAGTTCCTGCTGCTGCTGCTGTTGCTGGTCGATGGTCTCAGAATTCCACGCCGCAAACACCTGCTGTCGCACATTCTCCTTCCCCAAAAGTGGCACCTGATTCTCCCCCCCAGCTCGTCCCCCTCCCCCCCTCGCTGCTACCATCGGCGACAGGGATGAAGACAACCGCCCTCTTCCTCCTGCTGCTCGTGCTGCCGCACACTGCCCCCTCAACGTTTCTGCGGCCTTGAGTGCCAGAAACAGGGAGGATAACACCCCCTCCATTGGTCGGTCACTTCCATTCCGCTGCGGGTCTGGTGTGTCGACCACTGAGAGATCATACGTCGAGAAGCTCACCCTCCTCCCCTTCGATTTCTTATTATTCGCTTTCCTTTCGTCTTCTTTCTCTCTTTCTTCCTCCTGCTGCACAGACAACCGTCGCTTCCGTCCTGCGCCTACAAGCCCTCCAGTCAATGCTGAAGCTGCTGCTGCTGTTTCTGCTGCTGCTGCTGCTGTGGGTGGTGGTGCTGCTGCTACAGCATTACTCCCCATTGCCATCTCCCATTCCCCTCCCTTCCCTCCATCTCCACTCCTCGGCATAGCCGCTGCTCTCTCCGCGTCCACCAACCGGGAGAGCAAGGTCAAGATGGCTTCAGGCACTTGGGCTTTTGCTTCCTTCTCAAGCACCTCGCCTACCGCACCATCACATATGTGGTACGAGGAGGGCAACCCCAACACTTGTCCTAAGGCAAATCGAAACATCTTACGCAGCGTGGAGGAACAGTCTTGGTCGTTTTCACCAGTGGCAGCCCGCCATAAGCCGCCTTTCTCACCTCTATTATTGCGTTGTTTTTGGCGGTGCTTTCGAACGCTGTTGACGGTCATGCTTAGGGTGCTGTTCTGACTGCTGGCCAGCACTGCTGCTGCTGGTTCCGGTGGTGACAGGCTTCGGACGACAGCAGCTGCTACTCTGGCTTGAGAGGGTGGACAGAGCATCGCTGTAGAGACTTCTGGTTCTTGCTGATTTTGCTGGAGCTGTTGCTGCTCGCGGCCGAGGCTCAGCTGGGTGGGGTCCTTCTCCCCGGCTGCGTCCGCGGTGCCGCCAAAGCGGAACAGCTTCGCTGCCATGTTAAGCAATTGGGACGCTATGCTGGAAATATCGGTGTGGGATTGCTTGACTGGTCGTACGCGCTCTGTGAACGGAGAGGGAGGGGTGAGGGAAAGGGATGAGAGTGCTGTGCCGGTATAATTATCAGTGAAGGCAGTTGGTCGACGAGACAAAGCGCGTCGGGCCCGGGCGATGAATCTAGAGCAGAGTTCCCGGGGTGCGGGGGGGTAGACGCGTGTGTGTGTCTGCCCACTGTGTGTAATGCTATTGACGATGGAATTCGAGTCATATGCCTCCTTGTTGCACATGATAAAAGCTGCTTCTTGGAAGGGTTGCGAGTGTATGCTCCCGCCCCATTAAGGACAGGCACATTATTATAGGCCTCTGTATCGACAGCGTGTGACACATGACAAAGATGCAAAGGTTATGGGCATGTCTCTTTGGTTGTGGTGTGCGCGCTCGTATGATGAGGTAGGTATTCATCCACTTGTGCCTTGTGCAGAAGGAAGCAAATGGGCGCGAAGGTGGACGTGACTCCAGTCCTGCATCACTGCGTCATGCACCTCTTTCAAGACACGCCTTTTTTCAGTCACATGCACCATCTCAGTCCCTTCATTCCACGCACATGGACAGGACGAATCCAAACGGCTCGAGGAGGACGGCAAGAAGCTTACCAGTGCCCAATTTGAGTCGGTGGCCGCGGCATAATCAAATTTGTTCGGCTGCCGCTGTCCGCCCCCATATCTCTCCCCGTTCCGAGAACGTGCAAGTCGGCCCGGCAGCAACCTATCACTGAGAGCAGTACAAGAAACATGCCTTCAACCTCACCAACACACCAGACTTCAGGCGCGATTCGTCTCAGGTACCCGCTTAAACGCATCAATGAATCTGCCCTTTGCCCTTCGCCGGTCATTCTGTACATGAGCTCGCATGTATTCGTTTCCTTCACACAACAATCCCCTCGTCCACTCTCTCTCTCTCACTACCTCCGTTTTTACGTGCGTTTCTCAATGTGTCACCCGCACGATATCATGGCGGTAAGTGTCTCACCTCCTATCCCTTGTCCCCCACTCTTCGCTCCCCCAATCGGCGGCAGGTTTCTTTTCGCCAATCACGACGGAGTGGCGGTAGAACTCTCTGTCTTGCCCTCGACCAGGGTTGTGGACGTGAAGCATCGGCTCCGCGAAGTCTGGCCTCCCGCCCTGCTGAACGCGGAACGGAAAAACATTTCCGGCAGCAATACCACAAGCAATATGCGCACGCCGAACGGCATCCTATCGCACAACCACCACGATTCCAATTCCGATTACCAAGAAGAATATTGGCCGGAATCGGAAGACGAGGATGGCGTGTACGAAGACGAGGGAGAGGACGACGACGATGGAACGGTGGCGTCGTGTTCTGGAGCTGGACTGTCGGCGAGTCGGTGGAGGGCCCCGGAAGTGGATCGTTTGCGGTTAATTTGTATGGGGCAGGGTTTGCTGAAGGACAGTCGGACATTGCAAGGTAATGATATTGGGGGTGGGCCGAAAGGTGACGGAGAAGGGAAGGAGGGGGGATGTATGGATCTGGACACGCGTAAAGATTACAGATGGTATGTAGGCCGATTCTCACTCTCTCTTTCTCGTGACGGATTTCAACAGACCTACCTTCTCACGCCCGCCCGTTGGTTCGTCCATCCATGCCACAACTACGCAGAGCTCTCTTTTGACTATTTAAAACCTCTACCCTCTGACCTACACCAAAACATACAGAGTGCCACGTTCCCGCTTTTATCACCCACCCGACGCCTGTCAATGTCTCCATTCGCCCTCCGCCACCACGGCCGCCGGGGAAAGGGAAGAAGGGCCTGCAGAAAAAGGAGAAAGAAAAGATGCTTCACGATGAGGAGGGGGGGAGTGAGCGCGTGGGGGCGGTGGTCCCGAGGGGCTGCGTGTCATGCCTCATCATGTAAACGAAGAGAAGGAAGACTCGGAGGAATGTGAGAGGCATTACTAGAAGGGTGGCGCGTTTTTGATATGCTTTGGGTGTGTGTGACATGCGTGCGTGGCTTGCACCCACACTGTCCCTCTCCCCTGTGCCCCACACGGCCGCGGCACAACCTGTCCGATAAATCGCACCACTAGAAAAATCATCCTGGTCTGCATGTGCGTGTGTACGGAGACAAGATTGTCAGGGGTGGATTACTTAGGATTCACACTACAAGATAATATCGACCTACAAATGCATAAGAAGATAGCAGGACCTGCCAACCCTATCCCTAACAGCAGAGTGTCATTCTGCAGGTGGAAAGCGGCCATTTGGGGCCGAGAAGAGGGTGGGAATGGAGAACGAGAAGGGAAGCAGTAGCTGTGAATGTAAAGAGAGCAAGAGACATCGTGTGTCGGTACTATTCAAATAAAGGAAGTAGAAGGAAATTAAAAGTTCAAGAGAATGAGCGGGGAGCTCTAGATAGACGGACGACAAATCAGAGCATCATCATTGTTATATTACAAAGCCATAACAAGGTTACGATGTGTCAAGAATTCTAGATTTCCAATTCCTTTTCCTTCCTCTGTTGTTGTTTGTGCGTCGAGGTCCAGGACTGTTGTTGGTTGTGCGTCGAGGGGCTTGGACGCCATGATATGTAACACGTATTAATTATGTACTTTGTGCCCATCATGCCCTTCAACGCCATGGCCCATGTCTCTCTCTACATGCCCAAGGTCACGATGTGAGTGCATCCCTGAGGCTCAACCATTCTTGAATCATGAAAGTCATACCAGGTGAGCGTTATACGGAAACAAAGAGTTCCATTCCTTAGATGGCCGTGAGGTGACCATCTATGGGATTGGACTGGGTGACTGGGGCAACCCATGTCGAGTTCCTGCGCAGGAACCTGCGCAAGACACTAGTAGTAGTATATATATAGTGCTTGTCCATCTTTTAGGCCGAAAAGTGCGCTTCCGGTCTAATAAATCACCGCAATGCACTATCAATGTCCTCTCACAAAATTCGTCACACACAGGTTTGCACTGGTGGGTACCTCGCGGGCATCTCCTGGAGATGAGGTCCCACCTGCAATCAGCCAACTTGTAGGAGGCAAGCAGTGAGGAGGAACCCCACCATCAACCTTCAGCCCAGCCCAGCACCCTGTCCTCCCTCCCTCGTCTCTAATGAATAGCGTAGAAGCCTATGGGTTTGCGGGTTGGGTTGGCACCTTTGTTGTTTCCGGTAAGTCGTCTTGGTTGGGTCGCCTCCGTTCCCCCCACTTCCACGCCTACTTTCCCTGTTTTATTCCCCTCCCTGCCACCCACTTGTCCCCACTACCAGGTCTCTTTCTCCTCTGGGCATATCTTCCGGAGGCATGGCTGCACACATGGGGCATCACCTACTATCCGAACAAAGAGTGGGCCTTGTCGATACCCGCGTTTCTGTGCATGTCCTATATGCTGTCAGGGGTGGTGTATGTGAGCCTGAATTTATTGAGTACCGCCCCTCTTTCTTCATACGAGACACTCACGGATCGATGGGCACGTCCACCACCCGTATACGTCGAAGATGGTATGACATCAGGGATGAAGGAGAATAAGAAGGAACGGGATGGAGGAAGTCAGGAGGAGCGGCAGGTACCGCCACCGCTGCGGCCGCCGCCGCCATCGGTGCCGCACTTTGCTGACTTGGACATTGGCGTGGTTAATGATTATTTGTACGGGGACAAGGGGAAAGGGGGAGATTGAACGAGAGGGAAACGAGGATAGATTGGATGAGGAAAGTAACTGGGGTTTTGGTTGAAGATGAAAAATGGGGACAAGATGTACAGATTTCGTGTATTTGTGTGTTTGAAGGAAGGTTCGTCTGCGCGGAATATTCACCTTCTTATTCCTATTTTATTTTTTGTGAAGAAATTTCTTTCTCTTAGCGTGCGGTTAGAGTTCAATACCCTCCGAAACGTGGGTGACCTTGATAACAACGTTTTCTCCACTTATTCATTAAATTCGACCACTTCAGTGAGTATATGCACCTTTCCTATCACGGAAAGATCCTGTCTATGAATGATTGCGTTTTTATCTACATAAATTGTATACTCCCTTCTGACTTGCCCCTACTGCGGCTAAGACTGCCCCTGTTTCTTGTCTTCTTCCCAGAATCCCCCCCCCCCACCTACTCTCCTAGTTCGGCTTCTGGAAAAGCTACCACCACCAAGAACACAGGCACACTTACTTCGTTTGTTGACCACAAACATAGTACGTTCGCCACAGAAATGGTCAAATAAAAGCATTTCCACTAAAAATTTCATCATTTGAAACTTCACCCTGTCATTACCCCACCGACTCATCCCAACCCCTCACGTGAATCTTTCCATCCCCATCGCCCCACGCACGTTAGATCTACATGATTTACCAAAGATCACACAGTCTATGTCCCTTCTTCAGCTCCTCCCTTTCTGCGCTCCCGTTCCTCGGTCGCCAAATGCGCGAAGTCCGGCGGAAGCTCATGAGGGTGGAAATGATCCAGCAAGGCCTCATCGTTCGGCAACATAAAAATCTTTGTTCGCGTGCGTTCGTCAATAAAGGGGTAGATTATCTTCCAGAAGATGCGGAATATCAGGTTGCTGTTGACGATGAGGAGGGACTGCAGGCATTCCGGGTAGTAGTCCTGTTGGTGGAAGAGTCAGGGGCGGAAGAAGGGAAAGATCAAAGGAGGGAAAGATCAAAGGAGGGAAGGAGGGATGGAGGGCGTTAGTTGCACGGGGAAAGTAAATAGTTTGGGACACATTTTTATTTATAAAGGGCGTGATATAGACTCACAGTAATACCATCATTTAAATCTTATTACTATATTTTCACTCCCGTGGAAACAGGGTTCCAATCCACGTTGCCCTCTCCCATCCCCTCCTTACTTTCATCCTCTTCCCTCCAAACATGTACCTTCATAATGGAAATGATCCCCGGCTTGGCCGTGGCGAGTGCGGCATCCAGGTTACGGTATCCTTGGCCCTGGCAGTCCCATACTGCCGTGATGTAGCCCGTTCCAGACGTCTTGACCGATCGTGTTGTGGACGTCTCGAGCACGTAGATCGTGAGTCGTAGCATTTCCTCCAAAGGGAACTGGCCGGGAATGTGGTTACGGGTACGTAGCAGGACACAAGCTCTTCCTAATGTTTAGATGCGTAGTCGGGATGTGAGGCGGCCTTGTCGGGTCAACATGGGCTCTCTTTAAAATTCCAAAATTTCTATGCTTAGGCAACTTCTTCACTTATCTCACCACTCACCATTCTTGTCCTGCCCAGCAATCGAAACAGTTTGGACGGCAAGCTGCGGGGCGACATGTGCCTCTTCAATCAGGTGAGGCTGTTGCTCCTCACGCCAGGCCGCCCAGGCCTCCCATAGCACGTAGGCGTCTTGCACGCTCAAGTGCCGGGCCAGGAGCATCCGAGACAGCACGGCAGGGGAGGAATGGTGGCTGAGAGTGGGGTGCTCCGCAATTTTGTCCCCCAGCTCCTTTATCACATCCTCGGGCACGGTCATATTCTTGAGATCGACGACAGTCATGGCTATTACGACTTGTTTGGCTCTGTGGGGTGGAGGGGGTGCCATGGAAGGAAATCAACTATAGGAACAAACATGGCAATCCAGCCCTCCCGCGCGTGCAGGCAAACCCAAGCATGTTTAAAGGGACGTCTTCAAGATCCAGAATGTGCCTGTGCTGTTTTATCTGTGAGTCTGGAACATGACAATCTGGAAAATGACAAATATTTGCGTGCTGAGGAACTTGAAGGCTTTTCATGGCGCGTACCGAAGGCCAACTCCTTCACTGTATCTTAAACAGTGTTACACTCACAGTGCGGGAAGCTCAGGTCTTTTGCACTTGAACAATCTCGAGGCTGGTGCGGTTCGGATACATTCATGTGTCCATATGTCCATCCTCGTCTTATTATCCGACTCGACTTGGGCAGATCAGCGATATTTATTTCGTGAGGACTCGGAGTAATTTCAATGTCATTTCAATTATTTCTTTTGACATTTATTACTTTCATACGGGTTCAAATTTATCTAAAGTTGAATGCCGCCAATTGCAAGGCATTTTTCTTCTTCCCCTGCTGCTTCTTCTTCTTTCCTCCCGCGCCAGCAGCACCACTGGCGTATGGAGAATCCTCGTCTTCAGCAGCATCCCGGACAGCTTTGCCTACCCACCCACCCTTGCTCACGCTCACACGAGGAGCAGCAGCGGCTGCGACTGCTGCACTGGTATTACCGTTGCTGCTCACTCTTCCTAAGGAGGGAAAATTATCCTCCGTCTTAGTCACACTAGAAGGACGTTCCAACCCTGGTGGTGGGCCTCTCGGTAGTGAGGTTGACACGGAGGGTAAGTGCGAAAATGCACTGCTACTAACGTTTGACCCACCTCCTCCTCCTCCTCTGCCAGCACCACCCAATCGAGAAGCCATCGACGATAATGATCCCGTCGAGAGAGGCGGTCCTGGTGGCAAAAAGACATTTGCCTCTCGCTGACCATTCTCACTTCCTCCTCTTTCATTGTCATCATTCTTAAATCGTACAATTGTAATCCCCGCGGGCTTGCGTCCATGCGGTACACGTGTCAATCCTCCACTGCCCCCTCCCGCCGCCGCCAGGGCCTTAGCCCATGCACTCGACCGCCCACCTCCCGCCTGCTGCTGCTGCTTCTTTTTTGGCTTGGTAGCTGTCACCTTGCTGCAGCTGCCGCTGCTGCTCCTACTACTCGCCTCTCCCAAAGTCGGAAAGGCCAGTCGTGGCCGTACCTTCTCCTCTTCTCTGTCCTCCTCCTCCTCACTACTATCCTCTTCCTCTTCTTCTTCCTGCTCTTCCTGCTCCCCTCTTCCCTCCTCCTCGCCGCCCTTGATTCCCCCCTCCGTCCCTCCTTCCCTTGATGCCATCACCGCCCTGATCTCCCTCTTCAACTCTTCTCCTTCTTCCGGCAGAAGATCCACAAGATCTGCCATCACCCTCCGTCGTACCACCCCCAAAGGCATCAGTGTCATGACCTGGGAGAAAGGCAGAAAGGTAAGGAGGAAGGGAGGGAAGAGTTAGAAACACGTGGCGTGGGGAAGAAGGATTTGGGGGAGGGAGGAAGGGAGAGAGAGGGAGAGAGACCAGTCAGCTACAAGCTTACTTCCTCATTAAATCCCTACTACCCCTACAAAAATCCCTCTCCCTCCCCGTCCTCACCTTATTGTAGTACTCAGCACTGGTCAACTCCCCACACCGGAATTGCCTCGACATGTCTCTCAACTCGGTAAACGCCTCCTCGCCAATCAACGACTGGATCCCTGCCGTTAATGCCTGTCCATTTAACGGACGAGAAGTAGAATCCCTTTCGGTGCTCTGCTGCTGCGGCTGCTTCTTTTTCTTCTTCTTCTTCCCTCCAGCCTTCCCTCCTCCCCCAATATCCACCTCCGGGTAGGACCATCTATCCCTCTCGTCCACAACCCTCGCTCCCCTCGGCAACAACGCGTTCAAAAACGCCCCTCCTCCCCCTCCTCCTCCTCCTCCTTCTCCTCCTCCTCCTCCTCCACCACCCAGCGCAGGGAAATCCTCCCTGCTCAAGCCACCTACCCCCGTCCTCCCTCCTGGTGCCACTCTCCCAACTCCTCCTCCTCTCCCTCCCCCTCCAACTGTAGCTGCTGCAGCAGCTCCTACTGCTGCTCCCATCGGCATTATCCTCCCCCTCGTCCTCGCCGTCTGCTGACTCAAATCCGGGAACTGTTCCGATGTCATTTGGAATGTCAAAGGTGCCCCCCCCCCCCCTCCCTCGTACCCTCCTTCCTCCCCTCCTTCGCTTCCTCCCTTTTTCACCTTAAACGCCACCGCAAGCCTCCTGCTGCTGCTGGGTGCTTGGTCGGGGTGGGCGGCGAGCAGGTGGCCTTGGTAATCGATGGGGTTGGCGAACACGACGAAGCGCTGGGCGAGACAGCGGGGGTCTTCACACAGGTGATGCTCCTGCCGGAAGTGGCGCTCTAGGTCGGGGTAGTCACTGGAGGAGGGAAGGGGGGAGGGAAGGAGGGGGGAAGGGAGGGGGGAAGGGAGGGGATGGGAGGGGGGAAGGGAGGGGATGGGATAGGCACAATGAGTCGATGGATGGTGGAGAGAGGGAGGGAGGCAAGGGGGGAGGGAGGGAGGGCAAGGCCACGTACCGATAATACCGATGTTGAATCCCCGCATGTCGCTCGCACAGGTCACAGCTGTAATGGTTCTTCACCAAGTGCTGGTACAACGCCCCCGTGTCGTAGAACCGTTGCTGCTTGCAGAACTCACAGGCAGGATGACCGAAGAAGCCCCTGCTGGCATCGCCTTTGTCTCTGTGCCGGGCCAGTTCCCCGCGGGTGTACAACGTCTGCTCTCCCAGGAATGCCTTTTTATGCTCCACACACACATCGCACACAAACCGCTCGTGCGCCCTCTGCAAGTGCTCCCGTAAACTTGATAACGACCGACACAGGAGGCCACAGCCCGGGGCACGACAAACAGCAGCATGCAGGAGTTGAAAGACGTTTTGATAAAACGCCTTGGGCATGATGGTCCGACTTGCGTCGTCTGTAACCGTCCCTGGGCCCCCGTCCATGCCCCAGATGGGGAGGGCAAGGAAGGGTTTAATGTCTCGGGGGGAGTCAAAGATGAAGACGATGTCCTGTGGGGTCTTGCACATGGGGCAGTTCTGAATAAAGGCGGGAGAGAGGGAGGAAGGGTAGAAGGGACAGTGGGGAGGAAAGGTGTTATTCGGAATTGGTCCTACTAGACGCAAGCCTAGTATTAGAATTTAGTATTTTTTTCCCTCTCCAAAAACCTTCTTCCTAACACTCTCCCTTTCTTTCCAACTTGATTAAACGAGAAAACAAAAAAAAACAAAGCGCTTTAGACTCTGTGCTTGATAAACTCGCGATCCTTTCCTCACCTGATCCCCCAACAGCCGGCGCAACCGCAAATAACACAAGGCACACGTATCCACATGCTCACACGCCCCCATCGCCGGCCGATGAATCTCACTGTTCAATGGCTCGGTACACACGGCACATACCAACCCATCAATCGACTCTTTTCGCGCCGGAGTTACAGCCACCGCTGTTAGAGGCTGGCCATGCTCCTCATGTGCTACTGCCTCCCCGTTGATCTTGGCGAGCAACGCCAAGGCCTCCGGTCCCACGTTTTTCTGGAAGCTCCCATCCTCCTTCAAGCTCAAACCCGTAGCCATGGACTCAGCCAAGCCTGGTGGTGGGGGAGGTCCCGAGGGAACAGGGCGGTGGCCACTGCTACAGCTGCTGCTGCCGAAGCCTCCTCCGCCACCTCTGCCCCCGCCGCGACCACCACCTCCACCACCACCGCGTCTGTCTCCTCTTCCTCCTCTTCCTCCTCCTCCTCCTCCTGCTCCTCCTCCTCGTGCATCTCCCCCCAATGAGGAGCGAAAACTGCCACCCCCTCCGCCACCACCACCTCGTGCTTCTCCTCGCGACCTCCCCCCCCCACCCTGCCTCCCTCCACCTTTGCTGCTGCCTCCTCCTCCACTTGCGCCGCTACCACTACCATCACCTGCGCCCGGCATTGTCAACACCACCTCGTATTGTCTCTCTGTAATGTGTGGTTGCGTCAATGTGAATTCGCTTGTGTGTCATGCTTCGTGATGTTCTCATGCACGCCACCGCACACCGCACGTTGACGGCATCGCTTTCTTCTGCCGCAACTGACAGCGCATCACCATCTCACAATGAATCTCCCTGCCCATCATCCACCACTCAGCAACCAACATCACCTATCCAACACACGCATCTGCCTATACAGCAGGAGCAGCAGGAGCAGCAGGAGCAGCAGGAGCAGCAAGAGCGGCGGCGGGCTGTGGCAGCAGCGGCTCTGACCAGCAAGGTACAAAAAATGGAGCGATTAAAAACCTCCTCTCTCTTCCGCATTATCTGATCACAAAGCACCATGACCGCTGCATTCCACACTCCGGCCTCCGTCACCGCCTTGCTTCAAAGACTTGAGCTCTTAGGAGCTGAGACGGACACGGCGGCGGTGAGTCTGACCCCCATTTCGGGTGGCAACACGAACCGCATCTATCGTGTCACCTGTCACCTGCCTGAAGGCGGGCAAAGGGACATGCTCTTGCGTTTCTTCGGCAAGGGCTCCGATGCTTTTATCGATCGGCTGCAAGAAGAACGAATCTTTCACGCCGTGTCTGCGGAAGGACTTTGTCCCAAGCTCCTGGCTACATTTCCTGAAGGCCGCGTCGAGGAGTTTGTGCCTGATGCCGAACCCTTGACTGCCTCGCAGTTCCGCAGCCCTGCCCTGTCCGCCTTGGTGGCCCGACAGCTCCACGCCCTTCACAGTATCTCCCACGTGGACAAATTATCTAGACCAAGGATTCCGCCATTGTTTGCGCAATTACGGGACTGGGCGACGCGGGCGATGACGTTGTGTGGTGTTAAATATGAGGGGCTGGACGTAGCAGGGTTGGTGACTGAGGTCGACCGGCTGGAGGCCCGTTTACTTGCTGTGGCGAGCCCGGTGTGTCTTTGTCATAATGATTTGAATCATTTGAACGTGCTCTTGCGTGTTCGCGGGGGAATGGCCGATAAGAGTGAAGAAAAGGCCAACAGAGGTTTAGATTCCAACAAGGATCAGGAAGAGGACAAGGAGAAAGATAGCATCGTTTTCGTCGACCTTGAGTACGCCGGATGGAACTATCGAGGTTTCGATCTGGGTAATCTGATCTGTGAATGGGCTAGTGACTTTCAATCCACCCATCCCCACCTCCTGGATTTCACCCACCATTACCCAACAACACAACAACAGCACCACCTCGCGCGAGCCTACTTAGGGGGAGGGAAGGACACGACGGAGGAAGACGTGGAAAATCTTGTATTTGAGATGCAGGAATTTTCGTTGGCATCTCATTTGATGTGGGGTGTGTGGGGATTGTTGCAAGCAAAGTTGTCGACGATTGATTTTGATTTTGTCGGTTTTGCCAGGCAGAGGCTGGACGAGTACTACAAGGGGATGGGGAGGAGTAAAGGGTTGGGGGGGGGGGGGGGGGGGCAGGGGGGGGGGGGAAAAAAAGGGGGAAATTTTAGAAAGAATTGGGAACGGGAAGAACCGGGGGGGGTGGCTTTG
>Ga0160420_100439_pt1 | contig 18383 bp, 28 predicted proteins | sample CelAP2metagpilot_FD_108197 | JGI IMG/M metagenome (GOLD analysis project Ga0160420, IMG submission 108197) | Phycosphere-associated microbial communities from algal ponds in Kailua-Kona, Hawaii, USA - Cellana AP2-5-5 metagenome pilot | ecosystem: Engineered > Artificial ecosystem > Aquaculture >... | reverse complement strand
AGGAGGGGGAGGAGGAGGAGGAGGAGGAGGAGGAGGAGGAGGAGGAGGAGGAGGAGGAGGAGGAGGAGCAGGAGCAGGAGGAGGAGCAGGAGCAGGAGCAGGAGCAGGAGCAGGAGCAGGAGGAGGAAGAAGAAGAGGAGGTGGAGGAGGAGGAAGGGGACGGGATACAAGCAGGGGTTGACATGAAGGGGAACCACGGGCCGCTACAGCTGGTGACAGCCCCGGCTGCAGGGACTGAGGGAGAGAGGGAGAGAGAACTAGAGCGGTATTTGTCCCTGCTGAGACGCATGAAACCCCACATATTATGATGGTTGGGGGCGGGCCCATATTTGACCGTAGACGACATGCGATATCTCGCGCTTCAGCTCGTTGAAAGGCTAAAGGCAGGGAGGTTGGTAGCGGAAGGGAGAGAGGGAGGGGAGGAGGGGAGGAGGAAGGAAGTGGAGAAGCAGCAAGTGGATGGGGTGATCAATCGGGAAGCGTACTGCCAGAAATTGCTCTTGTTTTGGTCAGAGCAGGAGGAGTGGGGAGGGAGGGAGGGAGGGAGGCGGGGAAAGAGGAATTGGGGGCTTGGAGGAGGGAAGGGGGGGGCTGGGGGCAGCAGCAGCAGCAGCAGCAGCAGCAGCAGCAGCAGCAGCAGCAACAGCAACAACAACAAAAAGAATAACAACAGCGACAGCAATGGCAATGGCAGCACGTAAGCAGGAAGAATACGAAAGAGCGTCAGAAGAAACAGCAACGAGGGCCTCTTGACGGCGCGACAGAGGCAATAGCAGCCGCAGTAGCAGCAGCAGAAGCAGCATCAACAATATCAGCACTAGCAACAGTAGCAGCAACAGCAGCAGGAGCAGCAACAGCAGCAGCGACAGCAACAGCAGCAGTGACAGCAACAGCAGCAGCGACAGCAACAGCAGCAGCGACAGCAACAGCAGCAACAGCAACAGCAGCAGCAGAAGCAGCAGGGCGTTTAAAGGGCATTGTCAATGCATCTTTTGCCTAAAAGGAATGGCTGTATCTAATCAATCCGTACAGGGGAAAAGGATCAGTAAGAAAACGAGGCGTTTAGCTGACGTGATGGGCATGCGAGAAGGAGAGAACAGAATGAACACTCGGACGGGTGTTGGAAGGGATTGGGGAAATAGAGTTTTTATTGAGAAAGACTTTGTATCGACTTGAGGAGAAGTCTTGCATGATTAGGGATGGAGTGGAATTTATTTTAAATTGCAGGAAGAGGGAACGAGAAATAGTGACTGGTGTCTCAGTAATGATGAAAACAGTGTGTTGATAATAATAAAATTAGAGACAGGGTGTGTAGAAAACGAAACAGCTCGCGAAAGCAGTGTATGCAGCAATCGACGGATGACGCATTTAACACCATAAATAAGTAAATGACATAACTTAAAAGACTAAAATCGTTCGTCATTTCTTGGGCATATACCTTTTATAAACAAGAGGATCGCCACTACCATTTTCTTGGCTGCTCGCGATCTAGCTGCACTTCTGTCTCATGTCATGAATTCAATATAAGATTGGGTAGCTGTGTACCATATTCTCTTTGTAATGTTATTGTCTCATTCAGGCGCACTCCCTTCTGGTATGTCTGTCTCATCTGTGTCCACATTTCCATCTAATGCAACGTCTGTCCGCGTATGACGCCAAAACTTTGTCCCCCTCTCTGAACTTCGAAATACATCTTTCTTTCGCCCCACTCACCCCCCTCCTCCGCTCTCATTTATTCTTTTTTGACCCGAAACTCGTCTTTCACTTCCTCTCGATCCGAAGCAAGGATATTTAGCTCCATATGCCGCTTCCTATCCGTCATGGTCGCCTTATCCTCCTTCCCCACCACCGCCACCTCCCTCGCTCCCTTGCGCTTTTGTTGGCCCGCATATCGTTGTACAAAAAACTTGACGAACAATACTAGGTACGTCGAATACATTAAACAAATCGCCACAATCATTCGGCCGTCAATCGCGCATCCCTTCCCCATTCCTTCTCCCTGAGCGCCCTCGAAATACTTATAGTAACAACTCATAACAATCACCCAAATGCCCACAAACATTTGGCTGATCTGCGCTACCGTCAGCCACATAGGATTGAACCACTGTGGGACTTTTTTAATTGCCATTAGAAAGAAGTACATGTACATCACGCCGTGAATCGAGTAATTAATTGCCATGAAATAAAGGGCTGGCGTGAACGTGACATGCCCGAACCATGAGCACAAAAGGACAGTCGCATGGTGGTACCAATGCAGGAAAATGAGAGGCTTCTTCCGCAACACCACAAATATAGTGTCGACTAATTCGAGGAGCTTGGAAACAGTGAAGACGACGCACCAAAGGCCCGTGGCGTTGTCGGCGTAAGTCGCTTCAGGGGGCTCGCAGATCGTGTCTCGAAAGGAAAATCCGCCCCACGGGGACAGCAGGTACAAGAGATGGGTACCCACACGGACGGCGCCCGCAAAACTTATGAGTGACAACGACAGATTCCAAAGGCAGAGAATGGTCTTGAGGTCAAAAGCCTTGCGGTGACGCATCGCTTTCGGGCCGTAGTAGCAAAAGGCGAAGTAAAGGGCAGTGGCCAGGAGAGGGACCCAGGTGTGGCGATAGAGGAAAATAAAGGAGGCGGTGGCATCAAAATGCTTCTCATAGGATGTGTAGAAGGGCGACAGGGCCGGGATAAGCTGCCAGATGGGGTGAAAGGGCACGCCCTGGGCAGTCATGAGGGGAGGGGGCAGGGCGGAGGGGTCGAGGGAGGAAAATGGGGAGACGAGCTTGTGTTGAGCAGCAGGTGACATAATCTTATACTTACGCTCTCGTGGAGATTTATGGCTACTTATCGCACTGTGGCGTGTAAGTGATAGGCAGGGTGAAAAGGGGGAAGATTTGCAAGACGTGTGCGCAACCTGTGCTGCTGCCGTATGGGGAGGGAGAAAGGGGCCCAAATGGCGCGATATCGGAGCCTGGTTGTTGTGGGGAATAAATGTCAAAATTGATGGCACTTTACAAATGAAAGTTTCTTTCATGGCAACCTCGCAAAGGTACACATAGCGGTCCGTTGCCTCGTGGCGGGGGTCTCTGTGTGGAGAGTGGGATTAGAGGGGGGTGGCCCAAGGGAAGCTAGTGGGGTCCAAGGTACTCGATCACAGTACCAAAAAGGGTGACAACGTCGAAATCTAGATGTCTACAGACGGCACATGCACATATTACTGCCGTCAAAGGACGGAAGGTAGATGATGCGGCTTTGGGTTGGGACGTAACGATTGGGAGGGGCTAGCTGAGGCAACACGCACGCGTGAAACGAGCCTCTTCTCATGAGTAATTGCATACGAGCTTGGCCCCCAAAAAAAACACTTATTCGAAAGACAAGGCACATTCATGCATATCCACACACCATCACGTGCCCCTGTCTTGGAGACGCTCCAAGGGTTTGAAGATGCCCGGTCAACCACGTTCTGTTGCGGCGGCAAAGCACGAGACCATAGACAGTCAGCGATGAACGGCGATTCAAGCGTTCCAAGCGCTCTTGTCTTGTTTCGGCAACAAAGCATCACATTGCTGAGCGCATGCACCCACAGGCCTAACCACCTCTACAAGCGATAGGTACAAGTCCACCTATCCGTGTAGAAGTACATTGACCCATCCTCGTGTCCGTCCAAAGAAAGTGGAAAAGGTAAGAGCAAATCACCGCCCTCCTCTGCCTTGCCTTCGTCCTATCTTACATTTGTTCCGCAGCCGTCGAGGTCGTCCCACCCTGCTTACCCCGCAAATCCCACGAACACCAGCAGGAGCCACCGCATCATCATCAGCGTCCACAATGATCTCGTTCGGGCGACGTCAGCTTCTCCTTCCCCTCCTCCGTCCCTCACGGAGCACGTCCTCGCTTCGATGCTTGGCCCCCCGCCTCGCCCCGTACTCGCTCTTCTCCTCTTCCTCCTTCAGCAGCAAGAGCAGCAGCACGAGCAAGGCGTTGGATGCTTTTGCCACCGTGGACCCGGAGGATCTTTCGGGCAAGAAACCGTACCAGGTTTACAATCTGGGTGAGTGACCCGAAATCGTTGTCACCACAGGCATTGTCATTCTTGGCAACTGCTCAGCCGCCCTCCTCCCCTCCCTCCCTCCCTTCCTTTCTTGTTTTCCCCCAGTCAACGGTGGCTGGACCTTGCCCAAGCGCAGCGTTGTCATGCCCGACCCTCTCAACGGCCAGCCGTTTCTGCAGCTCCCTGATACGACCACAGACGAATTGAGGCCTTACATTGATTCGATGAAAAGTGTGCCCAAGAGCGGGCTGCACAATCCGTTCAAGGTAGGAGGAGGGAGGATAGGAGGAAGGAAGAGTTGGGAGACCACCATCATCGGCCATTCACATCTCTCTTCCCCACATTCCTTCCCGCCGTCCTCTCCCTCCTTCCTCGTTTAGAACCCATCCCGTTATCTCCTTTATGGCGATATCTCCGCGAAGGCCGCCCAGGCCCTCCGAGACCCGGCAGTCGAACACTTCTTCGCGCGACTTATCCAGCGCGTGGCACCCAAGCATTACGCACAGGCCAAGGCGGAGGTACGTTGCTCCCTCCCTCCCGCCTTCCCTCCCTCGCTCTCTCCCTCCCTCCCTTCCTCCCTCTTCTCCCATTTTTTGAGGGGCGGTCAGCCTATGTTCAACCCCACCTCCCTCCCTCCTTCCCTCCCTCCCTCCCTCCCTCCCTCCCTAGGTTACCATCAGCCGTGTCTTCCTTGAGAATTTCTCGGGCGACCAAGTCCGATTCCTGGCACGGTCTTTCGGAGTCCCTGGAGACCACACGGGCCAGGTTTCGAACGGCTACAGGTAGGGAGGGAGGGAGGGAGGGAGGGAGGGAGGGAGGGAGGAAAGGAGGGAGGGAGGGAGGGAGAGGTAGCTTCCGTACCAGACAGACACTTCCCGATGGGCTTGACTTCAACCCCATCGCCCCTCCCTCTCTCCCTCCCTTCCTCCCTTCCTTCCTTCCTTCCTCTCATCAGGTTTCCCTATGGCCCTGTGGCTATCGTGTCGCCCTTCAACTTTCCCCTCGAGATTCCCTTATTGCAGATAATGGGGGCACTGTTTATGGGCAACAAGGTTGGAAGAGAGGAAAGGAGGGAGAGAGGGCGGGAATGAGGGCGGGAGGGAGGGCGGGCGGGCTTAGATGGAGGAAACCGGTGCATGTAGCAATACCTCCCGCGCTCAACCCTCTTCTTCCGCCCTCCCTCCCTTCCTTCCTCCCTCCCTCCCTCCCTCCCTCCCACATCGCAGGTGCTGTTCAAAGGGGACAGTAAGGTGGCTGTGGTCATGGAGCAGTGCATCCGTCTCCTTCACTCGTGTGGGCTGCCCAAAGAGGACTTGGATTTCATCTCGGGGGAGGGAGCGATGATGGAGGCGCTGCTCCTTAAGGCCGGGCCGAGGATGACTCAGTTTACGTAAGAGGGGAGGGAGGGAGGGAGGGAGGGAGGGAGGGAGGGAGGGGCAAAGGGTGGAACGGAAGCAGACATCATTCATCTGACTGGACGACATTCTCCCTCCCTCCCTCCCTCCCTCCCTCCGTCCGTCCTTCCGTCCCTCCCTCCCGCCCTCCGCTGACAGGGGCTCTTCCCGTGTGGCGGAGCGGCTGGTGAACCTATTGCACGGGAAGGTTAAGATTGAGGACGCCGGCTTTGACTGGAAGGTATGTCACGTCGGGACCATGGACCGGAAGGGAGGGCGGGAGGGAAAGAGGGGGGGAGGCAGGGGATGAGAGAGGAAGGGAAGTAAATGAGCGAGGGATGGAGACGAAGGCGAAAAATAGGGAGGGAGGGAAGGAGGGAGGGAGGGAGGGAGGGAGGGAGGGAGGGAGGGGACCCAGTCACCACACCACTCAAACAGTGGCTTCACCCTTTTCCCCTCCCTCCCTCCCTTCCACCAGGTGCTTGGCCCTGATGTGGCAGACGAAGATTACGTGGCTTGGCAGTGCGATCAGGATGCCTATGCTTACTCCGGTGAGACACGCCTCCCCTCGCGCTCTTTCTCTCGCGCTCTCTTTTTCTTTCCTATTCTTTTATCTTCCCTTCCCTTTCCTCTTCCTCTCTCTCTTTGTGCCCCCCTCTCTTTTCCTCTCTTCCCCTCCACCTCCTCCCTCTTCAAATCCACACATCTCTCCTCTCCCCCTCGTTTACTCTTCCTCTTCACGCCTTAATCTAGATCCCGCCAAACAAGCGGCCCAAATCCCAACGTCCAAGCGCTCACCCTCCCTCCCTCCCTCCCTCCCTCCAGGCCAAAAATGCTCCGCGCAGTCCATCCTCTTCGCGCACGAAAACTGGCATGTCGCCGGCCTTCCAGACAAGCTCCGGCAGCTCGCCCTCCGCCGCTCCCTCAAGGATTTCACCCTTGGCCCCGTGCTGAGCGTTACGACCCCCCGATTTGAATCGCACGTTGAATCCATCTTAACGACCATTCCGGGCGCCAAGGTCATGTGGGGAGGGAAACGGCTGGAGAAGGCCGCAATGGCCCCTCATGCCATCCCGGAGTGTTATGGTGCTTGGGAACCCACTGCGATTTACGTGCCTTTGGCCGAGATGCTTGCGAGTGAGGAGGCGTTTGCCTTGACGACAACGGAGATATTTGGTCCCTTTTATATCTACACCACCTACAAGCAGGAGGAGCTGCCGTTGGTGCTGCAGGCGTTGGAACGGATGGAGAATCACTTAACGGCCGCCGTTGTGAGCAACGACGTGTTGTTCGTGCAGTCTATGGTGGGGTCTACGGTGAACGGCACCACGTACGTGGGTCGGCGGGCGCGAACGACAGGGGCGCCGCAGAACCACTGGTTTGGCCCCTCGGGGGATCCGAGGGGAGCGGGCATTGGAACGCCGGAAGCGATTAAGGCTGTGTGGAGTGCGCACAGGGAGGTGGTGACAGACCAGGGGCCGGTGCCGGAGGGGTGGAAGACGCCGGAGGCTACGTGAGATGGCGGGGGTGGGAGGTTGAGAGAGAGAGGGGGAGGGAGTGTGTGCGTGAAAGAAAGAGAGATAGTGTGTGTGTGTTTGGAAGGGAGATGAAGGGTGTTCGTGTTGGTATGTGAGAGAGAAAAAGAGAGAGTAGACGAAGGGGCACAGTCGACGAAGAAAAAGACAATGGAAGGGGAGAACACGAAAATGAAGAAGAAAGCGGAAAATGCAGAACAATTAGGGGGGGAAAATAGAACATAGAAAATTAAAAAATTAAAAAGTTGAAGAGGGAGCGCTCTTCTTGTGGGGGGAGGGGGGGGGTGTTGTAGGGGAGAGGAGATCGCGCATGCATGAGTTCCAGAGCAATCATGCGAAAATGAAAAAAAAGTGATTCCGAAGGAGAAAAAGAGTGAACGAGGAGATGAGTCAGCCTTGATTGATCTCTATTTTCGATTGGTAGACTTTGCCTTAAATTAAATTATAAGTCGGTAGATTTACATATATATGTATATGTACGTGTATTTGCCCAACCCCCTCCCTCCAAAGTTTATCTCTCTTCCTCTTCATTACCCCTCTTATCCCACCCCTCTTATCCTTCCCCTCATCCTCTTCACTCCCCCTCTTATCTTTCCCCTTCTCCACTCCGCTTGAAGGGATTCAGCTTCCGGAAGGCGTCTCGCAAGGCCCGGCGCATGGTAACCCTCCCTGACCCTCCCCCCCCCCCTTCACCCTTAGCCTTCCCTCCTCCCTCTCTCCCCCCTCTCGAAGTATCCATGGAGGCGAAAGAGGTTATACCCCCCGTAATGGCCTTCCCGTGCCCCACACTGCTGCTGCTGCTGCTGCTGCTGCTCTTCCTCCTCCTATTTCTGCTTCCCCTGCTATTCCTGCTATTGTCACTGCCCATGACCGAAGATGTAAAAGGGGAACTATCCTCGTCGTCCTCCTCGAGCTCTATCAGCTGTTCCTCCGCAACACCAACCGCCTCACCATCAATATTATCATCAGCAGTATCGTCATCATCCTCACCATCAGCAGCAGCAGCAGCATCAGCAACATGCGCACTCGAGGCCCGCTGCTGACGACCAAGAAATGTCGAAGAAGAGAACTCTCCCTCCCTCCTTCCTTCCCTCTGTCCCTCCTGCTCCTCCCGCCGGAAGCGGGAGCTGCTGCTGCCGTTACTGCTGCTGCTGCTGCTAGGTCCGCCCAGGCTGGCTACCTGACGTTTAAGCCGATCCACCACTTCCATGGACTCCGCTTCCATCAAGGAGATCTGTTTTGTTTGTTTTTTTCAAAATTAAATTCAGATGGATACAAGGAGAGAGGGAGGGAGGGAAGGAGGGGAAGAAGGATGTCAGTCAGTGTGTGCGCCTGGCCACGAGGGAAAGGCTCGCCATGGCCGTTACCAACACAAAAGAGAACAAGGGCAAGATATGACAAGGGTGGACACATACACCCACTCATCGCTTCCCCCCCTCCCTCATTCCCTCCTTCCCTCCCTCCCTTCCTCACCTCCTTGAGCTTCTCCATCAGCTCCAAATTCCTTCGCCGCATCGCCCCCATCTGCCTCCGATACTTCATCTCGGTCGCGGCCCACACGGCCTCCCTCCCTTCCTGCTCCTTCTCCATGCCGTACAGCACCTCGTCCAGCTCCAATACCTCCTCGTTCAACTTCTTCACGTCCTCCCTATACCGCATCTTCCACTTCCCTACGGCCCTCTCGGCCATGATCAAAGCGACCTCATTCTTTTGGAGGCCTCCTTGAAGACGCGCGCATTCATTTGTAATTGTATCGATGACCTTCTCGAAACCCTCCCGCTCCCTCTTTAACTCCTCCTCTCTCTCCAAGGTAAGGCGTGTGGCCTCTGAGAGAGCGGAAGAGAGGGAGGATCGCTCGGTCTCACTTGCGGAGGCGGCGGCGGTGGCCGCGGAAAGGGCATGTCGGGCGCGTATTAGCTCATCTTGCAGGAGAAGGGCACGCAATTTGTATCGACGCAAATCCTCCTCTTTTTCATCTTTTCCTTCTTCTCCTGCACCTGCTGCTGTCGTTAACGATTTTTCTACTTCTGCTGCTCCTCCTGTTGTTGCTGCTGCTTGAGGTGAAGAATGAGAGGAGGAGGAGGAGGAGGAGGAGGAGGAGGAGGTAAAGGAGGATGAGGAGGTCGAGGAGGAGGAGGAAGGGTAGGAGGGAGATACAGCCACGGGCGTGGGGGGCAAGGTAGTGGTGAGGGTAGGGGAGGAGGAGGAGGAGGGAGGTCTGCCATCAGCCTCTCCCGGGTCATGAAGAAGCTCCTCCACCACAGCCTCAATTACTTCCTCCGTTACCTCCGCCTCGCTCGCAATCATTGGTGCGTCCTCCTCTTCCTCCTCCTCCTCCTCCTCCTTCTCTTCATCTCCCTCGTCCGCCAAGGAGAAGGAGGAGGAGAAGGAGGAGGGAGGGAGGGAGGGAGGGGTGTCAATGTCTTCGAGACCTAGTGTCAATGTCTTCTCCACGCTGTCCATAGCTGCCTCTTCCTCCTCCTCCTCCTCCTCCTCCTTCCCTTCATCGCTGTCGTTGCCGCCACTGCTGCTACCTCCGTGCGAGGATGCGACGGGTTTGCCCGCCAGCTCTGAAACATTGTCTACTCCCTTCCCCTCCTCCCTGACTGGAAGTGGATAGCTTTCTTCTTCTTCTTCTTCCTCCTCCTCCTCCTCCTCTTCCTCCTCCTCGCCTTTCCCTTCCCTTATCCTCTCTGCCTCCTCACGTCGGCGCAGCGTCGAGGACGACAAGGTGGAGAAAAATAGGCTGCTGCTGCTGCTGCTGCTGCTTGTCCACGAAGGCGCACGCAAGGTTTGGAAGACATTGCGGGAAGGAACGGTGCCATGCATGGAATGGCCCGGTCGCTCCCGCTGCCGTTGCCGCTGCTCCCCCTCCTTGTCCTCTCCACCATTCCCCATCCTCTCCTCCCGTCCACCTTCACCCTCCCCCTCGATCTCCTCCTCGTCTTCCTCCTCGTCTTCCTCCTGGTCCGTTGCCGCGAAGAACTGCGGTTGCTCCTTCCGTTTGGTTTCAACAGCAGGAGAAGCCGACGAAAACAAACCTGCCAGAAAGGCAGTGATTGGGTTGCTGCCCTTGCTGTTAAATGGATTGCTGCTCTTGCTGTTGCTGCCTCCCCTGACGGCCCCACTGCCCTCTCCACCAATGCCCTCGCTCACCGTACCGCTGGTCGTGCTTGTCGTGGCAGCGGCGGCACGCGGTTGGAGGGGCACCTTTTTCAAGAGCGTCCGGTGCGTGGAGAGGGAGGGAAGGAGGAGCAGTCGCATTGAGGTTGTCGTCGTGGACCTTCTCTGCCTTTGCCGCTCCTCCCGCTTGTGCTCCTGCGGCTGGTGATGAGGGTGCCGCCGCTGGTGCTGGTAATCTTGAAAGGGTGGTACGACGACAAAGGCATGGGGAGTGACGATGGCGTGCCGGCTTAAGAGGAGGAGCACTAGCAGCACGAGGAGGCCCCTGGGGAGTATGACAGAGCGAGAGCAGAGGCGTGGAAGGGAGGGGAGGGACGAACCCATCCTCCTGTTCGAAAGGTATGGCCTTGTACCGAGCGTCTTGTGGTGCTGCTGCGTACGACCTGATTCACCAGGATGAGGGAGTTGGAGTGGGTGAGGATTGTCGTACGTGCGTTTGAATGACTGTGATTGTGAGGATGACAACACAGCGGCATCAAATCCGAGAATTTACGCTAACTACCACGCCATCGACAATCAATAGAATGTGAATGGCCAACCGGTGGAGGCTTTACGGACAAAAGTGCCGCCCCGTTGTGCGTTGCTCGATGCTTTATCGACTCGTAAAACTCTTCCTTTTTACGGGCAGGCGAGCCAAGCCACTTTTGGCGCCTAGCGGGAGAAGCCCATCGACATGCTGGTTGCTTTTCCCCTCCATTTGTGTATGGTGATATGGTCACATTCTCGACCTGAAGGAGGAATACGGTGTACCATACCTTATAAATGAATGAGAGAAGTGACGTCCATTCCATTATCCGTCTTCATGGAAAAGGGCTTCGACCCACCTGCCTCATTCCCGCCGGAATGGCCAGGCCTCTTTGGTTTGTTGTTTCCCACGCCATTCCTCCTCCGTTCCATGGAAAGCTGTCAAAAACAAAACCATTCAACGTATAATCGTTCCCATTTCCTTGTTTACTTTGTAATTCACCCTCTTTGCCTACTTCGCCACGAGTTCCTTTTTAACATCCCCTTCTCTCTTCCCTCTTTCTCCCGCCTCTTTCTTTATCACCTCTCCCACTCTTTCCTTCCCCCCCCGCTCCTCCTCTTCCTCCACCGCCGCCACCTCCCACGGCTTCTTCTTGGGGACTGATACACTCGACAAGGAGGAAAGGGTCTTGGGCCCTCCTTCCCGCTCCACGTCCTGCGACAGCCGACTTTCCACCTGTGCGATCCCCGCGGGCGTTTCCCCCCTCTCTGTCATCTCCATGATCTCACGAAATGACTGTGGGTACTGTGGTGGTGGAAGAGAAGTAGAAGAAGGTGGAGAATCTACATTTCCCTCCTCCCTCTCGTATGCCTTTTGCGAAGACGGAGAGATGGGGGCGGAAGACGAGGAAGAGGAAGGAGCCGTCTCTTCTTTGGATTCCTTCCTCCCTTCCTTTTCCTCCTCTCCTCCTCGTTCTCTCGCCACCCGCGCCTCCTCCCTCTTTCGCAGCAACGCTCGAATCATTCTCTCCTTCTCCGCGTTCTCCTTCTCCTCTTCATCCTCATTCCCTTCTTCCTTCCCTCTCTCCGCCGGCTCCTCCTCTTCCTCCTCCCCCTCCTCCAAGGGCGGTAGCGCGGGCCATGCGATGGGCTCGTCCCCATTTTTCACACTCGTTAACATCCCAACCGCCACCTTCAACAGCTCCAGCCCCCCCTCCTTCCCACCCTCCCTCCCTCCCTCCCACTCAAAGCACGTCGTTCCCTCCACGTACCCGAGAGCTTTCAAAAAGTCTTCGTGGCCCCTGACCCCACTCACCCTTTCTCGATATCCTTGGTTAACCAACGCAATCTTCCGAAACCGAGGCACGGTGGGGTATTTGATCAAGTTGTTGGCGTACACTAGCAGCATCTCGACTGCATCCTGGAGGAGGGAGGGGGGGAGGGCCTGGTTGAGGGCGAGGAGGGATTTGAGGGAGCGGGTCAGCTGCTTGACGCGATGCCGGTGCAATCGTCGTTGTCCAGTGGCAGCAGCTGCTGCTGCTGCTGCTGCTGCTGCTGCTTCTTGCTCTTGTTGCAGTTGTTGGGCGGCGGTGGCTGCTGCTGCTGCTGCTGCTGCTGCTGCTGCATCCCCTGTGGTGTTAGAAGAAGCGCCTCCCTCCCCTCCCGTATCCCCGCCTTCCTGTCGCTCCCTCCCTTCCTCTTCCTCCACATTGGATGGCACCGGTGAGGGAGACGACAAGCTGCACTCCCTTTCCTTCCATTCCTCCTCCCTCAGCTGCTGCTGCTGCTGCTCTTGGATCATGAGCTGCGGCACCTTTGGCCCTTCGAGCGCGATGCGAGCCACTGCCGCCGACGAGGACGAGGACGAAGAGGACGCATTGGCCATCAACCCTCCTCCAGCTGTGAGGAGCAGCATCTGCTTGATGGAGGAAAGCTCGGCACGAATGTCTGCGGTGTGGGAGGCAACATGCCCCGTAAGCAGGGAGTGGAAGTCCAACCGGCTCTTTTCCGAGGCTTGTGCCAAGGCGGACAGGGCTTCTGCTTGGGATTCAATGGCCTTGGCGAGCTCGTGGAAGGAGGAGGAAGAAACAGGGGTGGCGTCTTGAGTTGTTGAGGAAAAAGGGTGAGCCTCCTGCTGCTGCTGCTGCTGCTGCTGCTGCTGCTGCTGGTCGTAAATGCCCCCAGCGTCTTCGAAGCGTACACGCATTCCTTCCTCTGCCTGTCCAATTCCATCAAGCTGTTCCTGTTGTTGCCGTCGACGAATCTCTTCCTCCTCTTCTTCCCTTTGCCGCTGCTGTTGTTGCTGCTGCTGCATCATTCTATGGTGATCCCGCATACGGTACAAATGCGTAACTCCTGCCCCCAACGCCAAGCCTGCCACCACTGCCCCTGGAAGCATGAACCCCGACCCTTGTCCCCACATGCCTATCGGTGGTGGCGGTGGTGACGCTTCCATCATGGCGTAGGGTGGCGGCGGGGGGGGAGAAGTGAGGTTGCTGCTGTTACTGTTGCCGCTGTTTCTACTGCCGTAGGGCTGATCGGGTTCGCTGCCTGCTTGTGCCCCTTTGACGCGGGTTAAGGCCTCGGCAATCTCCCCTTGTGTCAACCCTTTCTTCTCCAGGAAGGTGATGCGTTGAGAAAGCGGGGCTTGTTGGACCTTAGGGTGCTGCAGAAAGGAGACCCCATTCAAGATGAAGTCCTCGCGGGTGCTTCCCGGAGTGGGGGAAGGAGAAGGAGGGTCATTGTTGTCCATTCTTGCCGCCTAACAATGTGACTGCTTACTGGCTGTCGTGATGTTTGGTGTGTGTCGGGCAGTGGAATGAGTGTTTAGAAGAAGGGAGGGAATCGATTGAGATGGGCGAAGGCAGAGACAGACACAGGCAGGCGCGTACTACGTAATACGTCGCCTTCGCCTCCACAGCACACAAACCAGACAAAAAAGAAGCAGAACCAAGGACAGGCACTTTATCTGATCACTTCTTACAACTTTCAGTCGCATTTTGGTTGCCTTTGTTTTCTTTTGTTATTTTGTTGGCTTAATTTTTGGCGTGTTTCGATAGGGGCATAGTAGGGTCTTAACCCTCGCCTGCAGCATTCTCTTTCAGGAAAAGGAAAGGAAGAGTCTTCTTCTTTTGAAGTGTATTTTTTTACTCCTCTTCCCCCGTCCCTTCGACCGCCACATCTTTCACTTCCAACTCCTCGACAGGAGTCGGCGGCGGAGACCGGGGTCCCTCCGTGTCGTCCTCTGACCCCGCGGCGGCCTTCCCCTCCTCCTTTTCGCCTTCAATCTCCCTACCTCTTTCGCTATGGTGCTTCTTCTCCCCCTTCTCTTTCCTCTTCTCCTTCTTCTCCTTCTTCTTCTCCTTCTTCTCCTTCTTTAGCCGCTTCCTTTCCTTCCGGGCATCCTCCTCCTCCTCCTCCTTCCCTCCTTTACTTCTTCTCATCCTCCTTCCTCCATCCTCTTCCTCGCGTCCCGTCTTCATTTCCCTTTCACGCTTTCGCCCATCCTCCCCCCTCTTCCTCTCCCCATCTTTCTGATCTCGCTGCCGGCGTGGGGGTGTTGGAGAGCGCCCGCGTCGTCCCCTCCCTTCCCCTCCTCCTCCTCCTGCTCCTCCTCCTGCTCTTCCTCGATCCCTCCCTCGACTCCGACTCCTACTCCTTCGTCGAGCGGATCGCTCCTCCCTCCTTCCACTCCCATACCAGGAGACCGGAGAAGAAGGAGAATGGGAAGGGCTGCACCCATGTCGACGGTACGAGGGGCGAGGGGAAAGAGATCGGGAGAGGGAACGGCGACGGTGATAGCCCCCTCCTCTGTCCCTTCGGTCCCTCCCTCCCTCCCTTCCTCCTTGCCTCCGCCCGTACGAATGCGAGCGAGACCGGGAGGGAGAGCGACGTCGCTCCCTTCCTCGATCACTCCCTGCCTCCTTCCCTCCTCCTCCTGCTACTGCTGCTGCTGCTGCTGCTGCACGGGCGCCAGCAATGGCAGCTTGGACTGCCGGGGATAATCCCGCTGGCATCCCTCCTCCTCCTTCACCCTCTTCCTCCACCATCGGCGCCGAAAACCGTGACGTCTTCCCTCCCCTCCTTCCCTGCCTCCCTCCTTCCCCACCTTCCTCCATCTCTTCCCGTCTCTTCGCACTGATCGCCCGAGCCGCCTCCAAGGCCGCTGCCGCTTGCTCCCGTTGCTGCTGCTGATGCTGCTGCTGCTGCTTGTCCCTCTCGCTCCTCTCGGCCAGCTCCTTTTTCTTCGCTTCGATAAAGCACGACGGAATCCCCGACGGATTGTCCTGTGCATCCAACAATAGCGCCCATAGCTCAGCCACGAATCGGGACGCCTTATTCTTACCGATAAATTCCGTGCATTGCAACTGCAGCTTTTTGGCATCCGTATCCTGGGGATGGAATGGGAGGGAGGGAGGGAGGGAGGGAAGGAGGGAGAGAGGGAGGGAGGGGGGGTAAGATGCGACTGTTGAGAGCGAGCGACGAGGTATCGGATGGCTGCGCTGCATCCCATTAAACCAAGGGAGGAAGAAACTCGTGTTATGTATACCTGTATGAATGCCATCCCTCCCTTTATTCCTCCCTCCCTCCCTCCCTTTCTTCCTCCCTCCCTCCCTCCCTCCCTCCTGCACTCACACTCTCCAAATAGTTAATAACAAGCCCAATGGTCACCTCCTCCTCGAACCCCAAAAAATCAATGAGCTGATCAGTAATCCATCGCTTGATCACATCCATGTTCACCTTGCGGAGGTCCACCTTCTCCGATAAGATCTTAGGAGGGAGGGGGAAAAGGAAGAAAGGGAAGGGAGGGAAGGGACGGGTGAGTTACGCAGTCGTCGTCAGGAGCTGACTGACCACCACCAATTTCATTCCCCTTCCTCCCTCCTCGCCCTCTCTATACGTACACTGGCAAATTTCATCTTCTTCATGAGGCGTTTCTCGGCGTTCCCAAAGCGGGCATCCTGGTCCGCGGTCGTCCCTCGGAAAAACCCTGAGCTCATCTTTGCTCGCTTGCGCGCTGGTTTGGCACCTTCACCCCGATTCGAAAAATTCCTAGCGCTCTATCTCAGCGGTACGGTTGGCGGAGGCGGAAAGGACGCCGGCTAGCCTGTCTGTGGCTCCTCTGCAGGTGGAGTTTGGGAAGGGAAAGGGGAGAGGGATAAGGAAAGAGCGAGGAAAGCAGCGGTACCGGAAACGATCAAATCGTGGACAAGACGAGCCAGTATGTCCTCATCCACGCCGAACAATGGCAAAACACTCCAGGTGACGAGGTGGAGAGAGGCAAAGACGACAACTCTCCGGTCGCGGCGTCGCTGGTTTCTCGCCCATCCACGACCCTGCGCGAGGTTGCCTTTCGGATCATTCGTATAATGCTCCCTTGTACTCCTAATTGTTGCCTCACCACGACATCAAGTAACACGCGCAGCATCCACACACCACTCTTCACCTCTTTACATCCTCTCATACCAAGTAGCATGCCCTCCTCTGGTCTAGGCCGCGTAATATTTCAGTGTTCCTTCAGCCTTAGCCTCCCCACTCCATCTCGGGACCCCTGCAACATGGGACAAGAAACGAATGCAGCACGCTTATTTTATCATGCACTGGCTTACCAATCGTTTCCTTCCTTGCTTTCGACAGGCTATCTTGCCACTCTTGCCCTATTTCGAAAATGAGGTTTTTGCAAACGACATGCTGCATTCTTCTGCTGGCTGAGGCGACCCTTGCCTTCGTCCCACCCTCCTCCGTCTCCCCTCCCTCTTCGGCCACTGCTGCTGCGTCAGAAAGACCAAGCAGCAGCATCATGCAGGTAAATACACTTATCTTGTTTTGAGGTTCTCTCGTTTCCTCTTTCTCCGTCTATACCTTTCCTTTTCTTCTCGCCCTCCTCACCTCCTGTTGCCCATCCCTCTCCCCCCCAGCAGCGAGCCACGGGAAGAAGAGGAGATACATCCACCCCCTCCTCCTCCACCACCTCTCCCTTCTCCCCGTCCCTCTACGCCTGGTCCCGCGCTCTCACTCAGCAAATGGGCAAGGTCCTCCTTCCTTTGTCCTTCCTCCTCCCCACGGCCGGCGGCGTGGTGGCGTCCTTGGCACCTGGCCCTCCCCAGGCAGCAATGGCGGCGGAACTGAATCTTCTCGAACAGCTCGAAACGCTGAACAAGCAGGTTGGAAGGAGAAGAGGAGGGAGGGAAGAAGGGAGGGAGGAAGTGAGGGAGGAATGGTGGGCTGAACTAGGCTACATATCCGGACTGCGGGATGGTTGAGCTCAACCTCTTCTTCCCTCCCTCCCTCCTTTCTTCCTCCCCCCCCTCCATCCCTCTCTGCAGGTGGTGTTGCAAGACAAGCTCTTGCGTATGGCTAAGAACAACAAATTCGAGAAGCGGCTGCCGACCTTCCCGGTAAGTGGAAGGAAGGAGGGAGGGAGGGAAGGAACGAAGGTGATATGCAATAACAAACCGAAGGGGCTCGAGCAGAATTGAATGAAAGCCCCGGTACGTGATTTATCCCGGTGGCTCTTGTCTCCATCATGAGGCCCCATTGTTGCCGGGTATACTTGAAGTCACCTTGCCGTGTCTGACGCAGCCTCCTCCCTCCCCTATCCCTCCCTCCCTCTCTCCCTTCCTCCCTCTCAAGGTGGTGAAGGACGGTGTACGTCTAGACGCTAAGACCATCCAAAATGCCATCGACCGGATCCAGGTCCTCGACGCCTACCTCGATGAGGTCCGTCCCTTCCTCCCTCTTTCCCTCCCTTCCTCCCTTCCTCCCTCCCCCCGTTCTCCCTGTCGTCCTTATTGACTCGGGTACCTTCCTTCCTAACCCTCACTCCCTCTATATCTCCCCTCCCTCCTCTCCTTCCCTCCCTCCCTCCCTCCCGCCCTTTTTCTCACACTTCCATTCCCTTTTCCCTACCCCTCCCTCTCTCCCTCTCTCCCTCCCCCTCCTCCTTGTCCTCGTCCTTCTCAGGTGGAGCGTGACATCTACCAGCGTGAGTGGAAGTACGTCCCGGGCTTCCTCCAAACCTTCGTCCAGCAGGTACGATAAACACCTTCCCTCCCTCCCTCCCTCCCTCCCTCCCTCCCTCCCTCCTTCCTTCCTTCCTTCCTTCCCTCATCTGTTGAAGGATACCTTCATTAACCTCATGTACCACAACCCCACCCCCTCCCTCCCTCCCTCCCTCCCTCCCCTCCCTCTTGTGTAGGAGGATGCCTTCATCCAGCTCATTGAAGGGCTCTACCCAGGCAATGGCGTCGCCGACAAATCCTCCCGTGAGGCCTTGAGGTGGGGAGGGAGGGGGGGAGGGAGGGAGGGAGGGTCACACACACCACTGCCTCATCTACCTCCCCACCAACAGCTACGAGGCTCAGAACCTCCTCATCGTGCACATGTGTACTATATATTCTATATTCACATACGCCACTGCCTCTTCTACCTCCCCACCAACAGCTACGAGGCTCAGAACCTCTTCGTCGAATTGGATAACCTACGAGAGGCCTCCAAGTTCCAACGGCCGAAGGTACGCCTTCACCTTCCCTGCCTCCCTCCCTCTCTCCTTCCCTTCTTCCCTTCCTCCTTACCTTTTTCCTTTCTTCCCACCCGGTCACCCTCCCTCCCTCCCTCCCTCCCTCCAGGCGGCCGAGAAGGCCTACGCCAAGATTGCCCTCGCCTACGACCGCTTCTTAAAGGCCGGAGCTCTCTATGCCGGGTAGGTCTTCCCCTCGTCACCCCTCCTATCCTCCCACTTTAACTAACCCTTGATATCACCGT
>Ga0160420_100438_pt1 | contig 18386 bp, 19 predicted proteins | sample CelAP2metagpilot_FD_108197 | JGI IMG/M metagenome (GOLD analysis project Ga0160420, IMG submission 108197) | Phycosphere-associated microbial communities from algal ponds in Kailua-Kona, Hawaii, USA - Cellana AP2-5-5 metagenome pilot | ecosystem: Engineered > Artificial ecosystem > Aquaculture >... | reverse complement strand
GGCCCGCTACGTCTTCGTCTACAAACGCAACGAGTCCTCGGGCGCTTGGGAGATCATTGACCACCATTCCTCGGCCATGCCCGTGGCACCCGCGGGACTCAAGACAGCCACCACCGTCGCACCGCCTAGCTAGATGGCAGACTGGAAACTCGTTTTGGTCGAGTGATGTGGCATCTGTAGGTGCGAGCTCTTTCGTCTGTGGAGGAGGCAACGGTGTGCAGTGACCTCGATAGAGGGTAGTAGGTGAAAGAAGTGTACATTTACTCCGATTCCAATTGCAGCGAACTCAAAGAATTTTCAGAACGACAGAGGTAGGACTATAGAACAAAAACAAGAAAAGTACAAAAGAAGAAAAACAGCTTTAGGGATCCTTGTTTGAAGGGTATTACAATGCCTGTGTCTTTGCTTGCCTTGTCGTCGGTATTATGTTCTAAGGTTGTTTCGTCGCATCCCTGGACTCCACGGAACGAGACAGAAAAGCAAGCGTTACGAGCCTCCAAAGCATATCTAGGTGTCAGACTAGCCACAATGACTCTTCCTTCATTCTCTTCCTCACTCTATGGAAAGTACGCTTGCATCTCGAATGGATGTTGCAGCGTAGCCCCCAAAAGCCACCCCTCGATGCACGCCCTGTCATTCCGATTGACTTCTTCCCCTCCTGTTGATCCTTTATCACAAAGCAATGCTAGAAAGAGAGAGGGGATCGATGAGGCTCGAGGATGGGTGGGAGCATCAGGTGGACGGGAGGAAATCTATATATACACGAGCATCTCCCCCCTCTCCCTCCCAAGCCACTTGATTCGATTCCCAATTTTATATATATATATATATGTGTGTGTGTGTGTGTGTGTGTGTGTGTGTGTGTGTGCTCTGTCAGCACTACGCGCGTCCTGAAACCCTCGTCCTCTCCCCCTTCTCTCTCTCATCTGCGCCACTCAGTCAAACCTATTTACTACGGTCGTCATTTCTTACATTTGTTCTTCCGCTTTTCCCTCTGCCTCCCTCCCTCTTCCCTATCTTCTCTTGGTCTTCCCCTTCCCTCCCAGCCGCCCTCCCTTCCTTCTTTCTCCGGCCCCTCCCCCTCGACCACTGCCCCTGAAAAACAAGGTTTCCTTAATCTTTGCCTCCAGTCGTCTCAGCATCCGCCCTCTCAAAAACACCCGTCTACCGAAACTCGCCCTTCCCTCCCTCCCTCCCTCTGCCATGCTACTGCTACTGCTCGCCAGCCCAGGGGTGGGAGCAGCACTTCCAGCAGCTGTAGCAGCAGCAGCAGCAGCAGCAACAGAAGCCTTCTTCTTCTCAATGACGGCCACTATGGGCACGTCTTCACACGGGAAGAGGGCCAGGAAGTGGTTGCCGGCCTAAGGGTGGGGAGGGAGGCATGAGAGGGGAACCCGAAGAGATTGGAGTTAACGGCAAAAGAGGGGAGGAAGGGAGAGAGGGAGGAAAGACGGGCGGGAGGGAGAGAGGGAGGGAAGGACGGCTAACCATCTCCGAGAACTATAGGGCACAAGAGAACGAAAGAAGCAGGGAGGGAGGGAGGGAGGGAGGGAGGGAGGGAGGGAGGGCTTACCTTGTTGTAGAAGTAGGGAGCACAGTCTGGGAAGTTGCAGTCGGCGATGAGGATGTGCAGGCTCTTGTTCGGCGAGAACTTGGGCATGCCGCACTCGACCATTTTTTTGAAGACAAACCTGAACAAGGGAGGGAGGGAGAGAGGGTGGGTGGGAGGAAGGCACGGGAGGGGAAGGAGCACGCATGCGATGGATGTTCTCCGTCTCACTGCGATTGTTCTCTGCATCATGTCCAGTCATCCCCTTAGCCATAGCCGTCTAGACTAGCTATCGTCGAGAAAAAGAAAGGCGGCTCCTGTCCAACCACTCCTCCCCGCCTGCGAGCCCGCCCTCCCTCCCTCCCTACCTACCTACCTCGACCAAAACAGCAACCCCACCGGCTTGAGCTCGTACAGAAATATGGGCCGTTCCAACGCATTGGCCAAGGCAACAATCTCCAGGCCCCCGCCCCACTCCTTAGGGTCCCGCAGGCGAGCCTGGAGAAGGGAGGAGGGAGGGAGGTAGGGAGGGAGGGAGGGAGGGAGAGAGGGTAAGATCGCTCTCTACGGAGACTCGTTACAGCTTGACCCTCTTCCTCATGACCTACCAAATACTGTTCTGCGGATAGCCCCATTTCCTTGCTGGTCATCTCCAGGAGCTCCTGGCTTTTCATGTCTTGGTTGTATGTAACGGTCAATAAACGGTTCGGGTCTTGGGAGAGGTAGTCCAGGGCGGTCTGTCGCAGCACCCCCGCGGCCTTGCACATGTCGTCATAGTCTTCTTGCGGGTGTGATCCATTGGTGGCGTGGGCTAAGGCCACGTAAATGGCGTGAAAGAGGCAGGAACCGTCGCCTGGAACCTGCGAGTGTGGAGCGGGGAGAGGGAGGGAGGGAGTGAGGGAGGAAATGAGGGAGGAAGACGCGATGTGGATAGCTTGTCGTTACGAAAGTCATTTACAATATCCTGTCTGTTGCCACTCTCCTTTTCTCTCAGTCCCTCCACAGAGTCTCCTTCCGGCCCATCCCTCCCTCCCTTCTTTTTCCTCACCTGGCGCACGCGCATCTTGCTCTTGCTGTGATGTACGTCCCATGTCTGGGAAAAGAACCCGCCTTTACTGATGCTGTTATAAATTTCAACGCGTCCATCCCCCGCCGCTGCGGCCGTGGCCGGATCGGTGGCCGCAAAGGAGAAGCGAAAGGTGGCGCTTGGGACGACGAGGAGGAGGAGAAGGAGGGTGGGCATGAGCGAAGGAGACCTCCGAGGCCGGCCGCTGCTGCTACGGCTGGATCTGCCGCTCTGAGGGAAGGAGGAGGTGGAAAAGGAGGAGGGGGAGGAGGAGAAGGAGTGCTGGTGCCTCGAAGGGAATGGGAATGGAAGCAGCATGGTTTGCTTGAGGTGAGGGGACGTGCGTCGCTGTGCTTCTACCTGCTGCTACCTGCTGCTTGCGCCTGCTTAAGAGGCAACTACGAAACGAGGAAATGCGCGACTGTCGGCCCTCCGACAACAGCCCACCGCACGAATAGGAGTGGCCCCTCCTGTCGTGTACGTGGGTGTGTGCAATGTTGACAAGGTGCGTTTGGTCGTATTAGGAAGGGAGGGGAGGATCAGGGTTATCAGCTAGCTGGCCTACTCTTCGTCTTTAATAAATATAACGCGGGTCAACCGGAAGCATCAATGCAATGTGCACATCTATCGCATTGCGTATTACCGTTCTGTCGAGCGGAAAAAGGTGAGATGTATTGGATTCAGAAAACCAGTCCATGTAGGAGCCCATGGACTTGCGCGAGCGTTGTTTCCTCTTCTTGCGAGCGCGTGATGGAGAGCAAAGGCATCTTCTCCTGCCTCTTTTGACAAAAGCCCTCCACCACACCTGCCAGTGGATACATTCTGGCGTGCCCAGGCATCCGTTCCACACTTAAAACGCTATTTTACTCGCTTCATGTCCGTACCCGTGGTGATCGGGTCCTCTAAATTATTTTTAAGGACCTCTTCTGCATCCCCTCCGATGGGGGCAAGTCTTCGCTCGCTCCCCACCCCCGAACGAGAGAAAGGAGATGACCAAAACGCCCAATGCCTTCCTCCGTGCCTGTGGAAGGCGGGTGAAGAGGGAATAGAGGGCCAGGCTGTCTTTGCAGTTGCTTCTACATTCGCGCGGTGCCATCGAGTTTATTTTCCTCTTATCCTCTCTGTGTGTGACCTAGTCCTTTTTATCATCACACGCCTCGCCCTTTCAGAGGAGTTGCGTGCTTCGTCTCTGTCCCTGACTGCGTGCCCGACCCCTTCTGCCTTTGCTCGGCTTGCCCTGACGCCTCTCTTCCGTCTTTCCTGGCTCTTGTGGAGCATGCGAATGAAATTATGCCCACCTTCCTCTACATCATTAACTAACACTGTCGTTTATAACACAAGGACACACATGCACGTCCCGTTGTAGTGGCAAGTGTTATTGGAGGGGGGTAAAGAGGCCTGGAGGCTCGCTCTTGCCCCCAGGAGGACCTTCTCAACTCAAATTGGGCGCTTCGCCTTACTATGGCTCATTTCCCCCCGAGATCTTTCCCCGCCCTCCTACCGGCTGTCGGAGTGCTTGTCAAGGGCAGTGGCGTGGGCTAGGGACGTGAACGCGTGGCGTCACTTCGTATGCTGAAATTCATAAACAAGTTCACTGCGCACCCACGCGGTGGTGGCATTTCATCATGATGACATTCTGAATCTCACCCGACTCACATACACACACGCACACCCAAATAAAAACAGGCAGCACAGTCGGGGCCACGGAGCCGATCGCAGCCGCCGCAGCACGTTGGAGCGGCAGGAAATGAGCTGGCAGGCCAAGGCGCTGCAGCACGACGGGGAGCAAGTCCAACTCAACACGTCTTTTTAGGCCAGGCCCCAGGCTATTGCACTCGAGCAACACCAAGGAGCGCCTTACAACGACCGTTGCTTTTCACCAGGAGCAGCAGAGAGGAGAAAGACAGTGAACGGGAAAGCCATCCATCATGGACAACGGCGGCGGTGGCGGGGGGGACAGTGGCTATCAGCAATCCTTCCTCGAGCAGCAACATCAACATCAACAGCGTCTTCTCCTCCAGCAGCAGCAACAGCAGCAGCAGCAGCAGCAGCAACAGCAGTACGTGGTCTACCCTCACACCGCGGCTGCTGCAGGCTACGGACAGAATCCCTACAGCTACTCAACAGTAGGGGCGGCTTCTCAATCCCCCTATGCGCCTTCCAACCCACATTCCTATAACTACAATGATCCTCGCTACGACCATTTGCAAGGGATGTATGGCGCGGCAATCGATAAATGCGGCAGTGGCAGCAGTAGCGGCACCGGTGGTGGAACTATGCCTGGCCACCCACACTACCCTCACCCTGGAGGAGGAGGAGGAGGAGGAGGGGAGATGGGGGATGCTGCGTCGGTGGCGGCGATGCAACATTACTACCTGCAGCAGCAGCAACAACAACGACAACAACAACAGGCAGCAGCAGCTGCAGCGGGCTTGGGGTCAGGACAATCGACGGCAGACACCGCAGCTCTCTACGCCCTTGCAGCGCACCACCAACAACAGCAGCAGCAGCAGCAGCAGCAGCAGCAGCAGGAGGCCACACTGCTCCAGCGGCACCAGCAGCACCAGCAGCACCAGCAGCCGCACCAACAGCACCAGCAGCACCAGCAGCTTCAATACGAGGCTTATGCCCGTAGTCTGGCAGCGCACGAAGCGGCGGCGGCGGCAGCAGCAGCAGCAGCAGCAGCAGCAGCGGAAGGTGTAGGGGGAAGAGGAGCAGACGTGTACCACCACCACCAACAGCAGCAACAGCACCAGATGCAGCAGCAACAACAACAACAGCAGCAGCAGCAGCAGCAGCCGCCGCAGCAGGAAAAGATCAAGAAAGCCCGCAAGCGCAAGGTTGCGTCATTGGATGGCGCCTTGGCCAGCTCCGCGGCTGGTAGCGGTAGCAGCGGCGGTGGCAGTAGCAGGAAGGGCTCGACAGGGGTTGGAGGAGCGAGTGGAGGGATCCAGCTTTCTCCCCCCCTCAAGAAGGGCACAGCGATCGTACCTGTGGATGATGGCGCCCAGGCGCTGTTGCTGGCAGACTTACAGCGTGACATTGAGCGCCTGGCACGCCAACAGCAGGATGAGGCGGGGGAGGAGGAAGAGGAGTTGGACGACGGTGAGGGAGGGGAGGAGGGAGGGGGGGTGAGGAGAAAGGTGATAGTGGATCAGGTGCCCCTCATTGCGAGGGGTCTAAAGCACTGGCGCGTGGAGCAGGTGCTGAGGGAGGGAGAGGATGAGAGAAAGTTAGTGTACATCGACTCGCACGGGCAGGTGTTTCTCTCCAAGAGGGCAGCAGCAGATGCCTTGCTCCTGCAGCTGGTTCAGGAGGAGGAGCACCGGAAGCTTAAGGCACTCAAGCGGAGGGAGAAAGAGAGGGAAAAAAGGATGCAAAGGGCGCAGGCGCAAGCGCAAGCACGAGGAGAAAAAGGAGGAGAAGAAGAAGAAGGAGCGAGAGGAGATCAGACCACCCACCAGAAATGGCAGGACGGGAGGGAGGATCAGCAGCTGCAGGAGGAGTACCGAAAGCAACAGCAGGAACACCCCCACCAGAATCCGATGACATCCTCGAAGCACCCCAATCCCCCCTCTTCCTCCTCCGCCACCACCTCCTCCATTGTAACCCACCTCAAAGGAAGCAGAGATGATGCTCCTGCTTCTGCCGCGCGTGCCCAGTCTCAGCCCCATCGTTCCCTTCCTCCTCACGCTCCTCACGCTCTCTCCATTCTCGAGACCTTAGGGGGGAACCTCCCTCCCCTCTCCGTCGAGACCACCACAGCTGCTATTGCAGGAGGAGGATCGACGGCAGCTCCCTCCTCTCGCAATCCAGGAGGGAAGAAGGGGAAAGTAGGAGAGGGAGAAAGGGAAGGAGGGGGGGTGCAGGAGGAAGCATGGAGGCCCTTGTCCCCTTCCTCCTTGGCCAAGGCAAGAGCGAGCGTCCACCAGGAGGCGAAACACTTCCTATCGAAAGCAGTGACGAAGATGCCAGTGCAGCTGGGGCCTGTTCGGGTGTTGTGCTTTGGTAGGGAGGGAGGGAAGGAGCGGGGGAAGGAAGGAGGGAGGGAGGTGTCTGAATGTTCACAAGCAGGCCGTGAGTCACGGTAAGGAATATAAAATTCTCATTCCTTAAACTAATTTTCCTCCCCACCTTCCTCCCTCCCTCCCTCCTTGCAGGCAAAATTGATTCCACTAGGCCCAAGTACCATTGCGAGACAGAGATCTGGCCTGTGGGATTCAAGGCCGTGCGTGTGGAAGCCAGCCAGATCCTGCGGCAGCTCCTCACCCTCACCTTCGAAATTACCGAGGGGGGAAACAAAGGCCCGAATTTTAGGATTGTGTTGGAGCTTTCCCGTAACCCATCCTTCTTCTCCTCTTCCTCCTGCTCTTCTTCTTCTTCTCCCCCTTCTCCTGCTGTTGCAGCTCGTGCTACCGGCGCGGCGGCGGGAACGGTAGAGGTGGGGACAGTAGTGAAAGACGAAGTGGCACCAGCTGCACTTCCAACGGTAGTAGCAGGAGCAGTAATAGCAGGAGGGGCTGGAGGAGGAGGGGGAGGGGGGCGTTTTGTATTTCACGGTCGGAATGCGCGGAAGGCTTGGGGGGATGCACTCGACAAATTGTGTGCCTTGGAGAAGGAGGTGATGGCGCGAAGGAGGGCAAGGAAGAGGAGACGCCTCCTTTCTCGCCAGGAGGGTGGAGGTAAGGGGAACGAAGAGGGAATGAACGAGGAGGAGGAGGAGGGGATGAATGTCGTAGAATGCAATGATGAGGAGGCAGCCCTCCGACGAAAGGTAGCGAAGTTGTACACGGAGAGAGTGCTGCTGGAGAAGGAGGTGGCCAAGGAACGCCTGCACATTTTCACGCGTCTGGAGCGCGAAGCCACGCTTGAGGCGTATACGTGGCTGAACCAAAAGGCGTCCACTGCACTGGCTCTGCCTGTGCCCCCCTTGCGGATGCGAGCACCCGTTCCGTTGCCAGTCCGGAAGAAGGATAAGAAGATTGGAAGGGGAGAGGGGAAGATCGAGGAAGACAAACCGAAGGAGGAGGAGGGGGTGGAGGAAGAGGAGATGGAGGAGGAGCCTGTGAGACCGTGGGTGGATTATAGATCGTTTTTTACGGAGAGCATTAGGAGGTTGATCGAGGGGATGCCCGGGGCAGACAAGTGCGCCTTGTATGAGTTTGTGGATCTCAGGAGCAGCAGGGGGGAGGGAGATAAGGAGGGAGGCCTGGCCCCGCCGTCGGATCTGGTGAGGGCGGAGGACGGGGTTAGGGCCTTGGCGGCGGCTACTCTTTCCTTGGAAAAGACGCCGGGGAAGATGGCCGAAGCTGCTGCTGCTGTACGTGCAACAGTAGCGGCCGCAGCAGCAGAAGAAGCAGCGGCCGCCGATTTAGCGGCAGCGTCGGAAGGAGCAGGTGGAGACGGGAGAGGAGGGGGGGATGGAGGGAGGGGGGAAATGCCTCAGATGAGTGAGGAGGAGGAGGCGGTCTTCAGGGCGTTCAAGGAAAAGGAGAGAGAGGACCAGATCCGCGCAAAGTGTGAGGAGGTGAGACGGAAGGAGGAGGAGAAGGAGGTGCAGCGCCAGAGCAAGCTGGTGGAGAAGGAAGAGAAGAAGCGGAGCAAGGAGGAGCAGCGGCTGGAGCGGCGGATGAAGCAGGTGGAGGAAAAGAGGAAGCGAGACCGAGTTAAGGAGCTAGAGCGCGAGCTGAAGCGTCTCCGAATCCGCATGGACAACGACATTCAGCGCCGACGGGCCGCCACCCGCATGCTGGTCCAGGCCATAGTCGAAGACCCAGCTGGCGCCGGTTACCCCTTCATCGACCACGCCACTGGCGAGCCCCTCCTCGATGACGCCCTCCTGGACGACCTCGACAAGCCCCTTCCCCCTCCCTCCCTCCCTCCTTCCTCCCCCTCCGCCTCTTCCTCGTCCCGCCTATCGCCTTCCAATCCCCTCCTCTCTTCCCGGGCAATGGCCGGCATCTTGCACGTCTGGGATTTCGGGTACACGTTTGCTGGCTTCCTGGGGATGACCGAGTGGCCCTCCCTCCCCCTCTTCCTCAAGGCTCTCGAAACCGCCGAGGCGTGCGCCACGCGCCACCCCACTCCCAAGGAAGAAAGACGCATGCGTTTCCTGTCCGAGCTGGCGCAGAGATTGACGGGTGTACTCCTTCCGGATCTCGTCCAAACCCTCCTGTACTCTCCCCAGCCCGTTGCGGAACGAGGGGGGGGCGGGGGAGGAGGAGGGGGAGGGGATCCTGACCCTACTTTGCCCTTGAACGAGATGACATGGCCGGAGCTTGCGCGATGGGCACTGATTGCACAGGCCTACCGTGTGCTGCAGATCCCTGTGGACTTACCCTATGCTCTGAGGGGCCGGGGGATCGATTTTCAGATGGACGCGTGGGACAAGAAGGCGCTGACCATGGGCCGACTCCGGTTGTTGCTGAAGCGAGGGAGAGAGGCAGGACGGGTGGCGGGAGGGTGGTCACGGACAGCTTTTACCTTGTTTGTCCCGACCCCTAACCCCTTGGCCAGCGCACCGTCGTCGTGGCAGGCAGCGCTGGAGGGGTTGAGGTTCTGGGTCGGAGGGAGGGAGGGAGGGAGGGGGAGGGAATGGGTGGGAACGATGGTGAGGGAGCAGATGGATCGAGCTTTGGGGGCATTGGAGGGGAGGGAGGCAGAGGTTGGAGTAGGAGTAATGTCGGCCCTGAAAGAGGCGCGTGCCTTGCTGGCCCCCCCGCCGTCAAGGAAGCAGGAGGAGAAAGGAAAGGAGGATGAGACAGCCCTGCATCAAGCGGTGGAAGGGGCGCTGCTGGCATTGGAGATGTACCAGAGTAACTTGCTCGAGGGTGGAGTGTGGAAGGAGCTGGAAACGGACCCCATCGCTGGGTCTCTCCAGAGGGGAGGGCAGCAGCAGCAGCAGCAGGAGCAGCAGCAACAACAGCAGCTGGATGACGAGGAGGACGAGCTGTTGGTTCCGAATGGAGATGGAGGGGAAGAAGGAAAGCGTGCAGGAGCCGTTGTAGCTGCGGTAAAAGGTGAGGAGGACGAGGGAGAGAATAAGGAGGGCGCTGGAGCTACTTCCCCTCCCCCTTCCCTCAAGCGAGAGATGACGAGCGAGTCTCTCGTCTCGCTGAGCGCAGCCTCCGCCAGCTCCACAACGGGTGATATGCCGCCTCCCCCTCCCTCCCTCCCGCCCTCTGCCTCCTCCCTTGGCGTAGACCTGCAGCATTCGATCTCTCGATCCACAGGGAGCATGGACACGGACTCCGTAGGTAGTGGGTCTCGTCGCTCTTCCATGGGAGACGGAAAGAAGGGGGGGGGGAAGAGGGGGAGGAATGGGAAGGGGAATCGACTGTCCTTGATGGAAGGAGAGGACGGATGGGAGGAGGAGGGAGAGGAGGAAGAGGAGGAGGGGAAGGAAGGGGAGGACGAGGATAACGAGGACGAGGACGAGGACGGGGACGAGGACGAGGAGGATGAAGATGATATTGATGCCTATCGCGATATCACCCCGGAAGACTTTGAGGATAAGCCCGAGGTCGTCCAACGGTGCTATGCAATCTTGCAGGCGCTCATGCACGCCAAGGGAGGGTCGCAATTTAAGTATCAACCACACATTGAAGGTTATCATGACGTGGTGGCCCGCCCGCTGGGTCTTATGGACGTCACTCGAAACTTGAGGAACGGCATGTATGATTCGAGTGTGGGGCAATTCGCGGCGGATGTGCGGTTGGTGTTTGTGAATTGCGCCTTGTTCAATGCGGAGAATGACGTGATCATGCATGATGCCGATCGTCTCGTGGCCCGCTTTGACCGGCTGTTGCTTCAGTGGGTGTTGGATGGAGAGGCCCCGCCGATAGGGGACTTAGGCTTGGACACGACGTGTTTGGTGTGCCGAGACCCCATGCCGCAGTCAGTGGAGGTGGAGTTGGTGGGCGGGATCAAGGAATGGCGACCCGTGGCTCCGCAGCAGTGCAACCGCTGCGACGCCTGCTTCCACCCGGACTGCGTGAAGATGCCCATCGTACACCCTAATGTCCGCAACGCCTCGGAGACGGGGAAGGAGAAGGAGTACTGGTTCTGCTCCGACTGTGTGCGCGAAAAGAAGGCCGCGGACATCGACCCTTACCTCCGCCTCCGTGTCATCAAGCACTTCCCCGGCACGGGCGCCTATGCCGGCCGCGTGGTCTCGGTCCGGTACACGCGGGAGACGGCGATCTATTCCCTCCTCTTCCGCGATCCTTCTCTCCCTTCCTCCTTCTTCGAACATACCCTCACTCGGCCCGCCCTCCGCTCCCTTCTCCTGGCCCAGGGCCTGCCGCAACAGAACCCTGAGCTGGCCCGACTCCTCCTCCCCCGCTCCCCCGCCATAGACCCCAAATGTGAGTTCGAGGCCCTCGGGCACACCAAATGGGGGCTGGGATTGCTCTTGGAGGGGGAGGGAAGGCTGCCTCGCAAGCTTGATCCTGAGGTGAGTCTGGTGGCGCGGCGGTGGGTGAAGGGGGGTGATGTCGAGGTATTGGAGCTCCTGAGGGGGATCAGGGCGTTAGGTGCAGGGGGGGGGGGGAGGAAAGGAGGGAGGGCGGGAGCGAGGAAGGGGGGGAAAGAGTGGGTGGCGTGCTTGGTGGCGTTGGCGGGCATGTGCGGGGGGACAGGACGGATGAGGGAGTACCTAGAGGGACACGAGCAAGACCTCAGGGGGCAGATTGGGCAGGCTTTGATAGAGGGAGGGGAAGGAGGGAAGGAGGAAGGGGAGGAGGGAGGTATAGGAGGGGAAGGAGGAGGAGGAGAAAAGGCACTGGTGCCTGTACATAGGACTGAAGAGAAGGAGGAGGGGGAGGAAGATAAGGAGGACCAGCTGTCGCAGTATGTGCCTGAGAATTTGCTGCCGGGGGCCGGGGGAACGGCGAGGTTGGTGAAGGAGGAGGAAGACGTGTCAGATGATGAGAAGTACGTGCGGCGGCAGAAGGAGGCGTTGTTGTTGAAGAAGAAAAGAGGGGTTGGACGGAGGAGGGGGTTAAGGAGGAGGAGGAAGCGCAGAGGAGCAGCGGGAGGAGATTATGGGGAAGAGACGGAGAGTGAGGAGGAGGAGGACGAGGACGACGACGACGACGAGGAGGAGGACGAGGACGAGATTGAAATAGAAGATGAGGACGAGGCGGAGGATGAGGCGGAGGACGAGGAAGAGCAGATTGTTAAGCGGGGACGGGGCCGCGTGCGGAAGTCCCTCGAAGGAGAAGAGGCAGATGCTGATGCCGCTGCTACAGCTGCTGCTGCTGGTGCTGATGCTGCCACTGCTTTTCCTCCTCCACTATCCAAGAGCAGCAGTTCCAGCGAAATGGACGTGGCGGACGGCAAGGATGCCAAGGTGGGAGGGAGCAGCAGTGGTGTTGAGGCCAAGACAAACAAAGGCAGTTACAATAAGCGAGAGCCGGGAATATTGGTGGGTCTGGATTTGTTGACAGAGGGAGGAGGAGACCTACTCTTGCTGGGTAAGCAGCCGTTGAGAGCACGGGAATATCAGTGTTTCGAGCAGGGGGTGAAGCAGGAGACGAAGAGGGCGTTGGGCAGGGAGGGCATACGGCTGCAGAGGCGCTTGGTGAGGAGGGGAGGTGGGGATGGAGGGGAGGACGATTATGGAGGTAACGAGGACACGCAGGACGAGGACGGGGGGGAGGACGAGGAGGAGGAGGAGGAGGAGGAGGAGGGAGGGAAGGAAGGGGGGGAGGAGGGGAAAAGGGAGGTGCGGTGCGGAATGTGCGGGGAGACGGAGCAATATTTGTGTAACGTGATGGTGCACGGACCGACAGTGGAGGACTACTACAAGCTTCCCCTTGACGTCCGTCAGAAGCTGGAGGGCGTCAACAGTAGCTGTGGCAGCAGCAGTGGGAGTGGTGGTGGTGGCAGTAGTGGAGGAGGAAGGGAGGAAGGGCCAGATCGGGCGGTATTGTGGCGGCCGGTGGATGACAGGCTGGCGGCAGAGACGGAGGCGGCCCTACGGGAGGTGTTCGCGACAGCTCCCCCTGGGAGGGTGAAGAGGGAGGGAGGGAGGGAGGGAGGGAGGGAGGTCCCAACGATGCGGAAGGGGAGTATGATCATGCATGAATGTTGCGCGGACGCGTTGATGGAAGCCAAGGCGGCGGGGGAGGCGAGGGTAAGGAAAGGAGAGAGGAAGGAGGCGGTGGAGGGGATGGCGTTCACGGGGAGGGGGAGGACGACGAATTTGGGCCAGGATAGGAAGGGGAGGTTCTACTGGCAATTGGCGGGGGAGCCGTCGTTATTGTTCGTTCAGCCGTGGGATAGACAAGGGCAGTTGGAGGGGAACGAGGGGGGGGGGGAGGAGAATGTGGCCAAGGATGAGGAGCGGGGGCACGGGCTGGAGGTGGACGAGGAGGGAGGGAGGGAGCGTTGGGTAGTCTATGAGAGTGCGGAGGCGATTGGACGGGTGGTAGAGGAATATTTGGATGGGAGGGGGAAGAAGGAGAGGGCTTTGAGGGAGGCCATTCTAAGTAGATACCCGGAAGTTAAAAGGTTGGTGAGGAGGAGGAGGAATGAGGTGGGAGGGGAATGTGAGGAGCAACAGCAGCCGCCACAGCAGGAGTGGTGGCAGGAGGAGGAGGAGCGGAAGGAGAGGGAGAGAAAGGAGAGGGAGGCGGAGGCGGAGGAGGACAAGCGACATCAGTGGAAAGAGGGTGAGAGCGTGTTTGTGCGGAAGAGAGGGGTGATGTGGAGGGCCACAGTGATATGCCTCAACACCGACAAGGGCGTCGTCCGCGTCAGCTATAATGGCTGGACGCACGCCGACGAGTGGATCTCCTGCCCTTCCTCTGAGCCTTCCTCCTCTTCCCCCTCTTCAGTCAATGAGGACGAGAACGAGCGGGGCGCTCGCCCTACGCTCCTCCGTTGGACGTCCGCCCGTGAGAAAGAGCAGGAGGAGAAGTGGGAGGAGAGTCAAGGGGTGGCCTCAGCACGGTACACTCCTCCTCTACCGGTGGTTGAGAAGTTGAAAGCATTCCCCTACGTGACTGCCAGTAACCGCAACAGGCCCCGGAGCAAAGGGAGGTTCTTGCCCACCCGGCTGAAATACGAATTTCGACGAAAACCCCTGAATGCAGAGACTGGGGAGCAAGCGGAGGAGGAAGGGCTGTACGATCTCAAGGCGGCCATCCTGACGATCGAGGCAGCGTTACCCCTCGGGTGTCTGGTGGACGTGCCAGAGGCAAGTCGGAAGAGCATTAAGCTCCGTCGGGACGAGCTGCCCAAATGGGCGCGTCGGGTCGAGACCGCCACCACTGCAGGGGAACTAATGGAGGCCTTGATCATGCTCGAACACTCCATCGACAGCCGCTGGCGCCTCAACCCTTTCCGTGGCACTTACTTTCTGACCATGTCCTCCTGGGCGCACGCCGTGAAACTCGCCTCACCTTCCTCCCTCGCCCTCCGGATCTACTCCCTTGACCGCCTTTTGGACTACGGTCGTGTGGAGCTGGACACAGACGGCGAGAGTCGGAAGTTGATGAAGGGGAAGCAACAGCCTCCGGGTAGCATAAAAGCAGGGAGTGTAGGAGGAGGTTACTGTGGTGCGGGGGTGGTACCAGACTTCCTCCCCTATGTCCAAGAGGTGAGAGAGAGATGGGTGTCACCTGCCGAAATCGCAGCAGCGACATCGGCGACGGCAGTAGGAGGAGAGGAGGGAGGAGAGGAGGGAATGGGAGAAGGAGGGGGGGGGTCGGCGGAGTCATCCCCCGGAGGAGGAGGGGGTAGCACGCCGGCACCAAGGGGAAGGAAGAGGAGGTCTGAGGGGAGTGCAGGAGGATCGGAGAAGAAAGCATGGGCAAAGAGAAGGAGACGGAGGCCATGATGGAAATGGAGATGGGTTTGAAGAGTGGAAAGGGAAGAAGAGAGGGAGAGAGTTGAGAGGAAGCTGGATGTGTGTTTGTCAGTTACGAGTGCACGGGTGTTAAGGTCAGATTATGATAAGGATGGGAGAGACGGGGAGGGGGAAGGAGCAAAATGGGAGAGACGGGGAGGGGAAAAGAGCAAGATGTGTATGTCGTGCGAACACTTTTCAATAAATTGTTTATTCTTCCCGACGGGGTGAAAAATGAAGGTTACGAGGACGAACAAGAAAATTAAGAAGAAAGAATATGAAAAGGATGACATATGGTCAGAAAGAGCAATAGTAGTAGTAGTAACTAAGTAGCAGCAGCAGTAGCAATAAAAGCAGCAGCAACAGCCTTTAAAGAAAGGGCGCAGAGAGCCGGTCTGGAGATGGGCAGAGAAGCAGCAAGAAAGGAGGGATAAGGTGAAGGAGAGGATGAAAACCATAACATACCAACAAATAGCAAACCGCATCGAGAGAAAGCGTGGAGGCTTCAGGTGGCTCGACGTCTACAAGTCCAGTTTTGAAGTGAATGTTAAATCCTGATATGAATGTAGTGAGGAGAAAAAATATTGATATGGTAACAAGAAGGCTGCCTCTATTTTCTGGTCATTTCTTCACAAACGTTTTTCGCTACTCTCCAGTATCCTCGCCTTCACTTGCCTCAACCATTTCCCTCCCTCCCTCCCTCCCTCCCTCACGCTCCTCGAGGGGTCAGAGTCCTCTCTGCCTCCTCTATCTTCGTCCTCGCCTTGTACTGATGCGGTAGCTCTACCTCCCCCTCCTTGCTCCAGATGCCTTTCCTCTTCATCTTGGCCTGGGCCTCCCACATCTCCATTTCCCGATACTTGCCATCGTATTGCGCCCCCCTCTGACGGTACACGACAGCCAGTCCCTCCTTCAACAGTTCGGAAGATAAGTCTTTTTTCATGAAGGAGGGGAAGGGGAAAGGGATCGAGGAAAATGGGCCATAGGAAACGGAACAGACGGCACGGGCGTACTGGTCACGGGATAAGAGCTTGACTTCCACCCTCTGGTCGAGGACGTTGGTGGTGACGAAACGCTTGGATTCCTCCGCGAAAGGTTGGCCTTTGCCTCTCCCTTTGGCGGTTTCAGGAGCATCGATCCCGGCCAGGCGAACGATGAGGGTCTCCTCCGTGAGTCTGCCTGTGTCGGGGGTGTTGCCTATCAGGGGCACAAGCGGCGTGTGCCGCACCCGAATGGTGTCCCCGTCCGAGACACGCACGACTCGGCCAACAAGGGTACGTTGCTCCCTGAACGCCAGCGCCGGGATTTCTCCCACCGTGTGGTAAAGCTGAAACGTGCCTGGTGGCGCAATCGAAACACCGACGGCTATCGAGGCCACTGCAGTAGTAAGCGCTGCTTTTCCTCCGATACCCGTCAGGAAACGGCCAATGTTGGCCCAGAGGTTCTTGTCAGTGTTCTGATGGAATGCTCTCGGGGGATGGTGACCGCCCCGGCCGCCGGTAAGTCGATGAACTGCTCCACCCACCACGCGCGGGGATAATATGAGGACAATGATACCCAATGCCCACTTAAGCCCGCCGCTTAGGGCCACGGCGCTGTCGGCGGTGTGCGAGTGGTTGCCTGTGCTGAGGGGGGGAGGAGGGCTGGTGCTGGGCGAGGAGGAGGAGGACGACGACGAGGAAGGAAAGGGAGTAGAAGAGGCTGATAATGGAGGAGAATAAGCTGAAGAGGGCGAGAGGGCGTTGAGTGTTATGGAACTGACTTCCTTGCGGCAGCGACTGCTGGGCTTGGCTTGGTTGCTGGTGCCTGGTGATGAGGCAGTTGTACTTGACTCGTCCTTGGGCTTGTTAAAAGAGCCCTTGGGACGGCCACGGGATCTTTTTACGGTCGAAGGCACTGCTTCGGGTGGCATTGCTTGTGTCGAGGGTGAGTGATAGGGCCTGTGTGATGTGATGTCTCTATTGTGAGGGCAAAGAGGAGGGATGATCGGGGATGATGCTGGGGCTGATGATGGACGAACGCGCCGCCGCGGCCGTCTCGATTCTACATGTGCCTTCCTTCTTTCCTTTATCACCCTGCCCACAACAAACATGCCTCCCACGCTACAGATACACGGGATACATTGGTCGCACGCTCCATTTCCATATCTTCCTCCTCCCTCCGTCGCCCCCGGAGGCAGGCGCTGCGGTCACGCGCACCGTCCAAGCCCTCCCTTCGCCGACGCTCGCCTTCTTTGGGGCAATCCGTACGTCGCAGCCATGCCTGCCGTCGAAATTGAAAGCGTCTCGGTGGAGTTTCCCTTCCAGCCCTATCCCGCTCAGGTTACATACATGGAAAAGGTTGTAGAGGCCCTTAACAAGCGGACGAACGCGTTGCTCGAGTCCCCCACCGGTACAGGTAAGACCCTCTCCCTCCTCTGCTCCACCCTGGCCTGGCAACAGTCCTACAGCCTGGACAAGGACAACGCTGTCTTTGCGGCAGCTGGTGGGTGCTGCGGGGGAGGCGGCGGCGGGAGCACAAAAGCGTCCAGCAGTGGTGGTGGAGGTATGGCCCTACGGTACGAGTCCGACTCGACTGCACTTCTCTCGCGCCCTCCCCAGACAATCGGAGGGGTGGGTCTCAAGGCAGGCCTCAGCTTTCTCCCAGGTCCTCAGGGCAAGCCTGTGATTGTCTACGCCTCCCGCACTCACTCCCAGCTAACGCAGGTGGTGCGTGAGTTGAAGGCAACGACGTATCGACCACGAACAGTTATTTTGGGGTCACGGGAACAACTTTGCGTGCACCCGGAAGTAAGCAAACTGAAAGGGGGCCTGCAGAATAGGCGGTGTGGGGTGCTGGTGGGGAACCGGTCGTGTCGATATAAGAACAATTTGGATAGCTTCCAGGTGGAGCAGGCTGGGGGGCTGGGGGGCCCGGGGGTGATGGACATAGAGGAGCTGAGTGAGTTGGGGAGGAGTAAGCTGGTAAGAAAGGAGGGGAGAGGGAGGAAGGGATCTGGGAAGGGATGGTTGTTGTATCTGATTTTCGAAGCGAGGCTGTCCAAAGTATCCAGAGGAACTTGATATTCACAAGCCCTCCCTCCCTTTTTCTTTTCCTCCCTCCCCTTCCAGATCTGCCCCTACTACCTGATGCGTCAGAACACCCTCCAAGCCGATCTGGTCCTCATGCCGTACAACTATCTCCTCGATGCTGGCTCCCGCCAGCCGTACCAGGTTCGTCTTACTATTTCGTCCTTCCCTCCCTTCCATCCATCCATCCATTCATTCATCGCTCCTTTCTTCCTCTCCCTTCACCCCCCTGAAGGTCCGTTGGCCCAATAGCATCGTCATCTTCGACGAGGCTCACAATCTCGAAAGTGTCGCGTCCGAGGCCTGGTCCCTGGAGCTAACCACCACAATGACGGCACGTATCTCTGATGAGCTTGAAAAGGCATGGGAGTTGTTGAAAGCGGAGGGAGAGCAGGAGGGAGGGAAAGAGGGAGGGGGCGGGGGAGGGGGGGTGTATGCGACACCACCTCCATCGATGGAGGATTTGATATGGTTAAAGACGGCTTTCACAGCTTTAGAAGAGGGGCTAGATGCTGTGCAACTCACTGCTGTAGGGGGAGGGGGAGGAGGAGGAGGAGGAGGTAGGGGTGGTGCTTCCTCGCATCCGCCCTTAAAGAGCGCCACGTTGGGTCCACAAAAACTGCAAGAGCTGCTGAGGGAGGCCGGGTTGTCGGGGCTGCTGCCTCAGGACTATGCAGCAGTTGTGTCGCGGCTGGAGAGAACGATTAACTTCCTGATGGATGCCGCGATGAACGGAGGGGGGAGAGGCGGGGCGGGGGGGGGGGGGGGGGGGGGGGGGGGGGTGGGTACGGGGGTATAAGGGGGGGGTTTGGGCGCGTGTTTTGAAGGGGTTAAGAGGATTTACTTTTG
>Ga0160420_100437_pt1 | contig 18410 bp, 21 predicted proteins | sample CelAP2metagpilot_FD_108197 | JGI IMG/M metagenome (GOLD analysis project Ga0160420, IMG submission 108197) | Phycosphere-associated microbial communities from algal ponds in Kailua-Kona, Hawaii, USA - Cellana AP2-5-5 metagenome pilot | ecosystem: Engineered > Artificial ecosystem > Aquaculture >... | reverse complement strand
TCTCTCTCTCTCTCTCTCTCTCTCTCTCTCTCTCTCTCTCTCTCTCTCTCTCTCTCTGTGTGTGTGTGTGTGTGTGTGTGTGTGTGTGTGCATGTGTGTGTGTGTATGTGTGTGCGTGCGTGTGAAAAATTGAGGTGAAAGTGAGGATGAAGTAAGTCAGTGAAGTAGACGACCGATGCGAGAGAATGCAGAAACGTCAAAAACCAAAAAGAAGCAGATTAAAAGGAAGTAAGAAACATTGAAAATGCTAGCCTGAAAAGAAGAAAAGCCCGGAAGAAAGAAGGAATAACTGCTACGGAACCATAGTATAATCACGACCTTGCACTGGCAAAAAGGACTCAAGCAATGAATCACACGCACAATCCCACAGCGCATTTCACGTTTGTTTCGTTTAATTTTCTTCAGCCCACCAGGCTGAAATCTTCGAATGAAATGCATGCAATTTAGCTAGCTTACTTCCACGTCTTTCTCCGTGGCAGGAATGTCCGCGCCGTTCTCCCCACTCTCCCACGATCTTCCCATGCCTACTTCATACTCATTCTCTATCTCCCCGTCATCCTCCTCGTCCTCGTCCTCGTCCTCGTCCTCGTCCTCCGAATCAACAGTGTTAGCCTGCGACCATGCAAACTCGTCGTCCAACATCGCATTGACCTTTTGTAACTGTGCCTTCCTGCCCTCCCTCCCCTTACCACCCACACAACCTCCCAACAGCATCACCCTACACGTGCCCTTCCCCTTTCCCCCCTTCTCTTCGCTTACAGCATGCTGGACTGACTTTGACTTCTCACCACTTGCACATTCTGGCCGTTGTTGTGCTTGTTGCTGTTCTTGTTGACTAAAATCAAAACAATCTTTCTCCTGATAGGGATATGAGACCTCTCCCGCACTAGAAGCAGCGACAGGCGAATTGGAGGAGGAGGTTGAAGATGAGGAGGGCGCGTATGAACCCATCTGCTGTTTCCGTCTATAATAACTAAACACAACCGCACAGAAAAGCAATAACAAGAAGCCTCCCAGCGAAAACAACCCACTCCCCATCCCCGACACCTCCAGCAGACCTTCCTCCGTCCGTCCCTCCCTCCCTCTCTTTTCTTCCACCTTCCCCACTCCCTCCTCGCTGACATGTTCATCCAGGACTACCCCACTGGGAAGCATGCGATAAGAGTGCACGTGTCCGTGTACGTCAAAGACCAACGCTTTCCTCAACACTGCCGTCGAAGCCTCATGCAGATGGTCGCTTAAGTGACCATACGAGGCAGCCGCCCTCGCCTTGATCCTATTGCTCATCGCCTGCCCCTCAGGTGCATCCAAATCAACCCCAATACTAACCCCGTGCGTCGCCCCCAACGAAGAAGCGAAAAGCCGACGTCCAAGCAAGAGCTCCTGTCGCTGCTGTCGCTGGAACTGCTGCGCCTGCTGGTGTTTCTGCTGCTGCTGGTGCTTCTGCAGTAACTGCCGCTGCAACCTCTGCCTCATCCTTCCCACTGACCCATCCCGGGGCGCCCCCGTTCCCGCATCAACCCCTTCCTTCCTCCCTTCCTCCCACCTTCCCTCCTTTTCCTCCTCCACTCCCTCGGTAAGCTTAAAGCCATTCACATGCCTGACATGAACGAGAGATGGCTCAAGCTCCAACCACCGCCCCAGTGCTCTTCTCAGATCTACAGCTACCGCAGGTTCCGAAAAGTCATCTAGATTCACCCCTCGTAAGATAAGCCGCAAGGACACTTTATATTTCAAGGCATTGCGTGCATGCATTGCTTCGTCAGCCGTGACACCACAGGAGGAAAAGGGACATCGGGCTTGCAGACAGAGGGATTGAGCTTCGAGGTAGGCGGAGGGAGGGCAGGAGGAGGGAGGGAAAGAAGGGGAGAGGAGGAAGGCAAATTGTTCGCAAAGTATGTGTTCGGATGTGGGAGGTGGGGTTGGGGGAGTAGAAACAGAAGTAGTGGTGTCGTCTGTAATTACTGCTGCTTCTTTCTGGAGGAGCAGATATTGCTGCTGCTCTTCCTTGTGAGAATAAGCGACGCGAGTAGCAGCAGTGACTAGGCTCTCCTTGAAACAAACATGCAGCATCTGGTCCAAGGGCACCTGCGGCAAAGACGAGGAGACGCCACTACCACCAGCAGCAGCAACAGTACTAAAGTTCGACACCTTCCATCCTTCACTCGTTCCCCCCACCATTAAAGGCAGCAGCAATGAAAATGCCTCCTCCTCCCTCAGTGCCCGTCCATCCCCCGTCGCCACAAGCGCATACAATTGCTCATCCGCCTCGGAAAGCTCTCCAGCCGTCACCACCAGCGTGTAAACCCCCCCCGGCACAGGCTCAAGGATTACGATTTTTTCGATGTTATTTTTTTCGTCCGGCCCGGGCAAGCCATTGGGGTAGTAATGTGTGCCATCAGGGGAGAGGAGGTGGAGGTCCAGGTCGTGGAGGAGCTGCTTTTGTGCGGTGTAGGCGTTGGGCGGATCGATCCAGGAGAGAGTTACTTGCAGAGGGAGAGGAAGGATGGAGGAAGGGGAGGATGCGGATGAGGAAGAGTATGAGGAAGACGTGGAGGAGGAGGAGGAGGAGGTGGAGAGGGAGGAGGATATCTGGAAATAGTACTTGCGCGACTGTCCGGAAGCTAAAGGCTGCTTATCTGCTAAAAACAAGGAAAATTGCCCATAGAAATCCAGAACAGCATCAACCTTTATCCTTCCATGTCCCTGGACGAGGTCCGGTGGATTGTAAAGAGGGATCAGCTCTTCCTCTAGCCGGAGCGCTTTGACAGGCACCGCAGAATTGACAAACAATGCTTTCAGAAGCGGCGCTGAGGGTTCTAGTACATCTTCACATTGGTAAGGCGGTCCACATTCACCCCTTCGCCGGAGGGCCGTCGCATAGTGGCCTTCTCTGAAATATTGACGGAGCAAGGCCGCAGCTCCTGCGACCAGGGGAGCGGCCATGGAGGTGCCTGCCATAGCGACGTAGCTGCAAGTACCCCCATTATCGTAGCCTGCAGAGCGCGCCGAGAGGATATATGAGCCGGGGGAAACGATGTCGGGTTTGAGCCTCCCGTCGTGGGTGGGGCCGCGAGAGGAAAATTTCGCGACAAAGTCCATGTCCTGGGATTGGCGCTCGGGGCCGCTTTCAGTCGCCCCCACGGTCAGGGCATTTTTGGTGGTTCCAGGCGAGCCAATGGAGTGGTAGCCGGTTTCGCCATAGTTGCCGGCGGCGTAAATGATGAGAAAGTCTTGGTGTTCGTAGGCGAATTGGTCGATTTTCATGTCGTCGAACAAGTACCCTCCGACATTTATCCCCCAGGAGTTGGAATGAATCCGCGCCCCTGCCTCATAGGCGGGAGGGAAGAGCATCCGGTGGAAATCAGAGGGTGTGGAGAGGTTGCCATGCGCGTCGGCGATGTCAAAAAATGCGATTTTGGCATCACGAGCCATCCCCCTGTTTTGCCGGAGGGTTATTTCCGGGTTGCCATAACAGGCCTCGGAGACACAGTCCCCTTCGTCGCATCCGTGCAGGGGACAGGCGAACCAGGCATCGCAATTCCCGTCCCCTTTCCAGTCCTCGCACTCCACGTAGTTGTATTCGCTCAACTGACAATCCGTCCTTGCCAAACACGCGCCTGTGCACGCGAGAACCTCCTCCTCCTTACAGCCATACTTTCCTTTCTTACCCCCTTGCTCAGCGATCCCCGCCAAAAGCCCTCCCCCCTTCCTCTCCCTCTTCCCATCCTCTTGCTCCTCCACGATCCCGGCGATAGATTCTTTTCTTCGCTCGCTCCCCCCCTTGTCCACTTCCTTCACACCCCCCACTACCTCCCATTTCTTCTCTACACTCTCTGGTCCCTCCTCCATAATCCCGGCAATCGACCCACTCACATGCGTCCCATGCCCCTCCACAAAATCACCCCCGTCCACAAAACTCACATACTGCACCACCTTCCTCTGCCTCATATCCGTGAGCGGTGCCTCCCAACCACTTCTCTCTATCCTCCCCCGTGCCGAGTCAAAAAAAAAGCAACTCTCGTCGTCGAGCCCTGTGTCCGCCACACCAATCAGCTCCCCCTCGCCCGTCAGGCCTAGATCCCATAGTGGCCGTGCATGCGTCGCAGCATCCCCGCTTTGAATGATCCACGACGCCTGGTCATTCTGCAAACTATAACTTACCCGCGCTTGGATCGACAAAATGTCTGGATGAGAGGCAATGAACGCGACAAGGCCCACCAAGCAGGCCTGCCGGTCCTCCCACCCTTCCTGGTCCTCGTTTTCTGCGAGGGGCATGCCATCGAGCAGACCAGCTAAAACTAAATGAGTGCTAGTTTCGTCCTTGAAAACGACATTTTCAAAATTGCAGGGCTGGTTTTCCTCTTGTAAACGCTGGAGACGGGAGAGGGTGGCGTCCCATGCATGCAAACGATCGGCGTACTGGGTCGAAGCGTATGACTGCTGAGGGCGCTGCTGCCCCTGCTGCAGAGGAGAAGATGAAGCAAAGTCAGAAGTAGATGAGAGTGATTCCTTATCCTGGCTCTCTTGTTGGTGTTGTTGTTGTTGCTGCTGCTGTTCCTGCTTCTGCATCTTCCCTCCTTCATCCACATTTTGCTGATGGTGCAATGCAGCAGCTGCACCAAAAAAGTGTTCGTGGAAACCGACAGCCGGCAGACGCTTCAGTTTTGGGAGGACCTTGCGCCATCGTGACATGAGGAAGCGGAGATGCCTGCCCATCTTGGCCGTTGGCGCAAAGGTGAGGATCAGCTCGGGCCCTGATTGAGTGAGGCTTTTGGGGCCCGTGGAAGAGGAGGAAGAGCGTTGTTGCTGCTGGTGCTCTTGCTGCTGCTGCTCGGGATGTCTTCGTTGTGCTTGCTTTCGTGCGCCAGTGGAGGGCTTGACGGGTTGCGGATGGATGGGAGTATAGGACGCTAGGAATCCAGGGCTGATTTTGAGGTTGGCAGGCAGGGGCTCTACGTAAGAGATGAAGGAGGCTGGTTGCTGAAGAAGGGTGAGCGAGTAATCTGTTTTTGGGAGATGAATTTGGAGGGTACGAAGATAAGAAGGGCATAACAAATTACTGGCATTGTGTTACTTCCATTTTGGCGAAGAAAGCTACTGAGATAAGGCGAGCACGCACCTTCTTCTCTCCCTTTCAATTTAAGGCACTTACCGTAGGGGGCATGCACCACAAAGCACATGGCGTCGTTCGACCTATCACTGTGCACCGTGTAAAATCGTCCCTCCGGCAGCTCCTCCCTCAAAACCTTCACCAATGCCCGCCCTTTGGTGTAAGGGCTGCAGGCCAAGTAAGCAGCAGACCCGGTCGGATTATTCTCAAGTATCGACCATTGAAAGTCAAGGGCATCATGAAAGAGTGCGTCATCCTGACCAAACTCTACTTCGCCCGCCGTTTGCAAAACACGACTAAAAAGGTCCAAGGAGATACGGGCAGAGTTCTCTTGCTGGCTGCGATGATCTTGATAGTGAATATAGTTCTTCTTGTTGCTGGCAAGAGGCTGCGATGAGGGTAATAAGGGGGACTGTGACGCGTCTTTCTTTGCTTCCAGTTCTGCTGCTTGTCCTTGCCGCATGCGTCGACTCAGACTCAGCAAGCTGGCAAAGCGATGTGCCGGCTCTATCTTTATAAAGGCTTTCGCAGTTGCCTCACCCAGATCCGGCTTGGTGCCACCGTATAGTCGCCAGGCCGGGGGTAGAAAGCCGTCGCATGGTTGCACGAGGAGAAGGGCAAGGAGGAGAGAGGTTGGCCGGGGCATATGTGCGTGAAGGAGCGGAAGAAAAAACAGCCGGCCGATCAGAATAATATGGTGGTCATGGACTGTGGAGGGTTTGGGGTAAGAAAGGGGATGAGACAGTGTACGGGACGTGGGCGCATGCTCCTTGCTTTTTGAAACGGGCTTCGCGTAACGGAACGCTGCTTGCTTCTCCGCCGGGCGGCACCTGCATCATATTCACACGAGCACTTATTACCAACCATTCATACGTCCTCGGCTAGCCATAGAGAGCCGCCACTATACTTCCTGCACACCATAGGAGTGATCTCTCCATCTCTATTGCGAAGAAACGTCGTCTTCTCCCAAGCAACATGACCTCCTGTCCCCTCCGTCCGACCGAACGACTCTACCTGGACGACACGCACCTGTATACGACGACGTCCACCGTGTTGGCCGTGGAGCCTGTGACCGTCCCGGGTGATAAAGACTCGATGCGTTTCACTGTGGTGACCGAGGCCACAGTTTTCCATCCGCAAGGCGGAGGACAGCCATCTGACGTGGGATGCATCGTTTGCGATGGTGATGCTGGCGTCACCTTTGTCGTTGACAGCGTGCGAAGTGGCGAGGGCGGGGTCATTTATCATTTTGGCACCTTGGCTTCCACCACAGACCAGCACGAGGACGGGAATAGTAACAACAGCAGCAGCAGCTGCAGCAATTGTAGCATTTGCCTTCCTTTTCATGTCGGCCAGGCAGTAACACTCGAGATTGACGCGGATACCCGACGGCTCCACTCCCGCTTGCACTCGGCGGGCCATGCCTTGGACGTGGCGGTCCTTCAACTAGGCATGCAACTTCGACCATCGAAAGGGTATCACTTTCAAGACGCGCCGTATGTCGAATACTTTGGACGGCTTCTTCCAGAGGCTGGCACCGCCGTTGAAGTTGCTACGGCACTCACAGAGAAAATGAAGACATTAGTTGAAGCTGACATTCCTTTTGAAGTAAAGGTTACTTCAAAGGTGGATGCAGCTAAGCTGTTGCCGGGGGGGGAGGACGACGTGGCCCATTTTGCGGAGGAGGCGCTGGTGAGGTTGGTCTCAGTGGGGGGAAATTTGTGCCTGTGTGGAGGGACCCATGTGAAGAGCACAGGCGAGTTGGGCATGGTAGAAGTGACCAAGATTAAAAAAAAAAAGGATGTGACGAGGATCAGTTATCGGTTGAAGGTTGGCGCGGAGGAGGAAGTGAAGAAGTGCAGTGAGGTCTAAGGGTATACGGGGAAGAGGAAGTGGATGCATATAAATAGTACTTTGTGAGATGTAGCTGAAGGATAAGACGGAGCAACACGACAAACTAAACATCTTGTATAATCAAAAAAGAGACGAGAAATAGTGGGGAGGTGTTGTGAGTTTGAAAAGTCTTTGTTTCTCTTCTTCTGTTTGTTGTTTTGAAGCCATGTTTCAATAAGTACCAGGGCGCAGGTGGGACAACGCATCGAAAAGGACACCATCTCCTCCATGATTTCCTCATCCACCTTTCCTGCAGCGGTGGCGGGGTTCGAGAGGGGGGTTAAAGGCTCCAAAACGTTGCCCATCCAACCCCAATAATTTAATACTGATTCTTGATTCACTTATATATCAATCAAGTGAGTGGATATATAAACGGGCTCTCTCTGCCCTGTCATCTACGAAATGTCTTAGTGTCTGTGCGAACATTGCATCTTATAACCTCTTCACTCCATTCTTGCAAGGTACATCTTGTCTCTTTCACTTTCGTCGTCTTGAAATTTCTTAATCCGCACAGCTTCACAATCATCTCTACCTCCTCTTCTCATATTCTATTCACATTCTGTAACAAAATAGGTTCTAGCTTTAATCCTCGCTTGGAGTTTGGTCTGTCTTTTGTCTCCCCTTCTCTTTACCGTTCGACCGCAGCTCCCTACACAAATACAGACACGCACTTCGATTTATCTTCTTTCACGTGAATCACAATATATAATTATAAGTAAGTTCTTCATTCACGGACTTACAGATGCGCGTGCATTAGTTGATTCGGTTATAGTCACCACGTCGACTTCTTGTCCATCTCACCATCCTTTTTATATCTCGCTCTGATTCCATTGTTTGTTCTATCTCTTTTCCCCCTTTCTCTCCCCCTTCCATCGTATTCTTTCGCTTCTGTATGTTGTTTGATATTTCTTCTCTCTGGCTTCACACAAAACTGTGGTTTCTTTTTGAGCTTCCCTTTTCGCGTTTTCCGACCGGGGAGGAAGTGAGGGCGATTTTTCTCGTGTCTTCCACGTCTCTGAAGTTTTTCTACTCACATCCTCTTGCTTTGCTTCTTCTTATTTTCGCATATCCTGAATTGTATTCTTGTTACCTCAAAATTCTCTCCTCTCTCTCTCTCTCTCTCTCTCTCTCTCTCTCTCTCTCCCTCTCTTTCTCGTCTTGTTTTGGATTTCGCTTCGAGGCGGTATGTTCACAGGGAAAGATAGATGTACGTACACGAAAACTAATGAGTACTGACACTCACTGAAGCGCTTGCTGGTTGGTTGAGGCTGTAGGATGGAGGAGAGAGAAAGCAGTCCCAAGAACTCCAGCTTTCTCTTTCTGCCCCTCTCCATATCTACTTTCTTCCTCCTCTTTTACCTTTATAGTCACGCAGCCGTTATCCCGATAAAGGCCCCCAAACCCACCCCCACATTTTGCACAGGCATTGCCGTCGCCGCCTCATGCTGATACCTCGCAGCCGCACTAGTCGCCCCCCCTGTTGATCCCTCTACCCCCCCTCCTGCGGAGTAGAGGGCAGTCTCTGTGTCTGGACCACCAAAAATATCGTCAATAGAATTGTCCAGTTCAGCCAGAGCCTGCAAATCCCCAGCGCTACCCCAGCCACGCCATAATTCCGAGCTCATGGAGGAACAGCGTTTCGCCAAGGGCCTTGGGGGAGGGGGAGGTTGGAAGGAAAGGGACGATGCAGGAGGCAAGTCAGGTGTGTCGAGCGGGCCTGAAGGAGCAGTGTCAAGGAGGACGGCGGGGGAGGTGACAGTGGTGGGGGCGCGAGGAAAAGATGGAAGAGGGGGGAGTTTGGAGGAGGGAGGGGCTTTGTCGAGCTGTTGCTGGTGTTGCCGCTGGCCGAGGTTGGTGTCGGCGGGAGTGAGGGTGTGGCTGCCATTCAGCCATTGAGAAAAGGAGGAAACGGAGAATGAGGGTGGAAGGGTGGGCATGCTGCTGCTGCTGCTGCTGGTGTTGTTGTTGGTGTTGTTGTTGTTGTTGTTGTTGTTGTTGTTGTTGTTGTTGTTGTTGTTGTTGTTGTTGTTCATGTTGATGCTGTGATTGTTGATGTTGATGTTGTTGTTGTTACTGCTATTGCCGGTGGCGATAGTGGTGTTGGAGAAGGCGAGGGGGGGATGACGGAGGGCGGTGCTGCCAATGGGGAGCTTCCTGATAGTGGTAGCGGTGGGGTGGGAAGTATCATCGACGCCGGCCGTGCCAGGCAGGGGAGGCATACAGAAGCGGATGGAAGGCTTCATGCGTTGTGCGGTTGGGCAAGTTGAAGGGACGGAGGAAATGCTGTCTTCCAAAGAGAGGCAGGTGTGGGTCATATGGGAGAGGCTGGAGGAGCAGTTGGAGGAAAGGGAATCAAGGGAGGTGGAGGAGGACGGTAAGGAGGAAGGGTGCTGCTGTAGTTGCCAGCCGTTGGAGTAGCCGCCACTGACGAGGTGAGGGGGGACGGAGACCGACAAATGGTCAGGGCGGTGGCGGTGCTGATAGTGGTGATTAAGGCTGCTAGCCCCACTGTCACTACTGTGCACACTGCTGCTACGGCTGCTGTTCCTGCTAACATGGCTACCGTCATCAGATACCAGCGATAGACTGCTCTCCCGCAAAGAAGCAAGAGACAGGGAAGGCGGGGGATCCATAAAAAGATACTCATCCTCCATCACCTTATCCATCACATCCTGCTCCCCCCCCACCCCCCCCCCCTCTTCCTTCCCGTCCTCGTCATGCTCTTCTCCATTTCTGTCGCTTTCATAGTAATCCAACGCCCCATCTTCCATATAAAACTGTTCGCTCTTCCCGGCCTCCACCTCAGCACCCACCTTCAAGAACAGTTCACCGTCATCGTCCTCCTCAACGTAGGAGCTAGTGGAGGGGGAAGGGAAAGAGGAATCAGAACAGGACGAGGCGTGTGTGACGTTCGAGGCACTCGACTCCGAGCGGACGCGACGACGACGGCGAGGTTTGGTAGCCCTAGCGCGGTCACTCTTCCTACTATAGCTGGTGCTGACGCTGCTGGTGGTACTGCTGCTGCCGCTGCTATTTCCCCCCAGAGTGGTCATGGTGGTGTCGCTATCGAGGGAGGAGGAAAAGGCGGCGAAAGAGTACCCAGCAGCAGCAGCATCACTAGTAGGAGTGATATGGACGGGCGCAGAATTTTGTACGTCCTTGTAGTAGAGTGGGAGAAATTTGGCGGTGGCCGTCGCGCCTTGCCCTGGCATGCGCCGAATGTGACTGACCAGATCCGGCCGATCTCGACGGAACTGAGGGTGGAAATAGGCGCCTGTGTCGACCCCTTTGGTGATGCGTCGGAAGCCATAGAGGTTGAGTTGTCGTTGGAAGGAGGTTATTTTGTTGTCTGGTATATATGTGTGCATGTTTGTGTGCATGAGTGTGTGTAGGTCGCTCATGAGCAAAAATGGACGGAAAAAGGAGAAAGTGCGAACACGAAGATATCAGGCCAGATAGGCCATGTAAGGAGGATTAAACCACATACAAAGCCCAGACCTGCTGCATCACCATCCTCGACACATTCACTTTCTCCTCAACACCCTTCCTCCTCCTCCTCCTCCTCCTCGGCCCCCATCCCTCCCGCTCCTTCACTCACGTCGAAAGTACTGGGGCAAGAGTTTGTGAGCTAGAGCGTCCTCATCGCAGATATAGAAGGAGAGACCATGCTGCGACCACACAATAACGTTCTCTCCGTACTCGAGCATCTCGGCCAGCTTGCGAGGGAAAGTAAGGCCGTTGGCGGCGTCCAACGTGCTACTCAAGCCTGAAGTGCTGGCGTTGATCATCCTGCCTGTACCGGTCGCATCATTGGGTGCTTTGCATGTGGGATGACCTCTCCTGTTGCTGTTGCTGCTGCTGCTGCTGTTCGAGGAGGCACGGGCCCTGCGGAAGGCGCGGGTCATGGCGGTGACTTGCGGTGATGATTTAAAAATGTGATCTCCGTTGGATAGGACCACGGGCCGAGTGATACGTTTGTTGCACCTGCGCGACTGTCGTCCCTCGGTTCTATTGGGCTAGTAGATAAACGAGTGCTTTTGGGGCGGGAGAAGGGTGGAGTTAGAGGACGTGAGTTAGGTAATGGTAGCATGGTCAAGGCTCAACAGAGCGCGTGCAATTGCTGATCCTCCTAAGGACTCCCATTTTGTTGAAAACATATATGAGAGGCACTCCAGGGGTGAGGAGGGTTGACTTTGTCTGCTACTCGAGCTTGAGGTGTTGTCCAGCGAGCTTCTAGACCCGGCACCACAATTATGTCCAAGTCGGTGATGTGTGTGATGATGATGTTGGTCGTCATTTGCCACGCAGTCGTTGCCAGGGCACTTGTCTGACTAGGTAGTCGGAGGAGGAAGCGACTGCAATGCTGCGCTGCGATCAGGAACCAGTGTGTGCCATTTTGGTGTTCTTGTTGGGGGTTTCCACGATCTTGCCTAGGCGTCGTGTTGTAATGCCAATAAATGATGCTCAACATGCCCTTCGTCCCCAGTCCTTACACGCGAAAGGGCGGCTGGAGCGAGAGGCCCCTTTTGGTGCCCTCGAGGCGTGAAAACTCAACACAAGAGACTTCCAAACACCTCGCGGGTTCGATCAGGGCTAGACCTACAACGGGTCGTGCCCCTGGGACATCTGTTCTTGCGTTCGAGAGAAACAAGTGAGAGCTTCCTTGAAGCGATTCCTGTGCCACCCTCGTAAGTGCCTTGTTTGTGCCTCCGCCGCGACCACAAATAAGCGCAAATAGCAACGACACGTGGCAAGAAAGGAAAAAGGAGAAGCAATCCGAGAAGGAGGCACGGTTTTGCATTTTTGCTTGCCATATGCTTTTTGAAGGCCTTTTCTCTCGATCAAAGTCCGAGGAAGCAAACATTTCAACCACTCCGAGCCTCGGCCGCCGAGACCCGGCAAACGGATAGGCTCCTACGGTCGTAACTGAAGTATTGAGCCGCGGCAAGGCATTTGCCAAGATCTACAGACAATTTCACCGACAATACGTAGCGCATTGGCACGCCTGCAAGTGAAAACCGCCATCTTGCGTCTGTAATCGTGTACTTCCAAAATGCCCTTGAAGTGAGCAGCTGTCGCGAACTTCACGTTCTCTACAAAAGGCAAACACTTGGTTGTGACCTCACAAATCTATGCACTAGAGAGGTGAATCTGAGAAGGCGTTAGAATCAAGTGCTCCACGATTCTTGCGCCTTCACAACAACTGTCCTTTTGTTTTATCACCAAGAGGACGGCACGGGAGTAGAGGTAGGATTGATTATGTCGAGGTCTCGAAGTCTCGAAGTCTAAGTCTAAGTCTGAATACACCACCTCTCCAAGCAGTCTTGTCGACATCCAATCTTGCCTCTCTTACAGGTGACATTTCTACGACGGCCCGAGACGAAGAAACCTTCCATCGCGCCGTTCGCCTTCGTACGCTTTGATTTCTCCCTTCTTCAATATCTACCTGGGTCTTCAGAGGCCTTGAGCTTCTTTGTGCACGTAAAACATGCATGCGATAAGGTCCAACTGCATTTTAAAGGATATAGTGAGCCAACAAGGAAATGTGGCAACGTCTAATTTTTTGGACATCGAGACATCTTTTCGCCCAGGCCAGCAGGCTTTTAATTCTCACAAACCTGCCTCACGGACCTTAAAAGCTATGCTTTACGAAAAACTACGAGGACGATGAGATACTGCAACCATCAATCAGAGCAACAGAATCTTGTGACCAACACAACTTAGTGAGCGGATTTAGTTTGCCCTCCTTCGTGCCCTATCTCCTTTGCGACGAAGGAATGTGTTATGTCTTTCTCATCTGCTTGCACTGGATCGGCCCTTTCGAGCACCCTCCTTTCCTAGTCTCCTCCTGAACCCTCTGCCCCAAACCCATCCTCACGACTCGGCTTCACTAGCTTTGTCTTCTTTGTTCCTGAGTGCGTGCGCTCCCGTGTTCAAATTCAAAGCCGGACGCATGTTCTTGTCCAACGAAAAATCATTCCTAGAACATATTTGATTAAACTGAGTGGTTCATTCTTTTTGCCTCCATCAGCGCCCTGGCTGTTTTAAACCACCATGACCCTGACCCACCAGCAGGCATTTAAGAAGGCGGTGGTCGATGTAGGGCAAAAGCCGGAAACGCATTCCCCCCGCGAAGCCCGTCCCTACCCTGTGTCCCTCCGGCATTTCCTTCTCCCATATCCCACTGGTTTCTGTCCTCTCTATCCTCCCAAATCCCTTTATCACCGCCTAAAATAAACCACCACTGCAAATCACTACTGCTGCCGCTGCTATTGCTGCTGCTGCTTCGTTTACTTCTTCTTGCCCTTGACATCGACTGCCTTCTTGTCGACACTCTTGACCACACCCACAGCCACAGTCTGTCGCATATCACGCACGGCGAAACGGCCCAGAGGGGGGTACTCAGTGAAGGACTCCACCACCAAGGGCTTGGAGGGCTCGAGGGTCACGTAGCAACCATCCCCCGACTGGACAAACTTGGGGTTGGCCTCCGTGACGGCGCCGGTACGTCGGTCAATCTTTTCCGTGATCTCGGCGAACTTGCAGGCAACGTGCGCGGTGTGGCAGTCAAGCACTGGGCAGTAGCCGTTTTGGATCTGACCGGGGTGGTTCATGACGATGACCTGCGCCACGAAGTTGGCAGCACCGGCGGGGGGGTCCTTCTTGGAGTCACCCGCGACGTAGCCACGACGGATCTCCTTGACCGACACGTTCTTAACGTTGAACCCGACGTTGTCACCAGGGACGGCCTCAGCCATAGACTCGTGGTGCATCTCTACGGACTTAACTTCAGTCGTCACCATGGCGGGTGCGATGGTCACGACCATGCCAGGCTTCAGGACACCGGTCTCCACACGGCCGACGGGGACCGTTCCAATGCCGCCGATCTTATACACGTCCTGGAGGGGCAGGCGGAGGGGCTTGTCCGTGGGGCGCTTGGGGGGGTTGATGTTGTCAAGGGCCTCCAGGAGAGTGGGGCCCTTGTACCAGGCCATGTTGGTAGACTTCTCGATCATGTTGTCGCCATTCCAGCCGGAGATGGGAATAAAGGGGACCTTGGCGGGCTTGTATCCGACCTTTTTGAGATAGTTGGACACCTCCTCCTTGATCTCATTGAAGCGGGCCTCGCCGTAGTTGACAGACGAGTCGTCCATTTTGTTGACGCACACAATCATCTGCTTCACACCCAAGGTAAACGCCAACAGGGCGTGCTCGCGGGTCTGCCCATCCTTGCCAATGCCCGCCTCGAACTCTCCCGTCCCGGAGGCGACGATGAGGATGGCAACATCAGCCTGGGAGGTACCGGTAATCATGTTCTTGATGAAATCACGGTGGCCGGGGGCGTCGATAATGGTGAAGTAGTACTTGGGAGACTCGAACTTCCAGAGGGCGATATCAATGGTGATACCACGCTCACGCTCAGCCTTGAGCTTGTCCAGCACCCACGCGTACTTGAAAGAAGACTTGCCCATCTCGGCCGCCTCTTTCTCGAACTTCTCGATCACACGCTTGTCGATGCCGCCGCACTTATAGATGAGGTGGCCCGTGGTGGTAGACTTGCCGGCATCGACGTGGCCAATCACGACCAGGTTCACGTGGGTCTTCTCCTTTCCCATTGTTACGAAGTGAGGGTTGAGGGGTGGGGGTGCTGTGCTCGTGGTGGATGGGTGAGGAGAGGGAGAATGAGCCAGAGGTGTTTATCAAAGTCCTATGAACAAAATGCCGGCGCGGGCCGTGCGTGAGGCGCGTACATGCCCATCGATCCCACGACCCTGGCCGGTGGCTGGCAGGGCGAGGTGGTGCAGCGCCGGCAGTGCAGCAAAGAAGCCACGCCGCCGTCCGGCCCAACAACGAGAAGCCTTGCGTCTCATGCTGAACGAGGCATGTCCCACCTGCGCGCCGAAACAGGTGAGTGTAATTCCCATGAGGGATACGTATTGTTGTGACGGGCTGCGCGGCAAAGGCACGCGCAAACCGCAGCCATCCCCTGCTTATCTTGTTTTCTTCTTTCGCTGTGCTCAAGGCTTCTGCCGACCACGCATTCCACTACCACATGCGGGGTTCGGGCCACTCAGCGCGCGACTAACTTGGCCCAACACCTGCATACATGTGCAAGAGGAGAGATGGCGGGTGGGTGAATGAGCGGTGCGCAGAAGCGCATCGTAAATCGACTAAGAGAGAAGTGATGCACGCCCTTCTTCCGTGTCGCCGCATCCGCAGCCACACACCTCCACGGAACAGGGTCTGCCTCCCGAGACACCGGTCAACCCATGCGCCCAAAGATGTCAGAAGACAGCTGAGAATCCAGCCATCAATCACGAGGTGATCAAAAGCATGCAGCAAAAGCGACCACTACTTAAAGATGAGGAGTCACACGCCGCCTCCACCCACGAAAGCCAAGAATATCGGGAGCCACCCGTGCCGGCGACGGTCTAAACCGCTCTTGCTCACGACCGTAATAAAATGACGAGGTTGACCGTAATTCTGGCCCATTGGGCTTTGTTTTGCAAGTGCTGCCTGCCGCTCCCCCGCCGCGGAAGTCATTTTGTATACTTTACGCTATGTCTTTATTTCCTTTGACGACTACTAGCTACCATGTAGCTATACTAGCTAAACGAACGCTTGTTCGACCGAGCAAGGCGTATTTTCTTTCCACCATACTCCGTCCAGTCCAAGCGACGCACTGTTTCGCCCAAGTCCCCCGCGTCCGTTAGCACCACAAACGCCGTGGACGCACCCACTTTAAGGTGCACTTCCCTCGGCCCTTGTCCTACACCTCCCACCAATGCCCACAAATCGGCCTTTACTTTCTCCACCTCTTCTCCCGTGGACTCGGGGAGGTTACTAACAGCCACCACAGCCATTCCTCCTGCAGCACCTCCACCCTGGCCCAGCAGCCCTCCCAGCCTCGAAAGCGTGGCACCCATGCCCACTTCATTGATATCGCTTCCGCCGCCACCTCCAGAGCTGTTTCCTTCATCCCTGTCCCCTCGATTGGCGCCGCTGGTGACGGTGGGAGTGGTGGTGGCTGGCGGCCCGTAAGACGCTGGCGTCGGCTGCTGCAGGGGTAGTGGCAACTGTTGCTGAAGCCGCGCCGCCCCTCCTTCCCTTCCCACACCACTACTACCACTACCCACTCCAATCATCGCTGCAGCCGCTGCTGCTGCTGCTCGAGCCACCTCAGGAGCGAGCAAATCTGTTCTTCTTCCTCCCCCTCCTCCTCCTCCTGCCCCTCCTCCTCCTCCTCCTGCCCCTCCTCCTAATCCTCCTGCTCCTGCCGCATCTGGAGGTGTGGGTGGGTCAGGGCTCCACCAAACCTCATGTACGACTATTTCCTCTTGGAAACCGACTGATTCCTCTTTTGTTGGTAAATGCAAAGCGAGCTGAGTGAGACGAGAGAGCATCTTCCCTCGCCCATCTGTGTTGAGGAAAATTTCACAAGCGGTCTGATCGTCGACCGACAGGGAGATGAGGTCCTTGTCTAGTGAGATGAGTAACGTGACAGGTACGCCGAGGAAAACGGGGGGAAGGCCCTTCAAGGGGACGGTGGGTGGAGGATCATCTGTCCAGCTTCCCGAATGGCGGGAGTTGTAGACGATGGAGCCATTCTTGTAGATTCGCCGAGGGTTAATATGAGCTAAAATTTCTTTGGGTGCGGGCTCGTGGGCGTCGTCGGGGGGCAGGGGCCCGGGACAGAGGTTGACTGCGAAGCGTTTTGCGTCTGCGGCAATCGTGATGCGCAGCGCAAGAATATGCTTACCCTTTTGAAGGCTGTTCAAAAAAGAAAATATGGAGAGGGAGAAAGAAGGCGGTCAAAAGAATGCAGGGTCAGCTTCCTGATCGTCTTCGGGGGAGGGGAGGACTGAGGTAGAGGACGAGGACTGGGCGTTGAGTTTTCCGCCCTTGTGGAGACCTGGGAAGGGGACGAAGGGTGGGAGATATGCCATGCACCAAGCACACACAGACAAGTACACTCAAACACATGAACACACACAACAAATTCCATACACTCATCGTTTGGATTTTTGACTTACCCAAAATCAGCCAAAGGCACCACCAAAGGCTTCTCCTCCTCCCTCGAATCCCACTCCTCCTTAAGGCCCCGGACCAGCCACTGAGCAGGAAACCGAGCCCGGTCCAACGATTTGCCCTGCACATGTGGAAACTCAATTTCTCCTCCGCCGCTTATCCGGAACCCTCCTCCTTTCTCCGCAGGTGTTGGTGGTTGTAAAGGCATGTGTGGATCTGAGCCGTATGCATCATTGTTGCTGTTGCTGCTGCTACCGCCATACGTGTCCCGATCCTCCCGACGAGGAATGATAAAGCCATCATCACCTGCCCCAATATGCTGATAAGTTGCTGATGATGATGATACTGCTGCTGCTGCAACTGCTGCTGCTGTTGGATTCTTTTTCGGGATTACGAAGTCATTTTTCTTGGCTCGCTTCGGTATGGAGGCCGCGGCTGAGGGGCGTTTTGGTCGAATGTTGCCATCAGTGCTCGCACGACCCCCATTTCCACCTCCTGGGTAGCCGTTTCTGCTGCTGTTGCTTTTTTCGTCGTCTTCCTCTTGATGTTGTTGCTGCTGCCGGTGCTGGTGGTGCTGGGGCTCACAGTGAGATAGTGACCCACCCCTCCCTCCTCCTCCGCCGCCGTACATGCCGTCATCCTCGACCTCGTCATCCGAGAAGCCCCCGGGATGCTCATGTCGACTGAAAGACGGGGCCGTGCTGGGACGTCTGGCACCACTGCCTCTATTCAAGCTCGGCCGCGTCGGGACACCACCCACCGAGGGCCGCTTCCCGCCGCCTAGGCTACTGCTGCTCCAGGACGCAGTGCCCATCGCGCTCAAGGAACTTGCCAATCCTGATGCCTCGGCTTCTCTTCGTGCAGATGCTAGCTTGGCTTGCAATGCAGCTTGCTTGGCAGCACGGAGGGCATCCGCCTTTTGAGGGGACACGGGGGGGGGGAAAAGGGATGTGGTGAGGTGGGAGAAGAGGATGATGGGTGGGTGTGGACGCCATGAGCCAAAAACACCCGACAAAACTAACCATACTTTGTTACCTGCTCCTTCAACAAGTCGTAAACCTGCCGCAGGCCCTTTTCACTGATTGTAAGCTGGTCCATTTGCTTGGAAAGCTGGAGGTTGATTGAGGGAGGATGATGGTGGGAGGAAGGAGGCTAGGATTTGCAGGCGGAGAGCGGTTTCGTTTGGTCTTGTCCCCGCACGTTCGCTTGAGGAGGTGCTCCTGCTCCTCGGGCTTCTATTTTTGCTGCTTGGGGGGGGGGGGGGGGGAAAAGGGGGGTTTTTTTTTTCTCGCCCGGGGGGCAGGGAAGAACTTTTTTGAATTTTTTTGTTGATTGGGCCCTCGGCCCCCAATTTGCCCCCCCCACCCAAAGGGTT
>Ga0160420_100436_pt1 | contig 18439 bp, 17 predicted proteins | sample CelAP2metagpilot_FD_108197 | JGI IMG/M metagenome (GOLD analysis project Ga0160420, IMG submission 108197) | Phycosphere-associated microbial communities from algal ponds in Kailua-Kona, Hawaii, USA - Cellana AP2-5-5 metagenome pilot | ecosystem: Engineered > Artificial ecosystem > Aquaculture >... | reverse complement strand
GAGAGACGATTTGTTCCGATGTCTGGGCGATTATCCAAGTTTGAGGGAGATGGAGAGGAGGAAAAGGGAGGGCGAGGCAATGTGTATGATGCCGAGGAGGAAAAGTGGGAGGAGGAATTTAAACGAAAGAAGGCTGCGGAGAAGGAGAAGGAGGCGGGGGGGCAAACGGGGCCAAGCCCGGAGGAACAGAAGCTGTTGTTGGAAGAGGCGGAGATCCGTGGCAGGATAGGTGGGTTACGACAGGAGGCGGTGGCTGTATTTGATGCGTTGGTGTCATTAGCCAAGCAGGCGCCTGCAGTAGCACATATTTCGATTCCGGAAGCACTTACCCCTCTGACACCCTTGCTCCGTTCTCGCTTATTGGAAAACGAGGCATACGAGGCATTGCGAGCCTTGGCAATGTCGGTGGAAAGCAACATTCAACCGCTCGCCTGGGATCTGGCTGCGGCGGTGCGCTTGGTGGTGGTGGCGGGGGAAGGCGATTTGAAGGTCTTCCGCAAATTGGCCGATGTCCTGGCCCGTGTCATCGATTACCTAACTGCCTTTTGTTCGCATGTGTACAAGGAACGACTGAGCGGCCCGACTTTCACTCTTCTCTTTCCCGTCCTCCGCGCTGTCCTTATGGATGCCTGCCCTGGCCTAAACATGGGTGAGACTTATGGAGAGGCTTTGTCCATTCTAGCAGCCCATGCCGACTTTGGTCAGCTCTCGTCCACCCCTGCTCTGGATGTGGGCCCGAGCGAAGCCGAGATTTTGCGGCCATTACGCAGACCGATGATTGAGGTGATACTTCACGTGTTGAAGGCGCATCCGCGCTCAGAACCTGCACCCGGGGGAAGTCTCATTTCCTTATTGATGGGCCCAGCGTTGTCTGTCGGGGAGTGGGCGCCGCTGTTGGGTAATGCGGGGCTGCTGTCGCGGGAGGCCTCAGTAAGGTTAGCTGTGTTGGAGGCGATTGAAGCGGTGGCAGGTGATGGGAAGGGACTAGGAAGTGGGAAGGCTTCACTGACAGGGAATCCTCTGTTGGAATCGAGACTGTGGCTGGCGAAGCATGATGAGGATGAGGAGGTGGCCGAGGCGGGGGACAGAGTGTGGGAGGTGCGAGGGGCGGATCTTTCAGGAATGTATACGGCGCCATTGCTTGTGCTGCTCGGACATGAGACGGCGAGGGTTCGAATGGCGGCGGGAAAGGCGATGGCGGCGGCAGTGGTGGAGCTGCCAGATACAGCAACTCTGACATTGACAAGGCTGTTGGACTTGTTCAAAGCAAACGAAGTGACACCGGAAGAGACGGAACGTCCAACGGGAGAGGCTTATTTCTTGACCCCTTTAGGAGGAGAAGAGGCGTCGGCGGAGGAGAAAGCGACTAAGGAGCAGGAGAAGGCCAAGGCGCGAGAGGGGGTGGCGAAGGCTTTGGAGGAAATGGGAAAACTGTGTGCGTTGGCACCCGAAGACCCGCATAAGCATTTGGAGATTATTTTCCCCTTCTTGTTGCGGTTCGGGGTAGTGGATCCGTGTGATGCCGTGAGGCAGCACATGGTGAGTGCAGGGATGGCGTTGATTGACGCGTACGGTGCTTCGCAAGCCGCATCGTTGCTCCCCATCTTTGAAGGTGTGCTGGAGACCCCGGCGGAGCGAGGGGAGGATTTACGGGCGTTTGATTGGCGCCGAGAAGGGACAGTGGTGTTGATGGGCTCGACCGCCCGTCATCTCGACAAAACCGACCCCAAAATCTTGTCGATTGTGGACCGATTACTCGACGCGCTTTCCACACCCTCCGGACCGGTGCAACGTGCTGTGGCCCTGTGCATGGTGCCTCTGATGCCAGCCTGCAAAAGCCAGGCAGGGGACTACGCTGCCAAGCTTCTAAACGCGGCGTTGAAGGGAGATGATTACGGCACCCGTCGAGGGGCTGCTTATGGAATTTCGGCCTTGGTGAAGGGTCTGGGGATTGCATCCCTCAAGCAACACGGCATCATGTCTTCCCTGGAGCTAGCGGCTGCCTCCTCCTCTCCCGCCGCCAAGCAAGGAGCGCTGTTCTGTTTCGAATGCCTTTGCGACCGTCTCAAGCTCCTTTTCGAGCCCTACGTCATTGTCATCCTTCCTCTCCTTCTCCGCTGTTTCTCCGACTCGTCCGACCACGTTCGTGACGCAGCCGGCCTAGCTGCGAAGGCCATCATGGGAAATCTGTCCCCTCACGGTGTCAAGCTCGTCCTTCCCACCATCCTCAAGGCCCTTGATGACTCGGCCTGGCGAAGCAAAGCCGCTGCTCTCTCCCTTTTGGGAGCCATGGCGTACTGCGCACCCAAACAACTCTCGAGTTGCCTTCCTCAAATCGTGCCTCGCATGACGGAGGCCTTCGGGGACACTCACCCCAAGGTCCGCGAATCGGGTAAAACTGCCCTCGGAGATATAGGCAAAGTGATTCGCAACCCTGAAATTCGCAAGCTATCTCCACTTTTGCTCTCGGCATTGTATGATCCTGCCAAGAACACAAAAGACGCGCTTGATGGGCTGTTAGCCTGCGAATTTATGCACTCCGTTGATGCCCCCTCTCTTGCCCTCCTTATCCCCATCGTTCAACGAGGGCTCAAAGATCGCGCCGCCGAATTAAAACGCAAAGCCTCTCTTATCACCGGTAACATGTGTTCCATGATTTCCGACGCTCGCGACCTGGTTCCCTACCTCCCTGCCCTCCTTCCCGGCCTGAAAGGTGCGTTGGTCGATCCCATCCCCGACGTGCGCGCCACCACCGCCAGGGCACTTGGAAGCTTGATGCGAGGCATGGGAGAGGAATCGCTGTTTGATTTGGTTCCTTGGTTGGTGCAAACCCTCAAGACGGATGCGTCTTCCGTGGAGCGTTCAGGAGGGGCTCAAGGTTTGGCGCAAGTACTTGTGTTCTTGGGAGATGTCAGGGTGCGAGCTGTCTTGTTAGATCTTCTCGCTCTTAAGGGTCACCCGCGGTATTCCGTCCGAGAGGGTGTTCTATGGGTACTCTCCTTCCTCCCTCCTGCCCTTGGACCGGGTTTCACGCCTTACCTCAGTGACACATTGCCTGTGATTCTGGCGGGCTTGACGGACGAGACCGAGTCTGTGCGAGAGGTGGCTTTGCAGGCAGGGCAGGTGCTTGTGTCCACCCACGGGAAGCACCATGCTGATGAGCTGCTGCCTTCGTTGGAGGCCGGGTTGTTTGATGACAGCTGGCGGATTCGGCAGTCGTCTGTGCAGTTGCTGGGTGACCTGCTCTATACCATCGGCGGAACAAAGGCTGTGGGCTTGGCATTGGATAACGCCGGAGACGATGACGCGGGGGGTCGAGGGGTCTCGAGGGCCGAGCTTGCGATTAATTCCGTCCTTGGGCCGAAGCGCCGGGCGAAGATCTTGGCATCGTTGTATGTGATTCGGTCAGATACATCTGCGGTAGTGAGGCAGTCGGCCTTGCAGGTCTGGAAGACAGTGGTTAGCAATACACCGCGTGTGTTACGAGAGGTCTTGCCGACGTTGATTGAGATTTTGATCGGCGCGCTGGCCAGCAATAATATGGATAAGCGCACGGTGGGTGGGCGAGCGTTGGGGGACATCGTTCGGAAGCTTGGTGATCAGATTTTGCCGGAGATTGTGCCTCATTTGAGGAGGGAGTTGGTAGTGGGGGATACGGATATGAGGCAAGGTGTATGTTTGGGGTTGGCAGAGATCATGGATTGTGCACAGAAAAAACAGATCGAGGATTTCGCGTCCACACTTGTCGAAGCGATTATTGATGCGCTGACGGACCCGGCGGCCTCGGTAAGGGAGCAGGCAGGGCAGGCTTTCTTGGCTTTTCATCGCATTTTGGGAGGAGATGCGATTTCGAGGGTGGTCCCTCCGATGCTCGTCAGGTTGGACGAGGAGCAGAAGTTGGCGGCGGCGTTGGAGGAGGGTAGGGAGGAGGGTGACGGTATGGAGACGCAGGGACGGGCATTGCTGGGGGTGCGAGAATTGCTGCGGGCACGTCCGAGGGAGGTGTTGGGGTATTTGTTGCCGAAGCTCACCAAGCCTCCTGTTACGATTAGCCACGCTAGGACCCTGGAGGCTGTAGCGGAGGTGACAGGTTCGACGCTGCACTTTCACGCGTCGATCCTGCTGCCGTTGCTGGTGGGGCAGATTGTGATTGCAGAGGAGGCAGGAAAGAAGGAGGGGAATCAGGGAGAAGCTCGGCGATTGGCTGCACTGCAGTCGTGCACTCGGACGATCGTTACGTCGGTGGAGAGCAATGGGTTGCAGCATTTGGTCGTTGATTTGACAAAGCTTCTCGAGGCTTCGAATGGCGCCACCCGTCGATGGGGTACATGGGCGGTCGGAGCGCTTGCGAAAGGCACACGTGCTGATCTCCGTCCTCAGGCGCCGATCCTCCTCAAATTTTTGTTGCCTTTGCTTAATGACACCCAGGAAGCAGTGTGGGCATCATCAGTACAGGCACTGCGGGCGCTATTGGAGAATTTGGGGGTGGACGAGGCTTTGAGCCATTTGGATTTCATGAGAAATGTGATGGCTTCCGTGGTGAGTGACGCCCGTCGTCGCAAAGGAGGTGTGGGCGATGCGGCTTTTGCCCTTCCTGGGCTCAATGTCGCAGGGGGACTTGATCCGTTTTTGCCTGTGTATACCCAAGGCTTGTTGCAGGGATCGCCGAACCAAAAAGAGGTTGCTGCCTCATGGATGGGTGAGTTGCTGGACCTGATGACGCCTACGGCCTTGCGTCCTTATATTGCTAGGGTGGTGGGTCCTCTGATTCGAATTGCCTCGGACAAGACTTTTTCCCCAGCCATCAAATGCGCGATCCTCAACACCATGACCTTGCTGCTGGAAAAGGGTGGCGTAGCCTTACGAGGGCTGGCGCCTCAGCTTCAAACAACGTTTACAAAGGCTCTGAATGACACCCACCAGAACGTTCGCGATCGCGCCGCCCAGGGCCTCGGCCGCCTCGTCCACCTCTCCACGCGCATCGACCCTCTCGTGACGGAGCTCGTCACCGGTGCCGTTTCTTCTCCCGTGGGGATAGATGTGCAAACGGCCATGTTAAAAGCCTTGGGACAGGTGCTCGGTGCGGCGGGCGATAGGGTTTCTCCGCCCGTGGTGGGCAAGGCAGTCGACCAGCTCGCTGGTCTTCTTGGACATCAAGAAGAGGCTCTGCGGAAGGCTGCGGCTGAAGCGGTGGGACGGGTGATAGCCTTGCTACCGGAAGATGCTGTGGAAGGGGCGTTACGCAAGGAGTTGTTTGCAAGGGAGGGAGGAAGTAAGTGGCCGTCGGCGCAAGGGCGGGCGTTGGCCCTGGGGGCTACGCTGAAGAGCGGGATCCGGGACCCGAAGTTGGTGCCGTTTTTGGAAGATGTTGTCAAGGCATTGAAGGAAGACGTGGATACGGCGGGAGCCGCGGCGTTGTCAGATCAGGGGCCAGTGCGGGACGCGGCGTTGCATGCGTTGGCAAGGTTGGTGGTATATGGACACAACCATGCTACACCCGAGCAAGTGGCAGGGTTTGTCGCTAGTGTGGTGCCGGGAATGACGGCCGCACTCAGTGACATGTCTTCTGAAGTCCGCAAAGCCGCAGCAGGACTGATTAAGACCATTGCCAAGTCTCAGCCGGCAGCATTACGTCCTTATTTGGTCACAATTATTCCGCCTTTGTTGGAAGGAGTGAAGGACATGGACATCCGTGTGAAGTATGTGTCGGAACGCGCCTTGTTGTATGCATTGGAGATTCATTCGCGATCCGAAACCTTGGGGGAATTTGTTGCCCAAGCGCCTACGGAGCCTGCCAAGTTTGTCCGGGACTACGCCAAGCGTATTTTGGTGCGGCTCAAGGCAGACTCGGATGACGAAAAGGATGGGGTGGACGAGTAAGGAATTAAATTGTAGTGAGTTGGTGAATCTTTTAATAAAGAAAACTCGTTCGATAGGCAACAGAAAGAAATGAAAAGCGAAAGCGAAAAGTATTTGTCAAGAAGGTAAAGTGTTTGTTCTGCTTGAAGACCTCTCTTCGAAAACGCAGGCCCCGGTAACGCTTGAAGTTGTGCGCCGTTGGATAACGCGTGCCCTCGACAAGAAGGACGTCTGTCCAAAAGGAAGCAAAGACTGAGGCACCCCACAACCTTCAACAGTCTCATATCTAGTGTACACGTAATCTTGAATTGCTGTGCTCTCCGCCCCCTCGTCCCCCCAAGAAACGGACCGAAAGGCCCACACTTTTACCTCCTGTCGTCGATTGCGCTCTCGGAGTCCTTTCCGAGGACGTTCCTTGATGTGTGAGTCCCCGACACGATGAAGAGCAAATAGTGGTGTTGTTGCTTGCTGGCACGAGTCATTATTGAAACGAAAAACACACAGTGGTCGAACAAAAGCTCATTGTGACACAACTTGCCATTGTTTGCATTCAATTTGTCTTGTGTACCAAAGTTGCACTTGAATGACGACGAGGCCCGCATCCCTCGCCTCCCCTCTCCCCCCAGAGGCGCACGCGCCCACGTGCCCTTCCCTAGCCTTCTTTACCTTTAACACCCCGCATGTACGCAATAACACACCCGCACCCACACAACCGCACATCCATCCACACTCACACCCACAACCACACATGCGTGTAAAGGCATCCCCGTCTGGAGTTCGACGTCGTTGGACCATTCCGAATGTCGTTCCTCAGTAATTCCCCGCGTGGAAAGAAAGCCCTTGAAGGCAAAGCGGACGCCTTTGGAGGCAGTGTTTGCGACTCCCAAAGGTAATTAGAAAGTGAAGATGAACAACACCTGGATGTGATTAGGGTGTATGTCCTTAGATGTCTGCCTCTACCATGCATGCGCGTGTATCTAGGCTGGCAAGTCATTCCCTCCACATGATGTTTTGAATGGCCGAGCCAAACGGCAAATGACCGCGCTAACAATCTTAGTATGTGGCTTCTGCTGTTAAGCCCTTAGGTGGAATGCCACACTCTCCTCATTCTCTGCCCAAGCTTCTCTGCCTCGCCACACTCTCCTCATTCTCTGCCCAAGCTTCTCTGCCTCCTCTCCACTCGCTTTGCATCCCTCCTACATCTCATGAAACACCTTTACCCTGTCTCATTACACTTCCATTTCCACTCTTACCATAGCTACAAAATGGATCTCCTCATCACGCAACTCAGGGAGTCTGTCCGCGACAAAGATGCCATCATCAGCTCCATGCAAGCAGAAGCTGAGTCTTTGCGTGCCTCCCTCGCACAAATGCGCGCCCAAGAAGCTTCAAGGTCCCCCCGCAACCGCAAAGTCGTCCCTCTTTCCTATGAAGTCGAAGCAGACGGCGTCCTTTCTCGCACACGCGTCGGGCGCCACGCTTCCGTTGCGACTACACAAATCTTAAATACCTTCCCGGTGGAGAGCACGGACGAGCTGGCTAGCAAGATGATCGACATGTTCCGCAAACCCCTGGACAAGATCGATTACCTCCACTCCTCCCGCTTCGCTCACGATTTGATGAAGCTCTGTGCACGGGCAAAGCCTATTTTTGAGGCCGAGCCCCGGTGCTTGGCGTTGGAGAGTCCTACCTATGTGATTGGTGATATTCACGGGAATTTGGAAGACTTGAACTTTTTTGCGGATCATCTATGGAAGCTCGGGACGCAGCTGACGGCCGGCAAGTTTTTGTTCTTGGGAGATTATGTAGATAGGGGGACGAACGGGTTGGAGTGTGTGGCGTACCTATTTGCGTCGAAGATCTGCTCACCGACCAAGCTGTTTATGCTGCGGGGAAATCACGAAACGCGGGATGTGAATGGTTGGGAGGATCATTACGGGGATCGGTCGTTCCTGAGGCAGTGCAAGGCCCGCTTTGGACGTGACTTGGGAGAGCAGATCTGGGAGGCGATAAATCAGGTGTTTGATCGGCTGCCTTTGGCGGGAGTGATTGACAATGACATCTTTTGCGTGCATGGCGGTCTGCCGAGGCCGACCAAGGAGGTTGAAGTCGCGACGCGGGTGGAGGACTTGCTGGCTGTGCCACGTGTAGCGGGCATTTCGCCGGTGTACGACCATGAGTCACGAGTGTCTCAACAATTGGCTTCCGACTGCATCTGGTCGGACCCGGCCTTGGCGGACATGGAGCAGGGCAGGGAACTGAACGATTTGGGGTTTGGAGAGAGCCTGAGGGGGGGAGGAGCGGTGTGTTTTGGGAATCGTGCGGTTGATAATTTTCTGGACGTGAACCAGTTCTCGTACATCGTTCGCGCGCACGAGGCACATGCGGAGGGAGTGGGGCTGAGTAAGGGGGCGCGGGTGTTCACGGTATTTTCAACGAGCAAGGACCATGGGCAGGGGACGGGCGCGGTGGCTGGATGTATTTTGGTGGACAATGATGCCATTCGCGTCATCAATCGCTCGGCTAAGTACAAGAACAAGTTTGTGCACCGAAGACAGAGTGCAACAGCCGCGGGGGTTGCCCCGGCTCATGTGGAGAAGGCCATCCGGTTGGGCTTGGTGTTAAACGTGCCCCATGAGCCCTTGGATAGGGTGGTGCCCCGGATGGGCCTGCAGCAGCAGCAGCAGGTGACAATGACAACGGTTAGCAGCAGTGTGCGGGGGTCACTGGCTGATGCGGCGGCAACGTTTGCGGCTCTGGCGCTGCAGCGGGAGCACAGTCATTCGTTTTCGAGTGAGGAGGGAGTATTGGGGGAGGAAGGGGAAGATGACGATTATATGGAAAGTGGGAAGCCTTAGAAAAATGGTAAAATGTATCTTAGTTTTCCATGCTGAGGAAATCTACTTGGACATGTAAATTAAAAAAAAAATCATTAGAGGGTGGGCAATAGCAGAGCAGAGTCATGGCACACGTCCATAAACAGACACACACATACAGACACAAATACACTCACTTACACCCTCCCTCTCTCACGAGCTTTCTAGAGATGTAGGACTTAGCAAATCATAGAAGGGGGAAACATGTCATGGTAGGTAAGATTAGTTTGGAGTGACGCTATTGACAACTGGTGCATGTGTCCTGAGTCTAGCACACGGTAGGAAGTAGTGCAGCAGTGGGAAAGCCGAACCCGCGAACCAACAATCAAATTATAAAGAATGTGATGTATACTGACTGCAAAAAGTGGGGATGAAATTGTTTCTTTTGCGTTGCATCGTTGTGTAAATAGACCGGCCGAGCTGTTACCTCCCACCCCCTTTTTCGGAGACCGAGTACTTCATTTTTATCACTCGTCTTCCAGCATTTGCTTTCAATTTTTCTCGTTGATCATTGTCTTTGTAGTCATCCTTGCTGCTGGAGTCTTTTAAATTCAATACAAAACATATGGGTATGACATCCCAACGCCAAGGCAGGATCAGGATTCCGGCCGAATCCGGACGATATTATAGTATGGGTCGTCACGCACGGTGCTGCCCCTCTGCCCCACTGCCCCAGCCTCCACATCATTGAAATGCTCCTTGAATTGTTGGTGTCAAACTCACGCATGATGGTCTATGGGGGAAATCTTCACCTGGCTCCGCATTACTGCCACGAAGATTGTGAGGCTGTGAAGCCGTGGTACAATCATGTCCATCGGTATTTAATTATCTTCTCATCCCCTCCTCGAACACAGGAGGTCGCCTCCCTCAACGATCGAAAGGAAAGCCGAACTTGCTGCTTGCTTGCTAACGACAATCAGTGCGAGAATGCACCTGCTACCTCGTCCAAAACAACGCCTGAAACGCCACGAGCATGTTTATGCCCGTTTCTTTTTCTCTGCCCTGGTGCTGGTGCTCGCCTGCTCCTGCCACGGATGGCTTCTCCATCGCCATGCATTAATGCCTTTGGTTGTGCGAAGACGAACAGGGGGGATGTGGCTCGCCCCGCATCATGAACAATTTGCTGCTGGAGTGATAAGCAAGGTAATTTGTGGATTTGACCAGAGCATTTGTTTGTAGGCGAGCCGCGGGGGTACAATTAATTCCATTTATCCACCCTTTCTGTCATTCCTCTCTCATATTTCTCCTCTCAACGCACTCATCCGTATCACACTCGACACAGCCACAAACTGCCATCCACCGCAGCCTTACGCGGCTCCAACTTTGGAAAGGATGGGGTTTGGGCGGAGGGAACAATTCCACTGCGTCGCAAAGAGCCGAGGATGAAGAGGACGAGGACGAGGACGAGTACGAGGATGACGATGATTCTCAGGACTTGCTAGGCGAAGAAGGAGAAGATAAAGATACCATCATCATAGAAGGAATTGATGATGAGGACGACGATAATGAAGATTATGGCAATCTACGTCACGACCACGAGGACAGCGACGATGAAGAAATAGATGACGTGCGTGCCGCAGTCGCGGCAATACGAAACTCCGCCGCTGCGACTTCCCCCTCAGAGCCAGACGATGACGCGGCTCTCCCCCATACTTCCGCTGCTTCTTCTTCCTCTTCTTCTTCCTCCTCCTCATTCTCTATGAACCAGCCTTTGACTGCGACTACCACCACGCTAAAGAGCAGCAGCAGCAGCAGCAGCAGCAGCAGCAGCAGCAGCAGCAACAACAGCAACAGCAACAGCAACAGCAACAGCAACAGCAAGCCCGTCCAAATGATGACCGAGAAAGGTATGGTGCAACTGGACGATAACAGCTTTTTTGATGGCTTCGAGGGTTTTCACGGCCGTCGTGTATCGTACTCAAGTCAGCCGAAAGCGAGGCATAACATCGTCTTTGAAATTTGGCGGCAACGCACCCCCGAGGACGTGGCAATTTTGTACAAGGGACAGCATCAATATTCAGCTTCGAGACGAGTGCAGGAGGCCATCAACGAACAGGTCTCTACGCTATTGGGTAAGCCCTGCATATTCCACGTGTCTCCCTCATCCTTCTTTCCCTTCTTGCTTCAGTCATTCTGAGGGTGATTGTGACCAAAGGATGGCGTCAATAGTCGGCCTCGAGGCAGTCGACGAACACATCTGTCTCTACCTTGCCACCCATCCCTCCTCCTTTTTCTCTCTCCCTTCCCTCGACCCCAGTCGGCACCCCCTCCCCCCCACCCCCTCCCTTTTCTACCTCCCCCTCATTCCCCCTCCCCCCGTCCCCGACCCCCACCCCAGGCATGTTTCTGCGTGAGCCGGACTTCCAATCCCGCCTGCAGATCCAGGGAGGGCAGCTTGCCAATCTATTTTTCAAGCTCCAGTTACTCGGCTACATGTTCTCAAACGCTGACAAAGTCCTGTCGGCCTCGAGCAGTCTGAATTTTAACAGAAGAGGAAGAGATGACGGAGTCGCAGGAGGAGGGGGGAGACCAGCTCCCCCGCCGGTGGGAAAGTTGGAAGGGACGGTAACAGTTTTACAAGGGAGAGAAAATGGGCTGCGGAGTGGGGAGTGGGGGAGGGATGGAGAGGGTAGGAGTGTGACGATGGGGGCGAAGGAGCTGCTGGGAAGTTTGGTGAGGGAGGTTGAGGTGCTGAGGGAGCAAGTGGAGCGTGCCAAGATGACCCGAGAAGTGAACAGGCAAAGCGATCTTCTGGCATTCATTCGGGCGCTGCCGGAGGATCAACAGCGGGCCTTGACTGAAAATATTCCTGATTACACGCTGGATTGCATGCGGAAGCTGGTCGATCTGGCCCTTGCTCGCGCCATTCCAACGGTCGGAAATCAGTGGAGCCCCGCCACGCCTGTTCTTATCCCCAGTAAGAGCATTTTTGCCGAACTTTGTATTATGCAGGTCGTCCAGGGCTATCTGTTAGCGGCGACAGAGGAGGACCAAGAACAGCAGTTGAAGCTGTTTGAGGGAGGGACGGGGGGAGGGAGTGGTGGTGGGGGAGGAGGGGATTTTCTGTAGGGAGGGAGTCTGAGAGGAGGGGAAGAGGGCGGGAAGGATGTGGTGGGAATTGCGTGCACAGAAAGAGAGATAGAGAGATAGAGAGAGGCATGGAAGAGTAGATTGAGGATAATCTCACAAGAGGATGGCGAAAGACGCCTTCGGAACTAACGTAAATAGCTATATGAATATATTATAGTTAGGGGAAACAGACGAATCCAAATACGTGTCCACAAAGAGGGCGGAAAAAAATTAATAACAGGTCAGAAAATTTGATTTGTGTGTGTGTATATAATGCCGCAAGGCTCCAGCCCTCCGAAACCTGGAGGGCTTTTCGTTTCCAGCTCCTTCGTTACCTCAGTCGAGCACTGCTTCATCCTTTATTGCATCACTGCCCGTCTTCGCATAGTTCACAAGCTTTTCCTCTCATCTCTCCCCTCCCCTTCCTCCTCCTTGCCTCTCCATCCTCTCAACTACCACCAGGAAATCCCGTCCATAGTACAAGTTGCCTTTCGCTGGCCCCTTGTCATCACTAAACTCCTTGAACCCTTCAGGGACCTCACTCGTCTTGAGTACCTTCAACCCTGCCTTTTTCAACAGGAGGGTGACAATATCAGGAGAGAGGAAATAAAAACCACCGACGGTATACTTTACTTGAGCGGCAAAACGACGGAAGCCGGCGGGGGTGAGGAGGTTGGCAGTGGAGAGGAAGGCCTTTCCTCCAGGTTTGAGGATCATGCGAATTTGATGAAGCGTTTGGTAGAGTGTGTGAAGATCGACGTGCACTAGACAATCGAATGAATATAGGAAGTCAAAGGTGGAATGAAGGTGCGTGGGATATTCAATTTGAACGCTGCTGCCGGTGGTGGAGGAGGAGGAGGAGGAGGAAGAGGCGGCGGCGGAACTATCGCCCAACAACACAAAATCCAGCTTGGTGACAGTATTGGCCGCCGGATGGGCAAGTAAGGCAGCCTTAGCCTTAGCAAGCATCCCTACCGAAATATCCAGACACGTCAGACTGGAACATTTCCCCATGACATGCATCGCGACCCGACCACCACCTACCCCCACCTCGGCCACCACACCTTCCGGCGTCAAGTACGGCAAGAGAAACTCATGTAGAACCTCTTCTAGGTCCTCCTGGCTGCTCCATTCTTCACCTATGACTGTGATATGTTGTGGGGTGTCGTGTGGCATTTTTTTGCTTGTCTTGGCTGTGTGTGCTGCCATTTCCTGGACCCATGTACTGCTGGTGGTATTGCATCTTCTTGCCTTGTCGCCCTCATGCCATTCCTCCGCGTACCGATTCCAAAGGCGCCGATTGGTCTCGAGATTACCCACATCCGTATATACCATGGCCCCCGACAAGGCCTGTATCAAACCTTGCACCATCGACGTCCCTTCTTTCGGCTTACTAGCCGTCGGTATCGTCCTCGGCGGCGGATGAGGTTTTACTTCCACGCCGGAAAAGGATTTAATCAAAGCCCGAATTGAGCGACTTTTTGACTGAGATGCTGCTGCTGTGCCCTCAGACTCATTTTGTTGCTTATCTTGTTGCTGGATTTGCTCCTTGTTCATGTTTACAGTGCCAACAAAAGCGTCAATCATCGAAGAGGGAGAAGGCGAAGGTGAACTTGGTGCTGCTGCTGCAGACTGTTTTTGGGAGTCCGCCATATCCTTGCCCTTTCCCTCTTTTGCGTCGTCCAACCCAAGCCTAAATGCCACGGGAAATTGTACAGGGGAAGAAAACGTCAGTGGAGGGAGAGAGCGCATGTAAATCACCTTGGAAATGGGTTGTCATGCCGCCACTCGGCAGCAGATCGAAACAATGGATCGATCATGCAAACGACTTTGCCTACTCATATCAGCCAGCCTCATGTCCCCCACATCTACGCCCCAAATATTAAACACAGGCTCGATCCCTTTATCGGAAGATCTTGTTTCCGTTTTGTCTGCCCCCCGTTCCGGCGTCCACAAGCCTCGCTGAGCTTGACCTTGCCCTAACTGCACGACGCCGGCACGTTGTCCTCGTCTAGACGTTCTCCTCTTTCATTTCAACACCCGACCATGGCACAAGACACGCCCCCCCGAAGCAGCATTGCTCTGCGGAGAGAGCAGTCTTATGAGGAGGCAAGCGTCTGGGAGCCGCGTGTATCTCCCACAGGGCGGATTTTCGTGGGGAACTCCCTCGTCAACAACGAGAGCAGCGAGGGGAGCAGCAACGAGAGCACTCCGCGGAGCAGGGACAGCCAGGATCAGGATCAGGACATGAGCTTTGGACGCTTTAGGAGCGGAGAAAGGCAGGCGCGGAGTCGAGGACATGGATCAGGACGGGGCATAGGGAGTGTGTACATTGCAGGAACGACGGATGGCACGGATGGGGGAGAGGTGGTGTTTGCCCTAGCACGGGGGGTGGCAACGGTGGTAACGCTATCGGCCTTGGCGCTTGTGATGGTGTTATTGATCATTGCAGAGGCGGTGCTGATGGTAGTGGCAGAGAAGCTTGGCTTGGCTCCGGTGGTGGTGATGGTACTGGCGATAATGTTTGTGGTGGGACGGCAGATGGGGGTGCCATTTCAGTCGTTGGCAAGGGTGTTGGTGTTTTTGTGGGCATTTTGAGAGGATGTCCGAGGGAGTCGATCGACAGGGAAAGAAGAGAGAGGGCAAAAGGGAGACCGTGCTGTGTGATCGTCTGTGCTGCGTTGTTTGTAGAGGAAAGAAAAGTATGTACAGAGTGAATGCCGAGCGAGGGTGGGAAGAGAAAGGGTTGAATGTCCCGAATCAAAGTAACGAGTAATTTGAAGAATTTTAAAAATGATAACCACATCAGCGATAACCTGATGGGAGACGCAGATGTGCTCACACTTCCTCCCTCATTTTTCTTAGTAAATCGCATTTTTTATAATTTCTTTTGGGAACGGGCGACCGTAGTGTCATTCAACAAAGAGCCGGAAACGGCTAGTTGTGGATCACACTCTTGATATGCATACACATGTTTTGTTTCCTTTTCCTTCCTATCTATATTTTCGAGGGGCGGAGGAGGAGGAGGAGGAGGAGGAAATAAAAGAGGAAGCCCAAGGATTAGGCCGTACGTGCTGAGGAAGTGTGAAACAGAGGAAACTCCTCACAGGCTCGTCTTCGGCGTTTCGTCCATTGGCTCTTATCGCTGCTGCTACTGCTGCTACTGCTACTGCTGCTGAAGCCCGGCCTTCATCGTTCTTCCCACCCACACTTCATCCTCTCTCCTCCCGATGGGGCAAGTCTTGACACACGAGGAGAGGGTGCCCGACTTTCCTCGCTGAATACTTGCATTTTCTCTGCCCACCGCGAGTTACCCCCCCTGCCCCCTCCTCCTCGTCCTCGTCCTCCTCGTCCTCTTTCTCCTCCCTCCTCGTCTCCCATCTTACTGGAGGAATGTGGGAGGGAAGAAGGATGGGTGGTGGTGGTGCTGCTGCTGGTGCGAGTGCTCTCTTTGCGTAAATCCGTGCGTGGGGTAGAGGAGGGTCTTGATCGGGAGGAAGGGGCAACAGCTGCTCCTGCTCTTGTCAAGCCAGAAGAAAGAAGAGGGAGAGAAGAAGGGCGTCTGCGTCTACTGCTGTTACTACTGCCACTACTGCTACTACCACTGCTGCTCCTGCTCCTGCTGCTGCTGCTGCTGCTACTACTACTACTACTATTACTACTGCTGCTGCTGCTGTTTACTTTCTCCTCGCCTGAATCCGCACGAGGCATGGAGATGGATCTCTGTCCACAAGGGGAAGACGAGGAGGAAGGAAGGGATGAAGGGGAGGAGGCAATCGCAGTCAATCCAGAGAGGTGACGATGTCGGACACTAACATTTGACGACGAAAAGTGCTCAGGTTTGGCTGTTGCTGTTGCTGCTGCTGCTGATGTTGCTACTTTTGACAATGATGGGAGAGGAGGGGAGAGATGGAAGGGTGGTGAGACAGGGCGTTTGTGCTGTGGCTTGGGGGGGGGGGGGGGGGAGGGATTTCGTGGTTTATCTTGATGCTGCTGCTGCCGTTGCGATGGCTGTTTTTGTGGCTGCTGCTGCTGCTGCTGCTGTTGCTGGTGCGGCCGCATCACTTTTTGCCTTTGGTGGGGGTGATTGGGCTTGGGCGGTGAAACTGGCCTCTGCCGTGATGCTCGTGGCGATGATCGATAAACATCACAGGACGCAGAAGGTAAAGCGGGCGTAGAGGGAGGATAAAGCGTCACGTTCGTCGGGGGTACCACGCGAGGAGGGGACGATGGTGGTGGAGAGGTGTCTAGGAGCCTTTCAAAAGCAGAGCGACGGGTTGGGGTAGCCTGCACATGAGAGAATGTGATTACGCCTGCTTTTGACAGGGAAAGGAGGGAAGATCGACGACGCCGGGCATAATATTGCTGTCGTTGATGCCGAGGGCTTTCCAAAAAAGGGGGCCCGGCAAAGGATGGATGGTCATGGGACATAGGAAATACGGCGTCCAAAAAATGTTGCGGCAATGCCAAGACCAGCTGCACCAGTTCAGGAAGAAGGTGTGTCTGAAAGAAAGCGTTTAAGGCGTCGGAGTAGGGCGCTACCACGCGTGTGAGCGCTAGGTGCGGGAGGCGGGTTTCGGGAAACGTAAGGGCGATGAGGAACGCTGCCTTGACCACATTGTAGAACGGCAGCCATGACACAAGCCACTCCAGGGTGCATTCGAAGAGCTGCACAGCACCCAGCACCGTCCAAGCCGCCAGCAAGTCGGGACTAAGGGCAGAAGGGGAGGGGGCGAAGCAGGGGGAATAGGAGGGGGGCCTAGCGTCTATGTCCATGTCGTTCTCCTCCTCTTCTTCGACGCTCTCCTCAGCCAGAACCTTGTAAGTCTGCCAGCCTAAAGCCATGGCCGAGTATATGCTCGCAAGGGATGGCAACAGGGCCATGAAAGCCTGTGGTAAGGGGGGTTTGGTATTTTGTTAGGAGCGAAATCAAAATGGCGAGGCGATTGCTTCTCACCTTCTCACCTTAACCCTGCATGCAAATTTAACCACACACATACATTGGCTCTCTAGAATGTGTGCACAGGATTTGGTTGTCCCGACGGCACGGACGACGATCGACATGGACGGGCCTCGCCAACGATTTTTGAGCGAGCGCCATCATCACAGGCCAGGCCATCCCTTTGCCATGCGCTCTTTCAAGAACCACACTCACAACGCCTCGCCCATGCAGTCCCTGCACACCCACACGTCTACAGGGACGAGTACATTTCAGGATACTGCATCGGCTTCCTGTAGGTCCAGCGCGTTCGCACACGCCCCCCCACAGTCAGACTTATCACAGACAGTCAATCCGCCATCATTAAACGGCACCATGGCGGCTGCAGACGACGCAAATGGGGACACAATGCCCCTCAAGAGCCGCAAGCCTGAAGGTATGTTATCCTGCGCGTGGAAAAGGGGAGTTCGAGGCTTGGTTTCGGTCTAGATCGGGGCGCGTGTTGAGTAGCTAGTGGAAGCATTTATGCTTCGGCCTTGCTTTCCATTCCGCGCCTCCCGATAATGCCTGGAAATGAGATGATGAACCTCTTACATCGGGCATAACTTATCCACAAAGACACGGCATTCAAGCAACAAAGGCTCCCTGCATGGCAGCCCCTCCTGACGCCCAAGTGGGTCATCATCACATTTACGATCATTGGTACGTGGCCGTTAGATGGCGTAGACTTCGGTTTGATATATTTGTTATTCCGTCATTCCCTTCTCCTACTCTTGCTTTCCTCCCCGCTTCTCCGTTCACTAGTCTGTGAATGCCCTCTCGGGCTTATCTGGATGCATACTCCCGGACTTTCCTTGCTTGGCAAAAAACAAAAAATGATATAAAAGGCTTTGTGTTCACCTACCCTCACCTTACTCTCCCTCTTCCCACCCCTAGGCCTGGTCTTTCTCCCCCTTGGCATCGTTCTCAAGATCCAATCGGATGCCATCGTCGAGTATTCCTTGCAATATGATGGGAAAGGGACCGATCCCATCTTCGCGGCCTGCCAGATCGAGGACCCCAATGCCGAGGGGCCTCTGCCGCCCTGTGTCGTAACCTTCGACGTGGATAGGGAGATGAAGGCTCCAATCTACCTGTACTACCAGCTCGACAACTTTTATCAGGTACGTCATATGGTTCTCTATTTCCTTCTTGCCTCCTGTTCTCCCCGCGCACGGGTTTCGCCCTCACGAAGTCAACCAGGTTATTATTGACTCCCCTCCACCCTTCCTTCACATCCCTCTCTACCCCTCTCTCCCTCCCTCCCTCCCTCCCTCCCTCCCTTTTTCCCTCTCCAGAACCATCGTCGATATGTCAAATCCCGCTCTGACGCCCAGCTCATGGGTAACGTGCTTCCCGCGGCTGCCTTGTCGGATTGTGACCCTCTCAGGACCATAAATGTGGAGGGTAAGTATCAGGCTATCCACTCTCCCTCCCTCCCTCCCTCCCTCCCTCCCTCCCCTATAATCCAGCAGCGCGCTCAATGGATGGGGCGTAGACACAAATTTCCCCGTATGTCCAATCGATCTCCGCGTTCAAGTCCACCCAGAGGTCCCAGCGTGCCAACTCAGCCCGGGCGTGGGGGAGGGAGGGAGGGAGGGCGGGAGGGAGGGAGGGAGGGCGGGAGGGAGGGAGGGAGGGAGCGATCAGGGGTTTT
>Ga0160420_100435_pt1 | contig 18490 bp, 23 predicted proteins | sample CelAP2metagpilot_FD_108197 | JGI IMG/M metagenome (GOLD analysis project Ga0160420, IMG submission 108197) | Phycosphere-associated microbial communities from algal ponds in Kailua-Kona, Hawaii, USA - Cellana AP2-5-5 metagenome pilot | ecosystem: Engineered > Artificial ecosystem > Aquaculture >... | reverse complement strand
AGATGAAAGCCGCGGCTGAAGCGAAGGCCAAGGCGGATGCAGAGGCAGCAGCAGCGGCAGCAGCCAAGAAGGAAGCCGAGATGAAAGCCGCGGCTGAAGCGAAGGCCAAGGCTGATGCAGAGGTAGCAGCAGCGGCAGCAGCCAAGAAGGAAGCCGAGATGAAAGCCGCGGCTGAAGCTAAGGCCAAATCAGATGCGGAAGACATACGCAAGCAAGAAAAAGCACAGGCATTCAAAACAAAGCAAGCAGAGGAGGCTAGGGCGGCTGCTGAGAAGCGAGCTGATGCTGTCAAGGCCAAGCGTGAGAAGGAGCAGGCGGAAGAGCGACAGCGTTTAATCAAGGTGAAGGCAGCAAAGGAGGGCGCGGCAGCCAAACATGCTGAGATTGCCCAGGCGCAAGCGAAGAAGAAGCAATTAGAAGTGCAAGCAAAGGCGGGTGCAAAGACAAAGGCCCCTGCTCCTACTACCTCTGATGTTCCTAAGAATACCACTCCTGCTTCTGTTGCTGCTCCTGAAGCTGTTCCGGCACCAAACAAGCCCGTCGAGTTAAGCGCCGCAGAGCAGGCGGCTCAACGTGCACGACGAGAGGAGGAGATTCGGGCCCGGGCACGAGAGACGCAAAAAGAGTTGTCGAAGCGGATGGTGGCCGATTTGACCGAAAAATTGTCGATTCCCAAGTTGAAGGATTACTTGAAGCAGAATAAGGTGAAGGGCCCGAAGAGTAGTGCGAAAAAGGCAGACTTTGTGAGTGCTGCCTTGACTGTAGCGGAGACAAAAGGATGGGAAGCTTCAGTGATGGAGTTGCAGAGTTTGAGCAGCGTGCAGGCCAAGGGGTTTGGGGGTGGCGGGGCGTCGAAGGGAGATGCGAAGAAAAAGAAGTAAAAGAGAAGTGGAGAAGTAGTTGAAGATAGCTAGTCGGGAAGAAAGGGGGAAATGATTTGAATCGACGTATGAAGTGTACGTATATCCATTTTAAGAAAGAGATGGAAGGTGTGGAAGTGTGTAAGTGATTGAGTGTGAGAGTCAAGTCTAAATTTCTGGTAGTGGAAGCGAAAGCAAACTGTTCCCCCTTTTTAAAACCCGCAGCGTAAGACTAGGAACACTCTCACCTCTTCTCTGTTTTCTGTTCTTCTGCTGTATGTGAGGAGAGAGTCCGGCTTTTCAGCCAGACAATCGCGACGATTGCAGAGAAAGCAGCGACACGTGTCTGCAGCGCACGGACGGAAACCCCCAAAATAATCATTTAAAGCGATAGATGAAGATTACAGAAAATAGAAAACACAGTCGATCGTAAAAAAAGAAAGGAAAAGAATCGCGTTCTTTCTTCTTCTTCTTCTTTGTGTTGTCGTTGTCAGTATTGTGTCTCGGTATTTGGCGAGAAGATAAAGAGAGAACACAGCCTCTGTCGTCGTGTAGCTCACATATAGTCTTACCTATCAGTTTTTGTTATGCTACTGCAGCTGCTCCTTGCGGCCACCGCCTCGTCCTCAGCGTACACGTACACATTTTCTCCTACTACTATAGCCCTTTGAGTAATTTTTCAATCACCTGCTTGTAGCATCCCTCAACATTTACACAACCACTTTCAAGTGTTGTCATCGGCGTTCGGATTATCCTTTTTCTCTTTTGTATCGCAGGTCATCATGCGTCTTCGGCTTGCGCGCGTGCACGCATGTAAGTGAGATAGATGGATGCACAATCACACACCTTCTCCCACTCTCTCGACCAAAAAAAGTCACAATGTAAAATTTATTTTTGGTGGGGCAAAAGAATTACAACGTCCGTCACAGCAACACTCTTTTTACGCATACCGTTCTTAACTTCCTCCCCTGCCTATAATTTTGCCTTGCCCGAGCAAATCATTGTGTATGCCTCTTTTCCATAGGGCACATAGCCTTCCCCCTTTTGCGTCGGGTCCAACCAGTACATCGCATCCTTCACCACCCCACAATCAATTCCTTCCGTGCGGTATTTAGCCTTCATATGCTTGAAGGTCCCCGTCGTCTCCTGCGTCCCCTTCTCCAACACCCGAATGAATACCGGCACCGCATAAGCCGGTAAATGCGCACGGGCCTCGCTCAAAACCGCCTCCAAATCCAGCTTTTGACCATCCCCCAATGTCACCGCCGCTAGACACGCCCTCCCATCCTTCCCCGGTACCTCGACCCCGACCACATTCACCTCCTCCAAACATTGCACCTTTCCCAGAGCCAACGAAACTTCCGTTGTCGAGACATTCTCCCCTTTCCACCTAAACGTATCCCCGATCCGGTCCACGAAATGAATATAGCTCTGCTCATCCACCATAATCAGATCGCCAGACCGGAACCAATGCGAGTTCTTCCGTCCAAACGCCTCCCTCAAAATCTTCTTCTCTGTGGCCTCCTTATTCTTATAATACCCACTAAACTCACTCGTCATAGAAATACGCGCAAGCAGCTCCCCCGCCTCCCCATCAGCACACGGGATACACCTCCCCTGACTGTCCCTTATGGGCTCCTCTCGAATCGGGTCAAATTTCACGATAGTCCACCCCAAAATAATCCGATTGAAAAATCCACCCTTTCCAATCGCCCCCGAAGGCTCCCCCCTCCCCCAATAGTTGAAGAAAACAATGTTCCCTTCCGTGGCACCGTAGAACTCTCCAATTTCTTGAATGTTAAAACGAGAGACGAATTTCGGCCAGACGTCGGGTCTGAGACCATTACCAAAGGCCAAGCGAAGCTTGTGTTTCCTGTCATAGGGACCCGGAGGGGTGGAGAGAAGGTATCGGCAGAGCTCACCGATGTATTGAGTGACAGTTGCGCCGGTCTCGTGCACGTCTTTAAAGAAGTTTGAGGCGGAGAATTTGGACCGGAGGGCGAGGGTGCACCCGCGGTTGACCATGATTCCGAGGCCGATATTGCCGCCGGCGGAGTGGTAGAGTGGGAGTGTGCAGTAGATCTTGTCTGAGTGCTTGACGGCAAATTGGCGGGCAAAGCTCATGGACATGAGGAAGACTCGCGAGTGTTTCACGACGGCGGCTTTGGGTAGCCCTGTGGTGCCACTGGTGTAGACGAGTGACATAGGCTCGTTCTGTGACTGATTCCCCAGATCGGCGTACTCAGGAACGATTTCTGGCTGTGCTGTTTCCTCTGTAGTCATGCTGATGGCCCATTTCTTCAGTGGTGCGTTGCCCGCGCCGACGAACAAGGCGGGGACGGCCCCTCCTGCTGCAGGGGGGGCGTCCTTTTCCTTGGCCCTTTTGCTCTTACTCTCCCTCCCTTCACCCCCTCTTCCACCGCCCTTGGAAGCAGCATATGCCTGAAGGACGGGCTGAACGACTTCGGCAAGATCATCGTCAAAGACCAAGAGCTTGGCACCAGCTACTTGCAAGGAGTGTTGGAGCGGCTCGCCCTTGAGGTTGTAATTCAACAACGCAGAGACAGCACCTAGCTTCGCAATTGCTAGCTCAACGATTATGTACTCCGGTTTGTTTGTCATCATCACTGCTCCCACATCCCCCCTCGACAACCCATGCTTGGCTAGCAGATGCGCCACTTTATTCGCGCGGGCATCAATTTCTTTGAAGGTCAGCTGACGGCCGTCGTCGACGAAATGGACCGCAATTTTGTTGGGCCACTTGCGTACAGCATCAGAAAAACACCGGGAAAAAGTGCGTGGTTTTTGGAATACGTACATGTCGAGCAAGACGGACAGAAAGGCAATGCCTGTCCGGCAGTCGCTGACAAGCTTGTGTCGCCGTTCGAGGTGGACGAGGAGGAAGTAGAAGATCAGGACGACGAGGGAAGCTTTGAGGATAACGGAAAGGGGGACATTGAAGGGACCCAATGGCAGCTGGATGTCTTCGGTCGCAGTGGCGGCAGCTGTATGTAAGAGATGCGAGGAACGAGAGAGGAGAGAGCGAGTGAGAGAAGCAGGATTTCCAAATTTAGAAGAGGTAGAGAAAGGAGCGGGGATAAATATAGATGCCTGCAAAGAGCATTCCGGGATGAGCGCATGTCCAATATGTATGTTACAGGACATATACATTGCAGATTTTGCTGTTGCTTTCTGCGGCAGGTCAATTTCTAGATGGATGGAAGAAAGGGAGAGGGGAAAAGTTACGAGGCCGGGTGCCCCATGCAAAGGACGTACCTTTAATAGTCTCTTGACAGCGCCCGACCAACAACCCCGCGATACCCATCCCACCGGAATTGCATGACTGAGCCATTATGCTTATGCTCTGTACCGTGCAGCAGTTTACAGCAGGTGGACAAGTCGGAGAGCAGGTAGCTCCGAGAGGCGAGGAAAGGCGCTCCTCTCCTGGCAAACTGGACTGGGCCCTTCTTGCGCTACACAATGGTCTGTTGGAAGTTTGCGGATGCGGAGGGAGGCAGTGAGTCAAGAGCTACAGTTGGTGGCATTGCCCAAGGGTGAGTGGACGCGTCGCGCTATTTCTGTCTGCTCTGTGAATAATTGATAAACGTTTGCTCTAGGAGAAATGGAGGCCGCTGGAGGGACATGGGACAGCGCAGGCTCGGTGCGAAAAGAATACCGCGCAGGCATCACACATCCCGTCTACGCATACAACGGACAATATAGAAGAGTGAGTGTGAGAAGGAGTGTTCCTGTTCCACATGGGCTCCTCGTGCTTTTTTGCTCCACGCCGCGCATTTGCTGTGTCACCGTAAGAAAGATGGGAGAGCTGGGAGAGGCCAAGACCCATTACCCGCTGCCGTGCTCGGTCAACCATATTACAATTTCTCGTCCAGACAACCCATCGCGCTTCCTAGCCCATGTTTCTATGACACCCCAATGCCAAAGAAACAGGTGGCACGGTGTGCTCGGATCGTTCTCGTTTCACCTCAGCGACGGCGCCCAAGTTTGTTTCGCCGTCGCGTTGAGATGTGGTGCGATCTTCTGTGGCCCATGAACAGTAGGAGGTCAGGCAGCAAGTCTTTCAGTTTATTCTCTTGTTTCTCTCTTCTTTGGCATTTGGAATCATAATCATTCATGTACATATATATATCTCTTATTCGGAAGCGAATTTACATTTTGGGGGACTATCGCCCACACCCTCGTCCTCGTCCTGCTTAGGCCCAGGCCTCCTCCTCTTCCTCCTCCTCCTCCTCTTCCTCCTCCCCCTCCTCCTCCTCAACCTCTTTTTCCGCCTTCCCTCTCAAACCCCTTTCGATAGGAGTGGCACAGATAAATAAGGCACCGTCAGTTACATTCGTTGGACAGCTTTCATCACTCTCAAGGTCGCCCGTCCATGACTTCTTGCCCCATTCCATCGTTCTCCGTGCCTCCTCTTCTCCCCCCTAACCCACCTACTCCAGCAGGCCATCAATGACTTGCCCGACTCCCTCCAATACAAGGTAATATTCCCGTACCATTCCCATGAGTGATGCCTGACAGCTGAGGACTCCACCCTTACGATGCTGACGATGGCGCGGCGACAGGACCTTTGGCAAAAATTGACTTATGAATGCCTTTCTTATACTCGTTGCGATCGACTCCTTTGAAGGCATGAGAAGCGAAGGGCGTAAGGATGAGGAGGATGATTGTGGTAGCCACCACCATCAGGTAGACATGCCGGGAGATGAGCTTGTATTCTTGGGCGCGGGAGACGAGGAAGAGGGAAAGTTCGGAGATGTGTGCCATGGACAACGCTCCAAGCAGAGAGGCTTTCAGCGAGTAGTCCAGCACGCGCATGCCGATAGAAACAGTAGCAATCTTAATCAGCAACACCGCCGTTACACACAGGACAATGGTGCCCATGTGATGAACCAGGAAGAGAGGACTGAGGATCATGCCCAATGACCCGAGGTACATTCCGCCAAACAAGCAAGTCAAAGGCTCCATCACCACAACCGCCTTCCCAATCTGAGGTACATCCGCCAAGACAAGCCCAGCAAGCAATGCACCCGCTTCGTGGCTCAACCCCATCCATTCCGTCAGCAAAGACATTAGAAGGCAATACGACACCAAGCCCAAGATGAACAAATCGAGACTTAGTGAATTCTCCGCGCGATTCCTCAAATTTATAATCCGAGGCATATACTTCTTGCTCAACATCGCCGCACCCGTGATCGCAGCGGCGTAACGAGCAAGAATCAGAATCGTATGCAGCAAGCCGTGCTCGGACATAAGCTCTTTCACCGCGGTAGGAATGGAAAGAAGGGGGGCCATCAACAGATCTTGGACGGACATGAGCTCAATTAGCGTTTGGCCATAACCCGTCTCTCGCAGCCGATTGGCAACCAGCACATGCGCGGTTGCTGTGGTCGAGGACAACGACACGGCAGACGCGACTAGCGTGGCTTGATAGAACTGAGCGCTGCCCACAAAGCATGTGTAGGCCAAAATGATTAGAAAGAAGATTATCGATAGGATAAGCACCCCTGCCGCGAAAGTATCTGAGAGAGTTCCTCCTAATTGCGTGATATGAAATTGCTGGCAGTAAATCATGCCATGACCAAACAACAAAAAGATGGAGCCGAACTGTGCGAGTGTCTCCACCTCCACTACCTTCGTCATCAGATTCATGCCCGATGGACCAATAAACATCCCAGCAATCATGTACCCACACGCTGCCGGTAAATGAAGCACAGTGGCCGCAAAGCCCCCCAAGGCCGTGCTTACTGACAGTAACACGACATCTCGCAATAACTCCACGTCCAGGTGTAAGACCGCCGGGTCTGCCGCCTGTTGAAGCTTATTCACCGCCGCGGCCATCTCTTGCTGTTGCTGCGTGATTGCCGAGGAGGACGAGGAGCCAGTGCCGATATGGCCGTTGTCAGCCTCGCCTATAGTGCGGTGCTTTTTGTGCCCGCGGGGTGCATCTGTTGCTTCTCCACCACCATCACCACCCTCTGCAGCATTGTTCGTAGCCGCTGCTGGATGGTGACGAGCGCTTGTTAGATTGCTCAAGGCCGCGGGAGCCAGCTCGCCTGTCTCGTAATTGACGCCCAGTTTGCCTTCTCGGACGAGCTGTTCCAGGTCTTGGAGCGTTTCCTTTTGATCGATCGCGTCGTGGGCTTGGGTTAAGTCTTGCTTCGTCTCGTCCATGTGAGATATGAGCGTCAACAAACTTTCTTGAATGCGAGACATTTCCCTCTGGAGCTCTTGCCGGTTGGACAAGTCTTTCTTACTCGCTACACCGTCTTTGCTACTGCTTGAGCCGCTGCCGTCACCGTCGGTGGGATTGTCAAATACTTTCTTCCAGAGTGCTTGAAGCCGGTCTACTTCCACCTGGACCTTGCTGACTATCTCCGCATCTCTGTCCATTTCGTCCTCTGCCTCGGCGAGCAGGTCACTTGGTTTATCACCTGCTTGGGATCCACCCTCGTCTTTCTCAATTGCATGGTGGGCATTATCATCGTATGCATAATGCTTGATCACCGCCACGCCCTGGTTTTCGGTTGCTGCGGTGGGGCGTAAGACACCATGAAGCAACGCCAAAACCAGCGGAATCACCACAAAGAGAGGAAGCCGCCGCCACCATGGCTGCTGCCACCGTCTCCTCATGCTGGTGGAGTTAATTGCCTGTCGTTGTTGCGTGGGCTGTAGGTGGGTTGGTGAAAAAAGTGTGAGGCGCGGGGCGTGCTCTGGCAGCAGCTGTGTACGTGTGCGCCCATGATCGAAGCACAGCTACATTTGTAGCTAGCCCCTCTACCCCTTAAGCCTTGGACGTTCCATCACCTATTTATCGAAGTGGCGGGACCTGGAGAAGGAGTCTCGCGCATCGCATCATGTGGGTGGTGGCATAAGGGGTGATAATGCATGCGATTCGTGTGCTGCTCCTCATTCGCAGGAGGAGGAGAGGCATTATGGCACTGCACACTCTCAACCTCTTTTGACCACCATACACCTCAACAACCACAGAGAATGGAGCCATCCCTCATGCGGCAGATCCTGCGGCGGGTGCCGCCCCTAGCAGGCCCGTCAATGCGACACACGACCGGAGTGCGGCCAAAATCGGTTGGGGCAACCTCCCGGCGGTCATCCAACAACAGTCGTAGTCACAGCACCCTCTCTAGGCTGCTGTCCACACCACCACTATCGGCCCAAATCTCCGCATCGCGTGCGTTATCCTCCTCTTCCTCCTCTTCTTCCTCGTCCTCCCCACCTTTTTCTTCAACCGCCTCCGCAACTGAAGGCAAGACGACCCTCCAAGCCCTCGTCCAAGACCTCGCGCGTGCAGCAGCGGCTTCAGACGCAGAGAAGGCCGTGACAGCCCTCAACAAATTCCCCCACATGCCTGCCGAGCCTACTATTCTTGTCTACAATGTTGCTATCGGTACCTGCGTGCGGGCCGGGCAAATGGGGAAAGCCATTGGCCTGCTAAACCAGCTCTTTGAAAGCCAGAAAACGCATGTCGTCCCAAACCATCTCACCTACAACCTCTTAGTCTTCGGCGCCGCACGCGCGGGCGACTGGACTCAAGCCCAAAGCTTTCGCGATGAAATGCTGCAGCATCAACTCCGCCCGGACGCGCATACGTACCAAGGCTTGCTCATGGCATGTGGCAAGGCCAAGGAAAAAAAAATGGTAGCAGAGCTCCTTAGTCAGATAGACGGACCGAAGCTCGTCCCTATTTATACGACTGCCATTGCCGCCTCGGCCCGTTGCGGGGACTGGCAGGGTGCGCTAGCACTGCTCCGACAGATGAAGGAGGAAGATGGATTGGAACCAGGGGTAGGTGCGTACCAAGCCGCTATGTTTGCTTGCTCGAAACCCGACCCAGCACGATGGACGGAGAGTCTGGATCTGTTGAGGGAGATGCGTAGTAAAGGGTTACCTGTAGGACTGACGGCTTATAACACCGCTATTTTATGTGCGGGGATGGCGCATGAGACGGCGGTAGCGCAGCGGTTGTTGGATGAGATGAAGAAGGAGGGTGGGCGGGAGGGGGGTGAGGAGGGAAAAGGGGGAAGGCTGGTGCCGAATAATGGGAGCTATAGGGGTTTGATAAAAAGTTTGGCTAAAGCGGGAGCTTATGAAAAATGTCTGGGGGTGCTGGAGGAGATGGCGAAGGAGGGGTTGGAGCCTGATTTGTTATTGTACACAGATGCCATGGAGGTGTTTGCGAGGAGTCACAACCCGGGGGCGACGATGAGGATTTTGAACCAAATGAAGGGGGCGAAGCAACCGGATCTAAGGTTGTACCTAGCGCCATTAATTGATGCAGATGAGGCGGCAGAAAGGCCGGTGGTGGAGATGTTCGTGAAGGAGGTGGAGAAGTTGGGAGGGTTGCATGTGGCGGAGCAGGGAGGAGAGGGAGGGGGGATGTGAGGGGGAAGGGAAGAAAGAGCAAAGAAGCAAGCGAAGTGCGAGTGTGAGATAGAATAGTTTGGATTTTCAACTATCCTTTCTTTTCCGTTCTTTTGTTTACTCATGGTGTGTGGACAGCGTGTGATGTCTTCCATTTTGATTGTCCTCGTCTTGCCTTCGGGTTATTGTCTCCCCTCCCCCTCCCCTTTCGCTCCCGAGCTCTTTTTTGAGGTGGGTACCACGTGCGGCAGGCCTTAGAATCCTTTGTAGCCCTCGGCATGACCATCGCCGTCTCGTAAAGACTCCTGCTACAGAAGGGCTCTCTTTCAATCACTTAAGGGAAGGCATGGCTCACGGCCTTCCTACCGCCCGTACACGACAGCCACTCCCCCCCTGTGAATTCGCAACAGTCTGCTTCTATCTAATGTTTCATTACACACATCTATTTGATTCCTGTCGACTTTTCATTCTCAGTACCTAATTCCTCTACCCCATTCATCCCTCTCTCGCTCCCACATTCTCTTTCCCCCCTCAAAATTCCTTTTTTTCTCCTCCCCCCTCCACGTCGCCCCCCCCCCTTTCCTCCACCACTTCCCACCCTCTCCTCCTCGCTTCCTTATCCGCCCTCCCCGCATCCAGTTTCTCCGCCCATCTCCTCTCCTTGTCAATCCGTTTCTCAAGCTTATAGTTTCCCCCTTCGTGCTCCATAAGTTGCCGCTTTTGTTCATCCAAAGCCTTGAACAACAACTCCTTGAGCTCTGCCGACGGTTTCCTTGAAAAATTATTGAAGTTCGGGCAGGTGGCGTGGTCCCGCTTGTCGAGCACGTGACCAATGCGAGGGCCACGGACGCAGACAAACACGCCGGGGTACCCCTCCAGCGTCTCGTAGTTAGGGGGGGGGGGCTGAAGAGGGAGAAAGGGAGGAAGAAAGGGGAGTGAGTGCGTGGACCTGGTGTCGTCGGAAGCGTCCTTTCATTCATGACCCATAGAAGTATGACTGGCATGAAGAGGCGACACGCAGAGAATAGTGTCACGAAACCCCACAACCCTATCTTCAACACGTCCACCCTTTCCTCCCTCCCTCCCTCTCTCCCTTCCTACTTACCAGCGTGGCACAGGCTGCATCGGGCCACTCAATCGCATACCACCATCGCCGTAACAATTTTTGCACCAATTCACCCTTGTCCAACTGGTAGAAATCTTGTGTTCGCGCCCCGTGCGCTGCTGACTTGCTGCTGCCGCTGCTCCTCGACAATGACTTGGCCTTGCTGCTATTCGCCGCCTCCGTACTGCTCTCCGTCTCCCGCTCAAGCTCTTTTTTATTCTTTTTCTTTTCTTTTTGCCTTGCCGCCTCTTCTTCTTCCTCCTTTTCCTTGTCAGACTTAGACTTTTTCTTTCTCTCCTCCCCTCCTCCTCCGCCGCCACCCTCCGATTCTTTTCTCTTCTTCGCTGTGCTGCTGCCGCCGCCATTAGCAGAGGCAGCAACAGGTGGATAATGAAAAAGCTTGGAAATAGGCATGTCGTCGTCATTCAAATACTTCGGTGCTGCCGCTGTCGATGCTGCGGGTACTGGTGCGGGTGCTGCTGATGCAGGCGCCGCCGCCGCCTTGGGAGCAGGAGCAACAGCGACAGCAGGATTAGAGGCCGCACCGCCTGAAGAAGAGGAGACAGCCGTAGTCCCGCTTGAATCGTCACCGGTGACGGCTTTTCCGTTCTTAGCCAACGAAGTGAGAGGCATGTCGTCCTCGTCGTCGCTTTCAATGACACCGGAGCTTCCGGCGACGGCTTTGAGGGAGGCCGAGGGTGGGGAAGGGTCAACCTGGGCTGCGGATACAGCTACAGCTTGGGCGGGGATGGCTTGAGTCACTGAGGCAGCAGGAGTGCTGGATGCAGCGTCGTTGCTGTCGTGGAGTTAGATGGAGGGTGTAAGTGGGCCTTGTGCCTTGGGAGACGGGTGGTGGATGGAAGCACATTTGGCTGATCCTCGTTCCCTCTTCTACAGTCAATTGACCACCTACCTGGTGCCGTGCTCCATAAGCAAGGCTACCAGAAGCGTGATGGTGTTCGCGTCCCCGCGTGACCAAAAGGGGGCGTTACGGTCTCCTGTGATGTATTATGTTGCGTGTGGTGAAAGAAGAATCAGAGGATGCGAGTGTGAAGAAAATAAGCGAAAAGACGCGGACAAGGTCGTCCACGCCCCCTGACCAGGAACTTTTCAAGGTCTCTACGCTGCCGTTAGGATGGCACAACGTCCGGGATAAATGGTGAACCACAGAAACCAAAGCAAGGAATTGGTAAGCCAGCCTCCCCCCCCCTTGCATTAGGCGACGATGGAGAAAGCGATGATGTCTCGGCCTCCCCAACGACCGAAATCTCGAGCCAGAAGGAATCCTATTACGCAAGTAGAAGCCAAGTATCTGTTGAGCTGAAGTTGTCGATCAATGATCGAGGAGTGCTTTGGATCAAGAATGCAAATAGTATGTTCTCACTTTCCCACCACCCACGCCCTATCCTTTCCATTAGGAAAGCCAGCCAATGAGAAGACCAGCAAATACGGCATGGTTGGCGGCCCTAGGAAGCTTGCTCCTGCTCCCTTGCGCCATGGCCTTCCTGGCCGTGCCCCTCCGCAGCCGGAGCCGGCAACATCCTGGCGGTACGTATACTATTATGCATGGTTGGCGAGGAAGGTGTGAGGCAGGAGGGAAGAGATGGGGGAGGACATTGGCTGTGGCTGTTGTGACGAAGACAAGCAGGCTCCTCTTTCTTCTGGTTCCCAAGCCCCGCTGCTACCATCATATCGTGCACAGGCGGGCAGGGGTCAATAGGAGGGGGATGGATTGATGGTCCTGACGGAAACCCTTTGATAGAGCCACAAGCGTGGCATGTGTGTGGAGTTTCAGAAGCCCTGTTGTCGAAACCCGACGCTCTATTGCCCCCCCTTCTCCGGGAGAAAACAAAAGGGAATCACATTATGTATACCCATAACTCTACACCACGAGGAGGTTGATCGCGTCAATTTACTCCAAATGACAATCAATTCACCGTCGCCCTCCCCCTACTTCCTCCCTTTTCCTCCCTTTATACAGCTGTCCTGTCCTCTTCACCCTCCCCCTCCCGTCTCCATGCGGTTGCCACCGTCGCCCCCGTCCAAGCCAACCCTAGCACAAGTAGCAGCACACCACAGGACCAACAGCAACAAGAACAGCAGCAGCAGCCCGCGGGTGATGGGTTTGGAGGCGCCCACCCTATCAGGCTGAGTATATCGGAAAGGGCAAGAACGGTGACGTACGTGGCGACGGCTGCTACGCTGGGCACATTCAGTGAGTCAGACACGACGCCTTTTGGAAGTTATGTCGATTATATCTTGGACGATAAGGTGAGGAAGTAGGAGGTTTGGGAAGCATAGAGGGAAGTATAGAGGGAAGGATAGAGGGAAGGATAGAGGGGGATGGTAATTTGTATTCCTCTGTTATGGCCAACTCAAAATTGTCAGACATGGCTTCGTGCATCGAGTTGTCCTCGCTTCCTCACCATCTCACCCTCCCACCATCGCTCCCTTCCTCCCTTTCTTTTCTCGCTAGGGCTGGCCCGTCCTCCTCCTCTCCGATCAATCGCTCCACACGCAAAACATTAAAGCCAACCCCCAAGTCAGTCTCTTCGTCCAAATGCCCAAAACCGGCAAAGGGGACACGAGCACGTCCGCCGCGCTCTCCCGTGTAACGTTGATCGGTAACATCGTCCCCGTAGAGGCGGAGGAGCTCCCGGCCATCCGCACGGCGTACAGCATCGTGCATTCCTACTCCGAGCGACTGGTGGAATCACCCAAGTTTTCCTTCTACAAGCTACAGCCGGAGCGCGTGTACTTCGTGGGGGGCTTTGGCGTTTTGAGCAAGTGGATCCCAGTGGCTGAGTACGAGACGGCCGTGCCTGACATCTTGGCCCATGAGATGTCGCGGATCGTAGCGAGGATGAACGGGGAGCACGAGGCAGAGCTGCGGCTCATGTGTCGCCATTTTCTTGGCGCGCAGGAGGTGGACCAGGTGACCGCCACCACAGTTGACAGGCTCGGGATTGACCTGAGGGTAACGTCCGGGGAATTAACGGACGAGTACCGGGTCGGGTTTAGGGAAAAAGTGACAAGCACGGAGGACGCTAAGAGCGAGCTGGTGAAGATGTTCCAAGAGGCGTGGGAGAGGGAGCATGATTATGCCTGGATTGAGGAGTTACCGCCTGTGATTAGATATGCAGAGGATATTTTGAGAAAGCGGGGTTAGAGGAAAGAAGAAAGGGAGGGAGGGAGGGAGGGAAGTGTTTTCGGAGGAGGCGTGGGAAAGGGAGCGTGGTTGTGCAAGGGTTGAAGGCTAGCGCCTGTGCGTGTGATGGGACACGCAGAGATCTATCGGTGAAGAAGAATGGGAGGCTTTCTTGGGATACTTTAATGTTCATTTCCCTCGTCTTGTCCTTTCCCCTCTTCTTATCCGGTGTTACCGCGGGGGAGGATGGAGGGAAAAGCGGAGAAGGAAGAGAAGAAAAGAGTGTTAACAGGGTATTTGGGTGGGAAAGGGAGGAGAGGGAAGTGAAAACGTGAAGGGAACGACAATCCCGGAAGGAGTGTGGAACTGACAGAGGGGAAAGCGGGGAGAGGGAGAGGTGGGGACACGGTGTGTGTTTCTCCAACCTCAACATAAGAAGCAACCGAAACAAAGAGAGAACGGCAAGTGTGGGACACATAGCGCAAGATGAAATGAACTAAAGAAGCCTAGATCGTGGACTTCATCATTGTACCAAGGAAACGAGAAAGAGTTAAAAAGGATGAGAGAGGGTAGGTGGCACATGTTGGCCGAAGACTAGTCACTGGAAGCCATTGCCAACAAGCAAGAACGCGATGAAGAAAGAAGAGCAACAGAATTAAAAGATGCGCGCCCTTTGCCATTGCATTTTATGACTCCCCCTCATGTCTCCTCGAAATGTCATTGGTCAGGTCTACCTTACAATGGAACAAGAACAAGAGAGAACTTACAGGCAATATCTCGTGCAACGTGACGCTCACATTTTCCCTTCCCCTTTTATTCATTCTTTCCTCCATTCTCGTCTCTGTACATGCACATATCGCATCATTACTCATTCTTGACACGTACACCAGTCGGCGCGGCACCCGCGGCGGTATTAGAGGACAGCAATTAGGTAACGCGGCAAGTCAGACCAATTGGGCGCTGCGTCTCCATTCATACCTACGTACAGCACAAAGGGAATCATGCCATAATACGCTACGGGCCGGCAGAAGTTATAGCCCAATGTTATAACGTGCTTCAGTCGCTGCAGTGAGGGAGAGATGTGTGCGAGGTGTGCTATCAGCGCGAATCCTCGGAGGACACCCTCCCTCCGTCCTTTCCCCCTCTCCACTTCACAAACCCCCAACTGCACGATACCATCGCCACCGCCATATCTGCTCCACACCCCTTCTGCATGGACCTACCTTCATGGGCGTGTTCTTCTTGCGACCGGCCATGCTTCCTTGCGTGCTTCCGAGTGCTACTGGACGGGAAAGGGGGATGATGATGATGATGATGATTATCATAATGATGGATGATGTTGAGTGGAGGGTGGAGGAGGCTGGAGGCGATCGACGGTGACAAAGACAAGACGACTGTCAGCCAGGCCGGTGGCACAAGGGTGGTGGCATCTATCAGACCAACGCGGATGCGCAGGAATGTAGTGCCTAGGCATGGCGTCTGCTGTTAATACATATGAGTATCCGGCGCCAAGCATACGGTAATTGCCGGCGATACGTGCCCTCAGCCTCCCACCCCACTCTTTTACCGCGATCTAACGACGCATTTCTTCCCACTTACCCACAGAATGTCTTGTACAGACGAGGATTATGAAGATGACGTTGTGGACTGCCCATCTATCCCGGTCTCGGTGTCGCAATATTGTCGTCTACGCAGTGGGAAGAGGGGTCGCATAGTTAAGGCGGCCCAGGCCATTCCCTCTCCTGGCACGACAGTCCTCCGAGATGACCCCTTTGCCGCCGTAGTTTCCGACACATACCGGAGTGTTTGTTGTGCCTGTTGTCTGCATGTCTGCACGACTCAGATTTTTGTCTGTGGGGGTTGCTCCGTTACGTTCTATTGCTCTACTGAATGCATTGCGCGAGATGGGGCCCTGGTGCACACGGGACTGGAATGCCAGGCATTAAAAAAGCTAAACGCGATGGGTGTGGAGGGTGATTCACAGGCAATGCGATTGGCCTTACGCTTGGTACGTGAAATTTGGGTTCATATGCACTGATCGATTGTATTTAGAGATGCAGATTAGGGAATAAGGGTTGGTAGGTTGCAATGGGGATTAATATTTTGACTGCAAGTCGGCGTGAGAAAGACAGCATATACAAGTAGCTTATAATTTAAAATGAGTTGTATTAAGTCTGTACAATTGCTGTTAATGCAATCCTCCTTTCTTGCCCCCGTTTTTCAACACAGGCGTGTCTTGCCAAGAAGAAGGAAGATGCCGTCGTCGATAGGACTAGCAGCAGCAATACCACTCCAGCTCCACCTGTCTTCCACTCCCCTGCCTTCATTTTTACCTTGGAAGATCACTATGACAACGTTATGCAAGACCTCGCAGTCCGTCGAGGCATTCTTGCTGTAGCAGAAGCCCTCTCCAGTTTCCTCAACAGCAGCAGCGGCACCACCACCACCATCACAGCCCCTACATCACGCAAAGAAATTGCGTCCCTCTTGCTCACGATCCAATGTAACGCCCACGGTATACGCAATTCTCTGGGACAGATGCTAGGCCTTGGGCTATTTCCTCTCGCGTCAATGCTGAATCATTCTTGCCTTCCTTCATGCCACCATGTCTTTTCCCTCCATCCTGGGCAAGGACCACCAACCTTAACTTTCAAAACTTTGCGTCCGATTCAAGAAGGTGAAGAGCTTGTGTATAGCTACACGGACTTGATGCGGCCAGGGGGAATGCGAAGGGAGATATTAGGGAGGGCTTACTCTTTCACGTGTGCGTGTGCGAGGTGTCTGATAACTCTAGGAGGGGGGATAGGGGAAGGAGGGGGGAAGAGAGAGGCTATGGGCAGTAGTGGTCTTGCCAATGCTTTGACCGAATGGGCGTTGGAATCCCCGGCATGTGATTCCCCCGGATGTGTTGGAGCATTGTGCTCGCTGCAAGGGGAGGTGAAGGAAGTAGAAGAGGATGGTAATGGTGACGATAAGGAGAGATATGAGGCTAGTGAATGTAGCATGTGGAAGTGTTTGGAATGTGGAAAGCAGGAAGAAACAGCGGAGGTGCAGTCAAAACTGATTGCTGCTACGACACTGCTGCAAGCCTGCTTATTTGCGTTACAAGAGGAGCAGCAGCAGCAGCAGCAACAGCAGCAGCAGCAGCCACATAATGGAGGAGGCATCGCAGCGCTACCGGCAATGCCCCTTTCGGATGCAGCTTACTCGCTGGCATCTCATCTCTTTGGAAGCAACCCACCCTTGAGGCTGCATGTCCGACATTGGTTAGTCTACCATGCGTTAACCTCACTAAGTCAGCACCTCATGCCCGCGATGACGGCCGCTCACGCTGGAGAAAGGGGAGAAGAGAAGACAGAATTATCAACAGGGGGGGAAGGTGAAGAGGTGGCTTGGCTCCGGGCTGCATGCGAAGTATGGATGCTTTGCAATCTCTGGCGGCTCAGTGGTTGGATCGAGGGCAAGAGTAAAGATGCGAAGGAGATTAATTATTATCCGGAATTGGGGCAGCGGCTTGTGGCGACAGGGAAGGCTTTACTGGACTACAGAGCGTCGACGGGTGGATCGAAGAAGTTTGAGGAGGAGAAGAAATGCGGTGCTTGGAGATTACCGGCTGTTTACCATGAATTTAATGATGTGATTGTTCGAGGTCCGCAGGCCTTGTTGCATTTGGGCCAGAAGATTTTAAGGGCGAGTAATAATTAGGAGATGAGGTGGGTTCAAACTGTGTCGGAAAGAAGCAAGGTATCAAAAGCCGATTTCATGCGAAAAATTACTCCCGCGACATACAAATGACATACAAACAAAGAATTTGCTTGACAGTGGGACCTCCTCAACTGCCGTGGGCCAGTAGGACATGCCACAAGTAATAGTGACAATTTGCGGTAGAACGCCATCGATTGTGCCATCCCAAAAACTCAAATACGACAGGGTCTGTTTCTGCTTCAAGAAATGACTTTTTTCGCTTTCTGGGGCATTAAGCCCACACAGCAGCGTACGCTGCCTCTAGAGTTTTTAGCAGATGTACTATTTACGAAGCAAGGCGACTGACTGCCGAGGAGCGACTCCAAAGCCCCCTCCGGCCGGCCATAGATGTCCAATTACAGCCATCGTCCAAGGGGAACAGATGAGATGTGGAATAATTATCTCGGTGGTAACGAACTGTCACTTTAGAAGAACAGGACAAAAGCGAGAGAAGAAGCAATCAACACGGTGCCATCCTTGAGCCCCCCGGTTGCGGCCTCCCAAACCACGAGCACCACGACAACCCATGCCTCACACGCAGTGTAGAAGCACTAGGTAATTATGATCGGTTCAAAGCATTCCTTTCCGAACCCAGACACGGCTCTATTTTATCGGTGCCGCTCCTATCGAGAGGATTGGAGAGGGAAGAAGGAAGAAGAGGAGGAGGAGGAGGAGGAGCGAGATATGTCTCGATGTAGGTCTACTTAAGCGCGACGAAGGAGAAACTGGAGAAGGAGCGACAGCAGAGACAGGAAAATCCGCAGCAAGATGAAGACCCGCGCATTGTCGCGATCGATCCCGGTTGTTTCAACCTGGTTAAGGCACTGGACTCTCGGACCAATAATCTCAAACTGCTGACGCGGGAAGATAATTACGAGAAGGGGCGGATATACGAGTGAAACAGGAAGTTGAAATCTCGGGGAATTCCGTCACACCTGCATGGGAGAGACGAGCGCTCCAGTCAACATGATGCTCAAGGCGTGCGAAAAGCACTCCAAGACCGTGCCTGTCCATAAATACCTGACGACAAAGATGCACCACGCTTGTGGGCAACGCCTCAGCCCGATAACGAGAAGGGCACGAGAAGAAGAAGCGATCGGGAAAGGAAGAAGAGGAGTAGGGAGGGGAGGGGGAGAAGGAGTGAAAAAAGGGGGGGGGGGGGGGGGGGGGGGGGGGGGGCCCCCGGGGGGAAACCCAAGGGGGGGGCCACTCATTTTACCCCCGGTTTTTTGTATT
>Ga0160420_100434_pt1 | contig 18561 bp, 30 predicted proteins | sample CelAP2metagpilot_FD_108197 | JGI IMG/M metagenome (GOLD analysis project Ga0160420, IMG submission 108197) | Phycosphere-associated microbial communities from algal ponds in Kailua-Kona, Hawaii, USA - Cellana AP2-5-5 metagenome pilot | ecosystem: Engineered > Artificial ecosystem > Aquaculture >... | reverse complement strand
TCCCTCCCTCCCTCCCTCCCTGGCAAGACGCTTCAAAAGGAAGACAAGAGAATCCGTCTGTTGGCGCGAACAGAGCAAGGAGGCGTGGCGGAGGCGCTAAATACGGTAGAGAGGGAGGTAGAGAGGGAAGGAGGGAGGGTAGGGCAACATAACGAGATCTATCGATGTATTACCCTTGCCCTTCTTCCCTCCCATCCTCCCTCCCTCACCCAGGGCCTAAGGCACGCTCAGGGCGATTTCATTCTCCGAATGGACTCGGACGACATTTGCTGCCTCGGTCGAATCAACAGACAAATGAGGGCAATGCGAGGTGAGGGCGGGAAAGAAGGCGGGAGGGAGGGAGGGCAGGTGGGAGGGGGAGGGTATATACTCATGCTGGGAGATGGGGCTCAAACCTTCCCTTCCCTCCCTTCCTTCCTTCCTTCCTTCCTCCCTCCCTCCCTTCCTCACTTCCTCCCTCCCTACCTCCCTCCCTCCCTCTCTCCCTCCCTCCCTTCATCAGGCCGTCCCGACGTGGACATTCTCGGCGGTCTCCCCCTCCTCTTCTCTTCCCCTCCCTCCTCATCCCCCTCCTCCTCCCTCCCTCCCTCCCTCCCTCCCTTCCCCCTTCCCCCCACCAACCCCATATTTCTCCGGTGGAGCCTCCTCTTCTCCTGCCCTATAGCCCATCCTTCCGTCCTCTGCAGGAGAAGGAGAAGGAGGTGGAGAAGGAGGGAGGGAGGGAGGGAGGGAGGGAGGGGGGAAGGAAAGGAGGGAGAGGAGGAGGAGTGGTTGGCATATGACGCAACAGCGGGGCCCGCAGAGTAAGAGGGAGGGAGGGAGGGAGGAGGGAAGGGAGGGAGAAAGGAAGGGATGAAGGAAACAGCAAATAAGTGGCGTATTCTCACCCTTTCCCCTTCCCTCCTTTTCTCCTTCTCCCCCTCCCTCCCTCCCTCCCTCCCTCCCTCCATTTCTGCCTTATAGAGACTATGATCTCTGGCTCCGCCTCTCTTTCCCCCCCTCCCTCCCCCCGGCCCTCTTTTCCATCCTTCCCTCCCCTTGCCTGTACCTGCGGAAGCACGGTCAGAGCGAGTCGACCATAAAAAGAAGAGAGCAAGAAGCAGCAGCGGACGCAGCAGCACACAGAGCGATGGGGCGCTTGTTGGGGAAGGACGGTAAGTAGGGAGGGAGGGAGGGAGGGAGAGAGGGATGGAATGAGAAACAGTCAGTCATTTCTTCTTTACTCACAAAGACACACACGTCTTCCACACACAGAGCACCGCCTGAGGAACACTCACGTACACATTCACACTCAGTATGACAAACACTCATTCACTCCTTCACTCACTCACACACTCACCCATCCATACCCTCCCACTGCCTCTCCATCTCTTTCCCCACGCTTCCAGTCCCTCTGTCGGCCGTCACGGCCCTCCGTCGCCCCGACGCCGTTGCCACCTCCCTCTCCCTCCTCACCCAAGCTGTCGACCTCCTCCTCTTGCTCCTCCCCTCCTTCCTTCGCTCCCTCTCTTTCTCGTCTCCCACCGAGACGGTAGTGAGGAGGGAGGAGGAGGGGGGGAAGGAGGAAGAGAAGAGGGTGGGGTGTTTGCAGGTGGAGAGTGATGTGCAGGGAAGGCTGCGGGCAATAGCAGCGCTAGGTATAGGGCACATGGGCCTTGCCGCCATGCCCTTGCTGCAGCGGGTGCAGGAGGCCACGAGAAGGAGGGGGAAGGAGGAGGAGAAGAGGGGAGGAAATGGATTGTGAACACATGAGGAAAATGCACGTGTCTAGATAATTACATGCACACACATACAAAGATGCGATGGTCCTCCTTCTAAATCAATTTATCCAATTCTTTCTTCTTTCTTTCTGTTCCTATTTTCCTTTTGTTCATGTTTTTCCCCTTTATCATTCTTTCGTGGCTGCGGCTGCCGCGAATGTAGGCCCTTCCTTCTTCTTCTCCTTCCTCTCCGGCGCCGCGTATTCCTCCCATGTTACTTCGTACACATCTGCGGGCAGGGTGTCTTTTCCCCCCACTGCCGCCCTCCTGATATTCTCTCTCTTCCACTCGGGCTTGGGCAGAACGACGCCACTCTTCCTCCCCACCCGGACCCGTGTCCCATCTTCCAAGAAACGACGGGAGACCTTGGTAGGCTGCTTGCTTTCGGGATCGAGTAAGGAGACGTTGGAAACATTCAGTGCGGCGGGGTAGGTGATAATCTTGCCTGCTTGTCCGTTGGGGGTGGGTTTTTGGGTGCGCCTTCTGACGTTCACGCCTTCGATGATGAGACGGTTGGCAGCCCGGAGGACCTTGAGGACAGTGCCTTGTTTGCCCTTTTCCGGGCCATTAATTACCTCGACTTGGTCGCCCTTCAAGATGGTCCACCTGTGTGTGTGTATATGTGTGTGCATGGAAAGCATGAGAGTGAGTGCCTGCCAGCACGTGCAGAGACCTCCCGCTACTCCACACTGCGAGCCTTCCCGCCACTCCACACCGCGCGCCTCACCACCTGCGCATGAGGGTGCATCGCCTACATGCGCTCATCCTGCTTCCCCTTGACCCTCCATCCCTCCCTCCTCCCTTCCCTCCCTTCCCACTAACCGTGACTGCTTGATGGGCTCCACCGTCTTCTTTTTGTGGGGGATCCGTTGCTGCAACAGCTTCATGCCCTTCAGGGCAGCGTTCATTGTCGACATAGCTTTTGTGGTACTTGGCTCAGGAGATTGGGAAGGAGGGCAAGAGGAGAGGCAGGGAGACAGGGAGAGAGACTGCAACGTGGATATAATACCACCTCTGGCTCGATCAGATGCGAACAAGCAAGGCACCTCCTCCACCAAAGGGTCTAGAGCCCGGCCTACGCGTGACTGTGGGTTGGTCATGATTCCAGAGAGTTGAGAATAAGGTGGTGTGTGTGGGTGTAGAGGCGGAGACGGACACAAGCAGCACTACCAACAAGTCATCATGGTGTGAAGCGACGCGAGAGGCGAGACGAGAGAGCCGTTGCTTGTCCGCTTTTTTACACCCCTATTTCGAGCACACTTTGGCCTGTTGCTTGCCCTACTCCAATGACCAAACAAACAGACACGGGTAATATTGACATGTATTTTGATCACTTGGTGGCGGCATTGTGCTGCGAACCGCGTGCTTTTCTCTCCCAACCATCCCTCGAAAAAGAGACATTGACCTCCCCACCCATCCCTTTGCCACTATTTCACTTTTATTTTTCCTTTTTTGGGCTGCATTTTCTAGAAATTTTGCTTGCAGATACGACAAGCACATTTAGCATGGTACATCTGTTCTAAATGCTCCTTTTATCCAATACAAAGACGAAGCCATGTCCCGTCTCACTACCACAACCGCCAGCAAGCGCTTTGAAACTACGGCCAAAAGTGCCCAAGCCTACATTCATTCTCTCTCCACCACCGCCTCCGCCCTCCTCCAACCTCACTCGCGCACCATACCGACACATGCTAACACAAAAACAAACTGGGTCCTTGGCACGGACCGGGTGCTGTACGAGACCGATGCGATGGCCCGTCAGAAAGGCTATCAAAAGGCAGGCATGGAAGGCCCAGAAGGAGAGCGGGAGGCTTTCTATCTTGACATACAGAAACAAAAGGCGGAAAATCGGGCGTTGAAAAGAGCTTTGACGGCTACCCATTTCACCCTGGCTGATAATCATACCATAAACAAGGGGATACGAGGAGCAGGGATGGGTGGAGAGTACCGCTACCAGGATGAAAGCGATGCCGGCGACTGGGAGGAGGAGGAGGAAGAGGATGATACTTACGGGAAACGGACGACTGTCGCCTTCGTCTCCTCTTCCTCGTCACCTTATTCAGCATATTCTACTCCCATTCCCGCCGCCGGAGCATGCATCAAAGATAGACACAACAAGACACATTTTAGTTTGGGGACTGACAAGAATGACTACAGCTCCTCCTCCCGTGACATGAACCACCTTATTGAGGAAGAGGAGGCCGTGAGAGAGGAAGGAAAGACAGGAGAGTATAAGAAGGAGTATGAGGCCCGACGGCTGGAGGTGGCGGCGATGAGGGAGGCCTTGACCAGGACCCATATTACCTTTGGCGACGAAGGAAGGAAAGGAGGCGGAGGGAAGGGGCAGGGGAGGGAGGGAAGTGCGTACACCACGCAATACCAGGATGTGTTCAGGCCAAAAACTGGAATGCAATCTCCTTCTACTTTCGAATTTCCGACTCACAAAAGTGGCCTGCCCTTCCTCCCTTGGGGCCGCTTGCTGGATGAGGGGGAGAAGGTAGATTATACCACAACCAGCATGGCACTCATGGGAAAGACGCCCTTGCCCGAGGCGCAGGAGAGAAACGAGGCCGTGATGCGGGCGAGGGCAATGAAAACTGAGTTGATGAGGAGTCACGCCGATTTCGCACTGGACCCGGAGTATCTTTAAACCTGTCGTCATAAGTCCATTTATTGATGATATTTTGTGTTGTTGAAGTCGAAGACTGACATGGCCAAAATGTACCGACAAGCAGAGCGGAAATAACAGGGGGGTCAAAAGAAAGGAAAGGAGACTCATAACAACTGGCCTATCATGCATGTTCTTTTTGTGAAATCCATTTTCAAACAATCTTCATTTCTCTCCTCGGACTCGTTTGGAGTCCCCTCCAAGTTCCTTTTGCTGCTGCTTGTTCCCGTCGTGTTGCTTATTGATTTTCACAATTCATGCCTCTCTTTTGATTCACTCTCTATTGCCCATTCCTTCGTTATTCTCCTGCTGTTTGCCCTTCACTGTTCTCCGCAGCACTGTTCCCGCAGCACTCACCCCACATTAATCACCAAATGACCTGTTGACACGTCATACAATGGAGGCACCTCTTCCCCTTCTCCCCCCTCCAGCGATATTTTGCCCGTTCTCTTTCCCGTCCTCCATCCCTCTTTCCCTCCCTCGTCCTCTTCTGCGATTTTATCCGTCGCTGTATCTATGGACGCTTCTGCCGCTACTGCTGCTGTGGCTGCTGCGGTTGCTGCTGCCTTCTTTCCTTGCTCAAGCTGCTCGTCCAAACCATCGTCCTCTTCTGCTGCTGCTGTTCGTCCTCCTCCTCCTCCAACCTCCATCCGCATGTCCACCTCTCTCTCCTCATCATCCACGTCATCCCCTTCTTCCTCTCCCTGCGTCCCCTCCTCCTCCCCCCCTGCCTCCCTCCTCGCTTTTCGAGCCCACTCTCTGTACACCCTTAAACTCTCTCGATGCCCTTCCTGCTCCTTCCTCATCCATGCCTCCCTCGCACCTTCCCCTCCCTTACTTCCTGCTATCCTCCAGCCCTCGGCCACAGCTCTCTCAATGGGGAATATGGGCCGATCGAGGTATTTGAGCTGAGGGAGGGTGAGGAGACAAAGCTTCCGAAATTCGTTTTTATTTTTGATTACATTGATATCTGTTTTGCTTCTATCTTCACCTTGATTAACAGGGAACATGAATGGATTGCCTTCCATAGTTAGGGAGAGGAGGGAGGGGAGGAGAGAGGGATGGAGGGAGGGAAGGAGGACGCGGGTCGCGTGGATGAGGTGGTTGTTGCTGATGTCGAGAGTGTGGAGGGAGGGAAGGGAGGCAAGGGGGAGGAGGGCGATGTGCTCGGCAGCTTCGGAGATGGACAAGGAGGACGAGAAGGAGGAAGAAGTGGAGATGGTGATGGATGGGGAGAGGACCGAGATTTCATCCAGCTTTCTGGGGACAGCAGCTTCTTTTCCTCCACCCTTACTCTCCTCCACACCACCTCCACAGTTCTTCCCCCCTCTGTCGCCTCCTCCCTCCCACCCGCCCCTCCCCAACCTATTCTTAGCCACCAACAAGGTCGTCAAGTTGATGCACTCCTCCACCCCCTCCAAGGAAGCCAAACGATTATGACTCACATCCAGGGTCACCAGGTTTGTCAATCCACTCAACCATCCTCTCCGCCTTTCCCCCTTTCTCCCTCCTTCTCCTCCCCCGCCCCCATCACCGTCACTTCCTCGGCCGCTCTCTCCATCATTTCCTTCTTCTCCACTTATAACTCTTGCGTCCCTCCTTCCCCCCCCTCCTAGGCTCTCCAACAAATTGTTCTGTAAGTATAAACACCTCAAATGGGTCAATTCTCTCAATCCCTCCCCTATCCCTTCCTCCGTCAGCCCATTGGAATCCAGCCACAAGGCTTTCAAGTTAGAATAAGGATTGAGATTTTCGATGCGATGAAATCCACGGAAATGCAGGTAAAGCCTGTCGTTGAGGCTGGGGGTCTCATAACCTAGGGAGGGAGGGGGGGGGGGTGAGAGAGGGAGGGAGGGAGGGAAGCGGAGGCAAACTTTCAGGGCCATCATAGAAAGGAATCAAAATAAGAGCGGGAAATGGACCGCTTGGATTTTCAGTCGTTACGTAGCAGCCACGTACCATCATGCGCTAAGGCCAGGCGTCGAAGGAGGTCGGGGGTCATTTTTTCGCCGCCTTGTTCGTCGTCCGCCTCCTTATCTTTGGGTCTGGTGCCGGCAGCAAGCGCAGGAATGCTGTTGGTGGCCCGCATCTTCAGCAACGTTTTCCCTCCTTCCTGTGCGTGTCGTATTTTTGGACGCAGGCGTGAAAAGTGAGGGGGAAATGTATACGAAAAGTGGTATGAAGAAAAATGCATGGGCCATGCCGCTCACTGAACTGAAAATTGTTGGCAAATGATCCACGGAAAACTGGCTAGAAATGAGGCACGAGGACAACGGAAGGCCTAGAAGGGTTTCTGGAAGATGAGATAGAGACAGTGGCGGGATTATAAAAGGTGCAGGGAAAGGGTCTGAAAATATTAGGGCTGCGAAAGGCTTTGGCAAGGCGTCACTCGCTCGTCTATGGCGCAATCGGACCATGAACCATGACGCAGAAGCATGAAAGCAAAAAGTGTCACGGCACAAGTTTGTTCTTAAACAAGCGCGGTTGACCAGCGATCAACCTAGCTACAGTTAGGACGCCCGTTCTTGTTATTTATGCCGGTGTACGGGGTGGTGCCGGCACACTTTCGCACGAAGGCCGGCAAAGCACTTACTCGTCTTCCCATGGAACAATCGTCACACGACATCATTTCATTGCTTCTTCTCTTTCGCCTCATCACATTCACATTCCACGCACACACGCACAGTCCACGACCAAATAATGCCAACATCCCCGCGCCTCTGCCTCCGCAGGGGCAGTCTCCTCCTTCTTCTTTTCGCAGCGGCAGCGCCCTCCACCTTAGCCTTCCTCCTTCCCTCCCTCCCTCCTTCCTCTTCCACCTCAACCCGCCTCGCCCTCTCCCCTCTCTCCTCGCCGTCCTCCGACACGCTTAGCACCCTCGAGGCCCCTCCATTACCCACGCTTGCTGTGGATGAGCAGGGACGCTCACGTCTGCCGTGGAAGAAAGAGGGCTACAGTTACTGGACCTGGCAAGGGAATCAAATTCATTATGTGGCGCTAGGTGAGGAGAGGGGGGAGGAAAAGAGGGAGAGAGGGAGGGAATAAGGGGATAATGAAAAGCCTGTTTGGAGTTTACAATATCACTTATTTTCCCGTTAATCCCTCTCAATTTAACTTTCGTACTTCTGTCATCACAGAGGGTGAGAATGCCCGGCAGTCGAACAAACCGCCTATTGTCCTCATCCACGGGTTTGGTGCATCGGTAGGTTTAAAGGAGGGTGAGATATGGGAAGGAAAAAAGAAAAGACAAATTGACGAGGCTAAGAGGTGGTGTGAGATGTCGTATGGGAAGAAGGGAAGGCACATGAATTGTCCCAGTGGCGCTTCCGGAGAGAGACACATTTCCCTCCCTTCCTCCGCTCCCTCTCCCCCCCGTAGGTCTTTCACTGGCGTTACAACATTCCGGCCCTTGCGGAGAATCATCGAGTCTACGCAATCGATTTGTTGGGCTTCGGATTGAGCGCGAAGCCTCTGACGGAGTATAATGCGGAGGTAAGAAGCCGGGAAGCCGGGAGTCGCTTTTTAATGGTGTGTTTGTTTATTGCTCGGTTGTTTTATTTATACGTTCATTCTTGTATGTCACCTCTTTGAACCTTAATGATTCATTTGTTCTGTGTCCACTTACTGATAAGTCGATTCTTCTTTTCATTAATTTACTCACTCACGTGTTAATTTTTATTTTCTCCATCTCGTTCCATTTTTTATCACAGGTGTGGAGGAATCAGCTGGCTGCCTTCTTACAAGAGATCGTGGGCGTGGGCGGCTCGCTGGGTGGCCCCAAGGCCATCGTGGTGGGGAACAGCTTGGGAGGTAGGAGAGAAGGGAAGGAGGCGGGGAAGGAGGGAAAGAAGGATGGGAAGGAATGAGGAAATGGCCTCATTCACAGGTAGAATCTTTTCTTTCTTTCTAGGGATCCTGCTCTAGCCACTTTTCTGCCTTGACTACACTTACCTCTCCCTCGTTCCTTTTCTCCCTCCCTTCCTCCATCCCTACCTCCCTCCCTTCCTCTTTCCCTCCCAAGGTTACACGGCCCTTGCCACCGCTGCCTTCCACCCGGAGCTCGTTCAAGCCTGTGCAGTCCTAAACGGCGCTGGTTCTTTCGATCCCCCCCCTGAAGCGGTCGCTGCTGTGGAGGTGACTCGTCTGAAGGTGCGCCCGCCCGCCCTCCCTCTCTCTCTCATCCTGCACTTGAGAAGCACGCTTCTTACCCCGCCCGCGTTCCTCCCTCCCTCCCTCGCAGCTAAATAAAACCAGGAGTGGGAAAGGCTATTTGCTGGACGGGCTCAAGGAGAGATTGGGCCACGCCGCTCGACGCGTGGTGCTGTACTCGGCCTTCTTCTACACTAAGCAGCCGGGAAGGATCAAGCAGGTGTTGCAACAGGTAGGGAAAGGGTGGTGAGGATGTGAAAGAAGTAGATGATAGGGAAGGGACGACGAACCGTAGGCCAAGTTTTCTTAATAAAGAGACAGGGAGGCAGAGACTCATATATGTAGACATATTTAAGAATAATCAGGACGCGAGTGAGGAATCGCGACGGAAACTAAAATGCATCCGCTCTCTGTATGTCTATCTCTTGAGCAGGTGTACCTCAACAAGGACAACGTGGACGACGAGCTGGTGGAATCCATCCGCTATCCTTCCCTACACCCCAACGCTGCGGAGGTAAGGACAAAATGAGATTGGACTAGGAAACAATAGATGAGTTTCGTATATTTATGATATGTATGCCGTGTGCTTATCGAAGGAAAGGCTTTGATCGGCAACCGCACATTAATGGGATCGTCCTGCCTTCTCCCTCCTTCCGTGCGCTCAGGTCTTTTGCCGTGTCGTCACCCGGACGAGCACCCAAGGTGCTCTGACAACCGTGAACAAACTGCTCTCCATGCTAGACATGCCGCTCCTGCTCTTGTGGGGAGATCGCGATCCTTGGATCAGGTACATGTTGAATAGAGAGAAGGGGGAAGAGATCGGGGTTCGAGGAAATTGGTATGGTATCATGATTGACCTTTTTTTTTCTGGTCGCGAGTCGCGTAAACTGAATATCGGGGTTCGAGGGAATTGGTATGGTATCATGATTGACCTTTTTTTTTCTGGTCGCGAGTCGCGTAAACTGAATATGCACACTGACACATTCATGCTCTTGCGAAACCAGGGCAGGCGCGCGCGTTCTTTGACGAATCAATGGACTTAAGAAATGGACTTAAGACACTGTCAATGTCGCCTCTCTTTTCTAGACCTTGCAGGACAAATAATCAATGCACACACACATCTCATATAACGTGCACCAACAAACTCTCACTTCTACAGTCCACGCATGGCCGAGCGCATGCGCGATCTCTACCCGGCCGCGAAACGCGTGGGCCTAGATGCCGGCCATTGTCCCCACGACGAGGTTCCTGAGGCCGTTAACTCAGAGCTCCTGCAATGGATCGAGGAAATGAGCCCGTAAGAGTAAGATTGCGCCAAGAGCGTTTTCCTCTTTTCTCTCTGTTCCTTCCTCGCTGTACGATCATGATTAGAGAAGCCTGGGCATCTTGTTGTTGTACTAGCGGAGAGATGTAGCACTTCTTTTAGTTTTACCTAATCCTTTTTTTATTTTTTTTCAAATTGCTTGTTAATTTGTGCATACAGAGATAAGATCAGTTCAAAGTACGATAGAGGCTCGAATGAAAGAAGAATGAAGAGATAATCTGAAGCGAGAGAAGGAGGCAAGAGAAGACGATGCGAGAGCAAAGGAAAAGTTGTGTGAAGGTGACATTGGGCCGATTAAAACAAAAGAATTAACAATCATGGCAGGTTTGTCGTTTAGAGTCCGTGTACTAGGAATTTTAGCAACGGATCGAAAAATATACGAATATCGTCCTTTTGCTATCAACCTTAACGCCAGCCCGCACACCATAGCATCAGTAATTTTTGAAGTGGCATTTTCTCAGAAATGGTCATGTATTCTTGCTCTGAAGAGCTGGTAAAGGTACCGTAAATCAATTCATTTCGACACAAGCAAGTTGTACGTAACTTTTTCGCTACCAGGAGGTTGTTCTCTGTGTGACCTGCGATACTGCCAAATCTCCGAATACCATAATCTCGCAAGACGATTCAATAATAATGTTCGCATTGAATCGTCCAGGAGGTTGTCCAGTGTCTGCGTGTGGAGCTCTCTTCTGGAAAAGGAGGAGGTGAGTGGCAAGGGAAAAAGTAAGCTTGAAGTATTGCCGTTCCTTTTTACTCAAATCCGAGCAGAGCGGTCGTGATTCGTTTCCACCCCTCCTCATCTACGACTCACGCCACATACCCGCACACCCGCACACAGCGTCTTACAATAAAGAAAGACAGGCACCCATGACGAAAAGGCAAGGGTCACTTTCCTTCAAGGCGACCCCGGGACAGGCGCACGAACCAGCATCGACCTCCTCCTCCGCCGCCTCAAGACCTGTTACAGCATCCACTCCTGTCGACATCGACCCAGAATCCCTCCCCAAGAAAGGTATATCTACCTATAACTCTCTTATTATGACTGCGCACTGCGTATGTACGCTATATTCATACTCCTTTCACCCTACTTTTGCTCATTGTGAGGGAAGCACGCACGGCATCATCCCTCCTCTCCCTCCCCTCCCTCCCTCTCTCCCTCTCTTCCTCCCCTCCGTCGTTCACTCTTAGGCTGGACCTCGTACCTGAACACCACCACCCTAGCCGTTTGTATCTTCTTTCTCTACATCTTTTGGTGTGGTCGGGGGATGCATCGTATCATGTACCCTCTCGCTCACCTGCCTCCGTTGAAGGAGGGGGAGGCCACCCTCGACCCGCTCTGGCCGGAGGGGAGGGCATTCGACGTTTTGTGCTACCTAAGGTAGGAAGAGAGAAAGAAGGGAAGCCTTACACGCATAGAGGATGAGTAGGCATCTCTCTGCAGCTTGGATGTTTTATCACCACGGGCATCTTGCCATCACGCCATCTCACCCTCCTTCCCTCCCTCTCTCCCTACCCCCCTCCATGCCTTCCTCCTCACCTACAGCGATTCGCCTGAAGACCCTCATCTCCAAGCTCAACACCCTCTCTGGCAAGCTAAGGGACTTAGATACGGCTGGGGTAAGGAGGAAAGGAAGGAGGGCGAGGTGGAGGAAGGGGTCAAGGAGGTCAAGTTGCGGCTGGTCACTGAGTTGCAGCCGGCAGAGGAGGAAGAAGGGAATGCTGGAGGGAAGAGCGGAGGGGCAGAGACAAAGAATAAGAAGAAAAAGGAGGAGGAGGAAAAGGAGGTGCTGATCCCGGACTGGTTCTGGCGTCGGGTCCGTCGAGGAAAGGTATGTCTCCGAGGGAGGGAGGAAGGGAGGGGGGAAGGGAAGGACGGCGTGCATTAAAAGTATCCCTAGTCATGTCTTGCGCTGATCCCCCTCCTCCTGCCCTGCTTCCAACCCCAGGATGTCTACCTCCACGTGTTTGTCACTCGTTCGCCTGGCCTGGTCAACGTCACCAGTGCGAGGGCGGGGGAGGGAGGGATGGAGGAAGGGGGGGAGGAGGGGACGCTTGCTCCACAGGTAGAGCTGCAGGGTCATGACGGTTACAGTCCTCTGCATGGAGTCGTGCCACTGCTGAAGCGGCAGGTGAGGGGGGATGGAGGATGGGACGAAGAGAAGGAGAAAATGGAACTTGACTACTGACTGCCGATGGGAAGGGAGAGATGGAAGGGAGAGGGAGGGAATAAGGCCTGACTTCTTGCCAATAGACTTGGACTCATATAATCCTCCCTTTCTCCCTTCCTTCCTCTCCAGGTGTATGATGCCAAGCCGCCCAAGCGTCGGCTGCTCTCGGGGGAAGAGATTAAGGCGCCCGAAATGTTGAAGGAAGGAGGTAAGGAGGGAGGGAGAGAGGGAGGAAGGTCTGCGAACAATCATGGACACCAAAAGGGTTCATTCAATCCTCCTTCCTTCCCTCTTTCCCTCCCGCCCTCCCTCCCTTCCTCCCCAGGCCACGGCCTGTACTGGAAGCCCGAGGTGGCCGTGCGCCTGGTCACAGACTTCACCCTCTACCCTATTCAATACCTCCCGCCTCAAATCGCCGACCACCTCGACATCGTCCAAGTCATTGACAAGGCACGAAGGGTCAAGGTACAGCCCTCCCTCCCTCCCCACCCCCCTTTCTATGGCTGAAACTGACGAACCATACTTTCTTCTCACCCTCCCTCGTTCCCTCCCTCCCTCCCCCCCTCCCTCTCCCCAGTCCTACAGATACCGGCCCCCCGTCCACGCGGATGAGATCGGACTTACGAGTGACAAGTACATCCCTCTCAACTCCTCCCTCGCCTCTCTCCCCTTGGCGGTCCCTTCCTCCGTTTCTCCCTCCCTCCCTCTTTCCCTCCCTCCCTCCCTCCCTCCCTACTCATTTCCTGTCAGTCCGCGCTAAGGATGAGAATACATTGCCGCGACTTTTCCCTTGCCCTTCTTTCACTCACTGTGTGCGTCCTCCCTTGATTCCTTCCTTCCCTCGTTCCCTCCCTTCCGTTCTCCATCGTGCTTAATTATTCACACTCCCTCCCTCCCTCCCTCCCTCCTTCCCTTCCTCCCTCCATGAAGATAAATTACTCCCCCTTGTCCGTGGCACGGTGGCAAATGATGACTGTGCTAGGTAGGCAGGAAGCGAAGGAAGGAGGGAACGAGGAAGGGAGGGAGGGAGGGAGGGAGGGAGGGGATGAGGAAGTGGATTTGCAAAAAAAATCGAACAGGGAAACGGGAAAGAACTTGTCTACGATACCATTAATTGCTCCCTCCCTCTCTCCCTCTCTAGAATCCTCCATGCAGACCCAGAAAGGCTGGGGGTTGGAAGAGACGGATATTGACGATGTGCGCCGCCTTATCACCGACACCAATGTATACCTATTGCTGCTCACGGCCATAGCCTCGCTGTACGTGTGAGAGGGAGGGAGGGGGGGGGAATGAAGGGAGGAGAAGATGCGATGCGACGCTCTCACGCACTCCAATCGTCCCTCCCTCCCTCGTTCCCTCCCTCCCTCCCTCAGTCTGCATCTTCTTTTCGAGTTCCTGGCCTTCCAAAGTGATATTGCCTTCTGGCGCAAGAATAAAAGTCTTCGCGGGCTCAGCATCAGGACACTGGTCATGGAGCTAGTCTCGCAGGTAAAGCCCTCCCTCCCCCCCTCCCCCCCTCCCCCCTTTCATTCCTCCCCTTGATAATGTTATGGGGGGACATGGCTGGCAAAGCCCTCACCCTTTCTCCCTCCCTCTCTCCCTTAGAGCATCATCCTCCTCTACCTGATCGACGCCGATTCTTCCCTCCTCATCACCCTTCCGTCTGCCTTTGGTGTGCTCGTCCAGATCTGGAAAGTGCAGAAAGCAACAGGCGCGTCTCTTCAGCGGTAAGTAGGTCCGTGAAAAGCGAAAGACGGGGCAAGGAGGGAAGCAGGAATAGGGCACTCGTGCAGACTTGCTCATATCCTTGAAAACTCAACGGCAGGAAACGCGGATAGTGGTCTACATTGACTGATTCATATCCCTAATAATGCAACACCGGATTGAGGATTGAATTGACCCGGATTGACCTTTATTGACTAAATAAGATGACATCAGTGAAGGTGGATACTATTGGCCTACATTGACTTATTCATATCCCTTATAAAATAACAGCAGTAAAGGCGGATATTGGCCTACATTGGTATGCACGCGCTTGACTACCGAGGGAAAGATTGAAGGGAAGGAGGAGAAGGGAAAAATAGACATCAACAAGGCCGAGCAGGAGAAGAATGATTCCAATGGTAAGAAAAAAAATGGTGGGGAAAGTCCCTGGGACTCTATCGCCATCTCCTCCCTTCCCTCAATCCCTCCCTCCTCCGCCTCTTCCATTCTTGTGGCAGCTGCTGCTCCTGGGACCCAGAAGGAAACGATGGACTTGGACAGGGTCGCAATTCATCACCTTACCATTGTCCTCGCCCCTTTAGCCCTGGGTTTTGCTGCACGGTATGGACAGAGGAGTGGTAATGGAGGAAGGGAGGGAAGGAGGCATCCTTTTCACCAGAGCGTTTTTACAATATGTATCTCATTCCTTACATACTCCCTCCTTCCTCCGCGTCCCGACAGTTCCTTGCTTCAAGAAGAATATACGGGGTGGTACAGCTGGGCGCTCTCTACTCTGACCTCTGCCGTTTACACTTTCGGGTTAGTCAGAAGCCAGGGCAAGAGGGAGGGAGGGAGGGAGGGAGGGAGGGAGGCTCTTTCTATGACCCAACAGTTGCTTTAAACAGTTTGGGGCCAAGCTTATAACCCTTCCCTTCCTGTTCTCCCCTCCGCCTCTCCCACAGCTTCATCCTTATGACTCCTCAACTCTACATCAATTATCGACTAAAAAGCGTCAGCCACTTGCCTTGGCGCTTTCTCTGCTTCCGGTGCGTGTCTTTTGCCCTCCTTCCCTCCCTCTCTCCACCCCTGCACCCTCCTAGCCGATCGATCGCTTCCCTCCCTGTGTGACGGACGGCGTTTCATGAATGGCCCAACCCCTCGCTTTCCTTTTTTTCCTTCTTTCCCTAGGTTTGTCAACACCTTCATCGATGACCTCTTCGCGTTCATCATCAAGATGCCCACTATGCACCGTATTTCCTGTTTCCGCGATGACGTTGTATTTCTGATCTACTTGTATCAAAGGTGGATGTATCCTGTCGATAAAAGCAGACAAATAGACGCGGAAGACTGTGCGGGAAGCGGATGATGAATAAGTGACAGAGTGGTCTACAATCATATATAAAAGACAAATAGGGAACAAATTATGCAAGTGCCAGTTTCTTGTTGACTCACTAAGATTCCAGATATCACATACTTTGCTTTCTGTGGCGTAGTGGGCGAGATCGAATCTCGCGGTGGGACCCATATATTTCCCCCCGTCAAACAAAAATGATTTACGCTACGCACCGTAACTCGCGAACATCATCGAGCTTGAAGGAGCAACTTATGCGATCAAATAGGCGCAGCGACACTCATGACGTCACCGACCTTGAAGAAGCAACCTATGCGATCAAATAGGCGCAATGACACGCAACCGTAACTCGCGACGTAATCGAACTTGAAGAAGCAACCTATGCGATCAAAGAGGATCAGTGACACTGATGCCGGCAGCTATCCCGTCATGCGGGGCGGGCTTATTTTGGTGCTCAAATTATGATGGAAGTAAATGCCATCATATCGGTGGCAAGGCTCGTAATGGTGTTTAAAACCCTAAAAAAGTAAAAAGAGCAAAATATGTGCATAACTTTCTGTATTGTCCGTAAGAAAGTGGCCGCGTGATTAGATCTGCTTACGCTAACACGTTTGGTGGCTACGTCCTGGAGGCGTTCCCGGTTTTCCCGCAGAGATAGACGTCATTTTTCACAATAAGGTTTCCCGGCCATGTTGAAGCGGATGATCGATTTGTAGAGTTTCTTCAAAGAGTGGGTAGTCTTCAATCCACCACAGATGGGTCATTCCGTGGGTCTGAGCCCTGTCGGGTACGGACTGAACAGTAAGTTATGCTCTTTTTACTTTTTTTGGGTTTTAATCACCATTACGGGCCTTGCAACCGATGTGATGGCATCTACTTCCATCATAATATGAGCACCAAAATAAGCCCGCCCCGCATGACGGGGGAGCTGCCGGCACTTTGCCAGTTATTATCTACTGGTAGTACGCGCTCGAAGTATTGACAATGCCCGACACGTCCAGGATATGGGACGGGTTATCGGTATTGATGCCCACAATCCGTCATTTGAGTCTACCACAGTATTTGCTTCCAGGGGCAGTAATTTCGACCAGGAAGAAGAGGAGAAGAAGGAGGAAAGAGAAAGAGAAGAGGTGATGAACATGACTGCGGGAGGTCATTGTGAAGAAGAAGGGGTGAAAGGAGGAGGGGGAGGAAGAGGAGGAGGAGGAAGAGGAGGAGGAGAAAGAACAACAACAACCAGCAAATCAGCTGCCTCAGGAACAGAGACGAAGAAGAACAAGAAAGAAAGTAGGCATAGATCACCCTCCATCCCTTTTCCGTCCTCCCCTTCTTCCTCCCTCCCTCCCTCCCTCCCTCCTCCCTTCTACCACGGCCTGTGCATGCGTTTGGCCCGTAAATACGTGGCCCATGTCTTGCATGTGCAACGAATGTCGTCTATAGGTATTGATACCCCTCGTGTCCTGGGCCTGAATAGGCTACTCGTTGATTTCTTGGAAAGGAATAACCGCTCCCTCCTTCAGTCCCTCACTAGAGCTGTGGACGAGGGGGTGGTAGAGGGAGGGGCGGATGGCGGGGAAGGGGAAAGGTTGGCCTAGACGGAGGCGCTTGAAAGGTGAGTGAATGATCATTGGGATGTGAGGAGGGAGATGGGGAGGAGGAGGGAGGAGGATGGAGGAGGAGGAGGCGGCGGAGGAGGAGGGGGGGGAGTAGGAGAAGGAGGAGTGGGAGAGGAAGGAAAAAGAGTAGCGGTAGAGGGTGGCAGTAATGCGAAAAGAGAGAGGGATGAAGAAAAGGAAGGAGATCGAGGAGGAAGAGGGAGAAAGAGGAAGAAGATAGTGGAGGACGAAGAGATGGAGGAGGAGGAGGAGGCAGGAGGAGGGGGGGGAGGGGTGGTAAGAGAGAGAGGAGGAAGAGAAGAAGAAGGAGGATGGAGAAAAAGGATTGAGGAGGACGACGACGAGACGGAGGATGAGGAAGAGGGGGGGGGAGGAGGAGGAGGGGGAAGACTGGAAAGCCCCTGAGATCCGATGAAGAAAAATCGGCCTCGAGGGTTTTTGTAAGAACAAATGAAGGAGGGAGGGAGGGTAGTTATGTCGGAGGGGGGAAAGGAGGGGTGGAAGGACGGACCAAATGGCGCGGGGGTTGATGCGCGTGGGAGGAGGGAGGGGATAGCAGGTAGGGCGGCGATGGATCAGAGGGTAGAGAAAACTATGACTGACACCTCCCAAGGGACGAAGAAAGAGAAAAGGTTTAAGGGCAAGTTCTCTCCTCGAGATGGGGGAGAGTCGAGGGTTTGAGAGCCCTTATCCTCATAGAGATGAGGGGGGAAAAAGGGTTTAAGGGCAAGCTCTCTCCTAGAGATGAGGGAGGGTCGAGAGTTTAAGGGCCCTTATCCTCATAGAGATGAGGGAGGAAAAAGGGTTTAAAGGAGGGGGAGGAGGACGCATCGTCTCATGAAAGCTACTTTTTGGACGCTTCAAACGAAATGAGGAATACATACATACATACATCCATCCATCCATCCTACCAGAGAGTCATTTTAGTTAAAGTTTGCTCGCTCATCTCATCTATTGCTTTCTTTTCTTTCATCCTCCTCCTCGTCGTCTGCTGCGTCTCACCTCTTCATTTACTCCCTTCCTCCCTCCCTCCTTCCCTTCCTCCCCGCCCTCGCCAGCGATGCGAAGGCGTCAAACAGGAAGGAGGGAGGGAGGGAGGGGAGGGAGGGACGGAGGGGGCAGGTGGGAAGGAGTATAGGATGGGCGCGAAGCAAAAAGCGACATTTAATCGTTTTGTTCGTTTTTCATCGTCATCGTAGGAGGCCAGTACCCCAACCCTCCCTCCCTCCCTCCCTCCCTCCCTCCCTCCCTCCCTCCCTCCCTCCCTCCCCTCGCGAGCGACAGCCGAATGCAGGCGTCGAAGATCCTGCCCTTGAAGGCGGGAGGGAGGGAGGGAAGGAGGGCGTCACGCAGAGATAATATGGGCCCAGGTGGGAGCTGGCCGATGAACTGAGATAAATTGCTGATGCTGGTGAGGAGGGATGCGCGCTGGTAGGTGCTTTTTTCGTAGGCACTGAAGGAGGGAGGGAGGGAGGGAGGGAGGGAGGGAGGGAGGGAGTGAGGAGTGAGGAGGGGAGTGCACTCATCTGGATGTTGCGGTAAGACGGGAGGGAGGAAGGAAGGAAGGGAGGGAGGGAGGGAAGGAAAGAGGAAGTGAGGGAGGCACTCGGAGGGTATTCACTCTCTACTCCTGATCCATGCAAGACTCTCACCTCAGAGCCCCAGCGATCCGATCCCCTCCCTCCTTCCCTCCCTCCCCCTGGGCATGGGCCAAGTGATACACGAGATGGTAGGCGTCTTCGATGGCCACACCCGCGCCTTGAGCGAGAATGGGGTCGACCTGAAAGGAGGGAGGGAGGGAGGGAGGGAGGGAGGGAGGGA
>Ga0160420_100433_pt1 | contig 18572 bp, 26 predicted proteins | sample CelAP2metagpilot_FD_108197 | JGI IMG/M metagenome (GOLD analysis project Ga0160420, IMG submission 108197) | Phycosphere-associated microbial communities from algal ponds in Kailua-Kona, Hawaii, USA - Cellana AP2-5-5 metagenome pilot | ecosystem: Engineered > Artificial ecosystem > Aquaculture >... | reverse complement strand
GGGCGGGGGGGGGGGGAGGGGGGGGGGGGGGGGGGGGGGGGGGGGGGGGGGGGGGGGGGGGGGGGGAGGAGTGGCGGGGGGGGGGGGGGGAGGGGGGGGGGGGGGGGGGGGGGGGGGGGGGGGGGGGGGAGGAGTAGCTGGAGGAGGAGGGAGAGAAGAGCTGCAGACCATCTCTGGGAGTCCTACAGTTGTGCCCATGTCGTCAAGTCAGAGTGTGACGTTGACGGGGGGAGGGACGCAGGGCGGGGGGGATGAGCCGCAGCCGCAGCAAAGTCAGGGGGTGAGGAGGAGGGGGCAGCACCACCACCACCACCATTACCATCGCCATCATCAGCATGGACAAGGGGACGAGGACGACGATGAGGAATTTTTGTTGGGAGCGACGAGTAACTAGAGCGGCACGCATGCAGCAACAACCGCAGCATGGGCAGAGGGAAGAACGTCGATACGGAGTATTTGCTGAGGGTGATTGGTTGGAAAAACAGATTCTTCAAGCGGCAGACTTTGATGAGAATAAAAGGAGGTAGTAGAAATGAGGAGAAGAAAGATTTTGATGCATGTAACAGCAATGAGACAAGATGGCGAGAGATTACGCGACAAGGAATCAGTTAGCCAAGACAGGAAAAAAACGACGAACAGAAAACGAATAAGTTTAATTGCCATTTGAGGCGTGACACTTAAAAAGAGACATCGTAGTTATTCTTTTTGATTTTGCAGACTTCCTTAAATTTCGGTGTATATACGCTTTGAAATCCCCCTTGTCCTAATTCCTCTCTTATCTACACCAAACTGTATGTCAGGTGTGAAGGCGAGTAGCGGCCCCCAAAAATCAAAATGGGAGGACAGGAAAAGCGTGAAAGAGAATGGTCCCTTTACTTCATTTTCCTCGCGGTCGTTCCTCGCTTGAATGAAAGTGTCAAGTTCCGTGTAATGCTATCTTCCTATTTTGCCTTTATCACCCTCTATATATATATCACCCCATCCACCCTGTTTCATCTCTAAATGATGGTTTGCTACTTTAAAGGTTATCATAGTCTCCCTCGCTGCTTTAAAGCTTGTTATAACCTCCCTTGCGCAGATTCTTTTTAGGCTGACCCTTCTGCATCCAGCCTCCCTTGCCTTGGCCCTTGTCTACCTTACCTTTGCCCTTGGAATTAGGCATGGGCTTGTAGTAGTGTTCTTCGTGGTCATACTCGGAGCCTTGCTCGGGCTCATCGTCGTAGTACTTGTTGTCATCGTACTTGGAGATGGTCTGGGGCTTATAGTCGTAATTCTTGTCATCATCGTACTTGGAGACGTACTTGGCCTCCTTATAGTACTTGTCATCGTCGTACTTGGAGACAGGCTTGGGCTCGTGGTAGTACTTGTCGTCATCGTACTTGGAGACATGCTTGGGCTCGTGGTAGTACTTGTCATCGTCGTACTTGGAGACATGCTTGGGCTCGTGGTAGTACTTGTCGTCATCGTACTTGGAGGCGTGTTTGGGCTCGTGGTAGTACTTGTTGTTATCGTACTTTGGCACGTCGTGGTGGTCGCGGAATAATGTCTTATCGCCCATGTATTGCTTGTCCCCGTGGTACCAGGCTAATTCGTCCTCTCCCGCCAAGGCCTGGTACTGCTTATGCTCATTATAATATGACGGCTGCTTGTGCCCGTTGTACCCCGATGGCTTCTCTCCGCCCAGAAGAATCTTGTCCCCATTGTACCAGGATAAGTCCTCTCCTCCCAGGGGCTGCTCATCATTTGCAGGCGAGTCCGCAGCCGTAAAGAGGGATAAATGGCTGGTCGCGGCTACGAGAGTGGTGAAAACGAAAAAACAGCGCATGATGGTTGGTATGGAAGTGCTTGATCAGGCTTGAAAGCTGTGCGGATATATGTCCATAAGGTACAGGGGTGGGGGGTGAGGGGTGAGAGGGTCGAAATGCATTGCATTGAATGAGGGGGACTTGTGCGCGTGCACTGGACGAATTTCATGCTGCGTGAGTTCTATAGAGGCATTCCACGTGCATTCTGTATGTGTGTGGCGTGCTTGAGTTCGTTGCGCTGCGCAGATAGGAGAGGGGCATCCCCAAGGGCTGTGGGAGTGCATGGATTGAAAAGTCACATTTAATTTTCATCACACAACTGCAGAGCAAGCCAAACAAACAAAGCAAATAAAAACTTGGTTGGCATAGAATCTCCCTCAGCTTTTCGATCCTCCCACGGGTCGCGCTGTGATTGGATGGCACACGACTTTGGAGTGTAAGGCCATGGGGAGGTCGGAGGCTCGAAGCCTCTCTAGGGCCTGTGCAAGAAACTACCGAGAGCGCTGGAGAGGGGTATTCTCATTTTTCGAAATTGGCTGACTTTAATCAAAAGACCGCTTTCAGCTAAGGCTCCTGAAAGCTCATGCGCTTGCATCGACAATCATGCGCGCACGTAAGCCGAGGAGGCGGTACTTTTCAATTTCAGCGGCACCGCCTTCTTTAGCGATATTTCAACCAGAGAGCTTGATTTTTTTGTTTTCTGCGTGTCTTGCACTCAAACGTGGCCATGAAGTTCCACGACGACACTGGCATGCGTGCATCATCTTCCCCCTCATCTTCCCCGCCTTTCCCGGAGGAACGTTATCTCAGATATCCTTGATGATATTCGAAATTTAACTGATTACGATGAGATGTTGGAAGCGTTAGAAGTACATGGAGCTTGCGGAACACATTAACGTGTTATTTATCATTCGTAGGACTGACATTGGTTGTAGAACAGCTATGGCCTTCATGGGCTTCAGGAATTTCGGGAAAGCATGCTATTTTTAATACCATAATGACGGTGTCTCGGTTTGAATATTTAAAGCTATTTACTTTTTATTTCCAGACTTCATTTTATTATACCTAATTTGATCTAGTGGATACGTATTATTTTTATTATGCTGAAATACAGTTTCGTGGGTATTACGAGCAAGAGGCAGAGAAATATGACATATTAGAGCCTACATGGTCCCTCGATCTGCTCAAATCTTCCTACATTCCTCTTCGGTTATCCCATTTGGTAAGGTGTATCCCAGATTTTTGGCCTGGGGGCCAAAAATATCCCACATTGGGCAAGCGACCTCTGGTGGATACACATCTTTTGTTGTAACGATTTGGTCATCGCCAATATTTTCCCTTTGAAGCATTTGACTGCCGCGGCGACCACCACCCCTGTCCTCGGCAAGTACAAATGCGCACTGTAAACGCTGTCGCATATTTTCATGTAGGTCTTTTTTATTGAGCCCTGGGTGCGGTGAGGGAAGGTTTATATAAGCGATGAAAGACAGCTATGACGCTCATTCGTAGAAGTCGGATCAATGAGGTGGATGATGGGCCAGAGCACATAAAGTATCACAGCGAAACCAAATGTACATATGTTGACAACTGATAATACTTATTATGTTTAGCTTACCTATAAATTCTACCAACTTCGACAGGATGCTCAGGCGCAAATTTGGATTGAGCATCTCTTCATATTGAATGCTGAGGATGCCCTCGGGCAACTTCCTTTGAATTTTCTTGAATGCGAATAGCATATACTTGTATTCATCTAGGTTTGTGGGGGAAGATATGACGTGAATTTACTCAGCTTGTAGGAATGAATGCATGACAAGTTTTCGGACGCACAAGCTCTTACTTACGTGACCATTTTGAGATTGCGACATCGGCGAAATGACTCAAAGCAAAATCGTCGCGAAGGATGAAATGTTCGTCATTAGCAGTCCTTCGGTACTCGCTCCAAATGGCGTCAAATGGGTTGCGAGTCAGCAATATGAATCGATCGAATGACGTGATGTTGCCATTCCGGTAACATCGGCCTATATACAGAGAATTACGAATGAATAAGGGTAATTAATAGCTGATTCACCTTTGTAGTCGTGAGTGCTTAAGTTCCCGGAACAGTTACCTGGAGTACGACCCGAAGAAGACACTTTAAAAAGCTGATCAGGACTGAACTGATGAGGATGGGCCTTGATTACACTGACCTATGTGTTCATAAAGGGACGGATCAAAGCCAGATCAGTTGGATGCATGGCAAGATTAACCGAATGCAGAGAAGACACGTAAAACGAAAAACTGAGGAGGAGTATTCTTTGTACTAACCTTTTGAGTACAGAAGCCTTGTCCTGGCAGCTTGTCATTGTCAGGCTTGGATTTCGGTCTGGCCAATATCGTACCAGTGTAAATTCCCGTGCTGAAATCAATGAGAAGACGAGTCCACGTATTTCCACTCCCTGTCGAAACAAATATAAGTAGACTACCAATGAACGAACGAGAAAACTACAGAGTAAATTTAGGCACTCACTTACCTGGAAAGCTGTAGAGAATAGGCGGCAAAGCCTTTTCATCATCAAGTAGAAATCTTCGGTTCCCATAGCTCTTCTGGCATTTGGCTAGTGAGGGGATGACTTCCTCCGTCTTCTCCTCCTCCTCTTCTATTTCCTCCTTTCCCTCCTCCTGCTCTCCCTCCTCGTCGTCTTTTGTCTCCTCTTCCTCCTCCTCCTCCTCCTCCTCCTCCTCCTCCTCCTCTTTTTCCTCCTTTTCCTCCTCCTGCTCCTCTTCCTCCCACTCTCCCTCGGATAAGGAGTCTTCATCATCGTCATCTCCTTCTTGATCTTCTTCAGAAACTTCTTCCATCGCTCCAGTGCTCTCTGCTTCTCTGTACTGCTGCCGCTCATCTACTTTCGCTTCCTGGCTTTCATCTTTCTCTTTGTCCTCCTCGTCAGTCTCCTTGTTTTCCCTGTCCTCTGTCGTTTCCTCTTCGCTTTGTTCACTGTCCTGACCAAATGGTGAAGCCAAAGGCAACACTTTGTCCACGGGACCACCTCTAAGGCTGTCAGGGCTGCTAGCGGTCTCTTTTTGCGCAACCACCGGAGACGACGAGAAAGAGAAAAGGCGTGGAACACTCCACGACCTGGAAGACGCTTCTTGAGAGGGCACTCCATCATTGGTTTCCGCTATGATGGTACCAGATGCACGAAGAGTCCCTTCTTTGAAAGATGGTGGCAACCAAAAGTGATGCAACAGCGCAAGGCCAGCGCACATTACAGCCGTCCCAATGGCAATTCGAACAGGCGTCTTGCAAAGCTTACTATGGGCACGTTTGGCACCCATGGTTCTTCCGTTTTGGGCAGGTAAGCGTTGATTGGAGCACGTGTTCCCGATTTACGTCGTATGCGGTCTCTCTAATTATATCATAGTTTGTGAATGGTTAGCGTATTAGGACAAAGAGTATTCCCCAGAGGTCCTGGGATGGGACCTAAGAGGTTTATCGGTGCCCCCAAAAAAATGTTACTCTCTCAACTTCGCGCTGGCTGCAGCTTCCCTCTCTAAGGAATGAAGGGGAGGATCATTGTTACCACGGGTCTAGGCTACCGCACGGCACCCAGACCGCCGGTGCCAAAGACAAGGAGCGAAGGGCACGTGGTTCCATCTCACGAACCGAATCATGAGCCGTTAGCACTCTTGCAGTAAAACGGTCCGCACCGATCTCTTCCATTCCAGGAAGAGAAAAAAGGCGTAGTAACTAAAGATCAAAGTATACTCTTTAGGGAACTGGAGTTTCATCGAGGACGATGACAAGAGCTGGGACGAGGATAAGGACAAGGGATCGGACAATGACGACGATGAGGAGCAAGAGGAACAGCCCCAGAATAAGAATTGACCGTATTCCTCTGTCGAGGGCGCCGGTCGCAGGTAGCCTTTCACCCGTTTGGCAGCTAATGCACCAGTATTGCACTATGAAGCCACGAAAATCAACATTGCGGAGGGCACGATCGTGGTGCAGGACGTGGGCATGGCTGATGCTGGGATCACGTTGATCCAAGACTCGACTCCTAGACTCGGGATGGACAAAGAGCTTGCTATGTCTTTTCTCGAGAGCCTTGTCTGCAACCACATTGTCACACATGTGTTTGAACTCATTATTTGAAAGACACTCAGCAAGACTGGGGACAATTTCATCGGCCCAACAAAAAGTTTGCCATGTTAGTAACCTCCCCACCCTGGAGGACGTACTTACGCATATAGCGATCAATGCAGGAACATCGTTGACTTGACGATTCATCCTACTCCTCATTTTTCAAGACACTTTTCACAATCAACGCCTTTATATACTGTCTCTCGGCGTCAAGTATCTAGCCCTATTACATCAAGTATTTAAATATTGCAGACAATTCATGGATACGTCTTCCCGAGCTGAACAGATTATTCTACCGGTGCTGCAAGTCACGCAACTTCTGAAACGTAGTTATTGGATCTAGTCGTAGAATAAATTGCTATGTAATGCATGAGCGGTACAGGGCAACGTGCATGTTTCGATCCCCAACAACACACCCTGAGCTAGTAGTCTCGCCATATGGTCGTTAAAAATTGGGGGGGGGGAGGGGGACATATAAACAATAACAATGCGGGAGGGGACAATGATGGTTGAGTTGTGAAGCTTTTCTCCGCCTTTTGCTCATTTATCACAATTTAGGAAAGTTTTTCGTCTCGCCAATTTGATTCTGGAACGGTGCCGGAGGTCAAGGAAACGGGCCACTGTGCAGTGCGGCAGAGCAATGCCGTTTGGAGGGAGCACAGAAAACGAAGGGATGGCGTACCTTGTCGACGAGACGAGTATGCATGAAAGAAATCATGAGCCGTCAGAGAGGGGCATTTAATAATTGGCTACACGGACGAGAGCTCAGACATTCGTACGCTCTGAGGTGGAAATCCAAGTAGTAGACGCGCTGCTGGACAACTAATTATTCATGCAGCCTCCACAACGATGTCAGATTTTTCCCCCTGCGGTGTTGAAGAGGTCAATACCGCTGTTGCTTTCGTGAGATGGTGTGACACCCCTGGAAAAACATGGAAAGAAAAGCCAGCCGCCAACGGCATCCCAGGACTGAAATGATGATTGACGCACCCCTTCAATTTGCGGATAGACACACACAAAACAAAGCCAAACCATGCGCGCACACACTTACAATACGCATAGGGCCAAGGCTGTAGATAAAGGTGTTTATGCGAATTCCGCGTGAATGCCTTGGCGGGTTGCAACCTCTTTTTGGAGCATGTGCGTGATGGCGCAAGCAAGAGTAGCAGCAACATCAAGTACACGCACATTTATCACCACAGCAAGCAACAGATTTCAAATCTAAAGCAGATTCATCACTACTTGTTACATTTAACCACCAACCACTCACCTTCCTCTTCTACTTTCATACCCAGCATATCATCAGGCACCGTTGAAATCGGCCGCGGCCCCTGGGACAATCACGCAATAGCCCCTAGCTTGTTCAACCACTCCAGCCACATGTCCTTCTCCGTCTCGACCTGTCATTGTCCCTGGTAAAATCCAGTCCATCCCCAACATAACCACACCATGGTCGGCCTGCCCCTCCTCAAGCTCGGGGGTCTGGCCATCAAGACCCTTGCGAAGCCCGTAGCCAAGCGGATGAAGGTCGAGGCTGCCGAGCGACCGGGCCTCAAGAGATTCTATGTTACCGTTGGCCAATGGACCCATCAAGCCTCCGCGTGGATCACCATCTCCTCCGCGGGGCATAAATCCCTGGGCGTGAAGGAATTGGAAGAAGCCGCAGCGTTTGCACGAGGGGCAGATTTCTTATCGGAGACTCTGGTGTTCTTCGTGGGTGGTGCCATCTTGACGTTCGAATATACACGGTCCAACATGAGCGCGGCGAAAAAAGAGGCAGCGAAGGAAGCAGGGCGCCAGAAATTCAGAGAAGATCTAGAGGCACGGTTTTTGGTGCTGGAAGCAAGGGTAGATGCGATGGAAGAGCAGCAACAAGCAGGGTGGGCGAGGCTGTTTGCGGGCGGAGGGGGAGGGGGAAAGGGAGGGAGGGAGGGAGGGAGGATTACCTTAGAGGACTTGCCACCGGCGCCCCGGTTTGCGGATGTCGAGACATTGAAACAGAAAAAAAAGAGGCAGGCGGCGGATGCAGCAGCAATGTCCGCGGTTGCAGCAGTAGCGGCAACCGAGGTGAAGGACAAGGAGATTGGAAAAAGCGGGGGGGGAGGGCAAAATTCATCTGTTTCCTCCTCCTCCCCCTCCTCCTCCTCTTTCCCCCCCTCTTCTTTCTCACCGATACCAAAAGGGAAGGTGCTGCAAAGTAGCATGGTGAATACGAGCGGCAGTAGCGGTAGCCGTCCTCCCTCACACCATTCGTCTGAAGAGACGATGGTCGACACGCCGAGGGAGGGGAAGGACGAGGAGGAAGGGAGAAAGGGAGGGGCGGGAGGAGGGAGAAAGGATCGTCCATGGTGGTGGACCCGAGTGTGGAGGTCTGTCCGAGGAGGAGGAGGAGGAGGGGGAGGAGGAGGAGGAGGAGAAGAAGAGGTAATGGTACCAACAGCAGGTGCAGCAGCTGAAGAAGTAAGGCAAGAGGCCGCACTTAAGACCAACAACAGCAGCAGCAATATTGCCACCACTACCACTACCACTAGCGGCAGCAGCAGCACAGCTACAAAGCTCGCTGTGTCAACGGTAAGGATTAAGGTGGTGAAGGTGACTCCTTTAGGCGTAGACAGAGAATTTCTCTTCCTCTACTTTCCAACGATCTTCCAACCCGCCACTCCACGGGTGCGTGGGGAGAAGGGAAAAAGGAGGAAGGAAGGGAGGGAGGGAGGGAGGGAGGGTGAAGAGTGTTTATTTGAATATACTTGAGAAGTAGATAATGGATTGAGGGGGGAGGAAGGGATGGAGGGAAGGAGGGAGGAAGCAATGAGTGAAGAAAGATGGCACGATTTCGCCTTGATGGCCCATTCTCCCCGTCGATGATATCGATTTGAAATTCAATTTATATGATTTTTGGTGTGTTTTGCTTCCTTTTTTACCATATAGTCCAATCGTTCTTTGTGCAACACTGTACACCCCTCCCTCCCTGCCTCGCTCAATTTAGAAATTCCACCTCCTCCCTCCACCTCTCTTCTATTGCCTGAATGTTCGCACGGTTCAACCCCGCATACCTTATCTTCAAGCGCCTCAGCCGCTTCCTCCCTCCCTCCCTCCTTCCTTCCTTCCTTCCCTCCTTCCGCGGGGGGTCCACGTCCATGCTTGCATCGTCTGAAGAAGAGAGGGAGGGAGGGAGGGAGGGAGGGAGGAAGTCAGGAAGGGAAGGAGAATGGGAGATGAGGACATTTTGCGGTCCACACAGGCAAAGAAGAACCTCCCTCCCTCCCTCCCTCCCTCCCTCCCTCACCTGCCGTGTGCCGCTTGGTCTTCTGCAGCAAAGCCTCTATCCCCTCGGCCGTTACGCCCTTGACCCCGCATATGTCCAACTCCTCGAGCGCCGGACACTCGTCGCCCAGGGACTAGGGAGGGAGGGAGGGAGGGAGGGAGGGCGGGCGGGCGGGCGGGCGGGCAAGGAGGTGGGGTGAGACATGGCAGGATTTAGGCTTCACACGCTTCAGCATGACACGAGAAATCGACAAGGCAGTGACTGACGTCATGGGCGTGCAACACTAGCGAAAAACGACTTTCTCTCTTCTCTTCCGTTGACGACAGGAGATAGACAAATGATGGGAAAGGAACCCTGTGATTAAGAACGGAGGGAAGGAAGATAGGAAGAAAGGAAGGAAGGAGGGAGGGAGGGAGGGAGGGAGGGAGGGAGGGTGTACCTGGAGGAGGGAGTCGGTGATGGCTCGTTGGCACCAGGGCACGTGCAGCGAACGAAGCCGCTTCAAATGCCGCAGGAGGGTTAAGAGAGCCTGAGGGAGGGAAGGGGGGAGGGAAGGGGGGAGGGAGGGAGGGAGGGAGGGGGGGAGGGAGATTAGGGGTCTGAGAATGGTGGTCGGGAGAATGGGCAGTGCCTTACTTGCTCGCGCAATCGACCTTCCCTCTCTCTCTCCCTCCCTCCCTCCCACCCTCCCTCCTCACCTCTTCGGTCATCAAATGATTATATCCGATCCCCAAACCCCTTAGTGTGGGGCAATGCGCAGCGAGGGCGAGGAGGAGGGGGGAGGTGAAGTGGATGCCAGAGCAGTAGAATTCCTCAAAGCTGAAAAGGGAGGGAGGGAGGAAGGTGGGGGGAGGAAGGGAAAGGTGAGTGACGAGTTGGCCATCATACTGATTGATGGAGGGAAGACTTAGAGGACAGTAAGGAGGAACAAATGCAGCTAGCCAGGGAGGAAGGGAGGAAAAGAAATCGAGAGAGAGAGAGAGAGAGAGAGAGAGAGAGAGAGAGAGAGGTGGGGGGGGGAAGTCTTACTTGGCGCGGTTGGGGTGGGTGGAGAGGAGGCGGATGAGCCCCTCTTGCGTCATGTTGAAGTTGCCGCCCACGTGCAGGGCTTGCAGCTGCCTGTTAAACTACCCAGAAAAGAGAATATTACACAGGAGGGGGGGGAAGGATGCATGGATGGAGCTGTACACTCATCTGGCCGATCCAACCCTCCTTCCTTCCCTCCTTCCCTCCCTCCCTCCTTCCATTCCTTCCTTACCTTTACAATGTGATCGAAAGCCGCGTCTGTCAGCTTGCGGCAGTTCTCCAGCTTTAAGATCTTGAGGGACGGGCAATGACTTAGGGCGAGGGGCAAGGCGCTGTCTGTCAACGAAAAGCAGGCCGAAAGGTCTAGGCACTGAGGGAGGGAGGGAGGGAGGGAGGGGAGGAGGAAGGGCGTGAGGGAAGGCGCGAGCAACTCCGTATTTCCGGGCCAAAGACTCACCTCAAGGGCAGGAATGATGGCGCAGACTTGCTCAAGGAGGGATTCTGTCATCTGCGAGTTTAGAAGGGTGTACGTTGGTCACAAGTGTCTTCCCTTCCCTTGTTCCTTCCCTCCCCTGTGTCACCCACCTTACTGGCGCCTTTGAACGAAAGTCTCCGTTGGTCCTCTTCGTAGAATGACAACGGCATCGTCTCGTCCAGGAACCGGTTGTCTTTGATCAAGGCGTCGATCACTTCTTGCTTCACAGTTTGGCGGCCTTCCTTGTCGTGCTGGAAAGGGAAAGGGGGGGGTTGGAGATGAATAAAAGTGATCCCAGATATCCACCCCCACTTCGCAAAATTAAAAAAGATCTATGTCCGTAACTTTTACGCCATTTTCAGCCTCCTTCAGCCCTCCCAACGTCCTACGCTCCCCCCTCTTGAGCCACTCTACCCTACCCTACCGAAAGAACTGCATCAGCTCTTTCCACCGCCGCCGCCGTCAAAGCTTTCGCTGGGAAACTCAAAATGATCCGCATGGCTACATCTTTCAGGGTGTTGCCCTCCCGATTGCTCATCTCTCTGTGTGATGGGTTGTGTGCTATGAAACATGCATGAGGAAGCCATCGCCAAGATCATGCGCGAGAGGAGACCGCGAGGGCGCGAGGGCAGCTTCTTTTCTCCGTGCTCCTGGTCGAACCACTCTCACACAAAAATACGAATACTACACAGCAGCATGGGTGCTCTGGGTACAGACAGCAAAGATGGGACGAAGCAGGCGTCCATTCTGTCCTTTTTCCGAGGTGCCGCTGCGAACGCCTCTCCTTGTCCTCCGCCAGCAGCACACAGACGGAAAGGAATGAAAGGAAAACAAAAGGCAGCTGCAACTATTAAAAACACACTAGCTCCACGACAGAAGAAGAAGACGATAAAAAAAAGGGAAGAGGAAGAGGAGGAGGAGGAGGAGGAGGGAGAAGAAGAGGAGGAGGAAGAGGAGGAGGAGATTGAGGTCGACGATGACCAGGAGGAGGTGGTGTTGCTGGTAGATGAGGATGAGAAGGAAGAGGGAGATATGGGAATGGAGGAAAGAGAGCAAAAAGAAAGAGAGCAGGAGGACATGAAAACAAAATATCAGCGCTCGCGCGAAGCTGCACTGGAAAAGACGAGAGCAGTGGGGGAAGGAGAGGCGGGAAGGAGAAAGGTCGTTGAGGCAGTTACAGAAGACGTATCAATGCCTTTCCCTGCTATTGCTGAGGCCGTGTGTCCCGTTCCATCCGCAACAGGAGCAACAGTAGAAGCAGCAGCAACGGTAGCAGCAGCAGCTGCTGTGGTACGAGGTGGAGGGCGGGAGGAAGCAGAAACAGCCGCAACAGAGGTATCAGTAGCGGCAGCAGCCCCAGTGGTAGCGCATGGAGAGCGGAAGGAAGTAGCATCAGCGACGATAGCAACAGCATCAATGCCAACTATAGCAACAATAACAGCAGCAGGTGGGGCAGAAAGAGGAGCAGTCTTGAGTTCGAAGAAGGAGAGGATATTGGAGGAGAACGACGCGAAGGAGGAAGAGGAGGAGAGGGAGGGAAAGCAAAAGGAGGAGGAGGACGAGGAGGATGAGGAGGACGAGGACAAAGTTGAGGAAAACAGACGCGACTCAGACGGACTGACGGAAATCGAGCGTCTCCGCGCCGAGCGCATCCGGGAGAATGCAGCCTTTCTGGCCTCCTTGGGTTTGAATGCCTGCAAACCGTCCGCCTTGGTCCGGGGCGAGGATGGTGAGTCGGCCCTTGCTTCAGAAACGAGGGAGGGAAGGAGGGCGGGAACGAGGGACGGACAGAGGGAGGGTGAGATGGGGAATGTTACAATTTTTATCCCGTATCGACTCGCTCCCTCCCCCCTTCCCTACCTTTCCACCCATTACCACTCAGCCCCACCTACCCACCCCTATGCACACCACCACCACTCACACACCCACCCTTATGCATGCATACATGTAAATATACATACATGATCCTCAACTTCAGGCAGGCCCCCGAAGAAGAAATCTAAAAAGCGGCCCCCTCCTTCCTCCTCCTCCTCCCTTGGCGTGCGTAGGTCCCTGCGCCATAAAAATATTCCTCAAGACATGGGCACTTTCCCTTCTCCTTACCATGAGGGAGGGGGGAAGGAAGAGGAGGAGGAGGAGGAGGAGGAGGAGGAGGAGGAGGTGAACTATGATGACTCGAGTGTGTTGAAATACGTGTGTAACGCCCAAGGCCAGTGCGAGGAAGAGGAGGAGGGAGGGACGGACGGACGGGTGCCTGCATCTTCCTCGTCCTCCTCTTCTTCGAAACAGCCCCTGCGTGGGTTTGCCTACCCTCCTCGATGGGAGGAAGAGAAGGAGGAAGGCCACAGTGGCAGCAGTAGCAGCGGCAGCAGCAGCAGAGGAGGCAACGTTTTTTCCGACCCCGCCCTCTCGGCTGTCTATACCCTGCACCTCCAGCCCTCCTCCTCCTCCTCCTCCACCTCCTCCCCCTCCTCCCTTCCTTCCCCGATGTCCTCCTCGCTCTTGGCGGCCGCGGGGAAACAAGGCCGGATTGCCATCTTCCAAACCCAAGCACGCCCATGCAAGCCCTCCTCCTCCTCCTCCTCCTCCTCCTCCCTCCTCCTCTCCTTCCGGGGCCACACCGGCTGGGTTGCCGACGTTCGCTTCCTCACCCCTTGCCACCCCCCTCCGTCCTCCTCACCCTCCGTCCTCCTCGCCTCGGCGGCGAACGACGGTGTCATTAAACTGTGGGACATAGCGCGCGTCCATCCCACCACTGGCATGCCGAAGGCCTTGGCCTCGATCAACGTAAGCATTCCCTCCCTCCCCCCCTCCCTCTTGCCCTCCCTCCCTCTTCCCTTCCAGCGTTGCTGCAGCTGTTGGGACTAACCCTCCCTCCCTCCCTCCCTCCCTCCCTCCCCTCAGAACCTGCATCACAAAGGCATTTTCTCCATGGATGCGTCAGCTGACGGCCTGCTGCTCGCCACAGGTAGCAAAGACGCTACCGTTGGCCTCCTTCGTGTCCACAACAGCGGGCTGGTGGTGGAGAGAAGGCTGGAGGTAGGGAGGCAGGGAGGAAGGGAGGCAGGGAGGAAGGGAGGGCCTCCTCATAACTCGCAACCACACTCCATCTTCTCTTCTCTATTTTGCTTTCTCTTCTCCTCCCATCCCTCCCCCTCTATGTATCTCGTCCCCTCCCCACCCACCCCCCTCCCTCCTTCCAACAATCATTGACGTTAACGTTCACAACAGGACGTGCACGATTCTGTCGTCAAATGCGTCCGTTTCAGCCCCCAAATGGACTCTCAGTGCTTGGCCATAGCGGGGGACGATCGTGAGATACAGGTGTGTGTCGCCCTGCCCCTCTCTCCTTCCCTCCCTCCCTCCCTCCCTCCCTCTCTCCCCCCTTTCCTCGTGCTCGCTCTCTGATACCCCTTTCTGCATGGCCTCCTCCCCGTGAACGTCGGCAATCAATTATGCACGTATCGTCGCCACCCCCTCCCTCCCTCACTTCCTCCCTCCCTCCCTCCTCAGGTGATGGACCTCCGCGCCCCTTCCTCCTCCTTGTCTTCCTCCTCCTCTTCCCTCATCATCTCCCAGGCCCATGCCCGCACCGTCCATACGGTTCGCTGGCATCCAACCGAGGTGAAGAGGAGACCCCTCCCTCCCTCCCTCCCTCCCTCCCTCTCCTCCTCCCTTCTTTCAGCCTCCCTTCCCCGTGCAGGATGCTAGTCATTTTTACTCATGGACCTCCACCTCCCTCATCGTCCTCCCTCCCTCCCTCCCTCCCTCCCTCCAGCCCCATCTCCTCCTTTCGGCAGGCCTCGACCAGCACCTCCGTCTCTGGGACCTCCGCAAGGCGGGAGGGAGGGAGGGAGGGAGCGAGCCCCTGACATCCTACTTCGGGCACGTGTCATCCCTGGTCAAGAAGCAGGTGGCCATCACGGCTCCTGAATTTTACGATGGAGGAAGGTGAGAGGGAGGGAGAGAGGGAGAGAGGGAGAGAAAGAGGGATTTTATGGACGAATGTGGGAGGGAGGGAGCGAGGGAGGGAGGAAGGGAGGGAGGGAGGCGACGCACGTCCCTCCTTCACTATTTGTCCCTCTCCTTATCATTTCATGGCCTACTTCCTTCCCCACCCTCCCTCCCTTCCTCCCTCCCTCTATCTCCTTCCAGGTACATCCTCATCACGGGCGAGAAGTCCCAGCGTCTCTCCATCTACAACACACAGACCGGCCAAACCATCAGCCGAGGACAGCTTGCCTCGGACGTGACGCAAATGGTGGCCCTGGAAGAGAAGGGAAGGAGGGAGGGAGAAGCAGGAGGAGGAGGAGGAAGAACATCATTGTTAGTAGCTTGTCGGCAAGGGGCCTTGGTAAAGCTCACGCCTTTTTGAGAAAAAATAGGGAGGAGGAAAGAGAGAGGAGGGTCGGCGTTGGAGGGGAAAGAATGAATTAAATGTAGTGTCACATTTATTTTAAATATCCTTTTGTATCCTCTGAGGGGTCGCATATTTTCTCTCTTGCAGCCGGTAGGTGGTCTTTCCATTCAGGCGTTCTACTCTCCCCCCTCCTCTCTCCTCCCCTTCCTTCTTCCCTTGTCTTAATCGAATTTCATTAACTCGCGAAAACCAACTGACCCGGCAGTAAGCGAAAACAATTTTATGTATCTTGGCCGCATCGTGAAACATGTAGCCAGTTTACTCGCTGATCCCCCCTTGATTGTATTCTAGATATATCAGCTCATACCCACCACCTCCCGTGGCTGTCTTTTCTTTCGCTTCTGTTGGTATTACCCCTGCTGTTGCGTGTCGCGCGGAAGTAAAGAGGAAAATGTGCCAGGGACGACGATCGAGCCCTTATGTCATCATGTCCGACAGGATTACTAAGGCAGAACAATGTGGGGGGGGATTATAGAAGACGCACACCAAAGCCACATCTCCACATATCCATACATCAACCCAGTCATGCAACCCAACCTTTTCTTCCATTTCGACAGGCGCGTGGCAATTTGAGCAGCCGGAAGTGAAACGAGGGATATGACGGTGTTCTAGGGCCCTGTTCCACCAGACACTTACTATCACCACGCTCCTACGAGCACTAACAAGCAAGATCACCCGCACAAGCAACAAAAACATGCCTGAATCCAAGTACAACACCTACAGCTACTTCACAGCCGTCTACAATTGGCTCTACCCCACCCCTGCACCTCCTCCACCCACTCTCATGGAACGGGCAGAGGAGCACTTCAACCACTGCCTGGGCGTGGCCAAGCACCAAGTCTCCGTCTACTCTTCTATGGCCGTCCCCTTCGTCGCCACCATTCTCCTCCTCCTTTTGCCCCTGTGCATCTTTCTTTGGTCGAGCGGCCCGCCTGCACCCATGGCGGAAGCAGAGGGAGGAGGAGCAGGCGCGGAAGGCAGGAGAGTGGGAATGGCGATGGTTGCGGGAGGGGATAAGGGGGAGGAGGAAGAGAAGGAGGAAGGCGCTGTGGCACAGCCCATGGATGCGAAGACGGCCACGACGAGTGATCAAAGGGGGGAGGGGAGGGAGGAAGGAGGGAAGGGAGGCAAGGACGTCGACATGAGCAACCCGCCGTCCACCAGCGCGGCTCAGAAGAGAGAGAAGCCTAGAGGAAGCCCCGTTCATGTCGGTCCGGGTGGTGTGTCCTCCCTCGCGTCCTCCCCTGCCTCGATCACCTCCTCCTCCTCCTCTTCGAGCTCCCCGTCCTCCTCATCTTCCTCCCCTCTGTTTGGGTCCTCGGGTCTTGCGGGGGCGGCGGCGGCGATGGTAGTCGGATTTCCAATGCCTGAGGGAGGGGAGGAAGGGAAGGAGGGAGCGAAGGAGGTGCAGGAGGAGGAGGAGGCAGCAGTGGGTTGCTGTGGTGGCGGTGGAGGAAGAGGAGTGAAGGGAGGAAAGCAAAGTGCTTCTCGAGGAGGAGGAGGAGGAGGAGGAGGGTGTGCATGTATGGAAGGCGAAGCAGCAGATATAGCGACAAGGATGGAAGTCGGTGGTAATGGTGGAGGTGGCGGGTGCTGCAAGGGAGGGAAGGAGGAAGTGAATGACGTGGCGTTGCGTGAGGTGGGGGGGATCAAACAGGTGCCCTTGAAGGTGCTGGTGGGGTCGGGCACGGGGACAGGGAAAAAACTTGCGGAGATGCTACAGGTAGGGAGGGAGGGAGGGATGGAGGGAAGGAGGGAAGAAATCTGGTGAAAGAAGGACGAAAGAAAGACATGGCTGGCTCATTCACTCACTTACACCTCCTCCTCTTCCTCCCCCCCTCCCTATCCCTTTCCCTCCCTCCCCCCCTCCTTACTTCCTGCGCCGCAGAAAGAAGCCTTTGCCATGAACATCTCTGGATTCCATTTCGCGCTGAGCGTTACGGACCTCGCGGACTACGACTTTGTGGAGGAGCTCGAGGTAGGGGGGGAGGGAGGGAGGGAAGGAGGGAAGGAAAAGAGAAAGGGAGGGAAGGAGGGAAGGAGGGAGGGAGGGAAGGAGGGAGGGAGGGAAGGAGGGAGGGATGGAAGAGCCGTTCTGTACCTTCCTGGTTCCCCATCTCACATTCACACATTCTTATCCCTCCCTCCCTCCCTCCCTCCCTCCCTCCCTCCCTCCTGCCGCCCTCTTCTACCTCCCCTCCAGCACGAGAGGCTGCTTGTGCTCATCTGCTCGACCTGGACCGACGGTGTGCCTCCCCCCGCGGCCAAGCCCTTTTTCGATTACCTCGAGGTATGGAGGGAGGGAGGGAGGGAGGGAGGGAGGGAGGGATAGAGGGAGAGAGGGGAGAAGAGAGAAGCATGCGAGTGGAGGAGGCATTCGAAAAGTGACCTCTCTTTCCCTCTTTCCCTCCCCCTCCCCTCATTCATGTAGGATGCCAGCAAGGATTTCCGTTACGGTGGTTCGGCGTTAAAGAAGATCCGTTTCGGGGTGTTCGGGCTCGGATCATGCATGTACGAGGAAGAGAGCTTCTGCAAGCCCGCCATCGAGATGGAGACTTTCCTGTGTGACCTCGGCGCCAAAAACATCGTGGAGCTAGGTACACGTCCTCCCTCCCTCCCTCCCTCCCTCCCTCCCTCCTTGCCTTCTTCTAGACATGGGCATGAACTTCATTTCTCCTTTAACCACCGACACCACCCCCCTCACCCCTCCCTCCCTCCATCCTCTCTTTTTGCGCAGGCACGGGTGACGACACGGTGGATCTGAGCCCTCAATTTACCTCGTGGACCGAAAGCCTTTGGCCGGCCCTGTGCGAGGAATATGCCAAGGTACGCCCTCCCTCCCTCCCTCTCTCCCTCCCTCCCTCCCGCCTTCCTTTCTTCCCTCCGTTCATTCCCTCTCTTCAACTCGTCTCCAATACCAGTATTTAATAAAAACCTTACCTCCTCCCTCATTCCCTCCCTCCCTCCCTCCCCAGATTACTGGCGTCACGCCTCTCTCCTCCTCCTCCTCGGGCTGTGGTTCCTGCGGCAGTACCACCGCCACCGGCGGTAAGAGCGCGTGCAGTAGCAGCAACAGCAACAACAGCAGCAACAAGAACAGCAGCTCGAATGTTTACAAAGCCCAAGGGTCGTGGGAGGAGATGGAGAAGAAGCAGGCTCTCAAGGCGGCCAGGAAGGGAGGGAAAAAGGGGGGGAGGAATGGGAAGGTCCATCGATATGGTGGCAGCAGTGGTAGTCAGGAAGGAGGAGGAGAGGGGCAGGAAGAGGGGGCTGGACGGGGGCCTCGACAGCAGCAGCAGCGGCGGCGAGGGATGCAGAGCAGGGCTGTGATCAAGGAGGGAAAGGAAGGGGAGGACGAGGAGGAGGAAGATGTAAGTTTGTTGGGGGGAGGGAGGGAAGGAGGGGGAGGGAAAGAAGGACGGGAGGGATGGAGGGGGAGGGAAAGAAGGACGGGAGGG
>Ga0160420_100432_pt1 | contig 18597 bp, 15 predicted proteins | sample CelAP2metagpilot_FD_108197 | JGI IMG/M metagenome (GOLD analysis project Ga0160420, IMG submission 108197) | Phycosphere-associated microbial communities from algal ponds in Kailua-Kona, Hawaii, USA - Cellana AP2-5-5 metagenome pilot | ecosystem: Engineered > Artificial ecosystem > Aquaculture >... | reverse complement strand
TTATTCCAACCTAGATTTATAAGTTGGTCCCAAACTTTTGGCACCTTTTCATAGCACCCACCCCCCTTTCTTCCCTCCCTTTTCCCCCCCCCCCCCCCCCCACTTTTTATCCTTATTTACCTTCATTATGGTGGGGAGCAGGCCACGGTAAACGCCAGAGATCTTTTCGTCGGCAACAATAGTCTTCACTCCATGGAAGAAGCCGTTGTACTTGTTGGTACCGCGGAACTACAGAGGTAGCGAGAGAGAGGGTGAGGTAGAAACGTGAAAAAGTATACATTGGCAAAGTCAAAGTCAGCAGGAAGAAGAGCTGCAAAATTATGACGAGGTGACTTTCAGCATAGTGTGCAGAATATACATATTCACACTGATCACACTTTCCTCTCATATCTAGAACAGAGTAGGACAATGACTAACCTGGTCGTGAATCAACTTTATCTTGATCGTCTCCTGAGGCGTCGTCACAAAAATCGCCTCCATCGTTCCCGCGCCTAAACCAGCCAAAAAGCCCTTCGCCTGGCCCAGACCAAATTTATCCCCTCCGTCTGCATCCGTCAAACAACTGGAGAAAAATTCGAAGGCACTAAACCGAATAGCGGCCTTCGGGGCGGCGAAGTACAGCATGGAGGAGAGGCCGCGATAGAACCCAAGGACTCCGCTTTCGGCCATGGTATTGGAGATGACTTGCTTGACCGACATGGACTTGGAAGATAATTGTTGCGTCGTCTTAACATACTCCGTCGGGAAGGTGCTTTGTTGGTAAAGAGGGGAAGGACCATCATTAGAGAAAGAAGGCCTTGCCGCAACGGTGGGCACACACACCCTACCCATCCCACTAGTGGTCTCTCTACACGTACCAGCAAATTTCAAAGGCACCAGAGAGCCCACCCGCCAGCACTGCCTTGCCTTTATGCGTAGGTTTATTTCCGATGGGGGCCATGATTGAACGGAGGTGTTCTGTGCATCGAGAGATTGGAGTGAATGTTGGGGAAGGGGGGAGTGAAGTGCGGGTGTTGTGCAGTGGTCGAATGCGAGCTTCTATGCTTCTGTCATAAGCGCTCCAGGCCACGGTGAAGCATGTGCAGGTGCGTGCATCTCATTAATCAGCGCTTAATAATGCATGTATGCGACGACTACAGGGATGCCGGCAGGTGTGCTATTGCTTGGTCCTTGTACTAGCTTTCGGGCTGACGAGGTTCGACATGCCAACGTCATCATAAGAAGGGCGGGTGCTGCTAGCACATTGATACCCTGCTCTACTGTACCTGCTGCTCCTCCTTCCGCTGTTGTCCCGGTATATGATGTGTATATAAAAGAAAAACAAGGCGGTGGTATGTGTGGCGTACGCTGTGATGTGGGTGCGTGGAATTTGCACGATAGCGGCGACTCCGATCCTCGATCCAATTTTGGTGGAGGCCGAGGGCTCACGACACGAGCGGGCGCATGATGTACCTTTGCTGAGACATTGATGCAAACTGATAATGCATCTCGTCGAATCCCTTTCCGATGTTAGGTCTTTGAAAGGGGCAATGAAAGAATCTGGAAATAAAGACTGATGCAAGAACAAAGAGAGGTGACATAGCTGTAGTCCTCCGGGTATGATACTCAGACAAAGGGAACTTGAGCGAAAGGAGTACTTTCTATTGCTTTCTTCTCATCAACTGTGCAGCTTTTTCGCCTTTTTCCTCGGTAAAAGCATTCCGCTTGTTTAATCTGTGATCTCTGAGGCACTCAGGTTTGACTGATCCGCTCCCTTCGGGGCTAAATCTCTCATCGATACCTTAGTCAGTCTATCACGTGCTTTCTATCACGAGCGTACCATTAAACACTTTTCCTTATTTTTGAACCCCAAGATCATATAGTCTCTCTCTCTCTATCCCCCCCCCCTCTCTCTCTCTCCCGCTATTTATTTCTCGAGTCCTTCCCTCTCACTCTGCCATTTTATTCTCCTCCATCCCACTCTCCTTCCCCCTCTCCACATCATCCTCCTCCTGCTCCTCTTCCTGCCCTTCTACAAAAGCCTGCAGATCTTGTAACCCCATCTGATGCACCTCCTGATCCTCCCCTTGCTCTCCATTATCCTGCGACTCCAGCGCCGCCATGGCTGCCTGCGCCTGGGCTGCCGTCAAGGGCGGCAAGCCACACAACCCCCGCAAGTAATTTCCCAACGGCAAATGCCCATCTTCCAACGCAATGTCATGTGGCCGCTTCCCCTCCATGTTCTGAGATTGTGGATCTGCACCATTTTCAACCAGAACCTGGGCCACGTCTACTTCCTCGCACACATGCAAGGGCGTGTCCCCGTCCGGGTCACGCAAGGCAACGTTCCCACCTCGCCCAATAAGGAACTGAACCAAGCCCACATGCCCGTACGACGCCGCGGCATGCAAGCACGTGTATCCGAATTCATCCGCCGCATTCACATCCATGCCACCTTCCTCTAGGAATTCTTGGACGCCGGCCAGATCTCCGTCTGGTGGGATTTGGGAGGATTGGCGTTTAGGGAGGGCGGGGTGAGTGGGGAGGTCTAGGAGGTGGTGGGACGAGGGACTGGTGGTGGATGAGACCATGACAAGATAATAATTACAATTCAACGTACCAGAAGCGCAGATCCAAATGTTGCGGTCGAGCGAGGCCACTACCATCGCTCCTGTCTGAGAGTTTTGGTGCGGATAATCGAGGGATTGGTGGGTGGACGGGTTGGAAAGAAAGACATTTTTGCATCCACCCCCTGGCATTCATCGGTCTAGCTTTGTCTCCAGCACCAGATATAGCACATTCGATGTACTCTGAGGGTGGCCTCAAGGATGCTGCACGTATAGCATGGATTAAGAGTTTCAGATAGTCTCACTCGCCAACACACTCTAGATGAAGAATTCATCACGTGTTTATGCTCCGGCCTTCCACTAGTACAGGGTCACTTAAATCAACAAGTACACAAGCTGCAGCATCGACGACTGCTCCTTTCACATCCAGCGCCCACAATACCCTTGGCGTACACCACCCCCTCCCACTATGGCCGCCCAAGACGACGGCAGCCGTCTCCGGTCCTTCCTGGCTGTCATCGGGGACGGCATTGACCCCCAAGTGGCCCAACGCTTCCTTGATGCGACAAATAATGACGTGGAACAGGCCATCGAACTCTATCTAGAGAGCGGGGATGGTGGAGGCGGTGCTCCCCTGTCTTCTACTAGCGGTGATACTTCTATTGCGGATGCTGCTCCTGACGCCGCTGCAATCTCTGCGGCCGCTCAAGGAAAGGGAGATAGCAGGTATCGCGACGAGGAGGAATATGAGGTGGATGAGGATGGCAACCCTGTGCGGAAGGCGGATCAAGTCAAAAAGCAGCGGCTTCTAGCTGTCAGCCCTTTGATGGGAGGAGGAGGAGGAGGAGGTGGAGGAGGAGGTGGAGGCGGGGGAGGAGTGGGCTATCTCCCTGTCAACCCTTTTCGGCATTTTGGTGCGGAGGCAAGAGGCGCTTTCGGTCGGGGTGGGAATCCATGGGATGTAGCGGGTGGAGGTGAGGGCATAAGCAAGCTGTTTCAACCTCCATTGCAATTGTTGTTTCATGGTAGTTTTGCCGATGCCCGGGCCACGGCCAAGGAGAAAAAGAAATGGTTGTTGGTGAACATTCAGAGAGAGGATATATTTGAGTCGCATATGCTCAACCGGGATGTGTGGGCGGACGAGCTGGTTCATGCCATGATTCTAGAAGGTTTCATTTTCTGGCAAATGAGTGCAGGGCTTCCGGAGGCTATGTCCTACCTTGCTCGGTATCATCTCGAGGACGACGGCAGCAGCCGCAACAACAACAACAACAACAATCACAGCGCGGGCCATCTACCTCATATAGGTGTGCTCGATCCTCGGACCCAACGGCTGATGTGGTGGCATACTGGTGCCCTCCCTCCCCACCAGCTTGCAGATAAATTGACCGAAATTACGTCAACCTACTCCTTGGACGACCACACGTCCGTGCTTCCTCCCCCCCGTCCTCCCCCAGCACGTCATTCTACCCAGAGTGAGTATGATCGGTCGGAGGACGAACAGCTTGCATTGGCGTTGGCGGCATCTATGAAGGATGCGGAGCCCTCAGAGGATGGAGGAGGAAAGGAGGGAGGGAGGGCAGGAGGACGAAATCATGAGATTGTCGAGTTGGATGATAGTGATGAGGACGAGAACGAGGGCGAGGATGACGGTGAGGATGATGACAAGGTGCTCTTCTCACCGCCCGTGGAGAAGATGGGAGAAGGTGGGAATGAGGGAGGAATGGAAGGCAAGGCTCCCCCTGTATATGATGTTCTGGACGACGACGAGGACGATTTTGTGGACACGACATCAACAACAGTAACACCAACAACAGGAACAACAGCAGCGACAGCAACGACTGCATCAGTACCTTCCTTCCTCCCTTCTTCTCCTTACCTGTCCTATGGTCTCGAGCCAGAGCCGGCGGTGGGAGGAGAAGGTGTGACACGGGTGAGGTTTCGTTTACCACAAGGGAAAACTCTCACCCGCCGTTTCCTCGTCGATAATCCCGTGGCTGCTCTGTATAAATATGCACACGAGGAGCTTGTGAAAGAGAAGGGGGAGATGGAAGGCATGGAAAGGAGGAAGGGAGGTCTTAGGAAATTTGACTTAGTCACGATGTATCCGCCCAAGTTGTCCTTGGAGAAGGAGATGGGGGATGGGAAGACTTTGGGAGAGGCGAAGCTGCAAAATTCGTCATTGGTGGTGGTGTTGTTGCCTTGAGGGATGAAGGGACGTTTGGGGGGAGGTAGTATAAGAGTGTGAAGGTAGGAGTGTGCAGGTAGGTAGATATGAGTAGAAGTAGAGGAGAAAGAAAGAAACGCTCTACGAGCAAGCATGAGGGCGGGGTGTTTGGAGCATCCAAGGGCAGGCTTAATGGTGTCATTTGATTCATTGCTCGGGATTTTTACTCCTCGTCATCATCTCACACTTCATCATCAAAATTCGATTCGGTTCCGATTATTGTCTTTCTCTATTTCCAGGCTCTGCACTCACACCTCAGCGCGTTGAAACTACTACGTACACATGCCTTCTCTACATCTTGACTTCCACCTCCCTATCGTCTGGACCTCCTTCCTTTCGATAGTGATCATCGCATCTTCATTTTCTTCCTCTTTCTCTCGCTCCATCTCTCCTTCGCACTCATACTTCCAAATTGAAATGACATGACAACATGCAAGCGGACCGATCCCTAAACAGTCCATACGAAACGCCACCCTACCGATTCTATTGAGACGCCACTCAAAGATGAGACGCCACTCAAAGAGTTTGTATGTGTGTCCCCTTTGTGTAAGTACATGCGTGTGCTTGTGCTTGTTCAACCCTCATCCCTCCCTTTTTGTCTTTTCCTACGGTGTCCCCTCTCATTCAATCTCCGCATTTTCCCCTCTCGTTAAGTGGCAAAGTGTCACAACAAACTCAGAGCTCTTCCACGTTCGGAAGAGAAAGGGAGGAAAGGACAAAAGGGACGCGAATTTAGAGGTATTGGGATTGCGGCATCATTGATGGTTCGATTTTGACACCCACACTGTTGCTCCGGCTGCCACACTCCCCTGCCTCCGGGCTCGTGCCTAGGCTGCTGTTGATGCTACAATTCCGGGGGCCAAAGCTAAACTGATGAACGTCCACCACAGTGGGCGACGGCCGCATCAGCCCCCTCATCCCTCCCCTTCCTTCGCCAATACTTGCCATCTCCATCGATAGGGTCGCGCTTGCCAAGCAAAACGGCCTCCGTTTCGCATACGCCTTCGGTCTCCCGCCTGACGTCAACTCTGTATCTTTTGCAGCCCCGTCCTTCCCTTCATCCGAACACTCTTCCTCCCTTCCATTCCTTCTCCTTTTCCCCGTAACCCTCCTCAACCTGGTTATGCTTTTCAACGCCATTTCCCTCACCTGAGGGTCGGCATCTTTCACTGACCGATGCAACAGCGTAGCCACCGCCCCCCTCTCTTCACACACCTTCCCTAGGTGTCCTAGCGCCCACGCAGCAGCTGCTCGTACCGCCGCCTCCTTATCCCCCAAGGCACGTATCAGGGGCATCGCAGCTTGAGCTACCTTCTCCGGGCTTCCATTACCCATACTTCCCAGGGTCCACGCCGCCAGACGACGGGAAACGGGATCAGCATCCTTCTCGAGTATGGGCATTAACGCCAGAACCAGCTCGGGCACAGCTGCCTTGGGCCCAAGCTTTCCCAGAGCGACAAAAGCACGTTGGCGCATTTTGGTGTCGCGAGTTTGTTGGAGGGCAGCGAGGATGGAACGCGTGGCGGCGGCATTCGGTGGTTGTTGTTGCTGATGTTGTTGTTGCTGCGGTTGTTGGCGTTTGAGATGGTGGGCAGAAGAGGAAGGGACAAGGGCAGGCAGGGCGACGGCGGAGACAGAGGAGGGGGAGGAACGGAACATTGTAGATATCGGCTCTGGAACCTCTGTACGGAACTCATGTGGCCTGGATTGGATCTTCGTCATGGGTACTGCTGGTGCTGCTGATGATGGTGCTGCTGTTGCGAAGCTTGTTTCCTTTTTCTCTTCTTCCCCTAGCACGGCGTCGGCAATGGCGTTCGCAAGGGACTCGAGAGAGGCCCCGGCAGGCACGACTTTCCCTCCAACAAGTGTGATGGTAGCAGCACTGCCACTGCTGCTGCTGCCGCCGCTGTTTCCCGAGCTAGGATTGTTCCCTGCATCACTGATCCCCAGCTGCCGATGCAATAAAGCAAGCAACGCCTCTTTGTTCGTCCATGACCCCTCTCCTTCCATCTCTGCCTGGGCGCTCCGCAAGATCTGCCGTCGAGCCGTGTCCACATCTCCGTGAAGAATCGTCTTTGTTGCGACCTGATACATCAATACACCCCACCTCTTCAACTCCTGTTCCCGACTCAGCGCCTCCGCCGCCGCCATGGCCGTGGCTGTCGCCTTCTCTTTTGTGCCGGCGCGGAATGTGTTGCTGCTTTTGCTGCTGTTATTGACGGCAGACCAAGATTTGACGCGTGGTAGTTGTTGTTGCCCTGACTGAGCCTGTGGCTTTTGAAGATCGTCAGGCTCCTCCGTCTTTATGCAGACCATGGCACCTTTTCCCTTCTTTGATTGTCGCTGCTGCTTCGGCTTCTGGGCTTTTGGCTGTTGTCGGTGGTGCCCATATCCTGGTTGTCGTTGCTGCTCCTGTTCCTGCAGCTGCCACATTTCCACGTTCTCCTCTTCCTCTTCATCCTCCTCCTCCGAGGAAACCGTCGAAGGAGTGAAACAGTCCGACGGCGTGTAGTTCCCCACCAAGACACAGTCCGCGTCGTCCAGAAAGACGTTGTCCAGGCTGACGACATCCCTCTCCTGCTTCGGGGCTCCCGCCAAGGACGATGCTAATTGCCTCGCCCAATTCACCACGCTCTCCAGCCCGTAAGAGGCATCAGTCATAATCCGTTGCCGCATCGACTCCTTCGGCAGCTTCGAGACAATACACCACGCACCCTTGTGGTCGATGTACATTTCCTCCGGCACGCACAAATCAATTGTCTTCCCCGCGGCCTGCTGCGCCGCCAAGCCCGCAGGGGTCGATTGCATCCATGGCTCGTCTTGAGTGAGATGGTATTGCTTCGCGAGGGCGGTGGCGGCTGTGGCCTTGGCGGGGTCCGAGATGACCTCGATAGCCCAAAGCTTGCCCCGGTCGCAGCGGGCTTTGTACATGATGCCACCGTGATGGCCTTCGCCCAGCTTGGTCTCGTACTTGTAGCGACGGCGGGCTGCGGCTTGCCGGATGGTTGAGTGCTCTCGATGCTGCTGCTGATGTTGGTGTTGATTTTGTTGTTGATATTGAATGGTGGGCCAGAACCCGAAGGGCGACGGGTTAGGCGCCGTCCCGGAGCCTTGCTGTGGGAGGGAGAAAGGAAGAGGGGGAGGGAGGGTTGACATCGAAGAGATTAGACATCGAAGAGATTAGACATCGAGACGTTGAAAGAGACCCAACCGAGTGCGAGGTGAAATAGCATGGATCAGAAGGAAGGTCGGGTGGTCTAAACAAGGTCATGATTTCTGATGGTACCGAGGACGTCAGGACTTCGCCGCCGCACTCATGCATGTGCACTTCACTTGTTGCATAACTGATAGAAAACGCAGGCGATTCGCATATCCACGCAAAATTATGTGTCTCCTGCAGGCTGAGTGAGCACGCGACGCGACGCGACAAGAAAAGAGTACTGCGGCGAGAGGCACTGTATTTCCTCCCCGATCACCTCGTTCATACAGTCGGTTATATGTGGTACACCAAACATATGTGGTACACCAAACCACATATAACCGACTGGTAGAGGTGTTAGTCACACGGCGACGCGACGTCGTTTCGCGGGACATATGCCGGCAATACTGCTGAAATCGTCCATTCCCTCACTCCCCAAACTCAACGTCTTTGAGTCAATCCTCCCTTACACGTACCATGCGGCACATTCTGCAGGGATGAGTTGATAGCCGCGAGGCCCTCGTTTGCAAATGATCGTCCGAGAGGGTGACTAGTTGGGAACTCGTTCAGGGCCGCGCAAGGCGCCCAATCCCGCAAGAGGCTGTAGTCCCGTGCCTGTGAAGAATGATTGTGATGGCAGACGGGATGAGTGTGGTTGCACAAAAGCGATGAGGAAGGAAAGGCCCCAGTTATAATCAAAGACCATAATAGACGCACGCGACACTCTTGAGTAGGCGACGAGTGCACTCTCCTCTGGCCTTTCGACTCGTTGCTCTCTCTTGAAGCAACCCCTCCCCGAGGGGTCTTCCAAAGGGTAAGGACCATTCGACAATTTCGATAAGAATACCAAAGCGTTAACAAATACAAGCCCCATATTTCCACCAGCATGAACATTGTCGAGAGGGGAATGGCTTGGGAAGTCGACGCATCGACAGTCTGGCTCTCGCAGATTGTCGGTTCTCGTTTCGGGCTTGCTAGTGCACCGGCAGAGGATGGAATAGGCCGAGGGCCTACGATCACCGAGTGTGTGTGACGACGAGCCTTCGGAAGCAAGGGGCGTCGAGGACTATGGTTACAAAATCACTTCTCACAACAATCCAGAACACAAAATGACAAAATGGAAATAATTGCAACCACGGGTCCGACAGAAACTCTTGGCCACGTGCGCATGACTTTGAAGTAGAAAGTTGATAGCCGACTCATTTCAGGCACCGCAGTAATCGCTGACTGTGTCACAAGGACAGGCGTGGGAGCTCGTTGATAAACGAGTCCCAAACTGCCAGTTCAAACGACCTCCCCCAGGCCGAAAGTTACAAAACATAGCAATGGCGTCTGTGGTGTGTAATTACAAATGTCTTGATAGGTGCATACGTTGCATGTGATTCAAGTGGAGCGAGAGCTGACGAAGGAAAAGTTTCCAAAGTAATGGTGGTGGTGGCGGTCAAGGCAAAAAATAGCGAGCCAGCTCCCAGGGGATCTCATCCATCAAAGTTTCTGAATCTGCATGGACAAGGAGCGACCAAACTCTTGAAAATGGAGGAGGCAACCCGAAAATATACATTGTCGATTAAAAAATGGAATCACCTCTGTCACCCCTCTATTCAAAGGCTGGTTGAGTGAAGCATTAAACGAAAGAAAATCTCCAAAAATGAAGAACCACTAAAAATCAAGCAAATACCAAACGACAAAAACATCAAGCCCGTGCGCGTACTTTAAAAACTTCTCCTTTCTCTTTAACGAATCCTATCTCTCCATCCTATCTCTGATCTCCATTTTGAACCCGATCCTCCATCCCTCCGTACTTCCCTCCCTACACATGCTTCAACGCCCCACTTAAAGTACTCATCGCCTTGCTCCTCCCGTCGGGAACCATAAACAACACTACCCCCTTCTCCGGCCCCATGTATGGCCGATCACAAATGTAAAATCCTCGTCGCTCCAACTGCACCACCTCCCCTTGCTTCAAGTTTCTCAATGCCGGGTCCCCCCACCCCATCGACTCAGCCTTGGTCACCGGATTCAAAAACATCTTGAAATCCTCCCCCTCCTCCAGCTTCTTCTTTGTGATCAAATAATCAAACTCGGTTAATACAACCGGCACTTTATCCTCCACATCTGCCAGCCACGTCAACTTCAACTTGGTCGCCTTAGGATCCCCATCAGGCACATGCTCCGCCTTCGCCCCAACCACCTTGCCGCCTGCATCCCTCTCCACCGACACAATCTGAACATTCCCCCACCGTAACAACGTTATTTCCTCCCCCTCCACCAAGCCATCTGCATCCTGCCCCTCCAACAACACACGATTTGCAAGCCTAAGAACTCTCGAGCCCAACTCAGGTCTTTTAGGATGCAAGGGAATTGTAATCCCCTCCACCCCTTTCGGGCCATTCGATACCTCCAATGGCACACAACTCTCTGCAAACACCGCCATATACCTCGCGCTGGAGTGCTCGTACCCTTTCTTGTTGATACTCCAAAACGCATCCCACTCCATCAAGACATTCCTCCGACTCGCCCCCTGACTCAAAATAAAGGCGCGCAACGCCTCAATGCTCACCCCCCTTCTCATCACCCCTTGAATCGTCGGAAACCTCGGATCATTCCACCCCTCCACCAATCCTTGCTCCACAAACCAAGTCAACTTCCGTTTACTCAGCTCCGTCTGCACGAAATTCAACCGGGAATAACTCTGAATCTTCACCCGTCGAAGGCCCATCAAGTCCTGCAAGAAATAATACTGCTCGTCCCTATCGTTGTACTCGGTCGTCCTCAGCGCATGCGTGACCCCCTCCAGGCTGTCCACGACCGGACACGCAAAATCATAGGTCGGATAAGCCCTGAACTTCGTCCCCGTCCTGTGATGCGGCTGGGGATTCGCACGGTACAGCACCGGGTCCCTCATTGTTCCATTCACACTCGTCATATCAATCTTAACTCTCATACAAAACTCCCTGTCCCCTGCCAGCATCGCTTCAAATCTCTTCAAATTTTCCTCCACGCTATTGTTCCGATGCACGCTCTCCACCCGATTCAACCTCTCCTCTTGCATCTTCTCCTGGGGGGTATTGTCCATGTAGGCCTTCCCCTCCTCTACCAACTTCCGTGCCATATCCTCTAGCAATTGAAAATAATCTGAGGTATGGGAAACAATGTCCCCCACAACTCCCAAACTGGCCAAATCCTGCACGATGCTGTCCTCATACTCGTCCTTCTCCTTGCTCGGATTCGTGTCGTCAAACCGCACGATCAGCCGGCCCTTGTAATGCCTTGCGTAAAAGTCATTCAATAACACGGCTTTGGCATGCCCAATATGGAGAAAGCCAGACGGCTCAGGCGGGAACCTTGTAACCACCTCCCCCACAACAGCCCCCTCCAACGGAGGACATGATCCCGTATCCCCCCCGCCCAAATTCCCATTCCCCTCCCCGCCCTTCGCCTCCTTCCCGGCCCCCTCCCTCCCTCCCTCCCTCCCGGACTCCTTCAATACCTTACCCCTCATTGCCAGGATCTTGTTATGCGCCATTGCTACCTCGGGAGCCCGGGCCATGACTAGATCAAACCATCGTGATAAATGAGGCAAGCCAGCTACGTGCCCCATAAACTTATTCACCTGCAAAAACACGTACACGGCCGCATCCGCCAAGGTCATCGAATACCCCACCAAGAACGTCCTCAACTCCAATACGGCATTCAAATTGCTACAGACACTCGCCGCCTCCGCGGGGGCCAAGGCCATGTGGTACTGCTGCACGAAATCCAACCATTGGTCCACCTCAGAGGCAAGCAACGCGTCGTTTCCCCCAGCCGCACCCCCACCAATCAAAGCCTGATGCTCCGGCAATGGCGAGCGTCTTGCCAAGAAGCGAGCAATAGACAGATCGCCAAACAAGGATGTACCGTCCATCAAAAAGAGCTGCGGTTCCAGCAAGGCGCCATCGGACTGCGTGGGTGGATGGGGCACAAATTTCACCGCTGACTTGGTCAGGAGTACGGTCGCATAAGTCACGACCGGCGGACGGTCCAAGGAAAAAAAGACAGTTTCTCCCTCCAGCGTGGGTTTCGCCATGGTAGGATTCGGCAACAATCCACCGGTTTTGCTACTGGCGGTGGTGGTCATGGTAGAAGCAGCAGCCTCGGCTTTGGCGGCCGCCTTCTTCTCCTTCTTTGCCGCTTTTTGAAGGTCTTTCTTGCTGGGGCCTGTCTTTTCCGCAGGCTGCTGAGGCTTGGCTTCCTTCTCCTTCTTCTTGTTCGGGTCGGCAGGATTCTCGTAAGGCACCCCGCCGTTTGCTTCCTTGAATGCCGTTTTGAGAGCCAGAAGTTCGTCGATGAGCGGCTTCAGGGCCTCCTTGGAAAAAATAGAGCTGGCTTTCAACTCCTTGATCTCGTTACCCTTGGTCAAGATTGCGGCGCTGATTGATTCCGCTGTCACCATGCTTATGTATGTAAAGGTATTTTACCCGCTGTGTATCGTGAGTTGGGCGATCGGTCGTGCGTGAGCTGCGGGATGAGGAACACTTGCCGGCCACACGATGATGGCGGTGCGCAGCGGTAAGGGAGAACATCCACCACTCGGTCTTCGGGCCAGCCACGTGTCAGAGAGTGTACGAATTACTCGTAGGACGACGTAAGGAAGCACACCTTCGAATAGTGAGAATATCTGTGGTCTGCTCTTTCTGTAGAGGAAGCAAAGGGAGGCCGTCGCTCCCTGAGGAGCTGGCGAACATGGCTAGTACAAATATGACGGATCGAGCTTGACTCCAGCTTTATTTTGGGGGTTTCTTTCCAAAGTTCTATACGGATTCGGTACTGACGTGGCCATCCCTTACACTCACACACTATGCACCATCACGCGCTACTCATGAACACCATGTCGCACAACTGTTTCACCTCCTCCCGCCCCCCGTCCAACCTCCCCTCCCTTTCCTCCTACCAGTCTTTCACCCCTTTTCAGGTGGCCTTGTAATAATGCTGCGTCACAAACGGCATTTTGGTAATCTCCGCCTCCTGCAATTTCCCCCTCACCTTTACCGCCACCTTGGTCCCTTCTTTCGCATGTTCCGTGGCCACATAACCCATCGCAATCGGCTTCCCCAACGACGGGCTAAACGTCCCACTTGTCACCTCCCCAATCTTCGACCCTCCCGACACATCAAAAATCTCTGTATGTGCCCTGGCAGGTGCTTTAAACCCCACCAACCCCACCCTCTTTCTCGTAATTGGCAAAAACTTCCCCTCAGGAGTCAGAAACTTCTCCGCCCCTAAAAACCCCTGCTCCTTCCTACGCCTCCCCTTCGGGCCACCCATCGTCCAGCCCAACGCCGCCTCCACCGGGGTGGTGGTGGCGTCAATATCATTCCCATACAAACACAAGCCTGATTCCAGCCGCAGGGAATCTCGTGCCCCCAAACCCGACAACCTCACCTCCGGGCTCTTCAAAAACAAGTCCGCCAACGCCGTGGCATCCTTCCACCCCACCGACACCTCGAACCCATCTTCCCCCGTATATCCACACCTTGTCACCCTCGCCTTCAGCCCTCCCACAGTGGTATCGAAGCCCGTCATAAAATTCACCTTTTTCAAATCCAGGTCCGAGGGGAGGAGGGCTTGCAAGACAGCAGCCGCCGATGGGCCTTGTAGCGCCAGGAGCTGTTGCTCATGGAAATACTCAAAACACACATCCCCCCCAAAATTCTTCATCCTCTCGTTAAAATGCTTCATATCACCTGTCTTGGTTGCGCCATTAACAATCATATAAGTGAAGTCCCCAGCATTCGTAATGATCGTATCATCAATGATCCCCCCTTCCATATTGGTCAACAAACTTAATCTCGCCTCCCCAACGCCCAATCCCGCCACATCGCCCACCACCAACGTCTCCAAAAACTGAACCCTATCTTTCCCATGCCATTTGATCTGGCCCATGTGCGAGACATCAAAAACCGACGCTTTGGCACGGCAATGCAGGTGCTCTTTCACAATCCCTCCCCATTCTGGCACCTCGTAGAGGACTGGGAGCTCGTACCCAGCGAACGGGACCATCTTGCCCTTGTGTGCCAGGTGCAGGTCGTAAAGGGCCGTCTTCTCTAAAGCCTATGAGAAAGGGGAGGAGACGGGAAGCCGTCAGTGTGGGAGCGTGTAGTCAGAGAGTGGAGTATCAGGACAGGAGACGAGCACAACTTCCTTCGTTCCCGTCTTTGCGCCCCCGCCGACCTGGTTGATTTTATACGCCCGACTGCATGTTGGCCTACAAACACTACGTGAGAGCTCGCAATCATGCTTTCCTTCCCTCATGTGGCACCCTGCTAATCCTTGTTGACTTCCTACTTGTGCTCGGGGGTGCAGCTGCAAAGGCAGGCCTTCTTCATAGGCTTCCCTTCCGCCACTTGCGCTTCCCCTCGCGTGCTTCATCCTATACCGCACCACATACATACGAAGTCCACACAATCATACCGCCGCCATCATCAAGCTCATCCCCTTTCTTCTATTCCTCCCCCCCACATGACTTACCTCGGTTCCGAAGGCACGATGCTGAGCGTTGGCAGAAGAGGCTAGCTTTTGTCGACTGGAACCCGCTAAACGAGCCAGACCAGTGCGTGCAAATGCAAGCATGACTAGTCTGGGTTGTAATTGTGGTGGTGGACGTCGTGGAAGAAGTATCAGTGCGTGTGAAAAGGGGCCTCCGGATTCGACTTTAGCAAGTGCACTGATGATGGATCGCTGTTGTTTGCTTCAAGTCCAAATCTCCTCTGCCCCGAACGTCTAGCTCTACGTCCTGGTCACCATCAGTATCGACCTCCTAATTATTGCCTTCAAGGGACATTTATGATCCGATAGCGCTCATTTCCCCCGCCATTCCGACACTAAAACGCAGCAAGCTGTCTATCACCCACACCGCTTCGTCTAATTCCTCGCAAGTCCTTCCGTTCCCCATTCCAAGCTTCATTTCGACTAGCCACCGCCACGCCGGCAGCACGGCCATTTCATCGTCCACTACCCGCATCAGAAATTTCGTGGCGCCGGCATGCAAAGCCCACCCTCGCTTCTCCTCCTCCCTCTCCTCCTTATCCCTCTCCTCCAACACCGCCAGATCAACGCCTTCCCCTTTGGCGGTGGACTGAACGTGGGCAAGATTCTGGGACCCGGCACAGCTGGAGCATGGGATGACTACAAGGTGTCGGGTCCAATTGTGCGGCAAGCGCCGGACGGTACCTGGAATATGTGGTACTATGGCCGATCGAAAGCCTTCAACCAAACCGCCGACCTGATCAACCTCCCCACGGGACACATTGGCTTGGCGAAATCCAAGGATGGCTTGCGTGATTTCGCGCGGGTCAAAGGTCTCCTGTTAGATGGATCTGTATTTGGTCCTAGCAGCAGCAATAGCTTCGATTCTCTGCACGTAGGCATCGGAGACGTCCAATGGGACGCGCAGTTGAAGAAATGGGTCATGTACTACTTCGGTGGCGACGGCGAGTATGGCCCTACTCCCTACGGACAAGCCCGAGGGATCTACATGAAAATCGGTAAGGCCGAAAGCTCCGACGGTGTGAGCTGGACACGGACCCCCGGTGTGCTCCTTGATAAAGGCGCGCCTGGTGAGTTCGATGCCCTCTTCGTCGGTTGGCCTCAAGTCGTGGATCTGGAGAAAGACAGTGTCCTACCGGGTGCAAAGCTCGGTATGTTTTATCATACCTTTAATACAGCAACCTTCGGATTTGAAATCGGGCTTGCCACGTCCGCCGACTCCAAGGGTGAGAAATGGACTAAGCGTGGCCCTCTTCAATTACCCCGAGGGCCTCCCGGCACGCTACGCGATTTGGGGCATGCCACCCGCTGTGTTATTTCTGACCCGGCTAGGAGAAAGAAATTACTGATGTTTGCGGAGTGTGCGAATACGCAGAACAGTAATTGTATTGCTGTGTATGGTTCGGATGATGGTATGCATTGGGAAGACATGCACCCAGATGGCAAGCCTGTCTTTGTCGGGGCTGGGAAAGGGACAGGGAGGTGGGATGCTCAGGCGTTGGGTTGTCCGAGTGTGAGTGTGAGAGATGGATGTTTTTATATGTATTATGTGGGCTTTGCTGAGAGTACTTCGGAGGGTGCAGCGCTTGGGTGCATTGGCTTGGCGATCAGTGAGGGGATGGACTTTACAAAGTGGAAGAGGATGGGAGAGTAGGTTCGGGGTTGAGGCCGGGAGGGCGGGAACCATGGAGGGCAGTGGGAGAGTGGTCAAATGCTAGGTGGCATGTTTGCTATGTATAATTAGAAATATCAAGGCAGAAATGGTTGTAGAAGCAAGTGTTATGGAATGAAGTTTGATAAACGTTTGTTTGACTTGACAAGGTTCATTTTCCACACCTATTTGTATCTTGACCTCGCTTTTGCATGCTTTTTGGGTGGTCACTTCCCCTTTCCTAGCTAAACGTTCACCGTATCCTAGCACAAAAGCTATCTTCATCAGAAACCAAAGTCATTGATCACCCCGGTCTCCGCGTTGCTCATATCTCTTTGAAAAATTCTCTTTTTTTTCACGACCGATCGTAGTCGATATGTTAGTGCCTACCAGCTTGCCGAACATCTCCGCTTTTTTCTTTGTCTTCTTATCATTCACACTACCTCCTTCACCACTCTCTGCACACGCTAACAGACAAAAGTCGGGACAAGGCCTGCCAGGTTTACCGCTGCATCGCTGCTGTTTCTGTGCCTTCTCAAAAATGCCAAACCAAGTCTAGTTCCCATTCCCACCACCTATTCTTCTCGTTCTAACCTATTTACAACCGTTTGATGTCTTCATTCACTTCTAGCTGGGGCCGAGGAGCGATTTCCGGCCGGCGGCAATAATTGACGTTCCTGGGTGGCATGACACTAGGAATTGGTCTGGCCACCATATTTCAAATTACAGTCCTGCATACGATCAGTCGCACCCCTATCGCTGACGACGATACTGCCGAGGGAGAGGGTGGTGGTGGCAGTGAAAGAGCAGTGAACAGCGAGCCAAATGCCACGCCTTGAGAGGCGGCATGTACACGTTTCGGCACTCGTGAGTGTGAACGTGTACATGTGTATAGTGTTGATAGTGTGGAAGGATGGGTAGAAGTGATGAGAAAAACAAAGAACGAGTAACAACGTCGTATGGTTCGGAGGGTGGGGTGTATCGCATTTCATACAGACACACAAAAAAGAAGAAAAATTTGGGAGGAGGTGAAAGATTCAACATCCGCCTCCTCCCTTCCCGGCAACATTCGCCACGTGGAACTGCAACTGCGTTCTGGTGTTCGATGACTCGCGGCCCGGGATTCGGCATGAAAAAGCGTATGTGCCGCCTTCTTTGCGTAAAACTTGTTTTCGCTCGCTGCTTCCCTCGAACCAACAAAGACGTAGCTACATAGTCACCGAGAACCATGTGGTTTCATGTCGCCCAAGTGGGATAGCGCCATCGAGCAACTGTTCCTGGTCTTGAGTCATCGAAAACCGGAACGCAGCGGCAGTTGCACGTGCCGAACAACGCTGGGAGAGGGGTTGAGGCCGAAGGAAGGCCGTTCGAGGCCGTTGGGAGAGGCCGTGGCAGCCTCCGTGCTCTCCGAACATTTCTCCTTCTTTTTGGTTTTTGGGGGCAGGTGAATTTTCAGTCATGCCCTTACATATGGCTGTACGGTTAGAATTTAATTTAAGACGATAAACATACGCTGGACCACACGCACAAACTAATCCGGCATGACCTGATAGGAAATAGGATTATCCCATCCCTCCGACCCCGCACGCAACAACTTTAACCCGCTGCTTCCCTTACACGCCCACATGTCGACACACTCCCAAGCTTATCTGTCGACGCACAAATCAATACACAAAAATTCATATACATACAAGTGCTTTCAAGCCTCGGTGCGGCGGAGACAGCACCAGGGGGACAAAGGAGTAAATAGGGAAATGGGGGAAAAGCGTATGTGCCGCTTCCCTGGAGTAGCATTCGAACTTGCCTTGCCCATTGCTTCGCTAACAGTTACACACACCCACGCCAACACCCACCCACACATCCATCCACATGCACAGGATTAAGAAATGTCTACTGCCGCATCCGCTCAACGCAAAAAGAGGGCGAAAACATTGCGCAGGCCAAGCCCGAACCCCACAAATGGAACAAAGCCTACGGATGGTGTCGTGTAAATCGTGCAAGGAAATGTCGGAAAGGCTGTGATCGCCCAAGAAGACCGAGAGTGAGAAGGAAAAGAGGAAAATCGAATCGCCGTCATGGGCAAGGGTTGACTCATACCTGAAGCAGGACGCGGACGAGGAGTGTGTGTGTGTGTGTGTGTATGTGTGTGTGTTGTGTGGTTGTGTTGTTGTGTGTAGTTGCTCGTATAGTTCTTTTCGCCGTTCCTACATCCCTCTAGGACTATCGCATGCAACCTGCGTCCTCTAGGACTTGCATACGAGGGGGAGCCTTCCAACAAGAAATTGTTGCATATTCATCCCTTATTTTGGTCCGAGTTTTACTAGCGACTTTGACAGGTTTTTCGATCAGGCAAAGTCCCCGGACGGCCCACACAGGGCCAGGAGGAGTAGGGGAAGGAGGAGAAAAGAGGAGGTCAGCGGGAACGCTACACATAGAGTGTCCGCAT
>Ga0160420_100430_pt1 | contig 18705 bp, 29 predicted proteins | sample CelAP2metagpilot_FD_108197 | JGI IMG/M metagenome (GOLD analysis project Ga0160420, IMG submission 108197) | Phycosphere-associated microbial communities from algal ponds in Kailua-Kona, Hawaii, USA - Cellana AP2-5-5 metagenome pilot | ecosystem: Engineered > Artificial ecosystem > Aquaculture >... | reverse complement strand
GGGGGGGGGGGGGGGGGGGGGGGGGGGGGGGGGGGGGGAGGGAGGGAGACGCTGTTTCTTGCCGCTTTCATCTGACTTTGGTGGTCGGACACGGCGGATAGAAGGAGGGAGGTGAAGGAGGGGAGGGAGGGAAGGAGGGGGGGTCCTACCTGGCCGAGGCGAGGAGGGAGTCGTCCGAAACCCAGGCAATGTCTACCACGGGGAGTGTGTGACCCACGCAGTTCAAGGTCTGGAGGGAGGGGGGGGAGAAGAAAGGCCAAAATTGAGCATGAGGGTGGGAGGGAGGGAGGGAAGGAGGAGGGGAGGGAGGAAAGGTGCCTACCTGGTTCCAGTACTCGGCGTTCTCGCCTTGTGCTGACTCTTCTCCAAAGGGAACACTTGTGGCTGATAGGCTTTGCTCCCAGATGAAGACGAAATAGTCTAGGGAGGGAGGGAGGAAGGGAGGGGAATGAAAAGGAGGCTGAGCCGAGCGAGGAGGAGGAGAGAGAAGGAGAGAGGGAGGGAGGGTAAGAGGAGCATACCGTCGGAGGCAGAGGCGAGGAAGCGTCCTTTATGGCTCCACCGCACGCTGTTCACAGGAGCGGTGTGGGAGGAGAGGATGGCCAGCTGTCGCGGGTCTGCAGGAGGAGCAGGCTGGAAGGAGAGGATAAGAGGGAGGGAAGGGGAGTGAGATGAGAATCAGGATCACGACACTCGCCCCTGGTGCGAAAGGAATGACGGGGAGACAGATGCACACACAAAGGTTGGACAATGCCCCCCTGTGGGTTCTGACGATGACCTTATCATTATTCGACCTGACTGTAGTGCCTTTATGACCTTATCATCATGCCCTTGCGGCCCAACCATCATGCTCTCAGGACCTAATCGTGTCCCAACGACCTAATCATCATGCCCTCGCGCGGCCTAATCATCATGCCCCGACCTATTCCTCCTCACCTTGGCTGATGCGCCTCCTGACCCTCCCATGCATGCAGCCATTCCGGCCGATGACTGGGGCACGCCCGACACTCGTCCTCCTTCTACAGCTCCTTTCCCTGACTCTGCTGCTGTTGCTGGCGTGCTTGTCGCCTCCGCAAGAACCGCTGCGGCATTCTTCTCCTTCTTCTCCTTCTTCTTCTTCTTCTTCATCATCATCATCCTCTTCTTCTTCTCCTTCTCCTTCTTTGTCTTCTCCTTCTCCTTCCGCTTCTTTTTTTTCTTGCTATTCTCTGCGCCTCTTTTCTCCCCTGTCTCCCCCTCCCCCTCCTCTCCCCCCTCTTGGTCCTCATCCTCACTACTCGAGGAGGAGGAAGAGGAGGATGAAGAGATGAGGTCGACTTCGGCTGCTTCATTCCCCTCCTCCTCCTCCTCGTCGTCGTCCTCGTCCTCATCGCTGTCTGACGACGACGACGACGACAACGAGGAAGAATCACTGTCACTACCGCTGCCTTTCTTACCCAGTCCTCCTTCCTCCTCCTCCTCCTCCTCCTCGTCTTCCTCCTCGGAGGAGGAAGCACCCGAGATGGCTTGCAGCAAGGACTTGGTCGACCAGATGCGGGCCTTAATGGAAATCATGGACAGCAAGAAGAGACGGGAGACATCAGTGAAAGTAGGTGGCGACAACATGGTCGAGCTAACACAGAACGGACGGTCGCAAGGGCGAGGGAGAACAAGTGAGAGGAGGCCTTGCAGGGTCACGCTTGAGACAGCAGTGCCTCCCATTTCCCCTCCAATCCAACCAACGTCTCTGTTCATTCCTTTCCCGAGCCCCTCAATGCCACCATAACAAAGTATTAAACGCCTTACCTTGTAATCTCCTCCCCCCGTGGCAAAGCGCGAGCCGTCTGGGTGGAAGTCGATGGAGTAGATGGGCGCTTTTCCCCGCCGTCCCTGGAGAGAAAAGAAGGGGAGAAAGAAAGAAGAGAAAGGATCTTTGATTTCAGATGAAGGAAGGCGAATCTACTCATGGAATCATTAAGAATGAATCAATATTATGCGGGTCCAAGAAACAAGAAACAACCACTTTTACGATTAGAGGAATGAAATAAGGAGGCAGGGAGGGCGGGTGGAGATGTAACGAGGTAAGAAGATTGGGTTCCAGGCTGAATACAGGCATAACAACAACATTATGGTGTGTGGTTTAAATGTATTTAAGCAAATCCACAACGAGGTGAACGGGGGAGGCATAGGTCGCACGGAAGAGGGAGGTCGAAGCATGCGCGGAGCAACCAACCACCCCCTCCCATCCTTTCCCCCCCAATCCTTCTGACTCAAAAGCAGATGCAACACGTACCTGGCTCCTCCCGAGCATGTGAACTACCCATGGCACCTTGTCGATGAGCATGGCTGCACGTGGAAGATCCTAACCCTAACCCTAACCCTCTCTGGTGATGTAGATGTGTATGTGCGGCGCGAAGCAAGTGAAGAACAACGCCGCGAGGAGGGGGAGTGGGAGGCGGAAAACGAGGCTCGCTGCCTCGAGTGCCTTGCGGTCCAGTGTCGCCCTGCTTCCGCTGATCTTGGTGTGTCGCCTGTTTATACATGTTGAGTGTTGGTTGAGACATCACAACTTCGTGAATAAATGAGAGAAGACGGCGAGCTTGCTCTGTAAGAGGTGATCAAGCCCTCGCTCGCTTCATGTCTCTCTCGGGCTTGCCGTTCGCCACAGAGCTGCAGCAGGGACGCCACTTGCTTGCTTGTTCCCCCGGGAGGCACTACATTGCCCAAACGCACTTTATTCGAAGAGTGATGGACAAACGCCCATGACACTACCAATATCTCTTAGGCAGCATATTAGCAATGATTTTATGATATATACGGGTTTGCTTCCCCTGTGCCCCTATTTTGACCACCCTGAGTGCGGGTTGTCTCCAGGTTGTACTGGAAATGAAGCTTCGTGGTTCCATATGTGCACCTGTTCCTCTTGCCGAGGCACCAGTACTGCTGGATTAAGGGCATGAGATGTAACTAGACGTGCGCATAGTACATTCCCCCCCCCCCCAAAGCATCAATCTGCCAACCCAAAACCATTCGATCCCAGACACATATGGCCCGCACGTGCTCCGAGCCGCCTCTCAACCAAGTCCTTCTCGCGCGCCTCCCCGCCTTCTCACACATAAACACACACAGGAATTCGTACTCGATATATCGTTTATTTAACAAGCAAGATCACGCACCGGTAAAGCGGTCAGGTGGAGGCATGTGTCAGACTGCGACGGAGAAGCGCGTGCAGAACGAGGCAGAGGTATGTGTGTGCGTGTTTATGACATGGTGGTTGGTTTGGAGGGAGAAAGAAAGAGCAAATCGACTACTATGGACTTGTCACTTTGTGGGCTTACTAAGTAGAGGTAAAAGCATACGTCCATCGTCATGCAGAATATGATGCTTTTTAGTGGGTGCCGTGAGCCGTCGTGCGGAGGTCCTGCCTCCTTGAAGCTCACATGGGCCGGGGCCTCGGCCTGGCCAGAACGCTGCCAAGGGTCTGCAATCGGCGCCTTGCCGCGTCTGAATACCCTACGTGGCTGCACAACTAGGATTTTAAACAGCTGTGGATGACTCTTGTGCAAGAAATCTGTGGGTGCCAGGGACGATTGAGACGTGGGTTTTGTGCATTGACTGACTATTTCCCCCTTTCCTTCGTATGTACCCCTCTCACATATTCCCTCCTTCCCCACTCGTCCACCACACCTAACAAACAGAGCCTGAATGATGACAGCCTCCCCTATGATGCCGTCATCATCGGAGCCGGCCTGGCGGGAATCTCCCTGCTGGCCGAGGCAGTGAAGCAAGGCTACAAGCGCGTCATTATCTTGGAACGCAAGCCGTACATTGGTGGCCTGTGGGTGGACTTGCCTGCCTGGCAGACGCTGCAGAACGACCCAGCCGATTTTTGTCTGAATGGCTTCACGACCAAGCGGAAGGTGTGGACCGCGCTGGACGTGTGTCACATGATGGAGGAGTACGTCCGTGTGGCGGGCATTGCACCGTTCATTCGTTTGCAGACCGAGCTGGCCGACCAGACTTTTGACAAGGACGAGGCCGACGGACAGGGCGAGAAGGGTATGTGGACCCTCCAGGTCAACCAGACGCTAGAAGAGGGGGAGGGGGAGAGCAGTGACAGAAGTGTGGGCTACAGGAATAGCAGCAGTAGCAGCAGCAGCAGTGGTGATAGTCGGGAAAAGAACGTGGTAGAGCGGACGTTGAAGGCCAAAAGGCTTATTCTATGCACGGGCAAGCACTCCACGGCCTACCTGCCCGAGATCCCCTCGGATGGGAGCGTGCCCATGGTCCACTCTTCCCAGGTCCACGACTGGGATGCGCTCAAGGGAAAGAACGTGGCGGTGGTGGGGGCAGGAGCCTCGGCGCTCGACCTGGTGATCAATGCACTGAAGGTAAATGAGGGACAGGCCGCTGACAAGGCGCGTACCTACTGGCTGCTGCGGTCGCCCAAACACTTCGGCGGGTACGTTTTTGTCGTTTGGGATGAAGAGAAAAAGGGGAATGTGGGAGGTAGGAGAGGTCTATGTATTTCCTCTTTCAAAGCGTAGATTCGCATACCTGGTGTTTTATAGCTGTTTGTGCGGATGATCTCCTTCTTTCATGCATTCTTTTCCCATCCTTTCAGTCTTCTTCATCAAACCAACACTCCCTCCCTCCCTCCCTCCCTCCCTCCCTCCCTCCCTCCCTCCTTCTTGACCCCAGTTACGACTACGCCGACCTGGTTCTCCTGACCTTCTTCCAGCTCGTCTTCGGCCAGGCCGCCAACGGTTTTATCAACTACGTGATGAATTTGCTTGTGCAAGCCACCTTCTGGTCCTTCGGCCTCCTCCACTGGCTCCCCAACCATGCCATGGACCTGACAAGCTCCCAGTACATTCCTGGCCGCCGATACCTGCTCAAGAACGCCGCCCGCATCGACCGCCGTGCCGGCGTGGAAGTCGTTAAAGTCGCTCATGGTAACCTCCACCTGTCCGACGGCTCGGTGATTGAGGGGGTAGACGCGCTGCTCCTGGGCACGGGTTACAACCGGCCGCAACATAATCCGAATCTGGGCCTGCGAGACGAGGGGCCCCTGCTGGGGTCGTCGGTCATCCAGGGGGAAAAACTTGGGCATCTCTTTTTGTTTGGAGAGGATTTGCTGGACTCGACTGGGAGTACGCCTCTGACTTCCCATTTGACGGCCCGCCATTTCTGGCACCAGGCGGGGAAGACGGGCGGGTCGAAGGGCTTCAAGCAGTGGCACACGGCTAGCGCGGCGGCTAAGCAGAAAATCATTGTTCCCAAAAACAAAAATGTGAATCACTTGGATATTTTACTCATGACGGCCTCGGCCGTGCCGGAGGTGTACCCTACCGTGTGGTGGCGTTTCCGCATGCTTGGTAGGTTAAGTGTTTGGACGTGAACCAGCCCCCGCGCCCTTTCTCTTTCTCCTTCTCCACTGTTTCCATGTGAAGCCTCTCCTCTACACATTGAATGACCCTCCTTTTTCTTTTCGTCATTCCCCTTCTTCCCCCCCCCTCCCCTTTCCAGGCGTACATTTGTACTACCGCTTCATGTATGGCACCCGCGTCTTCTACGGAGACCGAGTGCTGGGCAATGACCTCTCGCTGGACGAGCCCTACGCCCTCAAGCGCGACGTTGCCTCCTATGAAATCGGCAAGGCTACCGTCTTGACCGCTGCCACGGCCAAGGCAGGCCGGGAGGGAGCGAAGGAGGAATGGGCAGGGGGGATGTGGGACCACGTGCGGATGGTGGGCTTGAATCGCAACCAGTCCGAGACGGGCAGCGAGAGCAGCTGCTGCAGTAACAGCAGCCTTACGCTGGCCAACGACATCGGCACAGCCAAGGGGGACCTCACCAGCTCCAACCCTCTGGTGTTACCGAACGTGGGCGGGAGGAAGGGGGGGAGGAAAGTGGCGATGGAGACGGAGATTTCGGACGAAGAGTCGGAGGATGAGGTGAATGTGAGGAGCACGAGGAAGAGGCTCGAGGCTTCGAATGAGAACACGCCCAGGAGCGCAGTTGCCGCTATATGATAAAATGAGTAAGGCGGGAGGGAGGGAGAAATGGAAGGGAGGCGGGAGGCATAATCCTGATATTTTTGGCGAAGGGATGGTAGAAAATGAGGAAGAGAGCTGTTACAAGTCTAAATAATGGGAGACTGACAAGAGGATGATGTGGTGATCTGCATTTGAACTCATGGGGGATAGGGTCTTTGTTTCGGTGAGAGACCAAAGGAGAGGGAGAGAGGAGTGAATTGCATTTATCATATATGTGACATAAGGTCAGGTTACGAAGTGTGTGGGTGGAAATGATGCTCTTGGCTCGAGGTTTATAAGGCAGTATAGCTGCACACATACAGTGAATAAGAAGTAAAGGCGAGTGGAGAGGAGAAGCGAACAAGAAAGAGAATAAGAAATAGAGAGCAAAACATGTGTGAAGAATAGACCCGCGCGCGACAGAGAGAGGGAGTGGGAAAGGGCTACAGAGGAGAGGAAGACGGGACATTCGCCCAAAAGCAAGCACTCCCGTCCATCGAGAGAGGCGACAGAGAGTGGCATGGGTAAAATGATGTACAGAATAAGTGATTTTGATGTTTCACATTTCGCAGGCCAGCAGTCTTGACGGAATAGAAGAGCAAGGTAGATACGCATGTAATAAGTATTTTCTCTGATCCTCGACCCTTCCCACCTCGCCTTCCTTTGCGAAGACGAGGTGTGGAAAGAAGGAGGGAGAGAGGGATAGGAGGGCAGTCGACGCGATGCTAGGAGGAGAGACGATAAGGATGGATGAGATGAATCATGCGAAGTGAGAAGAAGTAGAATATTGAAGAGACAGGTTCGATTTCCAGCACCAGCAGATAAAGAGAGACAAGGAGGAGATGGTGGCAGGTGAAATAAAGCATTTGATCGAGGACAGAACAAGGTTAGAATGGAGATCTGAAAGCATATTCTGCCGTTCAACCGATTCTGGTCATAATCAACACTCGAAGTTGCCACCCTTTCACTTTCTTTTCATGGACTGTCACATTTCACGCCAGTCGGCCTTTCTCTACCCTGATTCTTGGTCTTCATTGTTAGTGCCTGACTTTTTCCTCTTACCTCTGGATATTGTCACCGACGAATCTCGAGACAGGACGAATAAAAAAAAGGAAGTAAGCACACAGAGACACGAAGCACGCTCGCACAATTGTCTCCCTTAGCTCATCTTTCTCATTCTTCCTTCTTCTCAAATTGACTCCCCCTTTTCTACCTTCTTACTGATTCATTCGGCCTTCTCACTACATTATATTGGCGTTATTCTACTCTCGACACATTTGCTCCATTTTTTTTGGTAAATTCATAACATTGATTCCAATGACATTCGATCTTACCTTACTACTTTGTTGGGAGTCTCTTTCACCCACTACCTGCTTCTAGACAAGCATGGCCCTGCTCCGGGTCGCCGACATCGTCCCCTCTGGGATTGGGCGAGGAGGTCCCCCTTCCTCCTGTTGCCACTGGTGTTGCTGCTGCTGCTGCTGCTCGTGGTGCTCGTGGTGCTGAGGAGCCTCCTGCACAAACAGAGCGGCGTCTTTACCAACCACATCCCCAGGCGTCGGATACAAGGCGGCGACGTCCTTCGCTCCTTTCATCTCTCCGTCTCCTTCTCCTGCCCTCGACTCTCCTCCCACCACCTTTCCACCTTCCTCCACCGCTGTCGGCGTGGGCTCCAGCTCCTCCTGCGGCACCACCACCCCCTCGACTACCCTCCCTCCCTGCTCCTCCTCTACCACCCCTCCGAACAATTCCTCCCTCAGCCCTGGACAGAAGGTGAACCGCTCGATCGCTACGGCCCATGTCAAGTCCCAGAGCTCTCGGCCAATGGTCTCCTCGCCCTCCTCGAATGCGCCAGCTGCCGACATGACCAGCAGCAGGTTCTTGAGCTTCTCCAACGCGTGTTCTTGCAGCGGAAGCAGCTCGAGGTAGGGAGAGGGTGGGAGGGTGGGGGAAGTGAGTACGGGAAGGGAGAGGAAGGGGCCGAAGACGTCTAGAAGCTGCAGCCAGAGCTCGTGGAAGGAGGGGAGAGAGAGGAGGGGCCGGAGATGGGAGAGGAACGTGGAGCAGAGCATGGACAGGGCCAGCTCTTTCACCTTGAGCGCCGTGGCTGGAGGTGGGAGGTGTTGTTGCTGTTGCTGCTGCTCTTGCTCGTGTTTCTGTTGCGCGGGAGAAGAAGACGCGGAAGGTCCCGGAAGGCCGCCTCGATCACCAACTCGGCGCGGAGGGGTACCGGTGCTGCTGCTGTTGCTGCTGCTGCTGCTGCTGTTGCTGCTGCTGCTGCCACTTCTGTCTCCTTTACCAGCAGCGTCAGCGAGAATGGGCGGCGGGTACGTCGGCAAGGTCTCCGCGGCAGGGGTGGCATGGATGAGGCGGACGAGGGGGAAGAGCACGTCCAGCAGCAACCGTGCCAAACTGGCCGCACCCACCTGCTGGCTCTGCCGGTCGAGCAGGGCTTCGGTCAGGAGGAGGATGGCGTGGCCCCTCACCGACAAGCGCCTGTCCTCCGCCGCCTTGGCCAGCGCGTCCAGTATCGTCATCCAGTTCACGACCCCCTCCTGCCTTTGTGCCCCTTCCCCCCTCCCGCCCTCGCCCTCGCCCTTCCCGGCCACCATCACGTCCAGGTGCGCGTGCAGCACCATCAGCAGGTCCAAGGCGGCGCGGGCCAGCGAGTCATTGCTTCCCTGCAGCAAGCTGCCTTCTCTCCCCTTCTCTTCCTCGAGGGGCGGGAGGACGAAAGAGAGGATGGTTTGGGTGCAGGTCACGGGAACGCAGCCCTAGGAGGGAAAGAGGGAGGGAGAGAAGGACGTGAGATGATTTCATAACGAGAAGAATGAGGAGAGGAGAAACGGGAGAACGGAAGGAAAGATGGGAGGAAGTGTGTACCTTGAGTTGTGGCTCATGCAGTAGGAAGCATAACGCCTCGAAGGCCCTTCCCGTGGCCTCCCCTCCCAGCGGGGCGCAGAACTGAATGCAGAGAAAGAGGTCCGCCCACCCCTGGAGGGAGAGTGAGGAAGGCAGGGAAGGTAGATTCACAGCCACCAAGCGCGAGAGCCCCCCGGCCAGGAGAGGGGCGAAGAGACGGGCGGTCGAGGAGGAGGGAGGAGGGAGGGAGGGAGGGAGAAGCCAGGTGAGGGCATGGGCCATGCTGTCCGCCAAGTGGTCGTGGCTGAAAAGGCGGATACAAAGCCGCAACAGCCCTGTCACCACCTTCTCCAAGCCAAGGGAGGGCGGGGGAGAGGAAGGGGGGGAGGAAGGGGAGGAGGAGGAGGTCTGGAGGCGTGTCTGGTAGTGCGGCGCCAAAACGGTGGGCCAAAGCGACGAGATGCGATCTCGATTGCGAAGGGCCAACTCGGCGAGCAGGACTTCGGCAAAGGCCTGGGAGGCGGGGGAAAGGGGTAGGGGTAGATAGATCTGCTGCCGGAGACGGGAGGTGTACTCATCGTGTAAGGCAGGGGGGGAGGACGGGAGGGAGGAAGGGCTGGAGGCCTGGATGAGGTCGATGAGTGTTTGCAGGAGGTGCTGGAGGGCGTCCTGGCCCAGGAAGCGAGATTCTGCGATAAGCTCGTGCACGCGGCAGGAGGCCACGTGGCTTCGCACCAATGCCCGGCAGTGGTCCAGGCTCTTGATGTACACAAAGGAGGGCGGGGATGGCGGGGGGGCGCGGCGGGAGGAGTTGGCCGCGGTACTGATGCTGGGCGGCAGATCCACGCCTGGACCCTCGCAGTGCCCGTCGCCGTCGCTCACGATCACTAGGTCCTCCGCCTCCCCGCTTCCGTTCCCTCGTTCTCGTCCTCGTCTTTGTCTTTCCACCTCCTCGAGCACAGTCGCCACCCCTCCCTCCCACCTGCCTTCCCCCTTGCCACTTCCTCCCTCCCCTCCATACACGCCATTCCACGGCTCCATCTCCGGCGCGTCGGTCGCCAGTCGGTCCAGTCGCTCCTCCTCCGTGCCTCGCCCATTCCCTCCCGATGTGGAGAAAAGCGAGACCAACAGGCCGCCCAAGAAGCCTCGCTGCACCGGCAGCGCAGCCACAGGCTCCTCCTTCCCTTCCTCCGCTTCTCCTTCGTCGTTGAGGGTGGAAGAGGAAGAGGTGGAAGACGACTTACCCCCGCCCTTTCGCTGTTGCTGGACGATGTAGAGGCACTGCTGTCGAAGGGAAGCGGTGAAAGCCGCCCTCCCTTCAGGGGAGAGAAGATGGGCCCCTCCCTCCCTCCCTCCCTCCCTCCCTCCCACACAGCTCTCCCGAAGCACCTCGGGTCCAAGTACCTGCATGTCGCGGAGGCGGAAGACCAGGAGGAGGAGCGGCTGCCACCCGGCACGGATGTGCTGAAAGGGGAGGGAGAGAAGGGGGCAAGGCAAGGGGAGCAGAAAAAGAAGAAGGTTAAAGAAGTGAGGAAACACAATACGAGGGACAAGAACCTCGCTGCCTCCCTCCCTTCCTCCCTCCCTCCTTGATGTCGCAGCCTCACCTCGGGCAGCCTGTGGGCGATGCCGAAGGCAGACACGAGGGCCATCTGGGCCGACGGGGAGTGGATGAAGCGGAACAGCAGCCGGCCGTACAACTAAGGGAGGGAGGGAGGGAGGGAGAGAGGAGGGAAGGAGGCAAGGGATGATGAGCGAGGGAGGGACGAGGGATCCAAAAGAGCGTAATCAAGTGCAGATCTCAGCCGGGGCATTGTTGTTAGTGGCACGCGCGAGGAAAGTTTGGAGGAGGGGAAGAAGGGCTGGGAGGGCTGCGTTTCACTTGCCTTATCGCGGACTCTGAGGCTCAGGGCGATGTCCTTTTTGGTGTAGGCGACTAGGGTGTCCAGCTCCTCGTCCTGCAGGTCCCAGGGCATGTCGGAGGAGGGCCGGGAGGGAGGGGACATCAACAGGCCGGTGAAGCCACAGAGGAGGAAGAGGAGGGTGTCGAAGACGTGGTGCAGGGAGTGGGCCGCCGTCAGCTTAGCCAGCAGCAGGAGCAGGTCTAGGCACTGCCGGAGGAAGGCCGTGCCGTAGGGCGAGAGCGGCTGGGAAGGGGAAGGGGAGGGCGGGAGGGAAGACGGATAGGAGGGAGGGTGGGAGTGCTTCCCGTCCGTGGCCTGGCCTCCTTCCCCCGGGCCCTCGTCCTCGCCGTCTCCGACTTCCTCGCCCTGCTGGCTGAAGGAGCCCACGAAGGCCTGGACCGCCACTGCCAGGAAGGGCCGCCATAGCCACTGCACCACCTCCTTGTCGTACGCCCCCACCTGCACCTGCTGCTGCTGATGCTGCACCTGCTGCTGCTGCCCCGCCGTGCCCTCCCTCGGCGCGGCACCTGTGTGTGTGACGAGGAGACCGTAGCCGTCGTCGGTCTCGGCCTGCTTGACCAGGTCCCGCCAGCGGTCCACGGTCATGGCGCCCTCGGGGGAGGCGTCGAAGGAGAGAATAGGGTGCTCCAAGATGGACTGCGGAGACGAGGGGAGGGAGGGTGGGAGGGAGGGTGAGTCGTCTTCGCGGGGTGGAGGCAACTCCGGGTGCGGGAAGGAGAGAGGGAGGGAGGGAGGGAGGGAGGGAGGTAGATAAGAGACGTACCTTGTAGATGCCCTCCAAGTACTCGGGCGGCAGCTCTTTTCCCTGTTAAAGTGAAGAGGAAAGGAGGGAGGAAGGGAGGAAGGGAACGAAAGAAAATGCAGACACCAAATAAGTATTAAGAGGCTTAGTACCAACAACCTGAGCTACATCACCTCTCCTCCATCCTCCTTCCGTCCCTCCCTCCCCCCCTACCTGACTGATGTCCTTGCCGTAGTTCCTGTTGTTGCGGTAGAAGTCCATGTGCGTCATCCGCTTATCCGTCCGGATGTTGGGGTTGTGCAGGTCTGGAGTGGGGGAGGAGAAAACGATATGGTCAGAGAGGAGCTTATGTTGGAAAAGGAAAAGAAAAGAAAGAAGGGAGGGAAGGAGGGAGGGAAGGAGGGACGGATGGAGGGACGGAGAAAACATGCCGTACCCGTATTGAGCATGATGACGCTAAAAGAGAGAAGGTAAGCCACGTCCACACCAGCCAGCACAGCTGCCCCGCCCTTGGCCCCCTCGGCACATTGCTCGAAGACGGCCGTGGCGAACGCCTGTAGGACACGGTCGATCTGCTGGGCCTGGGATGGAGGGAGGAGGGGAAAGAGGGAGGGAGGGAGCGGAGGGAGGGATGGTGGACGACGGTGCGAGTGGGATTAGAGGGTTGATTGTCGCTGACATTCCTCTCCCTGCCTCGTCTGCGGTCCCCGACTGCCATCAGAGCTGGCGTCTGGCCCTTATTTTTGCTTTATCTTGATCCAATTTCTTTCATTTTCTGCCCCTCCCTCGCTCCCTCCCCGCCCCTCACCTCCTTGGGAAGTCGGAAGGCGGCCAGGAACATGCGCAGGGCCGCCAGCAGAGACTGATTCGTGAAGTCGAATGTGCCCACGAAGGCCTAGACAAGGGAGGGGGGGAGAGAAAGGGGGGTAGTCGCTCGTAAGGTGGGGGGGAAGAGAAAAAAGAAAGAAAAAAAAGAGGAAGAGAGGGAGGGAGGGAGGGAGGGAGGGAGGGGGGCGCACCTGGAGAGTGGCGAGGTGGAAGGCCTGTGTGTCGGCGAGGTAGGTTTCCTTGCCCGTGTCGTTCTGGATCGGGGGCTGGCCCACTTCCCCTGAAGGAAGCCAAGAAAGGAGGAGGGAGGAAGGGAAGGAGAATGAGGAAAGGGGGAGAAAGAGAAGTGAGTATAGTAAAGCAATGGAGTGATCCCGGATACTACAACCATCAATTCTTCTCTCCCTCCCTCCCTCCCTTGCTGCCCTCTAGGCGCTGACTTACCGAGGTAGCAGCCGATGACCTCGGGTTTGAGGTTGGGAGCCGTGCGGAGGAAGGCAGCCACGGCCGAGGGGGTCAGGTGGGGCAAGGCGCCTTCCGAGGCTGCAAGAAAGAGGTGGGAAGGGGGGAAGGGGGGAGGGAAAGTGGATCAAGACGTGAGTGCGGGTGAAGGAAGGGCGGGCATCCAGCCCCCGACCGAGAAACAGCCTACCCAGGTACTGCAGGCCCAGCCGAGGCTTCTTGTTGAAGAGCGCCGCGCCGTGCTGCAAGACGCGCTTCCACTTCTTTCGCTCCCAGGCGTCGGTCGACGACCCACAGGGGGCCAAGGGCGGGGGGGAGGGGGAGGGGAACAGGGAGGAGGAGGAGGGGGAGGGGGAGGGGGAGGAATCTTCGCAGCGGAGGTAGAGCTGTCGGAGGAGCTGGAGGAGGGCGTCCATGCAGTGTTGACGGAGCATGTGGGTATGCTCAAGGTCCTCGCCTCCGGGCAGGGCGATGCGAAGGGGCGCGTCTTGGAAGGAGGACGAGGCCAGAGAGGAGGAGGACGAGGAGGAGGAGCCGGTGGCGGCCAGGGCCACAGCCAGGGCGTCGGGGTCAATTATCTGAGGGAGGGAGGGAGGGAGGGAGGGAGGAGGAGGTTAGCATAGGTTGGTTTCATCGTGTTCTGGAGCGAAAGTCAAGGGAAAGAAGATGTAGAGAGAAAGAGAGCAAAGAGGGAGAGAGACAGCGTAGAGGGAAAGAGAGCGACATGCCTGCCAAGAGGTACGAGGGTTAAGCACGGCGCCTCCAAGGGGAGGGAGGCGGGGGGGGGGGAGGAGGCGCGTACCTTGCAGCAGTCGGCAAGGGCCCGGACGAGCGATTCGAGCACGTCGGTGCGCTGAGTATCGCAGTCGTAGTTGTAGAAGAGGTCAGGGAGAAGGGCGGGCTCGGCCAGCAGGTCCGTCAGCGTCTCCAGGATCACCTGGCGGGAAGGGAGGAGAGGGATGAAAGGTCGGAAAGGTCAATGAGGTTGCATACCATGCGGCGAAGAGCTCGGAGGAAATGTGGAGGGAGGGGGGGAGGGAGGGAAAGAGAGGAGGAGAGGAGGGTTGGGGCGTGAGACAGCAAACACGGACCTGCTGCTCGGCCGGCTTGTATTTCGCCGCTGCCTCTCCCGCCATATTGCCGCCACTCAGCCCTCCTCCTCCTTGTCCTCCTTCCCCCCCTTCTTCCTCCTGCCCCTCGAGCGAAACATTGCCAGGATGGGAAAGCTTCGCGAGGGGGGCGTAGGCGTGCTTGAGCTGCAGAAGGAGCCGGAGGAAAATGTTGGTGAACATGACCTCAAACTGCATCTTCAAGTGTCTGGGGGGGGGGAGCGAGGAAAGGTAGGAAGGAAGAAAACACTTTAATAGGGTAGCACGGCAGAAGGGAGGGAGGGAGGGACGGAGGGGGGGTGGGCCGTACCTGCGTAGGGATGACCAGAGGCACCGGATCACGCCCAAGGCCTCGCACAAAATCTCAATGGCGAAACCACCTGTAGAGGGAGGAAAGGACGGGGGTGGCGAAGGAGGGAAGAAGGAGGACATTCGTAAGTGACAGCATCTTCCTGATACCCAGCTTCCACTTCTGGAAACCGTGCTTCCCCCCCCCCCCTCTGCCTACGCTCGCTCCCGCCCTTCCTCTCGAGCCCCTTACCTCGCGTCATCTTCAATAGGGCCAGACACAGGTCATCGCGGACCAGGGCAAGAAGGGAGGGACAGGAGGAGAAGGACGGCCCGGCAGTCTCGAGAGCCTCTCGGATGAGACGGAGACAAATCAAGCGGGTCGACTCATGGTAGGGGTGTCGGGAGGAGGAGGAAGAGAGGGAGGAGATGCCTTGCAGGAGCTGGGAGGAGAGAAAGCCGAAGATTTTGACGGTGCAGGGAAGGCCATAAGCGGCAGAGTGAGGGATGCAGGTGGGCGTAGTGGAGGAGGAGAGGGATGAGGAGGAGGAGGGGGAGGAGGAGAAGGAGGAGGCAAAGTGGTGGAAGACCACGCGGATGATACGGAAAAGAGCCTGTAGGTGGGTGTCGATGAGAAAGTGAAGAGTAAATAAGCACGTGTATGTATGTAAAGGCACGCCATGTCGTAGGGGAGAGTCTCCGTGGAATCCTCCAACCCTCCCCATCCTCCCCTCCATCAGTACCTGTTCCGCGGCGTGACACAATTGCCTCGAGTGGGCCACCTCATTCCTGTTCACGAAGCACGTCTGCACCACCTCCCATACGCTCTCATCCTCCAACAGCGACCCTACTCCAGGGTCCTCCAAGGCCTCCGCCAGCAGCTCGATGATCCGCATCTTAACCACCTCGTCGCCCTGGGCATCCGTCTCCTCGAATCGGCAATGGATCAGCCCATCCACAAAAGCACTCGCCGCTTGCGCCCGACGCTCTTGCCGGTATGCCTGTTGTTTTTCTTGCTTTTGCGGTAGCCTTCTCGGTATGCTTGAGGGAGTTCCCACTTGCATTCCTTCCCGCTTCTCCTCCTCCTCTTCCTCCCCCTCGCCGTCAAGCACCCCTGCTCGAAGCAGGCATAGGATGCTCTTGAGCGCCGCCCCCGTAAAGGGCCCGCTGGCCTCGCCCGACCGCACAATATCCAAAAAAGGCATAAGTACATCCAAGGGGTCCATTGTCCCACCTTCTCTCCCTCCCTCGCACCCTTCCTCCCGGACCCGGTCTCGCAAAGCCGTCAAGGCGAGGACGAGAGGGTGGCTTGTGAAGGAGCTGCTCCACCTTTTGTTGCGGCGGAGGAGGGCCAGCAAGCCCGCCACTTCGGCCAGCACAGTCCGCCCAAGGACGGGGTCACGGTGCTGCTGCCTTGGTCTAGGCATAGCTTTTGTGGGAGGGGTTATGAGGGTGGGTGTGGGTGGGATATGCGGCATGAGATGGGCTGCTGAGAAGAGTGAAGCGAGGGGAACATGAAGTATGAGGGTGTGCCACATCCGCTCCCCAGCAGCGCGAAAGTCTTGGCTGAATGTGATAGGAAGTGGTTCACCACGCACATTCGCGTGGCTAGAAGAGAAGCGCTGCCTCTTAGAGAGGGAGCGATAATCATGATGATGACGAATGGGCTGCTGCCTCATGACGACCACGATGGCACGCACGCACCCAAGGGAAAGAGAGACGCGACAAAACTCCGAGTCTCTTCGCCCTTGTTGTCATTATATACGGTAGATGGGCGCAGCTATGAGCATTGGTGCGTGAGGGGCATATTCGAGCGTGCTATGCAGAGGGTGCTGCTCTCTCTCTCAACAGAAATCGAAATAAGAGAAACGGAAAATGCCTGCCTGTCTCGGGGAGCGTACACGATGCCGATGCCTCCATACACAGCAGAAAAGACACAGGGATATCAAGTGGCCAAAGCGCAGCAGTAATGACACTGAATACATCGTCGAGCAAAGTCAATGTGTTCGATTTGGTTGTGTACATCTTTTTTCACGCCGGTCCTCTTCTTCGGTCTACCCTTCCATCCTTGCTTCTCCCCTTCCCTTATTTACACCTTCTCAGCTTATATTTACTCCGTCTAAGTGTCTTCTCAATCTTTTCCTCCGTCCTTGCCCTTGCCGTGCTGTATGAAAGGCAACATCACCACCGCTTCCCCTGCAACGGCACAGAAGCCCTCGTCGTCGTACACGTGGGTGGAGCAAAACAGGATGGTCGAAGGCGGGTTAGATTCCTCACGTTCGCGCCGACGGGTAACCTCCACCTGCAGCCAGAAGTGAGTAGAAAAGGACGAAGAGAGAGGGAGGAAAGATTGATGGGTTTGTCTTCCTTTTTACCATTTAAGGAGGGAAAGAGGAAGAAGAGGGCAGCGAGGGGTACTCACCAGGGCGGTGACGGGCTTGCCCACATAGACGGGTCGAGAGAACTGTACGTAAAAAATAGGGGAGGGAGATAGAGAGGATAAATAAAAATGGTTGATGCGCGACAGTCCAGCCAAAGCATCCATTCCCTTTTTCCCAGTCGTCATCCCGCGCTCCTGCGCTCCCGCGCTCCTGCGCTCCCGCGCTCCTGCGCTCCCGCGCTCCTGCGCTCCCGCGCTCCCAGGATTTTCTCACCTTGAACCCCTGCTGGAGATAGACGGAGCCGGGAAACGTGACACCGAAGATGGTGCCGAAGAGAGATCCCACCAACAGCCCGTGTACTATAGTCCCCGAGAACATGCCCTGTGAGAGGAGAAATAAGGGAAGAGGGAGAGGGAGCCGGACAGTTCGTTCAAAGACAATGGGAATAGCAGAGCACTGACGACTATTGAAGGTCATAAAAATTGCAGCGTGAGTGACACGTCTTTCAATTTTTGGGCGGTATTTTGATCAAATTATCATCCTTCAAGCCTCTCTTTATAGGTCTCCTTCCGTCCCGCTTCCCGTCCCATTCGTCCATCCCCCTCACCTGCTTGATGGCGTAGTCGGTATCAAGGTGAATGGGGTTGTCGTCCCCCGAGAGCGCCGCAAACATCTTAACATCTGCGTGCACAAAGGTGTGGGGAAGCTCTACATTCATGCCCACCTCAATGCGGAGGTCTTGGTTCTGCGAGTAGAAGAAATGAGGGGAAGGAGGGAGGGATTGAAGGAAAGAATGGGGATAAGAATGATTGAGACGGTGCGAGACCCATAAATAGATTGACATCAAATCTCATCCCTCGATTCCCCACGACTTGTACCCGTGCGTCCAAGAGACTGCCCGTGATCTTGGCCTTGATGGGGTTGGTTTTGCCTCCTGAGGTCGCAGAGAATGCCCGCTGCGAGTGTTGCTGCACGATATTGCAGCCACCTTCCTCTCCTCCTCCTCCTCTTGTTCGTCCCCTCCCTCCGAGTCTGCGTGTTGCTAATTCTGCTAGAGAGGGCGCAGGAGCTGTTGTTTCAGTACGTCTCGGTTGTTGCTGCAGCAAGGCAAACGCGACAGGGGCAACTCGCCGATGACGACCGAAGGCAACAGAGCACACGGCGCGGCCCACGCCGCAGCCCATCCTCCGAGGCAACACTTGGGACATGACTTACGTGTGTCTGTCTGTAACTATGTGGTCGGCGTGGTGGTCGCGGCTGTGGGTTAAAGTTTGGTCCAACAAATGCAAGGCAAACTTCTTCTCTCGTGTCGTAGCTACAGCTGGCGAAGGCTCGGCTCTCGTGTCTTGACGTGCTCGTCTTGTCTTTTGCACACATGTCTCGCAGTCACACAATGCCACGATGAATAGCTCAGTTTGTGGCCTTTCAAACGATGGCCGTAAAAGATTCGCAGACGTGTAAATCCGCACGCGGGGTCGCGCGGGCTTCTTGACAAAATATAAGCCTGCAGGGAGGTGCTACGAAAAGCAGCAGCCCACAACTCACACTGTGCTCAAACACCAACGACCACAATCCGCCCACGCACATGGCCACAAAAAAAGAGGCGCGTGGGTTGCCTAGACCATCATCTGCTCCATTTGGCTGCTGCGCACGACTCGGGCGGGTAAACAAACGGGAACCGACCACACCCAAGAAGGAAGGACGACGAGACAATGACGACAATGGCCGTGACCATAAGGACGAGGAGAGTACAGGCCACTGCCGCGTCCTCCCTTCTCCTCCTACTCATATGCTCCTTGCTGGCCGCCACCACGCAGGCCTTTTTGGCGGTGGCCCCCACCACCTCCTTCGTGATGAGATCACATGGAGCGCTCGTGGGGGAGGCAGGGAGAAGAGTGAAGGGTAGGATGAAGAGCAGCAGCGTCGTTACCAGCGGCCGTATGACAAGGGAGGAAGTTAAGGTATGAAAAGTGGTGGTTGGTTTGGATGGTAGCGTCGGGGCTATGGAACTGGGTAGCGTGGAGAGGGGCACATGCCAGTTTGCTTTCGAAAGTATCTCATTTCCTCCTTCCCTCCCTTCTTTCCCTTTCC